>Ga0307378_10002801_pt1 | contig 26170 bp, 20 predicted proteins | sample UN1MG_FD_202238 | JGI IMG/M metagenome (GOLD analysis project Ga0307378, IMG submission 202238) | Soil microbial communities from Risofladan, Vaasa, Finland - UN-1 | ecosystem: Environmental > Terrestrial > Soil > Coastal area > Acid sulfate soil | place: Finland: Risofladan, Vaasa | collected...
CCTTCACGCGGCTGCGGCCGCCGTCGATGGTCGGCACCTCGATCTGCCCGCCGAGCGCCGCCGTGGTCATGGCAATCGGCACGCGGCAAAACAGATCGGCGCCGTCGCGCTGGAAGAACTCGTGCGGCTTGATCGACAGGAAAATGTAGAGATCGCCAGGTGGGCCGCCGCGCACGCCCGCCTCGCCCTCGCCCGCAAGCCTGATGCGGGTGCCGTCCTCGACGCCCACGGGAATAGTGACGGAAAGCGTGCGCTCGCGCGTAACGCGGCCCGCGCCGTTACATGAAGGACACGGAGTCTCGATGGTCTCGCCGCGGCCCTGGCAGGAGGGACAGGTGCGCTCGATGGTGAAGAAGCCCTGGGTCGCTCGAACCTTGCCCATGCCGCCGCAGGTGCGGCACGCGGTCGGCGAGGTGCCGGCCTTGGCGCCGGAGCCCGAACAGGCCTCGCAGGTGACGCTGGTCGGCACGCGGATCTGCGCCGCCTTGCCCTCATAGGCTTCTGAGAGCGTGATCTCCATGTTGTAGCGCAGGTCGGCGCCCCGCTCGCGTCCGGAACGCTGCCGGGGTCTGCGCGCGCCCATGAACTCGCCGAACAGATCGTCGAACATCGCTGACATGGACGCGGAGAAATCAGAGCCGAAGCCGTGTGGACCGCCGCCGCCAACGCCGCCGAGCCCGCCATTGCCGTCGAAGGCGGCATGGCCAAAGCGATCATAGGCGGCGCGGCGCTGCGGGTCCTTCAGCGCCTCGTAGGCCTCGTTGGCTTCCCTGAAGCGCTGCTCCGCGGTGGGGTCGCCATTGCAGGTGTCGGGGTGGCATTCCTTGGCAAGACGGCGGAATGCTGACTTGATCGCAGCGTCGTCCGCGCCGCGATTCAAGCCGAGCACATCGTAGTAACACCGTTTAGCCATCACCCCTCCGGACCTTCACAACCGCCCCGTACGCGGCGGCGCACAAGTCTCTTGTTGGGCTTAAGCGGAGCCTTCGTTCCGAAGGGCTCCGCCGCCAATCTGTTTCGCTACGCCGACTTCTTGTCGTCGTCGTCGTCCTTGACCTCTTCGAAGTCGACATCGACGACTTTCTCATCAGAGTCACCGCCGCCAGCTTCGGCGGACGGACCTTCATCGCCGCCGGCTGCGCCTTGAGCCTGCTGATACATGGCTTCGCCAAGCTTCATGGAGGCTTGGCCGACCGCGTCCACCTTCTGTTTGATGGCTTCCACGTCCTCGCTTTCGGCGGCCGTCTTGAGCTCGGCAACGGCGGCTTCCACCGCCGCCTTGTCCTCGTCCGAAACCTTGTCGGCGAAGTCGGTGAGCATCTTGTGGGTGGAGTGCACGAGTGCCTCGGCCTGATTGCGGACCTCGACAAGCTCGCGGCGCTTCTTGTCCTCCTCGGCGTGGCTCTCGGCTTCCTGGACCATGCGGTTGATATCCGCATCGGTCAGTCCACCGGAGGCCTGAATTCGGATCGACTGCTCCTTGCCGGTCGCCTTGTCGGTGGCCGACACGTTGACGATGCCGTTGGCATCGATGTCGAAGGTCACCTCGATCTGCGGCACGCCGCGCGGTGCCGGCGGAATGCCGACGAGATCGAACTGACCGAGCATCTTATTATCCGCCGCCATCTCGCGCTCGCCTTGGAAGACGCGAATGGTCACGGCGTTCTGATTGTCCTCCGCCGTGGAGAACACTTGGCTCTTCTTGGTCGGGATCGTGGTGTTGCGGTCGATCAACCGCGTGAACACGCCGCCCAAGGTCTCGATACCGAGCGACAGCGGCGTCACGTCGAGCAGCAGCACGTCCTTGACGTCGCCTTGCAGCACGCCGGCCTGAATGGCCGCGCCGATGGCGACCACCTCGTCCGGGTTCACACCCTTATGCGGCTCCTTGCCGAAGAAGTTTTTCACGGTCTCCACGACCTTCGGCATGCGGGTCATGCCGCCGACCAGGATCACCTCGTCGATCTCGGCAGACTTGAGGCCCGCATCCTTCAGGGCCGCTTCGCACGGCGCGATGGTCCGCTGGATCAGATCGCCGACCAGGCTCTCGAGCTTGGCGCGGGTGAGCTTCATGGTCAGGTGCTTCGGACCCGACTGATCGGCGGTGATGAAGGGCAGATTGATTTCGGTTTGCTGCGTGGACGACAACTCGATCTTGGCCTTCTCCGCCGCCTCTTTCAGGCGCTGAAGCGCGAGCTTGTCGCCGCGCAGATCGATGCCTTGCTCTTTCTTGAACTCGTCGGCGAGGTAATCGACGATGCGCATGTCGAAATCCTCACCACCGAGGAAGGTATCGCCGTTGGTCGACTTCACCTCGAACACGCCGTCGCCGATCTCAAGGATCGAGATGTCGAACGTGCCGCCGCCGAGATCGTAAACGGCGATGGTCTGGCCCTCTTTCTTCTCTAGTCCGTAAGCGAGCGCGGCCGCCGTCGGCTCGTTGATGATGCGCAGAACCTCGAGGCCCGCGATCTTGCCCGCGTCCTTAGTGGCCTGGCGCTGCGCGTCGTTGAAGTAGGCCGGCACGGTGATGACCGCCTGCTCGACCTTCTGGCCGAGATGAGATTCGGCCGTCTCCTTCATCTTCTGAAGGATGTAGGCGGAGATCTGCGAGGGAGAATATTTCTTGTCGTGCGCCTCGACCCAGGCGTCGCCGTTGTCGGCCTTGACCAGTTGATAGGGGACGAGCTTCTGATCTTTGGCGACGGTGGGGTCTTCCCAGCGGCGGCCAATCAGGCGCTTGATGGCGAATAATGTGTTCTCGGGATTGGTGACGGCTTGACGTTTGGCTGGTAGCCCGACCAGCACCTCGCCGTCGTCGGTGACTGCCACCATGGACGGCGTCGTGCGCATGCCCTCAGCATTCTCGATGACTTTCGGGTTTCTTCCATCCATGACCGCGACACAGGAGTTGGTCGTGCCGAGATCGATTCCAATTACTTTCGCCATTGCGAGCCTCTCTTTCTGGCAAACCGTCCGGGCCCTGAAGCGGCACCCGGGATCATCTCACGCGCCTCGCATCGCATTGGCGCGGGCCGGTCCCCAATCGTTACGTTGCCCTACGCGACTCTGGCCGGCAGGGCTCCGCGGTTATATAGGTGGCAACCCTATGGCCCGCAAGGAGAAGCGGGCGATCCGCGCGGGTCGGAATCTCCTATTTCACGATACGCGTTTCCAGGCTCCGATGAGGATTGGCGTCAAGCAGTAGTAGCGCCCGTCGGCGGCCGCCTCCGTCATGTCTTTCTTGAAGGCATCGGCACGCACACTATCAGCCAGACCGAGTTCGACGGCGGACGCAAAAAGTCCTTGGTAAACGCCGATTAGCATTGCCGCCATGTCACTGAGCGGAATGTATTTCACCTCGGCCAGCGTGCCGTCGGGGATGCCCATGCCGGCCGCCTCAAACTGCGCCGGCAACTGCCGGCCGGCCCGCAAATTCCGCCCATGTCCGCGAAAAACCCCTTCGAACAGGCGGTTGAACTCCGCCATGGCGGGGCATAGCGGCTCAATGGCGATGGCGCCGAAGTCGAACTCCTGCGCCGCGACCACGCCGCCCGGCTTGGTCCAGGAGAGCATTTTCTCCAGCACCGCCACGGGCTCCTGCATATGCATCAACAGCAGGCGGCAATTGGTGAGGTCGAAGGGCGCGCCAGGAACTTCCTCGGTCTGAAGGACGCTCGCTTCGACCAGGTGGAAATCGGCCCCGCCTTGTGCTCTCAAGTCGGCCAGCGCCTGGGCACCGAGCTTGCCGTCGATCTCAAGGCCGGTAACCTTGCCTGACGAACCGACCCGGTCGGCCATCTGGCGCATAACGGAGCCGGGACCCGAGCCCACGTCGAGACAGGACATTCCAGGTTTGAGCCCGATCTTGTCCAGAAGCGCGTCGGTCGCGCCCTGCCACATGGCGGCCTGATCGTGCAGGCGCTGATATTCTTCAGCGTCGCGGGCGTGGATATAGCCGTCAGGATTGGTGGTTTCGGGCTGGCCCATGAGGCTCCTGGTTTGCCGATATGGCTATGACGGTGGACGGTAGGGCAGGACTGAGGCGGAGCAAAGATCGCGTGCAACATTATCCGCAACAGTTGGACCGAGCCGCGCAAGCCGCGCTTCTCGCCGAAATCCGGCAGATCATCGCGCAAAGCCCGCTCTACACCCCCACCATGCCGCGCTCCGGCAAGCCGATGTCGGTGCGCATGACCAATGCCGGCCCGCTCGGCTGGGTCACCGACAAGGAGCGCGGCTACCGCTATCAGGCCACCCATCCGGAGACGGGGGAGCCCTGGGCGCCGATCCCCAAAATACTGTTGGATCTGTGGGATAAGCTTGCCGGCTATCCGCATGCGCCGGAAGCCTGCCTCATCAACTACTATGCGGGCGCCGCCAAGATGGGCCTGCATCAGGACAGGGACGAGGAAGACTTCGACGCGCCCGTGTTGTCCGTGTCGCTCGGCGATACCGGCATGTTCCGCGTCGGCGGCACCACGCGCAAAAGCACGACGCGGAAATTTGAGCTCAAGTCAGGCGATGTATTCGTGCTCGGTGGCGCGGACCGGTTGGCCTATCACGGCATCGACCGCATCCTGGCGGGCACCTCCGGCCTCTTGGAAGAAGGCGGCCGTTTTAACCTCACGCTGCGGCGGGTGACGAGGCCGGGCCAAGTTTAACTTGAATCTGTCTAGTCGCCGCCGTCGGGGATGTCGTCGTTGGCCGCGCTGCCGGGGCCGAAGCCGTTAGCGTCCTGGCCGGGCTTGGCTTGCGGCGCGGGCTTGGCGCCGCCTTTGGAGACGGCCACCAGCGCCGGGCGCAACACCCGGTCGGCAATCGCATAGCCCGCCTGCATAACCTCCACGACAGTGCCTTCAGGTACTTCGGTGGTCGGCACCTCGTACATGGCCTGCTGCTGGTTCGGGTCGAAGCGCTGGCCGAGCGGCTCGAGCTTGGTGACGCCGTGCTTCTCCAGCATGTTGAGCAGCTCCCGCTCGGTCAGTTCCACGCCCTCAAGGAAGCTCTTGAGCGCGGGGTCTTGCCCCGCGGCATCCGCCGGAACGTGCTCGATCGCGCGCCGCAAATTGTCGCCGATGGTCAGCACGTCGCGGGCAAAGTTTGAAATAGCGTAGCGCGACGTATCGGCCTTCTCGCGCTCGGTGCGCTGGCGCAGATTCTCCATGTCCGCCATGGTGCGCAGCAGCTTGTCGCGCATGTCGGTGTTCTCGGAGAGCAGCGTCTCCAGATCGCCCGCAACATCATCGCCGCCGGCGTCTTGGGCTTGAGGCTTTTCGGAGGGGGCAGGTTTCGCCTGATCCTCGTCTGCCTCACGTGGATCTGTCTTGTCGTCGGGCATTAGGCGCCTCGGCGATTGGAGTTGAACTGAGAGGTCCGGGATATCAACCGGGAGCGGATAAAAATCAAGGGACAACGGCCCAAGAAGATCAGGGAACCAGCCGCCCGAGTAACCTTGCCGTGTAGTCAACCATCGGAATGATGCGCGCGTAATTGAGCCTGGTCGGGCCGATCACGCCAAGCATGCCAACGATTTTCTGCTCGCTATCCTCGAAGGGGGAGACGATCAGCGCCGAGCCCGAAAGCGAGAACAGCTTGTTCTCCGAGCCGATGAAAATGCGCACGCCCTCGGCCCGCTCGGCGAGCCCCAAGAGCTGGATCAGGTCCTTCTTGGCGTCGAGGTCCTCGAACAGAAGCCGCACCCGCTCCAAATCCTCCATGGCGTGCACGTCTTCCAAAAGATGCGCGCGGCCGCAGACGATGAGGCTCTGCCGATCGTCGGCCTCGCCCGACCAGGTGGCGAGCCCGTCGGTCACCACGCGCGCGGTCAATTCGTCGAGCTGCGCGCGGCGGGCTTCGATCTCCGTCTCAATGCGGGTGCGCGCCTCGGCGAGAGTGAGCCCACCGATCCGCGCGTTGATGTAGTTGGTTGCTTCAGTCAGAGACGACGGCGGCAGGCCCTCCGGTACGGCCACGATGCGGTTCTCCACGTCGCCGTCCTCGCCGACCAGAACGGCGAGCGCCCTGCCTTGGCCGAGATTGACGAACTCGACATGGCGCAGGGTCTTGCTCTGCTTCTCCGCAAGCACGACACCGGCGCAGCGCGAGAGCCCCGCTAGCATCTCGCCGGCTTCCGACAGGAATTCGTCGATACCCCGGTGCCGGCCGCCGGCCGCCATACGCGCCTCGATCTGACTGCGCTCGGCTTGCGTGATGTCGCCGATCTCAAGCAGGCCATCGACGAAGAGCCGCAAGCCGGTCTGCGTGGGCAGCCGTCCCGCGCTCGTATGCGGTGCGTAGATCAGCCCAATGGCTTCGAGATCGGACATGACGTTGCGCACCGACGCGGGCGACAGCGTCATCGGTAGCGCCCGGCTGAGGTTTCGCGAGCCGACGGGCTCGCCCGTCTCGAGATACGTTTCGACGATGCGCTTGAAGATCTCGCGCGAGCGTTCGTTGAGATGGCGCAGGTTTCCCGCGGCCTCGGCCGCCGCCTTCGCGCCTTTGATGTCGTTGTGACCCATGCGGGAAACTTAGGAGGCGGCCCGACCGCCGTCAAACGGGCACGGGATTCTAGTTAAGCGGGCCGAAATCCGCTGCGAGGGGTGTGTCGAGCTCGTCCGGCCTGCCGAAATGGTCGAAATAACGAGTCTTGATCAATTCGACCGGCATGATGACGAGGACGTCGGTGGTGCCGAATTGGTGGTCGATCACCGCGCCGTCGCCGACAAAGGCGCCGACCCGCAAATATCCTTTGATCAAGGGGGGTAGCGCTTTTACCGCCGCACGCAGATTGATCGCCTCTTTCGGCATCATGTTCATATCCACGCGCAAATGGTCATGCGCCCGGACCCGCCAATCCTCCGGCGCGAGCGAGTTATGGTGAAGGAAGCTCAGAGCCAAGGCATGAGCGGATGGATCGGTGCCTGGAAAGCTCGCGCAACCGATCATGACGCCGGCGCCGTGTTCGCGCACATAGGACCAGACACCCTGCCACAGCAGCTCCAGCGTCCGCCGGTTGCGGTAGGGCTTGAGCACGCAGGAACGGCCGAGCTCGATGAAGCTATACTCGGGCTTCGACTGGATCAGCGGTGCGATGTCGTACTCGCCTTGGGTGTAGAAACCGTCGTGGAACTCGGCGACGTCCTGGCGCAACACGCGATAGGTGCCGACCACCTGCGAGCGTCGCCAGCGGGCCTTCTTGGCGGGATCGCCGCGATCGACCACGAGCAGATGATCGAAGATGGGGTCGTAGGCATCTTCGTCGCGCCGTGACAACATGGCGAGCGCGCCGGGCGTGGCCGACATTTCTTCGTAGAACACCTTGTAGCGGAGGCGCTGGGCGCGCCGGACATCGCTCTTCTTGCGGGCGAGCCGGACTTCGAGCTGGCCGATGCGGCCATAGACCTTCGGCGGCTGGAAGTGCCCCCGCAGGCCGGCTGCCGGCGGACGGCGGCGGCCCATAAGAGGAAGGGCGCCCATTTGGTTTGGCCGGAATGTCAGTCCTGGAAACATCGTGCCACCGCGAAATCTGCCCGAAGGCGTCCCTGAATTGGCTTCATCGGCATGTCTTAGCCCGTTTCGCTGTTTTCGGGGAACGCGCCGTCGGACTCCGCAGGCGACTGACGCAACGCGAGCCCGATTCGGCCACACCATAAGCCGGTTAGCAAACCAATTCGAAGCCTATGTGACAGCCTGGGGATAGAGGCGGGAGAGGGAACCGCGATCTTGCGGGCTTAGGCGGCGCCGGCGCCGGTGTCGTTGAGCGCGTCCCCGCTCAAGCTCTGCCAACGGGCGAGAAGTGCCGCCAAGTCCTGCTTCTCGAAAGGCTTGGCAAGATAATCGTCGAGGCCGGCGGCAAGATAGGTGGCCTGGTCCTCGGCGAACGCGTTGGCGGTCAAGGCCACAATCGGTGGACGTTCCGTACCGGGACGCGCGTCTTTCGGGTAGAGGGCGCGAATGCCGCCCGCCGCTTCGACCCCATCCATGTCGGGCATGTGGATGTCCATCAGCACAAGGTCGAACCCTTTGTCCCGCGCCAGCGCTTCGCGCGCCTTGGCGATCGCCTCCGCGCCGTCTTGTGCATGGACCACATGGACGCCGGACTTCTCCAACACCGTGCGCGCAAGGAGCGCGTTGATCTCGTTATCCTCCGCCAGCAGGATCGAAAAGTCCGCGGTGCCGGCGCTGCCCAATCGCACCAGAGACGGTTCCATCACCGGGGCGACGCCGGGTGCTCGCGAGGCGTCACCATCGAAGAGTTGGATCAGGACTGAAAGGGGCCGCAAGGGGCGGACCAGATAGCCGGTGAAGCCTTCGTCACGGAACCGGGCAATGTCGCCACGCTCACTCGGGTCGATGATGCACACCGCTCGCGGCGTCTCGGTGTCGAGCAGCGGAAGAAGACCGGCCGCGCCAGCGTCGAAGCTCGCTTTGTCGGTCACGAGAGTGCCAAACGGCCTTCCCGAGGATGCGGCCTTCGAGGCGACAAGCTGTGCATCCTTCATCCCGACACGCACCACGCTTGCGCCCATGGCCACCAGGAGATCGCCCATCAGGCCTGCCTCGATAGGGCCATCGAGCGCCATGAGAACGCGCTCGCCGTCAGGCGGCTTTGGCCACGCCTCCCCGAGCAATGCCACCTGCTTGGGTGTGGCGAAAGGCAAGTCGACCGTGAAGGTCGCGCCGCCGCCGGGAACACTCGTTACCTCGATCTGGCCACCCATCTCGTCAACCAGACGCTTCGAGATGGCGAGGCCAAGCCCGGTGCCGCCATGGCGGCGCGCCGGGCCCTGCTCGGCCTGCTCGAACTCCGAGAAGATGCGCTCAAGCGCTTGTGGCGCGACGCCTGGGCCCGTGTCGCGTACGGAGAAGCGCACGGCCACGCCCTGATCCTTCGCTGAGCCCGGAGCCAGCCCAAGCGTGAGCGCCACGCCACCCTGGTCGGTGAACTTGATGGCGTTGCCCACGAGATTCATGAGGATCTGACGCACGCGCATTTCGTCGCCAATGATCGTCTTCGGCAGATCGGGCGCGGCGAACCAGCCGATTTCAAGCCCTTTGTCCCGGCAGCGCGGGGCAAGTAGCTCGATCACGCCTTGCGCGGCGTCGGCCACGTCGAAGGGCGCGGCGCGCAACTCGATCTTGCCCGCCTCGATCTTGGAGAAGTCGAGGACCTCGTCGATGAGCGAAAGCAGCGTCGTCGCCGAGGTCGAGATGGCGCGCGCATAGGTCCGCTGCTCGGGCGACAGCTCGGTGTCAAGCAATAGCCCGGTCATGCCGAGAATGCCGTTCATCGGCGTCCTGATCTCGTGGCTCATGGAAGCAAGGAATCGCGACTTGGCCTGACTTGCGATCATCGCCTGATCGCGCGCAAGCGCCAATGCCAGCTCCGCCGCCCGCTGTTCGGTCACATCGCGGCCGACGCTTTGGACCTCGCTGAGGCGCCCGTCTTCGCCCGCGATCGAGAAGTCTTCCCACACGAACCAGCGTGGCCCCGCGGAGGTCGTAAGTTCGACCACGCGGCTCGAGCGCTCTTCCATGCCGCCGCTCCGCGTGACGTCCTGCCGATCGCCGTCAAGTACGGGTAGACCAAACACTTGGCCAAGCGCGGTCTCGCGCTCCATACCGAATGTCCGGCAGAAGGCATCGTTGACAAAGGTCAGGCGTCCGTCGGAGTCCCGGCGCACGATCACATCGCCTTGGTGATCCAGCAGATCGCGATAGCGCGCTTCGCGCTCGCGCACTTCCCATTGCAGATCCTTGAGGGACTCGAGGCTCGAATCGAGCCGGGTGGCAAGGGTCTCGAACCGTGCGGCGCTCGTCCCTGACTTTTGGCTGGCGACAAGCACCAGCAAAATCACACCGATCGCGATAAGCAACAGGGCGACCGTCGTGACAACGCCGAGACCGACGACAGACAACGCAATGACGGCGAGCGCGAACGCCGCCATGGCGACGCGCATACCAGTCCTGCCGGCGCCATGAGCGCCGAAGCTATGCCAAATCTTACGCTGCACTGTTTGACGCCGTGTTTTTGTCGCCGGGGCTTTGCCCGGCTATTCATTTGGCGCCAACAGAAGCAGAGAAAGCTTGAAAAAGCCTTTAGCTGGGAGGTTTTAGGCGGCCGCCCGGGCCCGGCGCAGGGTTTCACCCCGGTAACTCAGGGCCTCGGCGATGTGGATGCGGGCGACTCTTGCCTCGCTGTCGAGGTCGGCCAGCGTGCGGGCGATCCTGAGGGTTCTGTGATAGCCCCGCGCGCTCAAAGAAAGCGCGTTGGCAGCATCGCGCAAGAGAGACAGCCCTTGCGACTCCGGTGCGGCGATCTCCTCGAGCAGCGCCCCGTCGCAGTCCGCGTTGGTGCGGACACGCGCGAGCTCCAAGGCGGCATAGCGTGCGGTTTGCACCTGCCGGGCGGCCGTCACCCGCGCCCGGACCTCGGCGCTGCCCTCGCACGGCTGCGGCAACACGAGATCGGCGGCGGACACGGCAGGAACCTCGATCTGAAGATCGATACGGTCGAGCATGGGGCCGGAGATGCGCGCCTGATAGCGCTCGGCGCAACCGCGCCCCTGGCGGCAGACATAGCCGGGCTCGCCCGCATGCCCGCAGCGGCACGGGTTCATGGCGGCGATGAGCTGAACGCGCGAGGGGTAGGTGATGCGGTGATTGGCGCGCGCGATGACCGTCTCGCCGCTCTCCAGCGGCTGGCGCAGCGCATCCAGCACTTGCGGATTGAACTCGGGCAGCTCGTCGAGGAACAGCACGCCGAGATGGGCGAGCGCCGCTTCTCCGGGGCGGGGCTTGGTCCCCCCGCCGACCAACGCCGCCATGCTTGCCGAATGATGTGGCGCACGGAAGGGGCGCCGGCGGCCGATGCGTCCGCCGGCGAGGTCGCCCGCGACGCTGCGGATCATGCTCACTTCGAGCATCTCGGCGGGTTCGAGCGGCGGCAGGATCGAGGGCAGCCGCTTTGCCAGCATCGACTTGCCGGCGCCGGGCGGGCCGATCATCAAGAGGTGATGACCGCCGGCCGCCGCCACTTCGAGCGCGCGCTTGGCGCTTTCCTGGCCCTTGATGTCACGCAAATCCGGCATGGCCTCATCGCCCGGGTCGGGCGTGGTCGCAGGGCGCCGCAAGGTCTGCAGGCCCTTGAAGTGATTGATGAGCTGAAGCAGGTCCGCCGGCGCGAGGATCGGCATGTCGGCGGCGGCCCAGGCCGCTTCGGCGCCGCACGGCCCCGGACAGATCAGTCCCTTATCGAGGGCATTCGCGCCGATGGCCGCAGGCAGCGCGCCGGCGATCGCCGCGATCGAGCCGTCGAGCGCCAGTTCGCCGAGCACGCAATAGTTTTCGATGGCATCGCGTGCGACCGCGCCGATCGCCGCCATCACCCCAAGCGCGATGGGGAGATCGTAATGGCTGCCTTCCTTGGGGAGGTCCGCCGGCGCCAGATTGACGGTGATGCGCTTCGGCGGCAGCGCGAGCCCAATGGCGTTCAGCGCGCCACGCACCCGCTCGCGGCTCTCGGCCACGGCCTTATCGGGGAGGCCGACAATGGTGAAGGCCGGCATGCCCGGGCTGATCTGGATTTGCACGTCCACGGCGCGGGCCTCGATACCCTCAAAGGCGACCGTCGTGACCCGCGCGAACATGACAAACCCCCGTTTTCAGCCGCCACCACTCTAGCGAAATACGTTGAGGCGGGCAAGAACAATAAGGGAACATCGTTTGTCCGCACGCTGCAACAGTTCTGTGCTTTTCTGAAGCCATGCCGAAAGACCCACGCGCTCTCGCTCTCCTTGTCCACGTCGCCCTCTACGCGGTTGCCGTCGCCATTTGCGCGGGCGTCAATTTCTGGCTGAGCCCCGACAATCTCTGGTTCGTCTGGATTGCCTTGGGCTGGGGCATCGGTGTCGCGGCGCATGCGCTCGCCTTTTGGCTAAGGCATACGCGGCGGCGCGAGCGCGTCTTCATCGACTGCAAGGCTCGCGGCGCCACGGTCCACCTCTTCGCCTATTTGGCGGTGGTCGCTTTGCTGTTCATCGTGAACCTGACGATGACGCCGAAGGTCTGGTGGTTCTATTGGGTGGCGCTCGGCTGGGGCGCGGGCGTCGTCCCCCATGTCTGGTGCGCGTTCTTCCGCAAGAGCCGTGCGACGAGCGATCCCGAGCCGGCCCCTCAGCCTGCGCGAAAGCGAGCAGCTCCGAAAAAGCGCGCGGTCAAGAAAGCACAAGTGAAGAAAACGGTAGCGAAGAAGGTACGTACGCCCCGCAAGAGGCCCAAATAGTCGCGTCAACGCCAGTGAACGTCTGGATGACGCCGCGCGAACTAAGATTTCGGAATGAGCGTATTCGACGGCAGCGAGGAATCCTCCAACCGCGCCGCTTGTTCCGCGCCGCTGACGGGCAGGCTCTTCGCATCGAGCAGGCCGATCTGAACGAGGATCGAGGCCTGGTCCCAGTAGATGCGCTCGAAGTCGACCTTGCCGTCCTCGAAGCCGACCACCACCACGAAGGGGATGACGACCTTGCGGCCCGTGGGCGCAACTCCGGGCAGGATGGCCGGCACGTCGCTGTCGTGGGTGAAGGAGATCATCACCTCGTCGACCAGCTGGCTCTCGCCGACGGTGCGGGAGATTGGCATGACCGTCCAGTCGTCGGGCACATGGCCGACGAAGCAGGTGTCGTAGAAGTGCCGCACCGCGTCGTAGCCGAAACCACCGGTCATGGTCGGCACATTGGTGATATGCGGCGCCGCAGTCATGGTCGCCATGGTCGCCTCGATGTCGCGGCCGACGAACTCGGCCTCGCAATGGGCGTCGAACAGGGCCCCGAGGTCCTTCGGATCTGAGTCCATCACGCCCTCCATCAATTTCTGGCCGCGACCTTTTTCTCGACCACGTCCCAGATCATGGCGGCGATGTCCGCGCCGCCGAACTCCTGCACTTGGCGGATGCCCGTGGGCGAGGTGACGTTGATCTCCGTGAGATAGTCGCCGATCACGTCGATGCCGGCGAAGATCAGCCCGCGCTTCTTCAATTGAGGCCCGAGCCGCGCGCAGATCTCCTTTTCGCGGGCGGTGAGGGTCGTCGCTTGCGCCGTGCCGCCCACATGCAAATTGGAGCGCGTCTCGTCCGCCGCCGGCACGCGGTTGATGGCGCCGGCGACCTCGCCGTCAACCAGAATGATGCGCTTGTCGCCCTTCCTCACGTCCGGGAGATAGCGCTGCACCATGATCGGCTCGCGGAAGGTGATGCCAAGCAGCTCGATCAGCGAGTTGAGATTGGTGTCGCCTTGCGCGATGCGGAAGATCGCCGCTCCGCCATTGCCGTAGAGTGGCTTCACCACGATGTCCTTGTGCTCCTCGCGGAAGCCTTTGATCTCGTCGAGCGAACGCGTCACCAGCGTCGGTGGCATCAAATCGAGAAAATCGAGTACGAAGACCTTCTCCGGCGCGTTGCGCACGGCCGCCGGATCGTTGACCACGAGCGTCTTGGGCTGCAACCGCTCAAGCAGGTGCGTCGTGGTGATATAGGCCATGTCGAAAGGCGGGTCTTGGCGCAGCTGCACCACGTCGTAATGCGCGAGGTCCTCTGCGCGCGGATAGGCGAGGCGATAGTGATCGCCGGGCTTGTCCTCCACCGTGAGGCTATGGCCGTAAGCCATGAGCTTGCCGTCGCGCAGCGAGAGATCCGCAGGCGTGTAATAGAACACGTCATGGCCGCGGCTTTGCGCCTCTAGCAGCAGCGCGAAGGTGGAATCGCCCTTGATATCGATGAGCTCGATCGGGTCCATCTGAAAGGCGACTTTGAGAGCCATGCGAGTTCCTGCCGCTTTGGGGAGTTTCACCGCGCAAGCTCGCGCCAAGGACGGTCCAGGTCAAACGGGAAATGCGTTGGCGATGTGCCGTGGCCATGCCCAGGGCGCCGCAAGCACGACGTCGAAGGCGATGTCGTGACCGACATAGTCCGGGTGGCTGGAAAGCCAATATTGTGCCGCGCGCACGATCCGGCGGCGTTGCTTGGCAGGCAGCGTCCAGGCCGCCTCGTCTGTAGTCCTGCGCCGCTTCACCTCGACGAAGACGAGCCGCTTTCCCTTCTGCGCCACGAGGTCGATCTCGCCCACCGGCGAACGGTAGCGCTGCGCCACGATGCGATAGCCCTTGAGGCGGAAAAGCGCCGCGGCAAGCATCTCGGCGAAGACACCCCGGCGATAGGCTTTGATCCGCTCGTGCCGCATATCAGTCGCGCTTGCCCGTCAGCTCAAGCCCGAGATCGTAGACCCGCGCACGCTTCACGCCCAGCGCCTCGGTGACGCCGCGCACCGCGTCGCGGAAGCTCTCGGTTTCAAGTGCTGTCTTTAGATTCGCAACAATGCGCGCATCGGTTATCTCGGTCTCCGCCTCGGTCGGCGGCGCGATCACCACGACGACCTCGCCCTTTAGCGTCTCCTCGGCGATCTCTGCGGCGAGCGTCACGAGCGAGCCGCGCCTCACCGTCTCGTGCAGCTTGGTCAACTCCCGCGCGATCACCGCCTCGCGCGGTCCCAACACCGCCGCCATGTCGGCCAGGCTTTTGGCGAGACGCGGCGCGGTTTCGAACACGATCAGGGTCGCGGGGATTTCCTTCAACACGGCAAGCCGCGTCTGACGCGCCCCGGATTTCGGCGGCAGGAAGCCTGAGAAGACAAAAGTGTCGGTCGGCAGGCCCGCGCTGGTCAGCGCCGCGAGCGCCGCGGACGCCCCCGGAATGCTCGTGGCCATCAGCCCTTCGTCGAGCGCTTGGCGCACCAGCTTGTAGCCGGGGTCGGAGACCAGCGGCGTACCAGCGTCGGAGATCAACGCCACCGCGTAGCCTGAGCGAATCCGCGAAAGAAGCTTCGGCCGCTCCCGTTCCGCGTTGTGCTCGTGATAGGGCGTGAGCTGGGTGTCGATGCCGAAATGCGACAGAAGCTTCTTGGAGTGGCGGGTGTCCTCCGCGGCGATCAAGGATGCGCGGGCCAAGACGGCAAGCGCCCGCAGCGAAATGTCCGAAAGATTGCCGATCGGCGTCGACACGAGATAGAGCCCTGGCGCCAGCGGACGGTCCAGCAGCTCGGCAAGCGTTTCGCTCGCGCGCGAAACTGTCCGCGCCGTGGCGTTGTCGTTGTCCGTGTTGCGATGATCTTGCACGCGCGTTGCCCAGTCTTGCTCGCCGCTCCAAGCACGACATCCTGCGTCAAGGCGCAGCGTGCCTCGCCCTATTCGGCGAAACGTTACGTGATATAGTCTGCGGCCGTCCATCACGTTCGGGCTATGTTTGCGCTTGAGGCTTTGCGCAACAAAGCTTTGCAGGGCTGAACCCATTCCGCGCGCGCTTCGCCATCATTTGAGTGCCATCCGGCTCGCTATCGCCACGACGCTGATTGCGGTGCTGTTCGCCGCTTGCGGCGCGCCGGGCGGCGGTGGCGGGGTGAGCATGATGCCGGGCGAGGCGATTACCGGCGCCACCGGCTCGGTCAAGGTGGCGTTGCTGCTTCCCATCTCCGCGCCAGGCTCGACGGCCGCCGTCGCCAAGGCGCTGAAGCAAGCCGCCGAGCTCGCGCTTTTCGATTTCGACAATCCGAATGTGTCCCTGGTGCCGAAAGACACCAAGGGCACGCCGGGTGGCGCGCGGGCCGCGGCGCAAAGCGCGGTGAAGGACGGGGCGGAGCTCATCATCGGGCCGCTCTTCGCGCAAGAGGTGCGCAGCGCCGCCCAAGTCGCCCGCAGCGCCGGCATCCCCATGATCGCCTTTTCGTCCGACGAGAAGGTTGCGGGTAACGGCGTTTATCTCTTGAGCTTCCTTGCCGGGCGTGACGTGCCACGCGTCGTTTCCTTCGCCATGTCGCGCGGTAAGCGGAACTTTGCCGTCCTTGTGCCGCAGACGAATTACGGCCGCATCGCGGAAGCGGCATTCGCCAAGGTGGTGGCCCAAGGCGGCGGTGCCGCGCCGGTGCGGGCAAGCTTCAGCACCGCGAACATGTCGGCGGCTGTCCAGCAAGTCGCCAGCGCCGTGAATTCCGGCCAGAAGATCGATGCGTTGTTCTTGCCCGCGGGGCGGGAAGAGTTGCCTCGGCTCGCCCAGCAGCTCGCTGGCGCCGGCGTGACCAGCGCCAAACTCCAATTTATAGGCACCGGACAATGGGATTATCCAAATGTCGGCAAGCAACAGGCGCTCGTTGGCGGGTGGTACCCCGCGCCGGACCCAAAAGGCTGGAACAGCTTCGCGCAGCGCTATGCCAAGACCTTCGGTGGCACACCTCCGCGCATCGCAAGTCTCAGCTATGACGCCATGAGCCTTGCCGTGTCGCTGTCACAGAATCCGCCGGGCCAACGCTATTCGTTTTCGCAGCTCACCCGCTCCAGCGGTTTCGCCGGCGTCGACGGCCTGGTCCGCCTGCTGCCCGACGGCACGTCCGAGCGCGGCCTCGCCATTCTCGAAGTGCGCCCGGGCACTCCGCGTGTGGTCTCGCCGGCGCCGCGCTCCTTCAGCACCGCATCGACCTACTAAAGTCGCGAGCGACTAAGCCGCAAGCTCGAGTATCAGCCGCTCGAGCACCAGACGCCCGGATCGTGTCGCCCTCAGGCGGCCGCCGCTCCGGGCGAGAAGGCCGTGACCTTCCAAGGCATCGAGCCGGGACGGATCGAGCGCACGGCCGCTCAAACCCTCGAGCCGCGCAAGATCGAGACCTTCGCTCAGCCGCAGCGCCATCAACAGATATTCTTCGGCCACATCCTGCGGTTCCAAGGGATCATCGCTGGTGAGCCCATGGCCTTGCGCCTCGACCTGCGCGAGCCAGTCTTCCGGCGACTTGATGGTCGCGAGCGCCCGCTTGATGCCGTTCACGGTGATGCGCGCATGGGCGCCTGCCCCGATCCCGGCATAGTCGTGTCCGCGCCAATAGATGAGATTGTGCCGCGACTCCGATCCCGGCCGCGCATGGTTCGAGATCTCGTAGGCCGGCAGGCCTGCCTTCTCGCAAAGCGCTTGTGTCAGCATGTACATCTCGCTCGCCGCATCGCCGTCGGGGATGTGCAAACGCCCCATCGCATGGCGCGCGGCAAACGGCGTGCCGTCCTCGATGGTGAGCTGATAGAGCGAGAGGTGATCGGCGGCAAAGGACAGCGCGCGCGTCAGCTCCTCTTCCCAGGCCGCCAGCGACTGCCCCTCGCGCGCATAGATGAGATCGAACGACACGCGCGCAAAACACGCTTTGGCAAGGTCGAGCGCGGCAAGCGCTTCGTCCGCCGTGTGCTGGCGGCCGAGCGCCTTCAGGCTCTGATCGTCGAGCGCCTGCACGCCGAGCGACAAGCGGTTGACGCCGGCAGACGCGTAGCCCGCGAAGTTGTCCGCCTCCACGCTGGTGGGGTTGGCCTCAAGGGTGATTTCGGCGTCGCTGTCGACAGTCCAATGACTGGCAATTGCATCGAGAATTGCTTCGGCCGTGTTCGCCGACATCAGCGAGGGCGTGCCGCCGCCGAAAAAGATGCTGGTGACGGTGCGTCCCGGCGCGCGCGCGGCAAAGTGTCGAAGCTCCGTCAGATAGCCGGCGACGAACCGTGCTTCGTCGACGCCATTGTGCCGAACGTGAGAGTTGAAGTCGCAATAGGGGCATTTGGCCTTGCAGAATGGCCAATGCACATAGACCCCAAAGGGTTCGTTACTCGACATCGGAGTAGGTGGCTGCGATCAGCTGCTCGAAGGCGCGCATGCGGTGCGACAGCGCGTTCTTATGCTGCAGATCCATTTCGCCGAACGTCTCCTCGTGGCCGTCGGGCATGAAGATCGGATCATAGCCGAAACCACGGGTTCCGCGCGGCGGCCAATGGATCGAGCCAAACACGCGGCCGGTAAAGACCGCGTCCTCGCCGTTCGGCGCGGCAAGCGCCAGAGCGCAGATGAAGTTCGCGCGGGTATAGCCCCCTCCGGTCGCTTCCAGCTCTTGGTGCACGCGTGAAATGGCTTTACCGAAATCCCTCTCTGCCCCGCCCCAGCGTGCCGAGTGGATGCCCGGTGCCCCGCCAAGCGCTTCAACCTCGAGCCCTGAATCGTCGCCAAGCGCTATCAGGCCGGATCCCGCCGCGGCGGCGCGTGCCTTGAGCAGCGCGTTCGCTTCGAACGTGTCGCCGGTCTCCTCGGGCTCGGGCAGGTCGAGGCTCCCCGCCGACACGCAGTCGATGCCGTAGGACGCGAACAGCTCACCAAGCTCGTGCACCTTGCCCTCGTTGTGGCTGGCGATGACGAGCCTCGTGCCGCGATGGATGGTGCCGGGCCTAAGCAACGGTGAGCTTCTGCAGTTCGACGAGTTCGGCGATCCCTTGGCGCGCGAGCAGCATCAATTGGTCGAACTGTTCCTGGCTGAACGGGTCCGTCTCCGCGGTGCCTTGCACTTCGACGATGCCGCCGGCCCCGGTGATTACGAAGTTTGCATCGGCGTCGGCTTCCGAATCCTCGGGATAGTCGAGGTCGAGCACCGCCTCGCCGCCATAGAGCCCGCAACTGACCGCGGCGACGTGATCCCTCAGGACCTTTCCTTTGATCATGTTGCGCGCTTCCATCCAGGACAGCGCGTCGTGCAACGCCACCCAAGCGCCGGTGATGGATGCCGTGCGCGTGCCGCCGTCCGCCTGAAGCACGTCGCAGTCGACGATGATTTGCTTTTCGCCGAGCGCGGGCAGGTCCGTCACGGCGCGGAGCGACCGGCCAATGAGCCGCTGAATCTCCTGCGTGCGGCCCGATTGCTTGCCGGATGCCGCCTCGCGCCGCGTGCGCTGGTTGGTGGCGCGCGGCAGCATGCCGTATTCCGCCGTCACCCAACCCCGGCCCGAGCCCTTGAGCCAAGGCGGCACCGACTCTCCGGCGGTTGCCGTGCAAAGAACGTGAGTCTCGCCGAAACGCACGAGACAGGAGCCTTCAGCATGGCGCGACACCGCGCGTTCGAGACTGACGGGGCGAAGCGCGTCGGGCGCGCGTTTGGAGGGGCGGATTATGGCGTAAACTCCTGGAAAACGGGCTGAGGCCGCGCACCCTAGAGGAGGCTCTGCCGGCGGAAAAGCCCTTTCCCCAACTCTCCTTCCGGGCGGCCTTGTGCGGCCCCGGAGGAGAAGCTACCACCGGTAACCATGGCCGAGAGCGAGATGAGGGCGGAAGGCGCGGGGATCGCCTCTGAAAACGCTGCCACCAAGGCCGCGGCCACCGGCGCCACGCCCATGATGGCGCAATTTTTAGAGATCAAGGCCGCCAACGCCGACAGTCTTCTGTTCTATCGCATGGGCGATTTCTACGAGATGTTCTTCGAGGACGCAGCTACCGCCTCGCGGGCGCTCGGCATCGCCCTGACCAAGCGCGGCAAGCATCTTGGGCAGGACATCCCCATGTGCGGCGTCCCCGTTCATGCCGCCGACGACTATCTCCAGCGCCTGATCGCGAAAGGCTTCCGCGTTGCGGTCTGCGAGCAGACCGAGGATCCGGCCGAAGCCAAGAAGCGCGGACCGAAAGCGGTCGTGCGCCGCGATGTGGTGCGCCTCGTCACCCCGGGCACGCTCACCGAAGAGTCGCTCCTCGATGCCCGCGCGCACAATTTTCTCACCGCATTGTTCCGCGGCCCCCAAAAAGATGGCGCCCAGCCCAGCTTCGCACTGGCGTCGATCGACATCTCCACCGGCGAGTTGATCGCCGCCGCCACGCGGCTCGCGGATCTTCCCGGCGAACTGGCGCGGATCAAACCCGGCGAGGTGTTGGCGGGCGATGATCTTGCAAGCGACGGCGACATCCGCCGTCTCGTGGAGGAAGCAGGCGCCGCGCTGACGCCGTGCCCGCGCGCGCATTTCGACTCCGTGCGTGGCGAGCGCGCGCTGAAAGAGCGCCTCGGCGTCGCCACGCTCGATGCCTATGGCGACTTCACCCGGGCCGAGCTTGCCGCCTTGGCCGGGCTCCTCACCTATGTGGAGATCACCCAAGTCGGCCGCGCCCCGCTGCTCCGCCCGCCGCGCAAAGAGGTCGCTGGCAGCCTTCTTCTAATCGATGCTGCCACCCGCACCAATCTCGAGCTTGTGCGGTCCAACCACGGATCGCGCGCGGGCAGTCTTCTGGCTGCGGTCGATCGCACGGTCACCGCCGCCGGCGCCCGCGAGCTGGCAAGCCGGCTGGCCAGTCCCTTGACCGATGTGGATGAGGTCAATGCCCGCCTCGATGCCGTCGCCTATCTCGGCGGCGAGCCACGCTTGCGCCAGGAACTGCGGGAGGCCTTGAAGGCCGCGCCCGACCTCGCCCGCGCGCTCGCCCGTCTCGCGCTGGGCCGGAGCGGTCCGCGCGATCTCGGTGCAGTGCGCACGTCCATCCGCGCCGCGCACGATCTTGCCGCGCATGTTTTGCGGACCGGCGAGGCGCTCGGCATGCCGCGCGAGCTGATGGGCATCGTCGAGCGCCTGGCCGCGGCGCCAACGCAGATCGAGCAGTCTTTGTCGACGGCGCTTGCCGACGAGCTTCCCGTGAATGCCCGCGACGGCAGCTTCATCCGGGAGGGCTTCCATACCGATCTCGATGAGCACAGGCGACTGCGCGATAGCAGCCGCCAAGTCATTGCGGGCCTGCAGGCGACCTATGCGGAGGCCACCGGCATCAAGGGCCTCAAGGTGCGCCACAACAACGTGCTCGGCTATTTTGTCGAGGTCACCGCGCTGCACGCGCCGACGTTGACCAAGCCACCGCATGTGGAGCTGTTCATTCACCGCCAGACCATGGCGAATGTCGTCCGCTTCTCCACGCCCGCGCTGGCCGAGCTTGAGGCGCGCATTACGTCGGCCGCCGGGCGCGCGCTCGCGCTCGAACTCGATGTCTTTGCCGAACTCACCAAGGACGTCCTCGCCGAGGAGCAGGCGCTCGCCGCCGCGAGCGCCGCGTTGGCGGAGCTCGATCACTATGCCGGACTGGCCGAGCTTGCGGCCGAGCAAGGCTATGTGCGGCCCCGGGTCGATGAAAGCCTGGTCTTCGCCGTTGTGGAAGGCCGGCACCCCATGGTCGAGCAGACTTTGAAGCGCGGCGATGGCGCGAGCTTTATCGGCAATGACTGCCGGCTCGGCGACTGTGAGGACGATACGCGCGTGCTTGTCGTCACCGGTCCCAACATGGCCGGTAAATCCACCTTCCTGCGCCAAAACGCGCTCATCGTTGTCCTGGCGCAATCGGGCTGCTTCGTGCCGGCGAAGGCGGCCCATATCGGCATCGTCGACCGTCTGTTCAGCCGGGTCGGCGCGGCGGACGATCTCGCCCGCGGGCGTTCCACCTTCATGGTCGAGATGGTGGAGACCGCCGCAATTCTCAATCAGGCGACCGCGCGGTCCTTCGTGGTGCTGGACGAGATCGGCCGGGGCACGGCGACCTTCGATGGGTTGTCGATCGCCTGGGCCACGCTCGAATATCTGCACGAGGTGAACCGCTCCCGGGTCCTCTTCGCCACGCACTATCACGAGCTCACCGCGCTCGCCGACAAGCTGGCGCATGCCGCCAATGCCACGGTCGAGGTGAAGGAGTGGCGCGACGAGATTGTGTTTCTCTATCGCGTGGTCAGGGGCGCCGCCGACCGCTCCTACGGCATCCACGTGGCAAAGCTTGCCGGGCTTCCGGGCCCCGTGCTGGCGCGCGCCGGCGAGGTGCTGAACGAGCTGGAAAAGGCCGATGGACGCCCAAAACCCGCCGATTTGGCTGACGATTTGCCCCTGTTTCAGGCCACCAAGAGCGCGCCCGGGTTCGACGAGCCCTCGCCGATCGAGGTGGCCCTCCAGGGGCTCAATCCCGACACCATGACCCCCAAAGAGGCGCTGGAAGCGCTCTATCGTCTCAGGACCTTGCTTGGAGACGAGGCATAAGGCCTCGATGTGTTAGATTTTCGCCCATGATGGACCAGGCCGCGCCAAGACAAGCTCCGTATTTCGATTTCGCTCTCCTGCGCCAGGAGACCGCCGAACTGGCGCGCGCTCATGTCGGCCAAGACACCCAGCTTCGGGCGGCACTCGTCAGCTACCTCAAGCCGCTCGTCGCCGAGGCGCATAGGGCGGCAAAGCAGCGGCTTGAGCACGATGGCGACGGACGCGCCTGCGCGGCGGGGCTCTCCGACTTCCAAGACGAGCTGATCCGGCTCACCTACGACATCACGACCGAGAATATCTATCGCGTCGAGAACCCGTCGACCGCCGAGCGCATGGCCGTGGTCGCCCAAGGCGGCTACGGACGCGGCCTGCTGGCGCCCGGCTCCGACATCGATCTCCTGTTCCTGCTTCCCTACAAGCAGACCGCCTGGGGCGAGAGCGTCGCCGAGTACATGCTCTATATTTTATGGGATCTCGGCTTCAAGGTCGGCCACGCCACGCGAACCATCGCCCAATGCGTCCGGCTCAGCCTCGCGGACATGACGATCCGCACAGCGCTGCTCGATGCCCGCCTCATCCTCGGCGACGAGAAGCTGTTCGGCGAGTTCCTTCATCGCTTCCGCCGCGAGGTCCTGGACGTCGATGCGCGCGCCTTTATCGAGGCGAAGCTCGCCGAGCAGGATGCACGGCATTCACGCACGGGCGCCTCCCGTTACCAGGTCGAGCCGAATATCAAGGACGGGGCCGGTGGCCTACGCGACCTGCATACCTTGCATTGGCTCGCCAAGCATCTCTACCCGGACCAGGCAGAGGAAGAGTTCGTCGAGGCGGGTGTCTTTACGCCCAACGAGTATCGTAGCTTCCGCCGCTGCGAGTTCTTTCTCTGGACGGTGCGCTGCCAGTTGCACTTTCTCACCAACCGTCCCGAGGAACGCTTGAGCTTCGACCTCCAGCGCGCGATGGCGGAAGGTCTCGGCTATCACGGCCACGCTGGCCTGCGTGGCGTCGAGCGCTTCATGAAGCACTATTTCCTCATCGCCAAGGAAGTCGGCCAGCTCACGCGGATCGTTTGCACGGCGCTCGAGCTCAAGCAGTTGAAATCCGTGCCGACGCTGGATGCGCTGCTCGCGCCGTTCAGTTGGCGCCGCCGCGCCAAGCTTCGCCGTACCTCCGACTTCCGCATTGAGAATGGCCGCATTTCCACCGTCGACAAGGACGCCTTCGCCAAGGATCCGGTCAACTTCATCCGGCTGTTCGTCGTCGCCGACGAGAACCAAGCGGCATTCTCGCCGGAAGTCTTGCGCCAGATCCGCGCCAACTTCCGGTTGATCGACGACGGTCTGCGCCACGACCCGACGGCCAACCGCTTGTTTCTGCGGCTCTTGATGGACGCGCGCGATCCCGAAGGCTCCTTGCGCAAGATGAACGAAGCCGGCGTGCTCGGCCGGTTCTTCACCGAGTTCGGCCGGGTCGTGTCGATGATGCAGTTCAACATGTACCACCACTTCACGGTGGACGAGCATCTGGTCCGCACCCTCGGCTATCTGACCGGCATCGAGCGGGGAAAATATTCGGTCGATCACCCGGTATCGAGCGAGGTGGTCCGAACCATCGACAATCGCCGCGCGCTCTATGTCGCCGCCTTCCTGCATGACGTTGCCAAAGGTCGTGATGAAGACCATTCCATCGCCGGCGCTCGCATCGCCCGCGAGTTGGGGCCGCGTCTTGGGCTGACAGCGTCCGAGACGGAGACGGTGTGCTGGCTGATCGAGCATCATCTCACCATGAGCCTGTTCGCTCAGAGCCGCGACCTGAACGACCCGAAGACCATCCGCGATTTCGCCGAGATCGTGCAGAGCCGCGAGCGGCTCAAGCTGCTGCTCATCCTCACCGTCGCCGATATCTGCGCAGTGGGGCCCGGCACCTGGACCGGTTGGAAGGGCCAGCTCCTGCGCACGCTCTATTTCGAGACCGAGCCGCTGCTCGGCGGCGGCCATACCGAGCTCACGCGCACCGAGCGCATGTCCCGCGCCCAGAATGCCTTGCGCGAGCGCCTGGCGGATTGGCCCGCCCAGGACCTGGAACACTTCATCGGCCGTCACTATCCCGCCTACTGGCTGAGAACCGATCTGGACGTCATCGCCGAGCACGCCAAGCTCCTTCGGGACGTGGAGGCGCAGGAGCGCGCCGTGGTCACCCACATTTCGACCGACGCCTTCCGGGGCGTCACCGAGCTCACCCTCCTCGCGCCCAACCACCCGCGCCTGCTGGCGATGGTCGCGGGCGCTTGCACCGGCGCCGGCGCCAACATCGTCGATGCGCAAATCTCGACCACGCGCGACGGCATGGCGCTCGACACCATTCATCTGGAACGCGAGTTCGACCATGCCGAGGACGAGGAGCGCCGCGCCCGCAAGATCGCGGTGTCCATCGAGCGCATGCTCAAAGGCGAAGCGCGCGCCATCGACCTCATCAAGAGCAAGAAGAAGCCGAAGTCGCGCCTGTCGGCCTTCACGGTCGAGCCGCAGGTCGTTATCGACAACACGTTGTCCGATGCGTTGACGGTGGTCGAGATCAACGGCCTCGACCGGCCCGGTCTGCTTTATGATGTGACGCGCGAGATTTCCGACCTCAATCTCGACATCGCCTCGGCCCACATCGCCACCTTCGGCGAGAAGGCCGTCGACGTGTTCTATGTGACAGACCTCACCGGTAAGAAGATCACGAGTTCTTCCCGCGAGTCGCTCATTCGCGAGCGCTTGACCAAGGTCCTGGCGCGCGAGGAGTCGGAGCTCGCGCCCGCCTAACAACGCCCGCCTTGCTGGATCGCCGAATCTGGCTCATCAGAGTACGCCATGACTCTCTATCGCGGATTCGCCACGGTCGGCGGGATGACGGTCATAAGCCGTGTGCTCGGCTTCGTCCGCGACGTGCTGATCGCCGCCGTGCTGGGCGCCTCGTCCATCACCGACGCCTTCTTCGTCGGCTTCCGCGTCCCCAATATGTTCCGGCGGCTCTTCGCGGAAGGGGCCTTCAACGCCGCCTTCATCCCGCTCTTCTCGAAACGCCTTGATACGGACGGCCCCGAATCGGCGCGCGATTTCGCCAGCCTCGCGCTTGCCGGCCTGACCCTGGTGCTGGTGGCCTTCACCATCCTCGCCGAGATCGCCATGCCGTGGCTGATGCTGTTGCTGGCGCCGGGCTTCGCCGACGATCCGGACAAGTTCCACCTCGCCGTGCTCCTGGCGCGCATCGCGCTCCCCTATCTCGTCTTTATGTCTTGGGTGGCGCTCTACACGGGGCTGCTCAATGCGCTGGGCCGCTTCGCCGCCGCCGCCTTCGCGCCGAGCCTGCTCAACGTCGTGCTCATCGCCGTCCTGCTGGGACTGATCGCCACCGGTACCGGCGAACAAACCATCGCCGGTGTGGCGCTGGCCTGGGGCGTGGCGGTCTCCGGGTTGCTGCAAGTCGCCATCGTCGCCTTCGCCGCCGCCAGGGCAGGGCTCCGTCTCAAGCTCGAACGCCCCAGATGGACCCCCGAGATGAAGCGCCTCGTGAGCCTCGCAATCCCCGGGCTCATTGCCGGCGGCATGGCGCAGATCACCATCGTCATCTCGACCATCATCGCCAGCCTTCAGGATCGCGTGGTCTCCTGGCTCTATTATGCCGACCGCATCTTCCAGCTGCCGCTCGGCCTGGTCGGGGTCGCCGTCGGCGTGGTGCTGCTCCCGGATCTGAGCCGCAAGCTGCGCGCCGGCGACACCAAGGCCGTGATCGCCAGCGAGAACCGCGCGCTCGAGTTCGCGCTCCTGTTGACCCTACCCGCGGCTCTGGCGCTGTTCATCGCCGCGGGTCCCATCATCCGCGTGCTGTTCGAACGCGGCGCCTTCACCACCGTCGATGCGCGCGCCACCGCCGACATGCTGGCGGCGCTTGCTCTGGGCCTGCCCGCTTACGTGTTGATCAAGGTGCTGCATCCGAGCTTCTTCGCCCGCGAGGACACCAAGACGCCGATGATTTTCGCCGGCATCGCCATGGCCGCGAACGCGGCACTCTGCTTTGTACTGTTCGTGATCCTGGGCGCCGTCGGCATCGCCATCGCCACGGCGCTCACCGGCTGGATCAACGTGACGTTGCTCGCCACCGAGCTGAAACGGCGAGGGGAGTTCGCGCTAGACGCCACCTTTCGCCGCGCCATTGTCGGTATTGTTCTGGCGACCGTCGCCATGAGCGCCGTGCTGTGGTGGCTCGCAAGTAGCCTCAACCCCTGGTTCGCGCCGGA
>Ga0307378_10002803_pt1 | contig 26148 bp, 20 predicted proteins | sample UN1MG_FD_202238 | JGI IMG/M metagenome (GOLD analysis project Ga0307378, IMG submission 202238) | Soil microbial communities from Risofladan, Vaasa, Finland - UN-1 | ecosystem: Environmental > Terrestrial > Soil > Coastal area > Acid sulfate soil | place: Finland: Risofladan, Vaasa | collected...
ATTTTTTTCCGATCTTCGGATATTATGGAGAGCTAAACAACTATGTTTAAAGGCATAACGAGACTCTACCGCCAAGCATACACAGGTCTCCCCTCCCAGTCTTGGATCCTGTTTGCCGTGTTGCTTGTCAATGCTTCAGGGATGATGGTGCTTTTTTTTCTCAGCCTCTATCTCACCCGAGAACGAGGATTCACAGTCACTCAGGCGGGCAGAGTGCTCAGTATTTTTGGGCTTGGATCCCTCGCCGGCACCTATCTGGGCGGGTGGTTATCTGACCGGATAGGTTCGACCAATGTCCAGAAACTTAGCCTCTTTCTCTGCGGAGTGTTCTACATTTCCCTCGGTCAGCTCCATTCTCTATGGAGTATCTACATTATGATTTTCATCCTGTCTATGGCGTCGGGCTTGATGTATCCAGCGAACGCGACGTCTATGGCTCGCCTTTGTCCACCTGAAGTCACGACTAAAGGATTCGCTCTTAACAGGTTGGCTAACAACATCGGTGCTACGATCGGTCCCGCAGTGGGCGGCATGCTGGCCCTCCGAAATTATGTTCTTCTCTTCTGGGTCGATGGCCTCACGTGCCTGGCAGCATTTTTCGTGTTTATCCTGGTCTGGAAAAAACCTGAAGAGCACCTTCGAGTTGTATCTGGAGAGCAAACTCCCAGCGGACGTTCTCCATGGCGTGATGTTCCATTTCTCCTGTTACTTCCTATTATTGTCATCTGGGGCGCTATCTTTTTCCAGCTTATTACAACTTTTCCTCTGTACATGCGAGAGATCTATGGTTTGGCTGAAAATCGTATCGGGCAGCTTATCATCATAAACACGTTGATGATCGTAGCATTTGAAATGCTCCTCATCCATTGGATCGGCAAACGGCCCCTGACACGCTTCATTGCTATATCCTTTCTCTTGACTGGTTTGGGCTTCGCCTTAATGCCACTCGGCCGAAGCTTCCCTTTTGCTGCACTGACTGTCGCTGTGTGGACGACTGGAGAGATGCTGAGCATGCCACTCTTGGGTTCATTGATCGCAGTTCGTGCAGGACCAGGAAGCCAAGGCCGGTACATGGGCTTATTTACTTTTTCTTTTTCTCTGTCGATGATTTTCGGACCCATGATCGGAACAGCAGTCTACGGCACGTATGGACCTGCAGTGCTCTGGTATGGCTGCGGGGTTTTGGGGATTCTGCTGTTTGTTGCTTTCAGCTTTCTCAGCCGCTCACTGGAAGCGACCAACAGCTAGAGCGAGCTGTGAAGGAATTGCTCGAAGAATTGGAAAATAAATAATTCTACAGAGGATTATGAGTTTTCCACTGTACAGATCGGGAGAACTCTTTAAATAGAAGGGTAGTTTTAGTGTAACTCCTTGAGTTCTCTGGCCTGTTCCTTTCCCAAATCTTTTAATTTATTCAACAGGTCAGGACGGCTTTTCCAGGCATCCTTTGGCCCGAGATTGGACTCGGCTACAACCCGGACTTTGCCAAAATCTCCCCTGTCGTTCCATGTAAAATAATTGGCAAGTTGGGATGCTGTCTCAAAATACTCTTTCTTTTTATTGTCTTCGTAGGTGACGATCAGAATACCACGGTGTGGTCCTTTGAGTTTGTATGGATCATATGTTGTGAAGCGTAATCGGTCGAAAAACATTTTAAGCTGTCCAGAGACACCGTCATAATATATAGGTGATGCCAAAGCCCATATCTGCGCTCTCCGCAGGACAGGAAAGAGAGTGTTCAGGTCATCTTTGACTGAGCAGATCTTACCCTTTACACAACGGTCACATGCCTGGCAGCCGCGGAATATCATTCCATTCAAATAGATGAATTCTGTTTTAAAACCTTCGGAAGAAACCCCATCTAAATAAGCTTTGAGCAAAGCCGATGAATTCCCTATTTTACGTGGACTTCCTGCAATCCCCACAGCTAATAAATCGTTCGTTTCTTTCATGAAATTCCCTCGTTCGTTATATTATTCAAAGGATGAATTTTTGTATAGTTATTTTTCAACAAGTCTCTTTTTGGAAATAGAACTGCTTGACCCTATTATTTGCTTATGATAGTTTCGTCTTTAAAAGAAATGAGACTTAGGATCCCACGAAGCTTCAGACAGTTCAATATGGATATCTAATGCGCAAGTGGGCGATTTTCTTCGTGATATTGGTCATAGTCTATCTCGTATCCCACGCCAGCAAAAAAAAAGGCGTTCGTTCACCGTTCCGCAAACGTTTTAACGAAACCATTTCAATCGTTGTCTGGGTTCTGCTCGTTGCTTATGTTGTGTCTTTCCTCTACTGGCTTTACAATCAGTTTTTTCAATAGCACAAATTTTTGTGAGGCAGTTTCTAAAATTTCACCGTAAGGATATAATCCACAAGCTTGTCGTAGTGCCCGCCAAACATCTTTACCCTATCCATGATGAGTCTATGACCGAATAATTTGAGTTCCAAGGCTGACTTATAGAGGTAATTCATTACAGCGCGGGCATGAACTCCCTTCAGGGGTTCGATGGATTTATAAAGAGCCAAGGCTTCCTCTTTAAACTCAGGGATGTGGATATCAGATGGGGAGATAAATGTCTTCAGTTTTATTGCAGGAAAGATGAGATTCCTGGCCACGAACGTCTGCAGGAGAATATCCTTTGTCTCCTTCACTTCATCCTCTCCGTAAATTCCTGTATCTCTAGAAGGAATGGGAAGATAGGAACCCAGTTCATCGAACACCTCTATCTTCTTCCATTTGCCATAGATCCATCCCACATACGGAATGAGTATTCCGCTCTGCAGGAAATTTGAGAATTTTTCTTGCAGTTTGGATCCGAAAAAGGAGTCCTGATAGTTATCACGCTGTTTTCTTCTTTGGTCCTCCAGAAAGTGGCGGAGTCCATACATGAATGATCCCATTATGGTAGGCACCTGCATCAAATCCAGAAAGGAGATCGGATCAACCCGCATGCCATCCTCCTCTTTTCCTTCGCAGACTCTGTAGATTTGATTTTTTTCTCTCAGTACTTTTTGACAATATGATTGAATATGGCTCTGTTCCTTCAGGGGCAAATTACGGATGATGAACAGCAGGTCGACATCATCCTCCTCCAGGGGAATGCCCCTCAACCAGCTGCCGCGCAAATTAATAGATACAAAGTTTTTGCCGTAGTCCTTCTGGAATTTTGCGCCGGCCTCCATGAGAGTCTCTTCGAGATGTACAAAAAGGCCGTTCTTTCTGTACGGATTCTCCGGATCAAAGTAAGGAAACAGGAAATGTGTGCTCGATTCCAAATAAAACCGTATTTTTTTTTCGGTAACCTTTTTATCTAAATGAAGTTTGTACATTCGGATGCTCCGGCTCGCTATAATTTTAATTTTATTCCTTTATGTTTTCAACATTGAAAAAATAGCTGCGTGTGTGTACATTAATTGTACTCGAAGAAATGTGAAAAACGATGATTATCTATACAGATGACAGAGATTATGCGGAACAAATTCTTTCGGGCCTGGGACCGTGGACGCCCCATGACACGAGTGCTGTAGATCCGAATCTTCACCATTTGAAGAAAAGATTATTTCCGACGGGGACTGTGCATACGAGTGCGAGCGACAAACATGGGAGATGGCCCCTTGCACTCGTGGTTAAACACGCTTCATCATCTCATTTTGATCATTTGGTCGGGTTGAGCCAAAAGGATATCAAATTGCCCGATGGAACTCTGTGCCTGGCTGGATCGGGTAGCAAATTCCATGGGCAGAGGCAACGGCCCTGGTCGGCACTCGAGGGAAACATACATTTGGCGGTTTACCTCTCTCCTCATCGGATCATCAAAAATTTTCATTCAGGATTTCCCATCCTGGCAGCCCTCTCTCTCATCGACGCTTTAGATGCGTTCAAGTCCCTAAAAGACCGGGCGAAAATTAAATGGGTCAACGATATCCTCATCGATGGAGCAAAGGTCGCAGGTTTCCTGGTCCACACACAAAGCGTAGAGGATACAGTTCTTACGGCTATATTGGGTATCGGGCTGAATGTGGAGAAAGCACCCAGGATTAAGACTGATCCCTTCGTTCCCAAGGTGGGCTCCTTGAGAAATTTTGTTCAGGAAGAATCAGCCTTGAATCTAGAAAAAGTTCTCTTCCAGCTTCTCCACTCCTTGGATAAAAATTATGATCTTTTGCTCAAAGGCCAGTATTCTATGCTCCTCAAGTCTTATAGAGAGCGTTCGCTTGTGATCGGCCATCAAGTGAAGATCGTGTCCGACACTCCAAGCAAAAAATCCCGGGAAATCATTTCGGGGACAGTCATTGCGATCGGCGAAAACCTCGAGTTGATCTTAAAAGGCCACCATAAGCCTGTAACATCCGGGAGATTGATCCTCACCTGATATTTGACTTGAAAGTCAGATGCTCAACTCTCCAGCCTTGTCTTTTTAGTTTCTTCCACCCGTCGTAAATCCCTGTCAAACAAGCAGTCCAAGTGTAATTTTACCCATATGATCTTTGGGATTCAGAAAAACTATTTGAATCCTTGACAGGAGGGTCAGACAGTTTTATACTAGCTACCTTCCTTAAAGGGAAAAAGATAGGCCCAATTACTTTACAAACCATTATGGTCTTTTTGCCTCGCTTTCGATCAGCAAATCGCCCCCACCAATCCAAGAAGGAGTTTGCCCATGGAAACGACTGAATTATACATAATTTGTGGGATAGCATTTCTCGTCGTTTTTATTATCCTTGCGCTCATAGCTTTTCTGATGCGGATCATAATGCTCATATTTCCAGAGAAATTGGCGGAGATCGATCCGGCCATGATCGCTGCCGTAGCAGCCACCGTCCAGACAATCTTTCCCGGGACGAAAATGACAAAGCTTGAGGAGAAAAAATGATATTTACAGAAAAAGCTAAAACAATCCGTGTCATGTTTATGCCTTTTCGTGATGGACTTCAAAGCTCTTTTGGGGGGGAAGTGCGGTTGAATGATATTCTCCCTGCCATGAAAGCATCGGCCGAAGCGGGCATTCGCCATTTTGAGTTTGGCGGAGGGGCTCGCTACCAGGCTCCGTATTTCTATCTCGGTGAAGATCCCTTCGACGATATGAAGACCATGCGCGAGACTGTGGGCCCCGATGTGGATCTTCAGATCCTCACCCGTTCTGTTTTAGGAATCACACTGACCACCCAATCCCCCGAAGGATTAGAGCTACAGGCGAAATTGATGAAGGAGAACGGGACGACATGGAACCGGAATTTTGACTACATGAATGACACACGAAACCTCATCAATACGGGGCGGCCGATCGTTAAGTCAGGCATGCATCACCAAGTTTGCATCGCCCTTATGGGCCTTCCATTCTATTTGGATAAGGTGCATACTGCGGATTTTTATATCAATCTAGGTAGAGAGCTCTTAGAGAGCGATCTCCATATCGACAGCATCTGTCTGAAGGATGCCAGTGGCACAACCGATCTCAAAACCATTTATGATACGGTTGTCGGATTAAAGAAGATCATGCCGCCGGAGATGCTCCTGTGGCAGCACACCCATGATACAGCCAGCACAGCAGTTGCATGTTACATGGCAGGAGTAGCAGGGGGCGTGGACGGCATCGATCTCTCGGTGCGGCCCATGGCCAGTGGAACTGTCCAGCCGGATGTGCGTTCTATGGCCCATGCTCTTAAAGGCACGGGATACACGCTGGATATCGACCCGGATAAGATGAGAGGGATCGAAAACATGCTCAATGAGCTCATGCAGGAATATGTTTTCAATCCAACTGCGACCACTCCCGACCCTAGGGTCCTCGGCTTTCCGATGCATGGCGGAGCGATCGGTCCCAATGTCCATATGATGGTCAAGGCGGGAATCCTGGATAAATATGGCGAGGTGCTGTCCGAGTTTCCTGTGGTGGTGGAGGCAGGAGGTGCCTGGACGAACGTAACGCCGGGAAGTCAACAGTACTGGCTGCAGGCATTTAACAATGTCATGTACGGAAGATGGGAAAAAATCGATCCCGGTTATGGAAGGGCAGTCCTTGGATATTTTGGAAAACCTCCCATACTCCCAGATCCGGAGGTGATCAAGATCGCATCCGAGCAGCTTGAGCTACCAGTTTTCTACGGCGATCCTCTTGAAGCTGCTCCCAAGAATATCGAACCGGCAAAAAAAGCCCTGGAAGAACGAAACCTGCCCGTCTCAGAAAAGAACATTTTTCTTGTTATGGCTGCCATGGTTCCCGGAAAAAAAATGGAACTCAATGAGGGAATCCGGCTTTTGTCCGGAAAGCCGAGAATCGATATCCCCCTAAAAAAGAAAGAAGAGGAAAAGCCAAAAAAGGCCGAGCCTGGAGTACCACCAGCAGCAGTTGCGCCTGTGATCACCGGGCCTGTCACATCTCGATGCACAGTCACCGAAAATAATGTCTCCCGGGAGTTTACGGTTACAGTCGAGCCCCTCACAGCTTTAGGCACTGCTCCTTCCCCGAATCCCCCCGCATCTGCACAACCTGGAGAAGCTACGGTACCGAGCGGGACACCAGTCCACTCGACGTTTGCCGGCTGCGTTGAGGTCAGTGAGATACTCGTTAAGATTGGGGATAAAGTCAAAGAAGGACAGGTCGTTGCAAAGGTTGAGGCTATGAAAGCTCAGCATGATATCGTGGCTCCAACCGGTGGCACGGTGTCTGCGATCCATGTCGAATTGGGGGATGAAGTAGATTCGTCCAAACCCATTATCACTATCACATAAAAGGTCTACATATGGATACTGTACTCAAAATCTTCCAGCAATCTGGTTTTGCCAATCTCAGCTGGGGAAACTGGGTCATGTTTGCCATTGGCGGGATCCTGATCTATCTTGCCATCGTCAAAAAATATGAACCGCTCCTCTTGATCCCGATCGGTTTCGGGACCATTCTTGCAAATCTTCCCCTGGCTGATATGGGATCCTATGGTGAAGGTATTATCGCCTTGATCTACAATCAGGGAATCCGCACAGAGCTGCTCCCTCCCCTCATTTTTTTGGGTATTGGAGTCCTTACAGATTTTCGTCCTCTTCTCGGAAGGCCCTTGACCTTTCTTCTTGGAGCGGCGGCCCAATTGGGCATATTCGCAGCCGCTCTCGGAGCCGCCTATGTTTTGGGCTTCAGCTACAAAGAGGCCGCGTCGATAGGTATTATCGGTGGGGCTGACGGTCCGACCTCCATCTTTCTGGCCAGTCAGCTGGCTCCACATCTTTTAGGTCCTATAGCGGTTGCAGCCTACAGCTACATGTCACTGGTACCGATCATCCAGCCTCCGATCATCCGAATGCTCACCTCAAAAAAAGAACGTTCCATTGACATGCCCCAGGCCATCCCGGTTTCTCAGACTGCGGCTATTCTTTTCCCGATAGTGACCGGTATCGTCGCATCCTTGGCGATTCCTTCAAGCGCTCCCCTCATCGGTATGTTGATGTTCGGCAACTTGCTTAGGGAGTGTGGTGTGACCGAACGTCTGCGCAAAACAGCGGGTGGTTCGTTGATCGATATCGTTACCATCTTTCTTGGGCTTGCCGTTGGTGCTACGATGGATGCTGAACATTTCCTGAGTGTCAGAACCCTTTATATTCTTATTTTGGGTGCAATCGCGTTTTCCTTCAGCACTGCGGGCGGTGTCGTTTTTGCAAAGATCTTGAACGTGTTCCTATCCAAAGATAATAAGATCAATCCCTGTATAGGTGCTGCCGGAGTTTCTGCGGTGCCTATGTCTGCGAGGGTCGTCCAGAATTTTGTTGCAGAACAGACGGGGGGGAAAGTCAATCCTCTCATGCCTGCCATGGGGCCGAATGTTGCAGGTGTAATAGGTTCGGCTATCGCAGCTGGTGTCTTTCTGATGCTTTTAGGATGAATTTAAGGAGAAATTAGGGGCAGTCCCGTGTGTTGGAAAAAGGGAGCAGGTTACCAGAAAGCTACTTAAAGACCCTTGCTCATTGCGTCCAGAAAATCACCGTTAGTTTTGGTTTTGGACATCCTTTCCATGAGGAGTTCCATGGCCTCGACTTCATTCAACTGGCTGAGGACTTTGCGGAGTACCCATATTCTGTTAAGGTCTTTTTCATTGATAAGCAGTTCTTCTTTTCGCGTCGCGGACCGGTTGATGTCTATCGCAGGAAACAGTCTCTTGTCAACGAGTCGTCTGTCGAGGTTGATTTCCATGTTTCCTGTTCCTTTGAATTCTTCGAAGATGACTTCGTCCATCCGGCTTCCGGTGTCGACTAAGGCTGTAGCGACGATAGTCAGACTGCCGCCTTCCTCGATCTTTCTGGCAGAACCAAAAAACTTTTTTGGCTTGTTCAATGCATTGGCATCCACCCCTCCGGAGAGAACCTTTCCTGAGGGCGGGACTATGGCATTGTGGGCTCTGGCAAGTCTGGTGATGCTGTCTAGCAGTATCGTGACATCTCTTTTAAGCTCAACGAGCCGTTTGGCTTTTTCTAACACGATATTGGCAACCTGAGCGTTGCGGATGGGCGGTTCATCAAAAGTTGAGGCTATGACTTCGCCCATGATGCTTCTTTTGAAGTCCGTCACTTCTTCAGGTCGTTCTGCTACGAGAAGCACAATGAGGAAGACTTCCGGATGATTCTTTTCTATAGATTTCGCTATGGTCTTTAGCAGCGTTGTCTTCCCTGCTCTTGGAGGAGATACGATCAGTCCCCGCTGCCCTTTTCCGATGGGTGTGAGCATGTCCATAACTCTGGCACACAAGTTTTTCTGATCACCATCCTCAAGTATGAATTTTTCAAAAGGATACAGAGGCGTAAGGCTGTCGAATTGGATGTTTCTGCGGTTCCCTAAGACCACTTCGGGATGCAGAAAATTTATGGCCTCGATTTTGATCAAGGCAAAATATTTTTCTCCGTTTTTGGGAGGTCTGACAACACCAGATATGGTATCGCCCGTTCTAAGTTTGAATTTTCGGATCTGGGAGGGGGAGACATAGATATCATCTTGACTCGGGAGATAACTGAATTCTGGAGCCCTTAAAAACCCGAAACCGTCATCCAGGGTTTCCAACACCCCTTCCGAGAAAAGAAGACCATTTCTTTTGGCTTGGGCTTCCAGAATCTTAAAAGTGATATCATGCTTGTTGACATCTTGGACCTCCTCCTCTTCCACACCTAATTCTAATGCAACGGAGACCAGTTTTTTTACATCTTTTTCCTCAAGATCTACTAAATTATACTCTTTCATTTTGCACCTCTTATTTGACTACATTTGCAGACTAAAAAAATTGATCAGAATATTTCTATCAATGACCTGGATTCTTTTGGCTAGTGCCTAACAGGAGGTTCCTGCTGGCCCTCCTCTTCTTCATTCTCGGTTAATTCAGAAGTTATGGGGGCCTTCTCGTTTTTGATCTTGTCCAGGTATTTTTCCGTTAGAGCGATCTCAAGAACTTGATCCATGTTTTCCACAAAGTGTATCTTCATATCGTCTCTGATCTTTTTCGGAAGGTCCTTGATATCTGGTTTATTATCTAAGGGCAACACAACCTCTATGATGCCATAACGGTGTGCTGCCAGCAATTTCTCCTTAATGCCACCCACAGGCAAGACCTTGCCTTTCAGAGTGATTTCTCCACTCAAAGCCACCTTTTTCGTAACAGGGATCTCTGTAAGCAGAGAAATGATCGATGTGGCGAGTGTGATTCCTGCAGAGGGCCCCTCCTTGGGAGTGGCTCCCTCCGGGACGTGGACGTGGATATCAAAGCTTTTGTGTAACTCCTGTGCGATATCCAGTTCGTACATCTTAGCTCGAACATAGCTGAACGCTGTTTGTGCCGACTCCTGCATGATCTCACCCAGTTGGCCCGTCAGCGTGAAATTGCCCTTTCCGTGGACCTTCGTCACTTCGAATGTCAGCAGTTCTCCTCCGAATTCTGTCCAGGCCATGCCGATGGCGACACCCACCTCATCCACTTTGTCGATCTCCGACCTTCTGAATCTGGGGATTCCCAAGAATTTTTCGAGACTCCTGGGAGTGACAGTTTCTCTATAATTATTACCCTTAGTGACCACCTTTTTGACAGTCTTGCGGCAGACCGATGTGATCTCTCTATCTAAGTTACGCACACCGGCTTCCCTGGTGTATTCCCGGATGATCTTCTGGAACGCTTTGTCCGTGATCTGGATGTTTTTATTCTTTAACAATCCATGAGCTTCCAACTGTTTGGGAAACAAAAATCTTTTAGCGATCTGGAGCTTTTCTTCTTCTGTGTATCCGGGGATACGGATGAGTTCCATCCTGTCGACGAGCGGCCTGGGTATGGGTTCTATCATGTTTGCCGTCACGATAAACATCACTTGAGAGAGATCGTAATCTGTATCGATATAATGATCCAAAAAAGTGTTGTTCTGCTCAGGGTCCAAGACCTCCATTAAAGCCGATGCAGGGTCCCCTCGAAAATCCATGCTCATTTTATCTACTTCGTCTAGTAAAAAAACCGGATTCTTTGTTCCGGCCCTTTTTATCATTTGGATGATACGTCCTGGATAGGCCCCGATATAGGTTCGTCTGTGTCCTCGAATCTCTGCTTCGTCTCTGATACCACCCAGAGATAGCCGTACGAATTTTCTCCCAGTAGCCCGAGCGATGGATCGTCCAAGGGAGCTCTTCCCCACTCCTGGAGGACCTACAAAACCGAGGATGATGCCTTTGGGGTTTTTCACCAGCTGCCGGATAGAGAGATATTCCAGGATTCTCTCTTTGACTTTTTCCAATCCATAATGATCTTCATCCAGAATATTTTCAGCTTCTTTCAGGTTTCGCTTTTCCCGGGATTTTTTGGTCCATGGGAGCGAGATCAGCCAGTCCAAATAATTCCTGCAGACCGTGGCTTCGGCGGACATTGGTGGCATGGCCTCCAATCGATCGATCTCTTTGTTGGCCTTCTCCTCTGCATCCTTGTGCATGTGGCAATCTACAACTTTTTTTCGCAGTTCCTCTATCTCATTGGGTTGGTCATCTTTCTTCATGTTTAATCCGGGAGGGAAAACTTTTTGTGAGGGATCTCTGAATGGGATCTTGCGGCGTCCCTGTTTTTTATCGTCTTTTCTCAGTCGCGAATGGATCTTAATGATCTCATTCTCCAATAGAAAATTCAGCCGCCGGATTCTTTCAGAAGCGTTGATGATCTCAAGAAGATTCTGTTTTTCTTCAAGGGGCAAATATAGGTGAGAGGAGATGATATCCGCGATCCTCTGGGGGTTGTTATCCCTGAGGGCCGGTATGATCGCCTCGAGATTAGTGTGCTGGCTGAGCTTCAGATACTCTTCGAACAGAGCCAAAACATTTTTTAATATTTCATTGGTCTCTGTGCGGTTTCCTTCGATCACACTGACCTCTTTGACCAATACTTGGTAATAAGGGTAAGTGCTCAGATACTCGAGGACTCGAGCTCTTCTTTTTCCCTCTACGATGACTTTTAAATTGCTGTCATCCATTTTAACAGTTCGGACGATCTTGGCGAGTATGCCCATGGAATAGATATCAGCAGGCAAAGGATTATCCAACGATGCGTCCATTTGTGCAGAAAGGAAAATCCTCTTATCATTATCAGATGCACTCTTTAACGCTTGAATAGAAGATGAACGTCCTATGATGAAAGGAACTAATGTGGAAGGAAAAACCACAAGATCTCGTAAAGGGATCAAAGGAACATTCTTTATGATTTCCGTGCTTTCGTTAATCGGCATGTATTTGCTCCAATGAATGTCTTAAACTTTCCTGAACTCATTCGTCATTCTTTACCATTTAGTCGGATATTCTTTAGGGATATGGTTCTTTGTTTGCAATTATTCTCCATGGTTTCTGTCCATTCCATCGAGTTCGAATTATGGTATTGGAATAAACAGATCTAATTTCTCGCTCTTTATCTAATTTTCATTCGGGATATTTTCTTCGAACCTGTGTGAATACCATGTATCAGCTCGTTTAATTTTTCTGTCTTTTTCAATTAAAAAGGGGATTAAATTCATGGAAAGAACTACTTTTTTATTATAGCGTTTTTGAGTAAAAAGTCAACCGTCTTTTTGAGACGCGCCCTATCTTCGATCTCCTCCTGATGTCCTTCTTTCTTGATCTGAGCACTGACCTGGGCGATCGGCATATTGTTTGCTCTGGCTATGGCTTTGATCTCCTCTTCAATGTCTTCGGATTTGATTTCTATCTTTTCTTTCTCGGATATTTTGGTCAGGATCAGATGGTTTTTCAGTTTCTGTTCTGCTTTTTTTTTGGCCTCCTCCTTGATTTTTTCCACATCCTCTTTTTGAACGGATAGGGATTGTTGAGATGATAAAAAACGTTGTATGATGGCTAAAGATTCCTGCTCCACAACACTTTCTGGGAGTTTGAAGGATACCCTGTCTGATATAGTCTGGATGATATCGTCAGCCATCTTTCCCTTTACTTGGTCTTTTTTAGCGGCAAGAATTTGATTTTTTATTTCTGCTTTAAGTCCTTTGAGATCGTTGAATTCACCCAAACCTTTGGCAAATTCATCGTTCAGCTCGGGGATGGTTTTTTCCTTGATGGAGAGGACTCTCAGGACGTAGGAGATTTCCTTATCGGCAAGTTTTTTATTGGAGTGGTCCTTGTCGTACTTCACGACAAACTCTGCCTGCTCTTCTTGTTCCAATCCCTCCAAGGTTTTATTTAATTCCTGCTCATTCTCCGGATGCCCAGCAAGGATTACGACTTTCTCTGTGGGAAGGAGTTTATTCGTTCGGGTGTCTTTACCCTTGATCTCGGCGACCACATAGTCCTCATCCTTCACTCCTCTTCCCTCAACAGGAGTGTACTCAGCAGACTTCTGTGCGATGTCCTCCAGAGCTTGATCGATCTCCTTTTGAGTCACGGATGCCTCTTTCTCTGTGATGGGGATGTTCTTGTAATCCGGAAGTTCAAATTCAGGCCATACTTCGAATTGAGCAGTCATCTGAAAAGGTTGCCCTTCCTCGAAAGTCAACTTGTTGATGATCGGATTCCCTATGGGAATTAGGTTGTGTTCCTTGAGTTCCTTGTTGAGAGCTTTGGGCGCGAGGGAATTCACTACAGATTCTCTGATCTCGGGAAGATACATATGTTTAACGATATGCTCGGGTGCCTTTCCAGGACGAAAACCTTTGATCTTCGCCCTGTTAGCAAAATGTTTAACGGCCCGGTCAAACTCTTTCATCACCTCATCTGGAGGGACCTCAAGTTCTATCTCTCTCTTACAATCATTGATTTTTTTTACATTTGTCTTTGTGTTATCCATCACATTCTCTATCTTGAGTTAATCATATATGTAGCCGCCTCAACTCATGAATCATCCAAACTGCATTAATCTGGCAAATAGAGAGTGGGCAGAGCGGGAGTCGAACCCGCACTCCTTTAACAGGAACTAGGTCCTAAGCCTAGCGCGTATGCCAATTTCGCCACCTGCCCTCGTAATTCTGATTCTATTATGGGAATTGATCAAGCTTCTAATTTGTATTTTGATAGAAGAGGCTAACTTATTGAATAAGAAACCTTTACTGGAAAACATTTTATATCATATCTCGTCTAGCCTGTCAATTCATATTCAGGCTAGGATGCATTTCCGAAAGTATTTGACACAGGTGCTATCAAAAAAATATAAATGAACCATGAGGTGGATGAGTTCCCCTGTGTTTCAAAAATATTTCATGCCCGGTTTTGTCTTTCAGTCTGTTGTCATCGCTGGGGGGTATGGCACGGGCCGTGAACTGGTCGAATATTTTCTAAAATTTGGTCCTCTGGGAGGACTCTTAGGGATGCTGGCAGTGACAACAGTGATCTGGTCTTGCATGCTTGCTCTAAGTTTTGAATTTGCGCGGATATCTCGAGCCTATGACTATCGCTCCTTTTTTCAAAACCTGCTCGGTCGATACTGGGTCGTCTTCGAAGTTCTCTATTTCATCCTACTGTGTGTTGTCCTTGCAGTCATCGGATCTGCTGCAGGAGTTCTGCTCAGAGATAATTTCCATCTTCCCTACATCGTGGGTGTCGCTCTTTCAATGGCATTCATCGGATTTCTCGCCTTTAAGGGCAGCCGTTTAATCGCAAATTTTTTATCGAGCTGGTCCATCGTTCTCTATCTTGCCTTTGGTGCATTTCTTTGTGTTTCGATCATAAAATTTGGACCAACCATACAGGATCGATTCTCTGATGCCTTGATCTTACCATCTTGGACTTTGGGTGGATTCAAATATGCCCTCTATAACATCGCCGTCATCCCAGCGGTCCTTTTTTGCGTCAGAGGGATCGAAACCCGTAAAGAAGCCATCTCTGCTGGTCTTCTGGGTGGCTTGATCGGCATTTTTCCCGGACTCCTCCTTTATATCGCAATTGTGAGTTTTTATCCTTCGGTTCTACCCGAAGAAGTACCTGTTGTCTTTGTCCTCAAGCATATGGGATTCCCCCTTCTTTTGATGCTCTTCCAGATCGTCCTATTCGGAGCGTTGATCACAACAGGCATCGGTTTCATTCATGCTGTCAATGAGCGGATATACGCGGCGCGACTCATGAAGGGAAAAGAATTCCCAAGGTGGCAGCGGCCGCTCGTGGCTCTTGGGCTTTTATGCTTGGGAATGAGTCTGTCGAATCTTGGGCTCGTCAATTTGATCGCCAAAGGATATGGGACGATTAGCTGGGGATTTTTTGTCGTTTACGTCATTCCTATAGCTACATGTGGTCTGGCCAAGATAGTGCGTGAGAAGCGCTCTCACCGCGAAAAATGGCCTGTTACAAGATGACTCTCGATCTTCCTGAGAATTCTAAGCCGCAATCAGAACAACTTGAGTTATTTAAGTATTTCAAAAGCGAACACGACTGGATGAACAACCTGAATTTTTCCTGTGTTCATCCTCTCTCCAGCAATAAAGCTCTCCAAATCATCCGATTCCGAAGTCCTGATTTTTTCACTGAGTAATTTTCTTATTTGAATGCGACATGTCACACATGGAGAAACCACCACATCAGGCTTGAAAGACTGAATTTCATCGGCAAGAGCCTGACCGATTCGTTCAGCATGTTGAGCCCATTTTTTTTCAAATCCTCGGCTTCCCCCAAAACCACAACAACTGGTAGTTAGTACTTTGGCCTCAGCGGCGGGAAGCGCCTCGATGAATCTGATCAAGGCACCGTCTTTTTTGATGAGCTTCAAGTGACAGGGAACCTGAACGGCGACCTTCAAATCACTGGATTTAAAGAACCTCTTGGCTGTTTGACGGAGATCTCTGGATTCGGCATCTGTGCTCGTATCGGATTCCGACTCTTTTTGGATCTTCAATAATTGATCCAAGATAAAAGCGATACTCTCATGAAAGTTTTTTTTGACACTTCTCAGTTCACTTTTGCTGAGAAGAGAATGTGCATGCTCAATATAAGGAAGAAGACATGATGGAGAGGTAAAAATTACGGGTTTTTCTAGCTTGATGTCATTCCTCAGGCCGTTTAACGAGTCTTTTAATGTTTTTTCACCTTCAGCTTTAAAGCCCCGCACGAACGCTGGCTCACCGCAACAGTACCCGGTTATGAGATCAGCGCCAAATCCGAACTTCTCGAGTATAGCGAGTACCGCTTTTATCTCTGAAGCGTTGAAGAAATCGCCTGTACAACCGGTAAAAATGACCGCACTTTGTTGAACAGGTTTGCGTGAAACAGATAGAGTCTTGCGCCTTAACGGGCTGAATTCGATGTGTTTGAAGTTGGCTAATCCAGCCAGGGCACCCAGCCAGTCTATTAAAGGGGATTGAGCGGCTTTTTTGCCCAATCCTCCGGTTTTTACCGCGATTTTTCCCATGAGGCGGGATTTGGACAAGATTTTATCGGCAAGACTTGCTATTTTATGCAAATATTTTTCTTCAAAAAATGACTCGATGAACTGGGCCATATCCAATCCTGTCGGGCACTCTCTTTGGCATGTTTTACAGTGCAGACACAGATTGAAGAATTCCAGCAGATCCGTTCTCTCAAATGGTTCCTTCAGATGACCTGAAATAATTTCTCTGAGAAGACTTACTCTTGCCCTGGTTGATCCGATTTCTCCTTCCTGACTGCGTGTGACCGGACAGAAATCCTTGCATTTTCCGCAGCCGTGACAGGCTTCGATATCGCTAATGAACTGGTTTAACGCTCCCACTTCTTTATGGCTGTAATTCTTATAGAATCTTAAAAAATCCGATACTTCATAATCTCTAACCGGGACAATACAGAGAGGATTCAGTATAAAATTAGGGTCGAAAATCTTCTTGATTTTCTCGAAATAAGGATAGACTTCACCCCATATTTCTTTTAGATAGGGTGTGCGGAGTAGTCCGTCACCGTGTTCACCGGAAGGAACCCCATTAAACTTTCTGGATAACAACGCATGTTCATGACCAAGGTTCTCGATGATTTCCTGAAAATCAGGAGATAAACGGTTCAATCGTGGAGAAAAATGAAGAAGCCCCTGACCCGCATGGCCGAAAAGTGCAGCGGAGGTGTTGTATTTTTTCAACAATATTTCCAGGTCGAGGACAAAGTCCAGCAGTTTGTCAACCGGTACCGCAGCGTCTTCAATCCACCGTGTAGGCTTATCACCGGGAAGAAGTGACAAATAGGCGGCGGCTGACCTTCGAATCTCCCATACCCAGGCTAGCTCCGAAGAGTTTTCAGCAAAATCAACCTTGAAGGCCGATGACCGCCCGATTAACTTATCAGCCCGTTTCTTTATATCCGTAGGGTCGTCCCCATCAAACTCGACCAATAAGACAAAATTCGTGTCCTTCTGAAGTTTGGATAATTTCCCTGGGTCCTCGTTTGAAATCAGCCGTAAAATCTCTTCTGAGAGGGCTTGCACTGTCGAAGGTGATAGATCCAGGAAATTTTCGACTTCGGAAAAAGCGGTGATTGCATCCTTATAGCAGAGAAGGATTGAGCTGCGATGTTTCGGGATTTTCAAAAGATCGAGCTCGATTTGCGTGAAGATGCCAAGGGTTCCTTCCGAACCGCAAAAGATTCTCGTCAAATCGATCTGCCCATTGTCCTGCATACTTTCAAATATGTTGTAACCGCTTGAATTTCTGAAACTCTCCGGCTTATGCCGGGTGATTCCAGGAGATTCTCCCTCCAACAGATCCAGGACCTGTGAACGGTATTTCAGAGGCGCCGCTCCGTTTTTGTTGATGAAGATCTCCTCGCCATCTGCTGTAATGATCGTCAGACTCTTGATGTAATTTTTTGTCGTCCCGTAAAGTAAGGAATGTGCCCCCCCAGAATTATTTGCAGCCATTCCCCCCAAAGTCGCATAATCGGATGACGAGGGATCAGGCGGGAAGAACAACTCTTCGGGATTTAGCCATTTGTTAAGATCTGATCGAATCACTCCCGGTTCTGTAACAACCGATAAATTTATTCGATCAAGCGCAAGTATGCGCTTCATGTGCATAGAAAAATCAAGGATAATTCCTTCACCAAGGTTTTGGCCTGCAACTCCTGATCCTGCACCTCTCGCCGTCACGGGAATTCCTTCTTCATCAGCAATCCGGACAGTATTGACCACATCCTCCTTATTTAAGGGATAAATAACTGCGGCGGGAATCAAATAACAGATCGATGCCGAATACGCATAAATCCGTCTTGTCAACTCATCGAAAAATACATTGCCTCGAATTTTCTGAATGAGTTTTTTTTTGACAGAATCCCGAATTTCCAAATTGTTAATCCATCCTCAAAAAAACTTTACTCCCAGTGATTTCCATTTTTGAGCGATTCTGTCCACTGCCTCGAGTGATGATTCAATCTCTTCATCTGAATGAGCAAGTGCGATGGTTCCATAACCATGAAAGATATTGAAACCTTGTTCGAGCATGGAAAGTTTGAATATTTTTTCGCGGAGTTCGATATCAGAGACCTCGGGATTCCAAGTCTCTTCAGGGGATTTGATTCGTTCGACACTCGAGCGGAGAAAGTGGACACCGATTATAGAGCTGTTTTCCGCAACAGGAAAACCGTCTCCGGTACATTTCACATGAAAATTATGAGATTTAAAAATTGTCTCGATCTGCTCTCTAACCCGTTTGCCCAGTCTTCCAATCCGGGGATAGATCTCCTCTTCATGAGAAATAAGATGTTGGAGGAAGCTGATTCCCGCTTGCATAGATGCAGGGTGTGCGGAAAAAGTGCCTCCTTCGAATTTGACCTTCTGCATGTTTTTCACATTCGTCCCGCACAGAGCCATGATTTTGTCTTTCCCTGCCAACGCACTCACCGGCATTCCCCCGCCGATGGCTTTTCCCAGTACTGTTAAATCAGGGATGACGCCATAAAGTGTCTGAAGGGGTCCGGCGTGGAAGCGAAATCCGGATACCACCTCGTCGAAGATGAGTACAACACCGTTTAAATCGCAAAGATCCCGTATTCTTTGGATATATTCGGGCTGTCCAAAAATAAATCCACCCGCTCCAATGAATGGCTCGACTATCAAACATGCTGCTTTTTTCCCAAACTCAGAAAATTTGGCCTCCAGATCAGCAATATTATTGAACTTGGTCATGATGATACTGGCTTCGATCCCAGCGGGGAGTCCTGCTGATTCGATCTGGTCCAATCCCCTATCATAAGCGGATATTCCCTTGAGTGCATAGGGTTGAGCCCCATGCCAGCCTCCACCTACTTTGAATATAAATTCTCTCTGCGTGTATGCCTTTGCCAGCATGATGGAATACATGGTGGCTAACGTCCCGCTTGTCGTGAATCGGATCTTATCCGCATTCATTCTGGATAGGATGATCTCGGCAAGCTCATTCTGGAGGCAACCGGGGAATCCAGTGGCCAAACCTTGCCCTTTCCCAAAAAAATCGATCAAGGCTTCGATCACGACAGGAGGATTATGCCCCAATATGTTTGCAAAGTGACCCTGCCAAAAATCCACGTATGTGTTTCCATCTATGTCTGTAACGGTGGATCCGCTGCAATGGTCATCATAAAAAGGGAAAGGAGCAAAAAGCCGAAGGTTGTGGCTCCCCCCAGCAATCTGGTTATGGAGTGATCTTTGGTAGTGAGATTCAGAATTTTTATGCGTCTTGCGATAATTGTGGATCAGATCTTCGAGTAGAGCTTTCTTTTCCATCCTGACTCCCCTGCAGCGATAAACCGGGTCTCTTCCTGGTCGAAGGATTATTCTTATACTATAAACATAGAATCCCTGTCAAAACTTTTCTAAACTGCGTAAGCATCCCTAAAACCGTGATGGCATGAATCACATTGCGTTATTGAGTGTTCCATTTGTGTGGTGGAGAAAACCGTGAGAAGGGCTGGACGGGCATGGTACATCTCCTTGAGGGAGATGTGAGGGAAGCCCGGAACCGAGCGAAGTTTCCTCGCTGGGGAAACTGAGAGTGTTTTCGAAATCACCAATTGGAGCACTCGGAACGTCATTCCTAACGGTTTTGGAGATGCTTCCCTACACTGGAGTAAACAGTAAAGTTAGCGAAGAAGCTTCTGCAGTTTCGCAGCGAGATCGGGATCTACAGCTTGGAGCTGCTTATGGATATCCCGTGCACTCTGATAATCCTGGAGATTGAGGTAGCAGATCCCTAAATTGTAGTAGGCATAGGCATTGTCAGGTCTGAGTTCGATAGCTCTCTGCAGAGGCGCCACGCCAGGGTCGAATTTCTTCAGATACATGTATCCGGTCCCGATGCTCATCCACCCGTCGGCATTCTCCGGATTGATCTCGACAAGCTTTTTGTATGTTTCGATGGATTCATTGTATTTTTTCTGCTGAGTATAGCAATATCCCAGATTAGAATAAGCAAACTCGAAATCAGGCCTGACTTCTATTGCAGTTTTAAAGGTCTCGATAGCCTCGTCAAAGTTCTTCAACTTGATATACATGTACCCGAGGTTATAGATCGCATCTGCATCCTGTGGATTCAGTTCGATCATTTTCTTGGTGGCTTCGATAGCTTTGTCCGGCATCCCGGCTTCATCATACATCTTGATGATTGTGTTGAAATGGTACTTGGCATCATCCGGATTCACTTCTATGAGCTTCGTGTAGGTTTCCGCGGCCTTATCATACTGGCCTGTTTTTTGGTAGACATCAGCGAGTTTGCTTATGATCTGCATGTTTTGTGCGTCTATTTCCATTGCTTTTTCAAGCGAGGCCGTTGCTGGTTCTAGCTGATCGAGCTCTATTTGGCAAAGACCAAGGTGGTAGTGGGTGTCACCTGGATTTCCAGGATTTCTGTCGATATAGGTCTTGAAGGCTTCCGCGGCCTGATCGAATTCTTTCAATTCTTCATGGGCCGTGCCCACAAGATAATAGGCTTCCGTGTTATCGGGATTTAACTCTGCCGCTTTGGTTAACGGAGGGATCGCCTCTTTCCAGTTCCTCATCTTAAGATAGACATCGCCGAGTCCTTGATGTGCACTATCCAAAGAAGGATCGAGTTCGATGATTTTTTTTAAGGTGGATGCTGCAGAGCCGTAGTTCCTCTGTTCAACTTGAATCCTTGCGATTTTCTGATGAGCATCGAGTTCATCCGGCTTGAACTTCAGCACGGTTTTTAACGCCTTTTCAGCTTGAGAGCTCCTTCCCAGCGCTGCATAGACCTTCCCCGCAAGGTAGGCTCCTTCGTATGTCGTAAAATAGTCTTCGGGTGTCTGATCCTTGAACTTTGCGTGTTTGCTTTGCTTAGAAATCCCGTGGAAGAGGTTTGCTGGTAGAGTAAACTTGGTGCGAACATCCAGGAAGATCATCATTCCCAAAACTTTTCCATCCATTCCGATAATGGGAGCCCCATTGAAAGGATTTAAAGCTTCAACAGTCGTTTCGATGATCCTTTGATTGGGTGAATACTCGGTCAATTTTTCGATAGTCCCCTCGGAAACTTGGAGCGCACCAGTTTCATCCCCCCCAATAGCAAACACCTTATTGCCTATCCCTGCATCCATGACATTTCCCATCGCAAGTGCAGGAGATTTGCTTTTTGCTCTGAGTATCGCGATGTTATAATTTTTATCCACACCAATGATCCCTTCGATCTTGACTTTTTTCCCCTTAAAATCTTTTCCTTCGACATTTTCAGCCTGGCTTATGAGACTGTAATTTGTGAGCAGCATTTCTGGACCGATCATAAATCCCGTGCCTTGCGCAACTTGGTTTTTTCCCTTGTCGAAAGAGACGAAGGAGACGACGCTCTGTTGATATGTCTCCAAAACACGGGACGCCTCTTCTGACTGGGAGAAGAGAGTTGGCTGCAGACACATGAGAAAAAAGACTCCAATTATGGTATAAATGATGGCATTGTGATTCTTCATCTTTTCCTCCTTATGAATAGTTAGCCTGGATTATTCATGAATTATTGTGTTTGTTATGAACGTTAAGGCCATTTTTGAATAATCCATGCTTATTTAAAACTAATCAATTTACACTCTGAGGCTCACTCTGTCAATTCCCCTGATAAATTATTCATAAAATCTGCTGCCAAATTTATACTCTAAAAAGCATACAATATCTTATTGGCAGCATCTTTTACCCTGCGGGCGGACCGATCTCACTACAAAACCTTCGTTGTAGCCCGGGTAGGTTGGGTCGGCTCGCGGTAGTTCACTACAGCTTCGTGGGCCACTTCCTCCACCTTAATGTAAGGGTGGGGTGGGTTGGCCTCGGTCCGTGAATAATCCATCCTTAATGAATTATTTATAAAAATTGTATTAGGAAGAAGGCTTTGACAAAAATGGAGGCATCGGATAGTTTATTTTTGTGAATAAGATCCGCACCATTTATTTTCTGATCCTTATAGGAATTATCCTGTGGATCGCTGCTGTTACCGCCGCACCCTATCTAAAGAGTAAATTCTCTGCCTACGGAAACTTGATCTATGCTGTCTTTTCTACGACTTGTCATCAAATTCCTTCAAGATGTCTGACTCTGTACGGGAATCCTTTAGCCGTATGCACGAGATGCCTGGGTATCTACATTGGATTTTTCTTGGGCACAAGTCTATTCCCGGTATTCCGAGGGCTTTCGTCAGAGACGCTCCCCAAGGCCAAAATTCTAATCCTTATGAGCATACCGATCGTGATCGATACAGCAGCAAATGTAGTGTCGCTTTGGGCTTCACCACATTCGCTTCGCTTGGCCACAGGTCTGATCTGGGGAAGCATCCTCCCATTTTACTTCATCCCAGGAGTCACAGATATTTTTAAAAAGGTTGAATTATCAAACAAAAAAACAATAGAATAGTACCCGACCGGAAGGAGGAACCATGACTAACGAGCGCCCATCTTTTTTCATGCCAGCTCTGATTGGAGGTGGTTTAGCAGGGATCCTTTCCGCAATCCCTTTCGTAAACTGTCTCTGTTGTCTGTGGATCATCGGAGGAGCGATATTAGCTGCGTATTTGCTCTCCAAAGATTCAAAAGTTTTTTTAAGTGCGGGGGACGGAGCGATCGTGGGAGCCCTCGCAGGTCTCATTGCCGCGATCGTAGATTTTTTTGTCAGTATTCCTTTCCAAGCCATGAGCGATGAAATGGCTCGGAACATCATGGAGAAAGTTTCTGAATACGCTGACGAAATGCCCCACGGTTGGGAAAGCTTCTTAGAGGGAGGCGGATTTGAGGCATCCATGGCGATGAACATTTTAGGTCTGCTGATCGCAGCCGTTGTTTTCTCAATACTGGGAGCATTGGGTGGGATCCTAGGCATGTCCATATTCGGAAAAAGATTTTTTCCAGCCCAGGGAAACGTTACAATAGACGTCCCAAAGGAAGACAGTAGTGTTAAAGACCCAAGTGATCGTTAATCCTGAATCTGATCGGGGTCGTACGGGAAAAAGATGGGGGAAGATCAAAGAAGCCTTGAAAACCTTTCTAAAAGAATTCAAATACGAATTCACTGAGAAACCACTCCAAGCCACAGAGATCTCCCGTGCAGCTATTAAGGAAGGCTCTGAGCTGATCATAGGCATCGGGGGAGATGGAACGGTCAATGAGATCGCCAACGGTTTCTATGAGGGGAACAATTTCATCAACCCAAAGACGATCTTAGGAATTGTACCTTCCGGGAGAGGCAGCGATTTCAGTCGAAGCCTGAATATCGCTCCTGGACTCAAAAATGCTCTACACGTCATCACTGAAGCCCCCTCTCACTCGATCGACATCGGACGCATCCGGTATATGGATCATTCCGGGGACAACCAGGAGAGGTTTTTTCTGAATATCTCTGATTTCGGATTGGGTGGAGAAGTCGTCAAAAGAATGGACCAGAACAGACTAAAACGAAAAACGTCATCCTATCTCAAATGCACTATTGCCGCTTTTATCCATTACAGAAACAAGAAAGTTCGACTTCGCATCGATGATAATGACTTTCCGGATGGCGAATATTTGATCGGTGCTGTTTCCAACGGAAGGATCTTTGGGAAAGGGATGAAGATCGCTCCCCATGCCAAGCTGGATGATGGCTTATTCGATGTTGTTCTGATCAAGGGAATGAAGGCTTTAGAATTCTGTGTGAACGCATGGCGTGTCTATGCAGGAACTCACCTCTCACATTCCAAGATCTCAATGATCAGGGGGAGTAAGATTGAAGCATTCCCGGAGATGGGTGAGGAAGATGTCTTGATCGAAGTGGATGGCGAACAAGTCGGCAAACTGCCTGCTACCTATGACATCGTACGCAAACGTATCCTTGTCAAAGGATACCCTTGATCTCCGATCAATCTTCAGAAGATGAATCGTTTTTATGCTTGAGATAGAAGGCCTTGTCGTCTGTCATCCAGAGCTTACCGTCTTTGTCATAGAATTTATAGATGACGGTTTTTCCTTTGATAAAGTCTTTGTCGTAACCAAAACGATCCATAATTTTGTAAATGTAGTTTTTCGTTTCCCGATATGGAGGGATGCCATTGTATTTCTTCACGGCTTCTTGCCCTGCATTGTATGCAGCGAGGACAAGCTTAGTGTTTCCATTGTAGAGCTTGATAAGGTCTTTGAGGTATTTAACTCCTCCTTCGATATTATCTCTGGGGTCAAAAACGTTTTTTACTCCGTATTGAATAGCAGTTGCGGGCATCAACTGCATCAGTCCTAGTGCACCTTTAGGTGAGACAGCAAAACGATCGTAATTGGATTCTGCGCGGATGATGGAGTGGATAAGCGTGTGCTCCACCCTGTATTTATGCGCGATACTCCGGACCAGATTGTCGTATTCAGTCTTCAGCTGAGAATTGGCATAGAGATCTGACGTCAAAAGAGGAATCACGCATAGAACGATAACTCCAAAACAGGCGATTTTTTTGACGAAACTATCCATCAGATCGATCTTCCTTATTGAATATCCAGCTGATTATCCCCATGATGTCAAACTTTATTAATAAATTCAATCCCCTTTAGGGGTGATTTTTTATGTTTTTACTTTTATTGGGAACGATCAACTGTCTGTTTTAAGTAACGAGCTCTTCCAGGATTTTTGTGCTCTTATTCAGCGCGAGATCTAGTTTGTCGACCTTAGGCCCTCCAGCTTGTGCAAAATCAGGGCGGCCTCCACCGCCTCCACCGACCAGAGGTGCGATTTTTTGGATGATATCCACAGCGCTGATGCGGTCAACGAGATCTTTGGTCACAGCAGAGACGAGAAAAACCTTATCTCCGGTCTTCCCACCCAAAATGATCACTCCGGAACCGATCTTCTGTTTGAGCGAGTCTGCCAATTCTCTGAGCTCCAACGTATTCAATTCTTCCACCCTCTGTATCATAACGCGAATACCCTTCACTTCCTCGACATGATCTTCTTTTTCCTGGTATCTTGTTTTGGCCAGTTTTTGCCGAAGGCCGCGAGCCTCTTTTTCTCTCTCTTTCAAAGACTCTTTCATCCGGTCTAAAACTCGAAGAATTTCTTTTCTGGGAGAGTTTACGACCTTCTGAATATCCGAAAGAAGCTCCTCGGTTTCCTGGTAGTCTATGAGCGCTTCCTCCCCTGTAAGCGCTTCGATTCTCCGCATTCCTGCGGCGACACTGGATTCAGATACGATCTTGAACACTCCAATCTCGCCCGTGTTTGCCACATGGATGCCGCCACAGAGTTCCTTGCTAAAGTCATCGATCGTGACCATCCTCACTTTTTCGCCATACTTTTCTTCGAAAATAGCGGTTGCTCCCGCGCTGATCCCTTCCTCAAGAGAAACGGTGGCCGTTTCCACATCGAGGTTTTCTCTGATCTTTTCATTCAATCGATTTTCGATCTGTCGGATTTCAAAACTCGATAGAGACGCAAAATGAGTGAAATCGAACCTCAAACGTTGGGAAGATACAAGTGATCCCGCCTGTTTGATGTGATCTCCAAGGATCTGTCTCAACGAAGCATGGAGAAGATGAGTGGCCGTATGATTTTTTCGAATCTTATTCCGTGAAGAAAGATCGACTGAAGCCTCGAGAGTGTCACCGACTCTCAAGGCGCCAGAAAGCATTTGGACCTTGTGAGTGATGATGTCCGGGATGGGAAAATACGTTGTTTTCACGAGCGCTGAAAAGTGGGGATTTATCAAAGTCCCGGTATCTCCCACCTGACCACCAGCTTCCGCATAAAAGGGTGTTTGATCGAGAACGACTTCTCCCGATTCTCCCTTCTGTATTTCCTGGATAAATTTCCCATTTTTCAAGATAGCCAGTACCTTGACTTCGTCACTTTTGACATGATCATATCCAACGAATTCAACTGAGATATCCTTGATAGTCTCGTAGACCTTTCTGTCTTTGTCTTGTGCATCGCCTTTCCAGGATAGGCGCGCCCGATGACGTTGTTCCTCCAGCTCCTTCGCAAAGCCTTCACGGTCGACCGAGATATTTTTTTCAAGCGCCAACTCTTCGGATAAGTCGATGGGAAATCCAAAGGTGTCATAAAGTTTAAAGAGTTTATCTCCCGGGAGGACCTTCTTTCCTGTCTCCTTGAGCTCTTCGATGTATTGGTCAAAAGTCTTGAGCCCTGAGGAAAGAGTCAGACCAAATCGGTTCTCTTCAGAAAGGCAAACTTTCGATATGTATTCCACGGAAGAGATCAGCTCTGGATAAGCATCTTTCATGATATCTGTGACATCACCGACAAGTTTGTAAAGGAATGGTTCTTCCA
>Ga0307378_10002805_pt1 | contig 26140 bp, 30 predicted proteins | sample UN1MG_FD_202238 | JGI IMG/M metagenome (GOLD analysis project Ga0307378, IMG submission 202238) | Soil microbial communities from Risofladan, Vaasa, Finland - UN-1 | ecosystem: Environmental > Terrestrial > Soil > Coastal area > Acid sulfate soil | place: Finland: Risofladan, Vaasa | collected...
AGGTTGAGTTTGGGAAATACAAAGATTTTGAAGCCATAGGAACATCTGCTAAGCATATTGATTTAGAGAATCTATCTGATGAGCAAAAGGCTCAATTAGATAAAGACAGAAAAGATATAATCACCATTGGGTTCTTTGAAAGTCGGCTTAAAGATTTATATGCGATTTATGTTCCTGCCAAAAAGATAGTTCTCTATTCTGGATGTTTACCTAATGATGACGGACTATTGAGTATATGGCACACTCTGTGGATATTGAGGGATTCCAACAATCCTTACGGCATATCTCTTTGGCAAATGATAAGAGGCAAGAAAGAATTGTATGACAAAATGTCTAACATGACGATGGATCAACTTGTCCTTTCAATACTTAAAATGTTCTTTTACACAGGAACAACTGATTTATTCGGTGAAGGAAAAATAAAGGTAACACCAGGTTTGGGGAAACAGATTCAAAACGGCGATATAAAATGGTTAGAGGTTCCCCCTCCAGGAAAAGAAGCATGGGCAGGATTACAATATCTTAAATCTGGGCTTGATGATGATTCTGGTATTCCTCCAGTGCTTGAAGGAGCAATAACTGGTAAGACATTGGGTGAGATACTTCACGCAAAAGAAGCTTCACTTAAAAGATTAAAAACTCCAGTTGATAATATCTCGTATGCCATAGAACAAGACGCTTATTTGACACTCTCGTGGATGAAACAGATTTATTCAACTCCCGAGATTAAGAACTTCGCTACCACAACTGATTTGATGGCTTATGAAACAGAATCAGGTTCAACTCACGACAAACTATTTGGTAAACCTAAGATGGGAACAGATGAGAACGGACAAGAATACCAAACAGACGAGATGGATGAATACAAAGCGACATTTCTTCCAGAGTTATCATTACATCTTGAAGAAAAGGGAGGACAATTACACGAATCAAAAGAATCAAGATACTTTCAAGTCGGCAAAGATATTAAGTTAGAGGAATTAGGTTGGAGAGGAATGATTGATGTTGTTCCGACTTCAATTCTTGCTCCATCTGAGGAATTAGAGAAACAAAGAAAATCAGAAGTATTTAATTTGTTAGTTCCATTGCTACAGGCAGACCCATTATTAGTATTGAAACCGTCAAAGCAATTACTTAAAGCCAATGACGAAGACCCAGAGGATTGGTTGCCTGACGCTTGGTTAGAATTAGAAAAGACCACTGCACCGCAATTATTCGTCAATAGTCCTACATCAGGACAACCTGGTATGGTAAGCCCAGAAGGAACACCAATACCGCCACAGACGGCACCTGGTGGGCAAAGTATGCAGGGGCAACAAGGACTTACTCCGAATCAAGGTGGAAATACCGTTGTTCCTCAAAATCAAATACAACGAGGAGCACAAAAAAGTGGTATATTGGGTTCTATTAAATCGGCACTTGGAATGAAATGAGAAAAATAAAAGTGAAACAATTAAGAAAAGAATATTCGGCACTAAATCAGAAACCCGAATACGATATTAAAGGTCGTATAGTTGAAGGGATGTCGTGGAGACAATACAAAAAACTTCACTCTTGACTTTAATAAATAATTTGTATAAAATGGAATTAAATAATAAAATAAATATATGGCACAAGAAACTTCAAAGAAAATACCAGAAAAGGTATTGAAAGCAACACTGAGACCAAAAATTAGAACATCAACTGGTTGGCTCGTTAGTCGAATCAAGGAGGATAAAAAGAAAATTATAGAATTGACTGGCAAACTCAATGAAGCTAAATATAAAAGGGCTATGAGTCCGATTGGTTTGGCTAAAGAAACAATAAAGGGATTACCCGCAGCGGCACTTAAGGTTGCGAAGAAAATAATTATTCCGTCAAAAAATATAAAATCAAATCCATTGCCAATGTTACAGAAATATCCAAAAGGAATTAAGAAAATATAAATAAATGGATTCATTAACCAATAAAAAGTTAATAAGGATTCTTCACTCTGATGATTTTGAAGCAATAATAAAGCTTAGTGGGGAGATAGTTGAGAAATGGAACAATGATAATGTAATCGGAAAAGATGAATTTGAAACATTAAAACTATTGTTTATGCGTGAAGGAAAAAAAGAAGGTCTAAGAGAATTCTTTAGTATATTGGAAAATCCAGAATTATGACTAAAAATATCTTGAATAAATGCGTTGGACAATTGGATGAACTTTATAAAATAGTTGAAGATGGTTGGCAAACCTACGAACTACAGAATCGCAAATCAGAAATGGTTGAGAATGATAAAATTAAATTAGATATATCTATCACGCCACTACAAAAAGGATGTGGAATTATAAAGGATATTAGAAGAAATATAAATGATTTCAAAAAAGAACATAATTATGATGAAAGGACATAATATCGCCAATTTAACAGATTTAGAGAATAAGAGTGATGTTGAGGTTGAAATTAACCGATACATTGATAAAGGAAAAGGACAGGATTTTGTTGAATTTAGAATAAAAGACAAAAAAGATATTTCTCCAAGTGATAAATGGAAATCAGCAAGTATATCTATAAAGGAATTATATGAATTAGTATTAATGCTTGTGAGTGGGGAACAATTAGAATCGCTAATACCCGATAGACAAATAGAAGTCAAGGTCTACGAACGACAGCATAAAATAAAATTACTCAGGAACATGAAGAAAGGCGAGATTGTAGTGGCTAATTTCAAAATTGAAATACCAACAGACATAAAAGATAATATTAAAACATTTGTAGGAAAGGATTTTAAAACACAAATAAAGGAAATCAAAGACGATAAAAAATAAAGGTCGGAGTTCCCGTGTCTTCAACGGGTTATAAAAAGAAGTAAAAAACTCAAACAAAATGAACAAAGATATTAAATTAAAAAGAGAAGAGGCAAAGAAAAATAAATTAAATGAGAAAGATATTTATCCACCTGACTATATGGAGGAACCAGACCCCAGATATGCTACAAAAGATGATATTGGCACGATAGTGAACGCAATCACAGGTATTGCTAAAACTGTTAATGATTTAGTAGAGAAACAAGCAAATCCAATTATCACAACGACTGATTCTGGTCTACCTGGCACGGCTGATTTAAGAAAGATTAAAGAATCTACCAAAATAGAAACAATTCCCAAATCTCCTAAACCAACAGAAGAGGAAATAGCAGGAGGGATAGAGAAAATACCAGTGCCGCCACAATGGAGAAAAATGGTGGATGAATTGCTGGGTATGGATTTCGGAATTGATGTGGTATATCCACAATCAGGGTCGGGATTTCTTTTCAAGATTATCGTTCCCACAGAAAAATCCAATATGAGTAGGGATTATAAGGAATTTTACAAAGTTGATATTAGGACAAAAGCTATCAACTATAACGAAGGTGTTGACGGAATAAGGAAATTCTGTGAAGGAGTTAAAAAGAATCTTGAAAGAAAGGCGGAGAATTAAAGATTAAAAGGTATTAATAAATTAAATATATATGCCAGAGAAAAACAAAGCACAACAAAAGATAGTGGCAACAGCAGAACACAACTTCAAACAACCATTCAACTGGCTATATTACACTAACATGAAACTATTACTAAACATTTCAGAACGGCTCTATGCCCTTGCTTTATTGAATCAATTTAAGGGCAATATAGAAACGATGGTTGATATATTGGAAGATGTAAAGGGATTCAAAATATCCGATGATGATTGGGTAAAAGCAGAAAAACAAGTGGTTCCCACCACAGACAAAGACGGAAACCCAGCTTCTTCTTGGCAATGGAATGACGAGAAAGGAGGCGACAAAGAGATTGAAATAGCTAAATCGACAAAAGATTACTTAACAGCAAAGATTAAGGAACTCAACGATAAGGGAGAACTCACATTTCAAGACCGAGCGGTTATAACACTTTCGGGGAAATTATTAGAAGGAAGCGAAATAAGCAAAAAGGAGAAGTAATTTAACAATTTAACCAATAGGTATCAACTATTTGGAGAGCTGATTTTCTCCTTGACGAGTTTGGATACCTTCTTGTTGAGGAGAAACTCGGCTTTCTGAATAGAGAGCCGAGTCTTTGTTATTCTTTAGCAAAGTAAAAATAATTAAAGTAAAAAAAACTATGGCTGAAGAAAAAAAGGAAGTAAATACAGATGTTGAAAAGATTGAGTTAGAACCTTCTGAGTCCGAAGAGGGTGAAGAAGTAATAACAAAACCCGAAGACATCGAGGGAGAAGGAACTCCATCGGAATCTTCCACCGAGGAAAAACCAAGCGAAACCGAAGAGGATAAAGAAGAACCACCAATAGAGGGTAAAGGTGAAAAACTTATTACCCACGAGGAATCTTCTGAATCCGAAGAAGACAAGGGTTTCGTTGAGCCGTCAGGCGAGGATTCTGAAGACGAAATCAAGCGTCTTCCTGATGAAACGCCTCGTGAATATGCTCTTCGCTTAGAGGTCACTCGTTTGAAGCGAGGTAATCGTGAAAAACGAGCCAAAGATTTATTGGGTGATACAAAACCAGAAAAACTTCCAGAAATTACCATAGCCCAATTTAACGAATTGACTGATGATGAAAAAGAATTACTCGGTCAATATGACGCTGGTGAATTAAGCACATTTGAGAAAATCTTAGATGCGTTGGCTAAAAAACACGGGTGGGTCAAAAGGGAGGAACTTAATTCCACACGCAATAGAGATTCCAGTAATGATATTCTTGATACCTTTTTACAAGGGCATCCCGAGTATTTACCAGAAAACGATAAAGGCAATGTGTTGTGGGAAAGATTTAAATCAGAATTCCGACTCTACAAAACACCCGAAAATCCACGAAATTTGAAAAGAATCTTTAATAAGATTCATAAGGATATTTTCGGAGTAGAATCTGGCGGGGAACTCAAAAAAATAGATGCCAAGAAAGAGAAATTGAAAGTCGTATCTCATTCTGGCGGTTCGACTATAAGAGGTCAGTCTTCATCCGAAGGAGATCGCTTGACTCCAGACCAAAAAGCTCATCTTAAAGGATTCTCTGATAAGGACTTTGAGGAATTGGAGTTATAAATGAAATCCGTCGAGCACTTAATAACTTAATATAAAAATAGCATTATGGTAGGGTTTAAAGTATTATCGTCAATGAGGGATTCTTCATTTGGCAAGTTGCCGATTACTACTCTTGCTCTCGCCATCGGTGATTTAATAGAACAAGAGGCTGGTATAGCCACTTGGACTAAGGGTGATGCGACTTCTAACCATTGGACTCGTAAAGCGATTGTCTTAGAGGCAGTTGCTAGCGGAGCAACATCAGTGTTGGCTTACGAGTTAGATGGATTTGAGAAGGTGGAAGCACAATGTGCCAACACAGCAGCCGCAGCCGATATTGGCGATAGGATGATTCTTACCGATGAAAATACTGTTAATAATTCCCATACTGATGTGACTGGAGGCTATCCAGCATTCATTATGGACAAAATTGGTTCAACAACCACCTCAATTATTGGCAGAGTATTAGTCGGGAACGGAGTAGACCCTGATGCTACTGGATAAAATCTATGAGTATAGCACCATTAAATATAGCTCAAGCTGCTGACTTGGTAGATTTATCTATTCAGAAAATCTTCTCAAAGACTTCAGAACCTGAAGCACAGTATTCAAAATACTACAATGTCAGGTCAACGGAAGATTATTATGAAAAAGATAGTAGCCTATCAGGTCTCGGTGAGGCAGATTTCGTAGAGGAAAATGCCGCAATAGTAAGTGATACGCCTATCCAAGGTTATGACAAGACATATACCCAGAATATGGTGGGTATTATTGTATCTTTCACTTGGAAAATGTGGCGATTCGGAATTAAGAAAAGAGACCTCAACAATGTCGCAAAGGAATTAAAAGCTTCAATCGCAAGAAAGCGTGAGAAACTTTGTGCCGAACGATTAACTAATGGTTTTGAAACAACCGCTTATACACACTATGGTATAAACGGAACAACAACCATTAGCATTGCTGGAGGTGATGGTTTGGGTTTAATCGATGACGACCACACGAGGGAAGATTCAGGAACTAACATGAACAATTATGTTTTTGACGGAACCACATATAATCTTCCTTTTGATTATTCAGGATTGAAAGCTGCACACAGAACGGCTTCATTATTCGTTGACCCGAGAGGAAATCCACGACCTGCTAATCTTGACACATTAGTGTGTAAGAAAGGTAGTGCGGTTCATTTCAAAGCAAATGAAATCTTGGGAGCAATTAAAGCTGGAAAGATTCCAGAATCAATGGATAACGATGGAGCAGCAGTTCCTGCGTTTAAGATTCTCCCACTTGACTATCTAGCAACAGCTGCCTATTGGTGGATGTTTGATAGTTCAAGAGCATTAAAGGACGAAGAAGGTCTTCAATTTATTGAATCACAAGCGACAAGTCTTGACCCCGTGAATGTGGTTTATAAAACCAAAGAAATTCAGAATAGTGCCACAACGATATTTGACTTAGGTCATAACGATGTTGCACGATGCTGGGTTGGGTCAAAAGGTGATTCGTCTTCGCCTGGCGACTAATCTCATTGATTAGTTAAAAGGTAAAGGTCGATTAAAATCAAATTAAAATAGATGGACAGAAGTGGGTGATGACAATTTTGTCAAAAATTCTATACACTGTCTTTCTATAATAAAATGACAATAAATAATCAAAATTATAGTTCTCCAAGAAATATAAATCTAAAAGGTGGAATACTTAGATTTGATAAAACACATTCAAGCAATCCATTAGGAGATTTATCTTATGGATTGTATGTTGATTCTTCTGACAATCTAATTTACAGAACATTAACAACATCAGTCACTCTTGGAGCGATTGGCACGGGAAGTTCAGCTCCTTCGTTAGATGCCATTTATGCTGGAGATGCCTCTTTGGCTATCACGGCTGGGGCTTTAACTCTCGCTGGTGCACACGCATCAAATGATGTATTGCTAATCACAAACGCATCAGGAAGTGGCGATTGTATTCAGATTACTAATTCTGGAACAGGGAATGATATTGAGGGAACAAGTGATACTTGGCACTTCTCAAAAGCAGGTGACGCTACTCTTAATAAATTAGTAATGGCTGGTGACGCTACGGCTGATTCTTTGACGGTCACTGCAGGAGATGTTGTTTTCTCAGACGGTTCTGTAACTATTACAGACGCCGATGATGCTACGACATTATCTATTACCAATGATTCTTGTGTTGGAACGGCTCCATTAATTTATATTACTGGTTCTGGAACATACACGGGGACGGATGTAACATCATTCGTCACAATCAATCCTTCGGGATTAGTGGCAGGGACAGCATTTTATTTGCTTGTAGACGCACTTGCTACTGGTTTAGGTATGCATATAGTCGGAGATGCGGTGACATCGGGTTCTTTGTTAACTGTTTCATCTTCATCTGCGGCTATTACTAGCACAACTGGAGCATTGCTAATTATTACACATTCGGGTGCTGCTTCAACTGGTGCAGTAGTGGCTGGAATGAGCACGGCGTCAGTTGACGATACGACTCTTCTTCAGTTATTGGCTTCGGGTGCTTTAGCGGGAGGTGTAGTATTAGATCTCTCCGCAGCAGCACTAACAACTGGAACAGTGATAGATATCTCAGATTTGTCAGCAATTACAACTGGCAAAGGATTACACATTGATAACGATGGTGGCACTTTGACAACTGGTCAGCTGATTCATATTGATTCAGCCTCAACCACAATTGCGAATACTGGTAGGATGTTCTTGTCAGACCACACTGGAAACGCTGGAACATCGGCGACTCTTAATGAATTTAAGACAGTCGCAACAGATGAAACCATCTTGTGTAAGTTAACCGCAGAGGCGATGATAACAGGAAAAGTTTTGAATCTTGGAGCATTGGCTGCCTTGACGACTGGTTCTGGTATCAGTATTGCTCACACAACTTCTGTTATTGCCAATGGAGGTTCATTGGTTCAGCTAAGCTCGTCTTCTGTTGATACTGCTACAACAAGTGGTTCAATATTGGATATAACCAATACTGGTTCTGTTGCTGGAACGCTGGTTAGGATTTATTCTAACTTGGCAGCCCAAACAGGAACTATTGGATTGGAAGTAAAAGCAGCGGGATACACAACTGGTTATACAGGTTCTGTTGTATCCCTGACGGGCTGTGGAACGACTGGAGATGCAGAAGTTCTATTGGTCACAAGTGCCAATACCACAGCAGGACAAGCTGTCAAGATTATTAGTGCAGCAACTACAACTAATGGTTCTGCATTAAATATCGTAGCAGAGGGTCTTACAACTGGCGTTGGATTGAGATTCACACATACCACTTCGGTTATTGCGGATGGTGGTTCAATGGTCAGATTAAGCGATTCTGGTGTAGCAACAGGAGGCACGACAAATGCCACAATGCTTGATATTAATAATACAGGCTCTGTGGCAGGTGTATTGGTAAGAATAAGTTCTAATCTTGCGGCACAAACAACTACAAAATTGTTTGATGTTGTGGCTGCGGGATATACCACTGGCTTCACTGGAGATGTTGCGGCAATTACTGGTTGCGGAACAACTGGTGCTGGTAATGTATTAAAAATAACTTCTGCCAATACGACAGCTGGAACTGCGGTGTATATCGACGCCGCAGCCGTTACCACTGGAACAGGATTATTGGTTACTTCGGCTGGTGTAATTATCACCACTGGAGAATTAGTAAGTCTTGTAGCAAATGGTGCGACAACCTGCACGGGTGTATTAAGAGTTTCTGCCACTGCCCTAACAGATGGATTTGTAGCAGAATTAACAGGTGGCGGAGGAACAGCAACAGCAACGGGAGGTGTATTAAATCTTGCTGCTGGAGCAGCCACTGATGGCTCGGCACTAAGGATTACAACTACTGGAATTTATGTCGGCACAGCTGGAATCATAGATGTTAACGCAACCGAAACTACCACAGGAACAGTTATTGATATTCTCAACGAAGGTAGAACTACTGGTGATGTTATAAAGATAACCACCAATACTACTGGAACTGGAAATTATATTCACTGTTATGATGGTGCGGCTACTGATTTCAAAGTTAGTAGATACGGTGCTACAACGATTGCTGGAAACGCAATTGGAACGGCATCATTAACAATGAATAATGGAGACCTTGTTGTGACTTCTGGGAATCTTGTATTAACAGGCGGTCATATCAAGAATACTCCTCAAGCAATTGTTAACGCCAACACAGCAATTAGTATTGTGACACTTGGAACAACCATCGCAAATGATGGTGCTTCAACACATACTCTTGCTGATGGAACAGTCGGGCAACTCAAATATATCGTTAGCACAGTTTACACTGGCGATGCGGTAATTACTCCATCAAACTTTGTTGGAAGCACAATTACCTTAAACGCCGCTGGTGATTCATGGCTCGGTGTATTCGTAGGAACAGAATGGGTGACATTAGCATTAGGTGGAACAACTGCGGTAGCATAATGAAATAGCAATTCTTTTTAGAAGTTTTCTTGAGTAAGCAAAACTTCTCCCTTCGGGGATAACTAATTAAAATACTAAAATGATTAACGAAAAAAGATTACACGCAAATATCGACATCTCTTCTTCTGGAGATAATACGATTATCGCTGCTCCCGCTGGAACGAGTGAGTATTTGGCAATAGACCATATTAATCTTGTTCCCAATTCTGCTGTAAGTATTATTCTTAAAACTGGAAGCACAAGCCTGAGTGGAACTTATTCTTTAACTGCCAATCAGGGATTTGTTATTGAAAACTCATATCAAGACCAAGATGGATTGCTTGTATGCGGGGCGAATGAAGCATTCATTATTAACCTAAGCGGAGCGGTTCAAGTGTCGGGATTCATAAAATATAGAATCGTAAATAGATAATATGTCAATAATATCAAAACCAAAATTACAAACAGAAGAAGAAAGAATGGTTTTCCTTAACGGAGAGAATAATCGGATTAAGAAAGAATTTGACGATAAGAAGGAAGAATATGATTCTTTGGTTTTAGAAATAAAAAAGGAATTAGCCAAACTTGATAAACAAATTCCCGAGAAAGATAATAAGATTAAATTACTTCAGGATGAAATAGATATATTGTTTAAGAGTAGAGATACTTTAACAGACGAGAATGATAGGTTGGAAAAAGACAATAAAATTCTTCTTGAAGACAACAAGAAATTAGACATAGAAAATCACGCAGCAAAAAGATTTTCAGACGATTCAGCAACAAGAGCTGACGAGATATTAAAATCGGCAAATAAAATATATTCAGAAGCCGATACTCTTTCGTCTCGGGTTTATACCGATAAAATCGCCATTGACAAAGACAAAAAACACTGCCAAGACACAAAAATACTTCAAGCAAATAAAGAAACCGAATTGATAGAAAGAGAAGAAAAGATTATCACAAGAGAAGATATTTTAGACAAAAAGAAAGCTTTATTAATGAGTAAAGAGAAGGTATTGGCACTAAAAGGAATCACTCCTGACGAGAAGATTGATAAAATAAATAAAGACAAAGAGAAGGAATTAGTTATTGCCGAAGAATTGATTAAAAGTCAATTAGATGAATTGAAAACGAGAAAAGAAGAATCTGGCAAAACAGCGATTGAATTAAATATAAAAGAAACTAATCTCAATAACAGAGAGGAGGAATTGATTAGTCGTGAGAAAGATTTTATAATCAGAGACGCTGATGTGAGATTGAAAGAGAAAATGATAAAAGCAAAAGAGAAATTATTAATATAAAGAAATGTCTCAAATTTCACCCAAAGGAGAGCAGAGCTCCGAAGAAGAAATAGAATTATTAACAGGACTTAATGATTTAAGCATTAGTTCTGATAATCAATTTATCAGAAAAACTGGTCTTTCTTCGTTTGAAAACTCCACACCAATAGGAGAAGGTGAAACTGAACCAGAGAAAGACCCTATATGGTTATCGGATAAACCTAAATACTTAACCTCAGTTATTGCTTCGTCTCTTTATGTCCCCTACACAGGAGCAACTGCTAATGTGGATTTAGGACTTCATAATTTAACCGTAGATACCAATACTTTACTTGTAGATTCAGTTAATCATAGAGTCGGGATTAGGACGACCCCAACCCAACCCTTACATATTAAGGGTCATTGCGATGGTGCTGCCATTGGACCATTATTAATAACTTCTGATGGAGTTGTTGGGTGTGCTTTAAGTTTAGATGCAACGCCAAATGGAGGCTATAAATACTCATTTATTTCCACAGGGACGGGAACGCCAATGGGTGGTGGAAATTTTGGTGTTTATTCTCCAGAGTTAGGGGGATATCCATTCATAATCCGTAATAATGGACATATGAATATTGGATTTAATAAATGGCCTGACTATGGACGATTGGGCGTGTTCCCTGAAGCGGCTGGTGTAAAAGGATTATTTATACAAGGATTTGCCTCACAAACTGCAAATCTATTTGAAATACAAGATTCCACAACTGCTGTATTGGTTGTAATAGATGCAACAGGGAAGGTAGGCATCGGTCAAACTACACCAACAGCAAGATTACATTTACCAGCAGGAACGGCAACTGCTTCAACAGCACCATTAAAATTCACAACAGGAATAGCATTAACAACTCCCGAAACAGGAGTAATGGAATTTCACGATAGTAGATTTTGGATTACCAACACAAATGTAAGAAAAGCCATTGATAAAACGAGTGATGTCGCATTAGAAACAGTTACCGTGACGAACACGACAACAGAGACTCTTGTTTATACGGGTTTAATCTCTGCGAATAGTTTAGTAGCTGGTAATGTATTGAAACTTAATATGTCTGGAGATATAGATGAGGCAGCAGCTTCTGATACTTGCACTATTAGGGTAAAACTGGGGGGAGTGACTATGGCTACGATAGTAAGTCCTGGTTCAGGATTAGCTAATAAATATTGGCACATAAAAGGTTGGGCTACTTTAAGAAGCGTAGGAGTATCAGGAAGTATGGCTTGGCATCTCGATATGGATGTAGGAGGAGACGCTATTGATGCTGGTGATATTTCTGTGGTAGATACCACAGGAGCTTCTAATGTAACCGTGACCGTTCAATGGAATACGGAAAAAGAAGGAAATATATTGACATTAACACAAGGCTTTATGGAATATAAAAATTGATTAAATAATTAACTAAAAACAAAAATATGGCAAGTTTTGTAAAACTAAACGGTTTCGTAGAAAACCTCGCAAACAAGGAGATAGATTTAGGTAGTGCCACTATAACGGTAGCATTATCAAATACAGCTCCAGCAGCCGAAGGAACACCACCAACAGGAACAGCGGCAGAGTGTGTTATTGCTAATGTAACACAAGTAAGTTATACATACTGCACTGCGAGAGTGGTCACAGTCACTTCTTGCACACAAGCAGCAGGAACGCTTAAATTGATTCTCGTTGATTTAACATTGACAGCTTCAGGTGCGGTCGGACCTTTTCAGTATGTTTACCTTTATGACGACAGTTCAACGGGAGATATGTTGATAGGATATTATGACTATGGCTCAGCGGTGACATTGGCAAGTGGAGATACCTTCACGATTGATTTTGATGGCACAAACGGAGTATTAACGATAGCTTAATTAAATGGCTAATACCAAATCACTTGATTTAGAATTGAGTTCGTCTCAAAATGCCACAATCGCTGACGCAAGTCAGACAGGATTAGATTTGTCGGAAGACCTAACGATTGAATGCTGGATTAAATTGGAACAGACCGCTTCTGGGATTGGAGCACAAGTAACAATGGTTTCAAAGGCAGACGGAGGAGCTGGAAAAAGATTTTATGCCTTCTATCTTCGTTCTGCGGATAATCTATTGGGAATTGATATTTCTGACGACGGAACTGCAAACGATGGACATTTCTTAAAATGGAAAGGAACAACCGCTTTTACTACAACTGGAGTATGGTATCATATTGCAGTAACACTTGATTTGAGTTCTGAAACTTGTATCTTTTATGTTGATGGTGTTGCAGAAAATGGCACAGTTGATTACGGAACTGCACTTGGAATATCTCTTGCAGGAAATGATATTTCGTTTAAAGTTGGTTCATTTCAAGATAATGGAACAGCCGATAAGTTCTTTGATGGTTTAATTGACGAAGTAAGAGTTTGGAGTGATGTTAGAACACCGACAGAAATAGACGACAATAAAGCAGTAGAACTCGTAGGTAATGAAGCAGGATTAGTGGGTTATTGGAAATTCAACGATAGTGCATTAGACGAAACCGCAAATAATAATGATTTAACTTTAAGTGGGAGTCCGTCATATTCAGCCGATATTCCCGTCTGGACAACGGATTATGCCCTTGAGGTAACGGTAGGTTCTTTTATTCTAACTGGAATAACGGTGGGATTATTGAGACCGATTATAAACATGGCAGTTAGTGTCGGGAGTTTCGTATTAACTGGAATAGCATCATTATTGACTTCGGCAAGAAAAATAGTTTGTAGTGTTGCTTCTTTTACCTTGACGGGAATAACAATAATATTAACGAAAGGGTATATAATGATAGTAGGGGTGGGAAGTTTTGTTCTAACAGGAATAAGCACAATACTTATCAAAGCATTAAATTTAATTTGTTCAGTGGCGAATTTCACACTAACTGGTATAAATATATTACTCAAAAGAGGATATACAATGATTTGCGTAGTTGGAGAATTTATTCTGACTGGGATAATTGTAGGATTACTAAAACCAATAATAAACATGGCAGTTAGTGTTGGAAGTTTCATTCTGACAGGAATAGAGGCAACTATCGAAAAGTTACAATTCCAAATATTTATTAAAAGACCGAATGTTGTGATTTCGGAATCAAAAATTAAGGTAGGTATTGAAAAAAGTAATATTTATGCTAAAATTAATGGTAGTAAGCCAATAACAAAAATATGAAGATTTTAAGAACCTCAAATAAAGATTTAACTACTGATAAGAAGAATACATTTTTGACAACAGATATTTCGTCTGGTGGTTCAACTTTAACTGTTCAGAGCATTGTCGGATTTACGACCGATTATATTTTATGTATTGGAGAAATAGGACAAGAGAATTCAGAAATAGTCCAGACCCACGCCACAACAGCACCAAGCGGAACAACGATTACCCTATCGGCAAATCTTACCTTTAGCCATAATAGAGGCACGAAAGTTTACATTGTTTATTGGAATCAAATTGAAATATCTTGGTCGGCAACTACAACGGGAACAAAAACAGTTCTTGATACAATAAGCATACAATCAGACCAAAACGAAACTATTTATACTGATACCACAGAAACATCTGGATATTATTTCGTTAGGTTTGTAAATAGCATTCCAACGCCAGATACTTATTCGGACTATTCCGACCCAATCAGTTATGGTGGTTATGGAGCAAATACGGTTTTCTCGATAAAGAAAAGAGCCCTCGATGATTTAGGAGAAAAAATTGACGGAGAAGTAATAAGTGATTCATGGCTTAACGAAGCACTATGGGAAGGAAGACGAGAACTTGATAACGAGGAAAGTATCGGAAAATGGTCTTTTAGAATAAAGAGGAACTACAATGCTGGGAGTATAATTCCTGGCACTTTTCAATTAACATTGCCAACTGATTTAAGAAAACCAAATACTGCCGAGAATATTTTATCAATTAGAATAGGACAAGATGGGCAACCCCTTGATTATGAAGATATAGTGAGATTCAATCAAAATTATGAAGGAATAAATCATACCACATTAAACGGAGTAGTTATTGCTGCGGATACTTCAATAACTTTAACCGATTCTGGGGATTTTAAAGAATCGGGTTCTATTTCTGTGGCTGGAGATTCGGTGGATGATAGTATAGATGCTATTGCTTATACAGCTAACGCAGAAACTACAAATATTCTTTCTGGGGTGACGGGAATAGCTACTGGGGGGCATTCTTCGGGAGTTGATGTATGGCAAAACGCTTCTTTCGGGCTACCGAGTTCTTATACCATTAATGGCGAAGACAAGAAAATTGAGTTTAATTGTCCATTCGGAGACGATTACGCAGGAGAAAACATATACCTCGATTATTATACAATATTGCCCATCTACGATAGTGACAGCGATACTTTGGATGAACCAATCTATGACTTTTTTGTCAATTTCTTGAAATGGAAAATCAAATACAAGAAATCAAATGGGAAATTAGATATTACCAAAGACTCAGATTATCTTTTATGGGTGCAAGGAAAGAAGAATATGATAAACCAGGAACGGCTTGGACAGAACATATATTTAATTCCAGATATTTAAAAATATGTTTCCAAAAGGATTTCATCCCAAAACAGAATTTAAAAAAGGACAAGTATCTTTGGTTAAGGGAAAACATTGGAAAATTAAAGATAATTCCAAAAGAAAAGGTCATCATCCTAAATCAGAATTCAAGAAAGGAATACCCGCTTGGAATAAAGGAATAAAGAAAAGAATTAATACTGGAAGAACACATTTTAAAAAAGGAATGATTCCTTGGAATAAAGGAAAGAAAAATACATTTAAACATACCGATGAAGCTAAAAGGAAAATCAGTGAATCAGAAAGTGGTGAAAAACATTATAATTGGCAAGGAGGAATAGCGAATGAACCATATTCAGTTGATTGGACTAAAACTCTTAAAAGAGCAATTAAGGAGAGAGATAAATTTACCTGTCGGATTTGCGAAGAACAAGATGATTTAGTTATTCACCATATAGATTACGATAAGAAAAATTGTAATTCAGACAATTTAATAACTCTATGTAGAAAATGCCACACAAGGACAAATACCCATCGTGATTATTGGACTAATTATTTTCAAAATAAACTAAAATGATTACAAAACTCGACCCAATATCAATATGTAATTTCTCGGACGGACTAATCGCAGGTGCTGTCGCAGATAGTCAAATGCCACTTTCAGTTGTATCTGAATCACTTAATATTGATTTTGATATTATTGGTTCGTGCAAAACTCGGCTCGGCACAACTTTATTGGGAGATAAACAATCTGGAGATATTTTAGGATTATATGAATTTAGAGATAGCGGAGCAGGAACAAATAATCAGATATTGATGGTTAATGGAACTAATGTTTATTATTTAGTGGATTCAACTTGGACTTCAAAAAGAACGGTTACCACAGGATATAAAGCAGAATTTACAACATTCCTCGATTTAGTATTTATGGTTAATGGAATTGATGCCACATTGACTTGGGACGGCAATCCGAGTAATAATTTTGGCACAACTCAGGCAGTTAGTGCTCCGATAGGAAATCATATTGAGAATTTTAGGTCAAGAGTATGGATAGCCAATACTAACGACAGAGTTTATTATTCTTCCTTGCCCGATTCTTCACTGGATATTACTTGGGATACAGATTATTGGTATATCGATATTAGTCCCCAGGACGGAGATAATCTAACTAAATTAAAAAGAAGCAAGAACGCTTTGTTGGCTTTTAAGAGAGAACACCTTTACAGGATTTATTCAGTAAACGAAACTGAGCCAGACCCTAAAATAAATGTCGGAACTTATTCAGGAAGAAGCGTGGTAGAGGCGGTTGACGGAGTTTATTTTCATCACCCATCTGGAATTTATCGTTATACTGACGGAGCGGTTGCTTGTATATCAGAACCAGTTATTGACTTTATCAAGAATATCACTGTGGCGAATTATTCAAAGATAGTTGGATGGGAAGATGGAAACCATGTTTATTTCCAAGTTGGAGATGTAAGCATCGGGGATATAGATTATATCAATGTTGTTCTGCGATACACAATTTCATCAAGGATATGGACATTCAGAAGTTATCCGACACAATTTCTGGCGAGTTCAAAATACAACGATGGCACAACAATATTTAACCTATGTGGAGATGATGATGGTAATATTTTAGAAATAGATACTGGCAACACAGATAATGGAAGTCCGATATTCTATTCATTAACTACACGACCTTATTTATTAGATGGTTTGTTCTCCACAAGAAAACACATTCAGAAAATGGCAATAGTGCATCAAGGATTAGAAGGGGCAAGTGTTGGCGTGAGAGTAAATAGTAATAATATAAATGATTTCAAACCCCTCTGTCAAATAGAAGAAAAGGTCGCACAAGTTTTTTCCACCGACATCAAAGGGAATATAATTTATTTTAATATCAAGGGTAATTCAGTTGGCGAAAGTGTGGAATTCAGAGGCATAGAAATTTTAGAAGCAACGAGTGAAAGCATAGGATAAGGCATAATACCTATTCGCCAACAAAACGCCACACAGGGCAAATTATGGGTAATAATTAAGGGCAAAAGAGTAATTATGATAGAAAATCCACAACTTTACATTTCGTTTGGAAAAGACCTTTATCGCATATCAACCGAGAAAATCACTTCGGATTCTTCAGATATTGACCCAGACCGAATAATATCTGGTTCTTCTATCTCGGGAACAAGTCAATCATTCGGTTATATTCAAAGTGCCAATTTTATCACAGGAACTACTGGATGGAGATTGAATAGTAATGGAGACATGGAAGCCAACACAGGAACATTTAGAGGAACATTGATTGCCAATACTTTACATATACCAGACGAAAATACTACTGTTAATTCTTTTCATGTGGAATCTGATGGTGATACATTTTGGGGATGCACACAAACAAACTTCACTGCTGATAATGATAATGCGAAGGCATATATTCTAAAGTCAGGGGTTGCCAAATTCCAAAGCATAACTTATATTGGAAGTGCCACTCAATATTTAGATTTTAATGAAACAAATATTGTTGTAAAAGGAGTCCTGAATCTAATTGGAACATTACAATTAAAATCTTATACCGTTGCGACCTTACCCGTTGGATATAGTGCGTTCGCTTTTCCAACGGCAAATGGAACTTATTTTGATGATTGGACAAACCCAACAAACGCTTATACTGATGATGGAAATTATGCTACAGCTCTTAGTAATGATGTGTATAATGATTATTCTGTCTTCGGAATAAATGTTCCAACATCTACATCATCAATCGTAGGAATTGAAGTTAAAGTTGAAGGACATTATACTGGTGGAACTGGCACCCCGACATTACATATAAATATAACAAAAGGTGGAGATTGGATAGCTACAAGTAAAAGTGCTAATCTTAATTTAACAACAGATACAGTTTTAACATTTGGAGGTCCGACTGATTTATGGGGAGAGACGGGTTGGTCATATGGAGATTTTACAGACCCAATATTCTGGTTAAGAATTCAAGGTAAAGACGGAGGCGGAAACGCGACGGTATCAGTAGATTACATAAAAATTAAAGTTTATTATATTGATACCCAAAATCCTATTATTGCTGGTTCAGTGACTTACGCTTCTAATGGAAGAAAAGCAGGAGAAGGTGCTGGAAATGGAACTGGAGTATTGGTCTTCTATGATTTAGCAGGAAATTGGATTGCCTGCGATACAGGAGCAACGGTCGCTGCATAAACATTTTAATAAATAATAATTAAATTAATAAATATGGCAAAGTTTGTTAGATTTTCAAATGGGACAGACCCGAATAAAGTTTTTCAGGTGATGGGGTCGCAATTAATCCCCATTTACGATGAAAGAGATTTAATGGAAAGAACTGGGACTAAGACAGTCGCAGATGCTTGGAGTGTGGCTAATGTCCAGCCATTAAATACTATAACTGGGAGTCCTTATGAAAATTATTCTTATCCGACACAATATAAAGAAACAAAACCAACAACAGACCAACAAACACAGAATAATCAAACTAATGTTGAAACACAACACAACGAAGGAGATACCAGAATCGTTAATGGAAAAACTCAAAAATACATGCCAGATGGCACTTGGCAAGATGTTGCTACAACCGATACAACAACAGGACAAAAACCATATATTCGTAATCCTTTAACAAATGATGTCTATGACAGAAATGGCAATATCATAACGGCAGAACAAGCAGCACAAATACCAGGTTTCTGGGATATGGTTGAGGTTACCGAGACCGCTCCAACAACTGGTGGCAATATTCCAGAACCAATCTATGATACTGGAAACGAAGATTTGAATAACATTATCAAAAGTATTAATGATGTTTTAAAAACCATAACCGATTCGGGAAAAATAGTTAATCCAAATATTGATATAACTCCAGATTTAGTCAAGCAATGGGCTGACCAAGCATCTGCAGAGTTAGACCCTTATTATAAATCACAATTTGATGCGATTAAAGACGATTTATCAACCGACCTTACTTATCTAACAGAACAATATTCTCAAGTGAGGAAAACTCAAGAAGCAACTTTCAAACAGAATTTAGCAACTCAGCGAGAGTCGGAATCAGGAGCTGGAACAATATTTAGCGGAGAAAGATTAACACGAGAACAACAACTGGCACAAGGAGCTGAAAGGAATATGGAATCATTGGGAACTACTATGGGTTATCAGGCAGGAAAAGCTGGGGCTGCAGCGGAAAGAACCATTGGTTCGGGTGGATTAACAGGACTAACTTCGCCAACATACTCTCCGATTTCTGTATCAACTACTGGTCAAGGCGGATATACTCAATTAGGAGAGAGAGCATTATTTGCTCCCTCTGGAGGAGTAATAGGAAGTTTGGAACGAGAAAAGATTGAGAAGAAACGAGCATATAGCGATTTATTAAAGGGATATTGGTTGGCAGGACAAAATGTATAACATTTACTTGATTACAAAATAATGGTATAATAAATATATGGCAACAAATAACAATCAAGGATTAGGAGCAATAGGACAATGGGTTGATGTCTGGACGGGTTTAGGTTATTCTGGAGCCAAAAAAAAGGCGACAGATATTCCTGCTCAGACACAGGTAGGTCAACAACAAAATCTAAATAGAAACCCAGAACAGCAAATTCAAACTTCGGCTCCGCAAATACCTATTGTTCCTCCCAAACAAACAACTACACAAACTTCGCAAAACCAAACAATGGATATGACTCAATTTGATAGCAACGACCCATTGAGGAAATTCAACCTTGCCTTAATGGATATGTTAAAGAAAGCACAATCGGGTGAAACCAAAACGAGCCAAGAACAAGCCCAATTAAGAAGAGAGGCATATCAATCTGGGCAAGAAGTATTTGAGGGAGAAGAAGCGAAGATGACTCCCGAAGCAAAAATGGCAACTCTTAATAGAAATGTGGAATCATTTAATCCTTCAATTCAGGCAGCAACTACTAAAATAAATCAACTGAGAGATATTATGAATTTGATGACAACTACCTATGGAGAAGATTTTTCAAAAATGTTGCCAGTAACTGAAGAGGACGCTCAAACATTTAAATTAGCATTACAGGCTGGTATGAACCTGCCTGTTGATATTTTAGAAAAATATAAGAAATTCTTTACTACCGACGACTTTGCTGCTTGGTCTAAAGCAAATCAACCAAAGGTATCGGCACCTTCTTCTGTCCAGGAATATCAATATTATAAACAACAAGAAGAGGCTGCTGGTAGGATTCCTAAAAGTTATGGAGAATTTGCGACTACTCAAAAAGCTCCTACTGCCAATCAAGAAGTTACTGCTTTGTATGCCAATAGATTAGAACAAGCAGAGTCAGTATTTGACCAATTAGAAGATTATACCAATGGCTTAAGTGCTTTTGAATTAAAAACTCAAGAATTATTACCCAATCCACTAAGAAGTGCTAATTATCAATCGTTAGACCAGGCTCAACGAAACTTTGTTAATGCTACACTGAGAAGAGAATCTGGAGCTGCTATTGCTCCATCAGAATTTGATAGTGCTACTAAACAATACTTTATTCGACCAGGAGATAGTGCTCAAGTAATAGCACAAAAGAAATTAAATAGACAACAAGTAATCGCTGGATTTATCAGTGGCTCTGGGAATGCTTATATTCCTTCGCAATATTTAGGCGGAGATACAAGCCAGTTAAAGGTCAGAAGATTATCAGACGGAATAATTGGTCGAATACCAGCCAATGAATTTGATGATAATTTATATGAAATAATACAATAATATGCCATTTATCCCTGAATCAGAATATTTAAAACAAACAAATACACAACAATCTGGATTTATTCCAGAATCAACTGGGACTATTCCTATATTGCCGAAACAACAAGAAACTCAATCAAAATTCTCATTAGGTAAAATGATGGGGAATATTATTCCGAGTGCTGGTGGATTTGTTAAAAGTATTGGAACTGCTATCGCCCATCCAATAGAAACAGCAAAAAGTATTGGCAAAATAGGATTAGGTGCAGCAGAGAAATTAATTCCTGGAGAACAAGCCCATGAGCAATCTTTTAATCAAGTTAAGGATTATTTTGTTGACAGATATGGTGGAATTGACAATTTATTAAAATCATTAGAATCAGACCCAGTTGGTGTGGCAGTTGATGTTTCTGTTCTCTTTGGTGGGGCAGGGGCAGGACTAAAAGGAATTTCGGGTGCTGGTAAAGTATCTGCTATTGGGAAAGCTGGAAAGGTAGCAAGCACGATAGGAAGAGCAATCGACCCTATTACTGCTACCACAAAAGCAATAAAAACAATTGGAATAGTTCCGAAAAAAATCATGGGAACATTGGGAGCTGAATCATTGGGAGTGACTACTGGTGCTGGGGGAGAGATAATAAGAACAGCATTCAGAAGTGGCAAGACTGCTTCAAAAGAATTTACAGAAGCATTAAGGGGAATTACTACAAAGGATAATGTTTTAACTGCTTCCAGAGACGCACTTCAAACATTAAAGAATACAAGGTCAACAACATATCAAAATCAATTAAACGAGATAAGTAAAATAAAACAAGTAATCAATGCCACTCCATTAAGAGCAAAGATAGATGGTTTACTCAAAGATTTTAATATAACCAGAAATAAAAAGGGGATTCTCGATTTCAGTAAATCAAAAATAGCCGATACATCAGAGGCGAAAAGAATTCAAGCAGTAGTTGATGAAACACTAAAATGGAAAAACAACACTCCCGCTGGATTAGATATTCTTAAACAAAGATTGGATGATTTCTTTACTCCATCTGGGCAGGGAAGAGCATTGACTGGTTCAATAAGAAGCGAGGTTAAGTCTTTACTTTCAAAGAATGTTAAAGGATATGATGCTATGGTAAAAGGATATGAAGAAACTTCTAAACTAATAAAAGAAATAGAAAGTAGTTTATCATTAAAAGCAGGAACATCTGCAGATACAACTATAAGAAAATTGGCTTCTGCTCTCAAGAGAGATGCTGATTTCAGAAAAGAATTATTAGTAAAAATAGATGATTTGAATAAATCAGATATCGCAGGACAAATAGCAGGGGCAGTTCTCAATCCTTTCGTTCCTTCTGGGTTAATAGGAAGAAGTATATTTGCTTCGGGTCCGATTTCAGCTTTATTTACTGGATTCTCTTCAGTTAGTCCGACATTGTTCTCTGGGCTTGCTTTTTCATCTCCAAGGGTAGTTGGAGAATTTATTAGAGCATTGGGTCTTGGCTCAAGATATGCTGAGAATATTTCAAAAGCAGTTAGCAAGATTTACGAAGCGGGAGGAAGGACTACCACAAAATCATTATTCCAATTGGGAAGATTAAAATTAAAAGAACAACAATAATATGATGATAATACGAATAATCTTAATTTTAATAATAATTGGCTGGATATTCTCGACTCCGTCAGCTGAATCTAATATATGAATCAAGAAACTTTATCAATTATAATTCAGGTCGCAACTCTTGGCGGAGTAATCTTTGCTATATTCAAGTTTTTCAGAGACCCAGATGTGAAGGCAGATAAAGCCATTGATATTTTAAAGGAACAGAATAAATTAGAAAAACAAATATCCATTCAAGCCATTAAAACCATACAAAATGATATACATACCTTGACTAATGAAGTTGGCGAACACAGAAGAAGGATTGATGATTTATGTATTGGTATAGCAAAATTACAAACTATAATTGAGGAACGAATTCCCAAAAAACAATGAAATTACCCGTAAAGGGAAAATTATCGTATGCACCAGATGGGATTGTATCTCAATACTTTAATGACCCAAGCACCAACAAAGAATTATTAGCGAAATATCAATCTTGGGGACTAAATGGACATAACGGAATTGATTTTTACGGAGTAAGGGGAACACCAATCTGTGCCGCACATTCAGGAACAGTCACTACTTGGTTAGGCGAAGGAGGTGCCTCCTCTGGCAAGATGATTAAACTACAAGGAGGCGATATTTACACGACTTATTTACATAACGAGGAATTACTCGTCAATACAGGAGAAGTGGTCACACAGGGGCAAATAATCGCCAAGATGGGCAACTCAGGTAGCACTCCACAGTTCTATATGGGAGTTCACTGCCACTTCGGATTATATGGGTGCGATTCAAAAGGAAATGTAATAAATTATAATAATGGCTTTCACGGGGCAATAGACCCATTGCCTTTCTTGATAGCCGATAAAGATATGGAATACATTATCGTAGGGAAGGAACAATACCTAATTTATGAACCATTAAAGATGGCGTTGAATATAGGAAACGAGGAAATATTAAGACAACTAATTATTAACGGGTTAACAGGAACTCCAGAGTTGTGGGCATCTTTGCCACCTGGAACAAAGGTCTACCCATTAGTTAATAAGGAAATACTTGCCGATATATTCGGCTTCAAATAATATGGAAAGCAAAAGATTCTCATTATCCAATATTGATTGGAAGAAAATAGGGACTGGATGTTTAATTGCGATTACTGGTGCGATTCTTACATATCTGACACCAATAATTACCAACCTCGAGTTGGGAGCATGGACACCACTTGTTGTTACTTTTTGGTCTGTTATCGCTAACATAGTGCGTAAATGGATTATCGATAACACAAAAACGACAACACCGACTGAATAAAAACTATTACAAAGAGAATAACAATACTGCTGATTGTGGTTTCCGCACTGGCTTTGTTTTATCCGACGCCATTATCCAAATTTCACCTGCGGTCAGCAGAACCTGGTATGATTATCATACAGGGCAATAGTATTCTTTCTGTAAATGCACCTATCTACGCTGAAAATCTTATTCTCGCAAACCGTATTTATACTACGGAGGATTTAGAATTGAAAGAAAGAATTATTGCCGAGATTTCAAGATATGATTGGGATATAAATACAGCTATCGCTATTGCCAAATGTGAATCTGGGTTAAATCCAAAAGCGTTTAATCCAGAAATAAATGCCAAAGAACTCGGCATAACTAATCATGGAAGTTATGGCGTTTTTCAACTTAATAGAACTTACGATGAGCGACTTTATGATTACCGATTTAATATTGCCGAAGCATATAAACTATATCAAAAAAGATTTTGGCAACCTTGGACTTGTTTTTCTAAAAAAACATGACCAAAATTGGCTAAAATAGTTATCCCCTTTTCAACCGCTTGACTTGGTTTTAGTTTGTGGTAAGATTTGATTAGGGTATAAATAGGCAATATGAATAAAGAAAAAAAAGAAAGAAATAATAAAATATATCGGGAATATAAAAAAGGTCGTTCTTCGCTTCGGGCAATAGCGAAGGAAAACAACATTAGCCACATTAGAGTAAGACAAATAATTATTTATGTAAAACAAAAATATGGGAGAATTAACACAAAAACAATTACTTCTGGGTCAAATATTAACAGACCTTAGTTCGTTAAATACAGAGGGACAAGAGGAAGAGATTAATTTAATTATAAGCAAAGTGACTGAATTGAAAGGGATGGTAGAAACCGAAGAAGCAGAAGAAGAAACACCAGAAATAGAATCCCAAGATGTATCAGAAGATACGCCACCAGAAGATTTAGAATAATAATTAAAAAGGTATTAAAAAGGTATCATGGAAACACAAATAAATAAAAAAACAATCGACGAAACAAAATCATTGGTTATTAAAACAGAGAAACTATTGACTGGGTTTAAGGTTAATAGTCAACCGACTCTTATTAAAGCCAATGATTTTTTAGTCGATATAACCCAAGCCGAGAAAGGAGTGATTGAAAGAGAGAGGGCGATTTTAGACCCACTCAACGAAGCCAAGAAGTCAATTATGGATTTCTTCAAACCATTTAAGGAAAAATTGGCTTCTATTAAATGGCAACTTAAAAAAGATATGGGGAATTATGTTTCCGAAATAGAAAAGAAAGAAATTGAGAAAAAGAAAGAAATTGAAAAACAAGTTGCTGAAGGCAAAATAGATATCGATAAAGCATCTGCGGTTCTCCAGAAGTTTGAAGATAAAAAAGATGTCACAACTGTTAGAACTAATAAAGTTGTCAAGATTATTGACGAAAGTAAAATCCCTGATGATTATTGGGTATTAGATATGGTTAAGATAAGGAAAGCGGCACTGGCGGGGTTTATTGGCGAGAAAGAGGGCGTCAAGGTCGAGGAAGAAAAAATCGTAATTGGTAAAAGATAACTATGACTAAAAAAGAAAAACAAGGGAGAGGTTGTCTTACAAATAGAATCAAGGAGAAATCAAAAAAATTATTCCATTATGAGATAACCGAACAAGAATTAAGGTTGATGGTTCATATTCAATATGTGATGTGTAATGACCAAAAGATTGACCCAAATAAGATCAGTTCTGATGAAAGAAAAATATTATCGGAATGGAGGGATAGGGAATATATTGAAGGAGGTGTGTCAGGATTATCTATTACGAAGGATTTTTGGGACGCAATTTGCGAACTTATCTTTCTTGGTTATGTAGATATAAATTAAGTAAATAAATATATGGCAAAACAAAAAACAAAACACAAAAAACAACAAATAAAACAATCAACCGCAATAGTTCTTCGGGAAATACAATTATCTCCAAAGGCTAATGATGTAATACGAACAATTACTCCACCAGAATTTATCAAAGAAAGAAAAGGAAAGGGTGGCAAACAATTTACTTATGTTGAAACAGGATATGTAATATCCCAACTCAACAAAGCATTCACTCCAGTCGGTTGGCAATTTGAAGTGATGGAAGAAAAGGTAATGTCCAGCGAAGTTTATGTTAAGGGCAAATTGACCATCAAGGATTATAAAACTGGTTATGAGGTATTCAAAACCCAGTATGGCACAAAAGA
>Ga0307378_10002806_pt1 | contig 26139 bp, 23 predicted proteins | sample UN1MG_FD_202238 | JGI IMG/M metagenome (GOLD analysis project Ga0307378, IMG submission 202238) | Soil microbial communities from Risofladan, Vaasa, Finland - UN-1 | ecosystem: Environmental > Terrestrial > Soil > Coastal area > Acid sulfate soil | place: Finland: Risofladan, Vaasa | collected...
GGGTGTTTTCGCGATAATATATTGTCTAACTATATCGTGACCTGGATTATGGAGCAAAAATACTTGGCAACGGAAAGTGCTAAAAAAAAGTCGCTTCGTGTGGCTCTGATTGTTTCAGAACGTACGATCTGCGAATATTCTATTTTCCTGGATCATCTTTTGACTGGCCTGGCTAATGACTCGATTCCAGTTGCCTTGGTTTTTCCGTCTGGCTTTAATGCTGATTCTGTGTTCACCGGCACTGCTGAGGTTATTAGTCATCCAGTTATTGATTTACCATTGCTGGAACACTTAAATATTAGGCTGCTTGCTGAACGGCTAAGAAAATTTAAGCCTACCGTTTTACACTGTCTGTGCGAAAGCAGTGCGTTACTTACAAGGCGATTGGCTCACCTGTTGGATTTGCCTTATGTGTTGATGGTCAATTCGCTGCAAAAGCGGCGGGGTAAGTTTTCTATTTCGTCAAGGTATTGTGCAAAGATCATAGTACCGTCTAAAACTATCTCTGATAATATTGCTGAGGTTTATCCATGCTTTGCCGACCGAATTAGACAGATAAATATCGGTACCTTTGTAGCAGAAGGAACAGGGTGTTTTTCTGAGCCTTTTCGGCTTGCGACTATGGTGATGGCTCATCCTTTGGACAATGTCGACTACTTTGAGAATCTATTCAATGCTGTCAGACATTTGCTGATTGACGATTATGAATTTATGATGGTGGTGATGGGTTGTGGGCGCTCAGAAAGGCAGCTATGGAAATTGCTGGCTGCACTGGATCTTCTGCAGACTGTTACTATTGTACCGAGATTAAAACCCTGGAGTTTGGTTCTTTCAGCAGGTGACATTTTCATTCAGCCTCGGCCCAGTTTAATCTTTAATACTATGTTGTTGGAAGCGATGAGTATCGGTTCCGCTGTCGCGGGCTGCAAGGGCGGGATTGATGATTTGATTATTGAGGACCGAACGGCCGTTGTATTTGATCCTAATGACGAGCTTAGTGTTATGCATACCCTGAAACAGTTGTTAGACAGGCGGGAGATCGCACGTCAGATCGCTAAAGCCGCACAACAATACTTGAGGGAAAATCATACAGTTAACGGCATGATTTCCGCCACTCTTCAGACATATTGTGAGGCACAAGGATAACTTTACCGCTGCTGAGGAATATTAATTGTAATCAACTCGATTCAAAAGGATGGATTTAAGTTAATTGGATGTCGATTGGCTTTTGTGGTAGGGGTGTATCGGAGGTGGCTAACTGACTGCCGAGGCGGTATGCTTCCTTGAGGGCTGAAGGATGTTTTTCGATTTCAGCACGAGCATCGATATTGTTGATAAATAAATTGGACATATAGTACATCTGGAGCGAATCAAAATACGACTTCATTGTGAATCGAATGCTTTCAAACTGCTTTTTGCTTTTTGAACCACCTACGGCTATAACCATTGCCCTGCGGTCGTGTTCAGCGGTAGTAATCTCTTTTTTAAGCACGTATTTATAAGCCCAAAGGCACTGACCGCGGTCAATGAGATTCTTTGCCTGGGCACAGACGGTCATAAAAAATATCGGCGTGGCAAAAATCAGACGATCTGTGTTAAGTATCTTTTGTAATAATTGCTGATAATCATCCTGTACCTTGCATTTGCCTGTTGTATAGCAGGCATTACACTCAATGCAAGGGCCAATCTTGTAATCAGACAGATGAATATATTCGACCTGTGCATCTGCGGATTCGGCCCCTGCTAAGGCTTCACGCAAGAGCAAATCGCTGTTGCCTTTTGTCCTCGGACTTGTCGATATTCCAAGTACTTTTACAGTCATAGCAAAATCTGTAGTAGATAAATATAGTCTGAATATTTCAGAACCTATATGTAATCTTACAGTCCGAATGAGTTTAGTTCAAATTGTTTTTCAGCATAAAAACAGACATAAAAAATTATGAAAATACAATCTTTAAAAAAATTCAAGATATTGAGTGAGGTCTGCCGATGGATAATATTGGAATGAAAAAAGGGTGGCTCTGGAAAATAGCCAATCCGGCCATATTTAGTTTGATTTTACTTTGCCTAACGTGATAAGTTTGCACACAGGTCAGATCGGATTTCGGGTATGGTAAGAAAAGGCTAAAACAAAAAAGGAAAGAGCCACATAAGTAAAGGGAGAGCCTACAGAGAGAGGCTCTCCCCTTTTATTTGCGTTTTCCTGCTTTCTCCTGCAGATTTAAAAGATTATATCATTTTTCAAATACGATTTTTCCAGCGACAATGGTTGTGTGGACTGAATAGTCATAGTCGAGTAGAACCAAATCAGCATCTTTTCCTATGGCAATAGTGCCTTTTTTGCTTTCGAGCCCTAATAGCTTTGCAGGATTTTGAGTAACAGTTTGAATTGCGACATCAAGGGGACAATCAGTAAATGCTATGAATCTTTCGAGCATCTGACTGAGACCGAGCGCAGTACCTATAAGAGTGCCGTCTTTGTATCTGGCCGCTCCCGCTTTGGACTCGTATTCGATGCCGTTATAGATGAACATGCCGTCGCCAAGGCCGATAGCCTGCATGCCGTCGGTAATTGGGATAGTGCGCTCAGGCCCGAGCTTTTCATAAGCGAGCTTCAGAACGGCCGGATGTATGTGAACACCATCAGTAATAACCTGAGCGGTTATGTTCTCAGTTTGGAAGATAGCAACAAGCGGTCCGGGCAAGCGATGGTGGATCGAGGGCATTGCATTAAAAAGATGAGTTACGTGCGAGATACCGGCGTCGAATCCATCGAGTGTTTGCTCGTAAGTTGCGCTGGAGTGGCCGAAAGAGGCGATGACTTTGGAATCAACGAGGTGTTCAATTATTCGCAGATTATCAGGCAGTTCGGGCGCGATTGTCATCATTCTCAAATGGCCGTTTGTCATATCCTGGATTTCGTCGAGAACCTGTAAGGAAGGGGGGCATAGGCAATCAGGCCGAATCATCCCCTTCTTCTCCGGTGAGATAAACGGCCCTTCGAGATGGATGCCAAGCAGATTCGCGCTGCCGAGGTTCTTGCCGACATATTCGGCCGCGAGGGAAAGGTGTGGATTTTTCTGATTTGGCTTGAATACAGTTGTAGCCAGAAAGCCGGTGACCCCAAAGCGAGCACATGTCCGTGATATGGCTTCCATCGCTTCCGGCGTCGCGTCGAGAGCATCGGCGCCGCCCGCACCCTGGATGTGAACATCGATGAAGCCAGGCGCAATAATGCGGCCCTGTGCATCGAGTGTATTGTCGCAGGTAATTGTGGATTCAATTTTGCCGATTTGGGCGATGACGCCATTTTCGATAAGAATCGAAGTAGTCTGCTTGTCCTTTGGAGCATCGAACAATCTACAATTTGTTATAAGTAGTTTCTGTGACATATATGTTGTTGAAGTATAGTTTCTTTGGATTCTGAGTGCAAGAATAATTATGCTATTACGGTAACAGTTAAACAGAGCATGATTCGATGATTTAGTAAGCATTGAAGGTTGACACAGGTTGTAGCGGGGCGTATGATTATCCGGAAAGGGGATTTTATTCTTGGAGCATATAAAATGACCGAAGAAGAAAAGACGTGGGAAAAGCGGTTGAGCGGTGAGCCGGATGAGCTAACCGTTGATTTTGTAGAGTCGCTCTCGATAGATAAGCGTCTTTATAAATATGACATTGTCGGCTCGATTGCTCATGCGCAGATGCTGTCTGAACAGAAGCTGATTACCAAAGACGAGTTCAGACAGATTAAAGACGGGCTTATCGAAATCAGTGAGGAAATCGCGGAAGGGCGATTCAAATTCGAGAAGAGATATGAAGATATTCATATGGTAATCGAGAGGGCACTGGTGGAGAAAATCGGCGAGGCCGGCAAAAAACTACATACCGGCAGAAGCCGCAACGATCAGGTTGCTACCGATGTTCGGCTCTGGATGCGGGACCGGATAGAGATTCTGCAGGCCAAGATAACAATGCTTCAAAAAGCGTTTGTCAAAATGGCGGGGAAATATACGGAGGATATTATGCCGGCCTATACACATCTTCAGCGTGCGCAGCCGGTCGTTATCGCCTCTTATTTGTTGAGTTTCGTCGAGCAGTTTGAGCGTGATATTCTTCGATTGAAGAACTGCAGTAATCTGCTGAATATTTCGCCATTGGGTAGCGGGGCCGTGGCCGGCTCTACGCTGCCGTTAGACAGGAAAAGCACGGCGAAGCAATTGGGTTTCTCCGATATTGGTTACAACGCTATTGATGCGGTCAGTGACAGGGACTTTTGTGCGGAATTTATTTTTGATTGTGCCCTTATTGCGACACATCTGTCCCGGCTGGCTGAGGATTGGATAATCTATTCGTCTAATGAATTCGGGTTTGTTCGCATTAGTGATGCCTATTGCACATCCTCGAGCATGATGCCACAAAAGCGCAATCCGGATATTTTGGAACTGATTCGCGGAAAAACCGGTCTGGTTTACGGTTCATTGATGGCCATGCTGACGATATTAAAAGGCCAGCCGTCGGGCTATAATCGTGATATGCAGGAGGATAAGGTTCATATTTTCGCTGCCGGTGATACGGTCGAGGCCTGTTTGGATGTCGCGCGAGCCATTGTTTCACATACGAATTTCAACACTAAGAAAATATCAGCAGGTCTGGATGAAGGTTTTTTGGATGCCACTGCCCTGGCTGAGTATCTTGTTGGAAAGGGAGTGGCTTTTCGCGAGGCACACGGCATTGTTGGTTCTTTAGTTGCAGAGTGCGAGAGGCAAAATAAAAAGTTTGCTGAGCTCGGTTTAGAAGAGTTCCAGAAATATTCAGCTTTAATTGAGATGGATGTTTATGTAAATATCGGCCCGGCGAATGTTCCGGATAAATACATCACCGAGGGTTCAGCCGGACCAAAACAGGCAAAAAGGCAAATCGAGTACTGGAACAAGCAGTTGGAGCAGCGATGAGTGACAGTGAAGACGAAATAACCGCTTGGTTTGCCCACCAGAGTAAGTTGGACCCAGCAGATTTTCCCATTGATATTGGTGATGATATGGCCCAGATACGATTGGGTGATGAGTCGGTTCTTGTAACTACAGATATGCTGCTTGACGGTGTTCATTTCGACTTAAGAGAGACAACTATAGAACAAGCCGGATACAAAGCTATGGCAGTCAGCCTCAGTGACTGTGCGGCAATGGCGACAGTTCCTGTTGCTGCTGTTGTGTCCGTTGCATTACCTAAGAGTTTCGGCGAAAATGAATTAAAGCTGCTGCATTCAGGCATTGTTGATGCCGGGGAGAAGTTTGGCTGTGCACTTGTGGGCGGTGATATTACAAGATGGAATTGCGAGAATCCTTTTGCAATAAGTGTGGCGATGCTCAGCAAAAAAGCTGACAATGAACCAGTAAAAAGGTCGGGTGCAAAGCCCGGCGATTGTATTTGCGTGACAGGTTTGTTGGGCGGATCAGGCTCAGGCAAGCATCTGGAGTTTGAGCCGAGAGTCAAAGAGGCTATAAGAATCGCAGGGATGGTCAGACTGAATGCGATGATTGATATAAGCGATGGTCTCAGCAGCGATTTGAACCGAATCTGCCGGGCAAGCCGGGTGGGGGCGATTATCAATGCTGAACAAATTCCGATATCGGTACAGGCCGGAAAAAATGTCGATCCGCTAAGTTCAGCGTTGAATGACGGCGAAGATTTTGAGTTACTTTTTACTCTCTCGCAGAAAGACTGCCGGAGATTATTTGATAAGTGGGATGAGCTGACGGCGATTACTCAAATCGGTGAAATTACCGACACCAAGGAAGTAAAGATTAAAATGCCGGATGGCCGGATTCGTGATTTACTTGCCAGAGGATACAATCATTTGAAGAATTAAAGAAATATCTTATGGAGGTAAGAAATATGAATTTTCAATCAATGTCAAAGTGGATAATCGGATTTTCTGTGCTCTTTAGTTTTGCAGCTGGCGTATCGGGTGTGGAAAAGATTAATCGCGGCTTGATAGCTGTTGAGCGCGAAGACGGCTCGGTTTTTCTTAGCTGGAGATTGTTCGATGGCGACCCTGAAGATATCGCTTTTCGAATCAGACGCAGGCCTGAACTTGCCGAGGACTCCACTCTTTTAACGAAAGGCAAATCATATCGCCTGACATCTTTTGTGGATAAAAATATCGAGAAGAATATGGTCGGGAAAACATATATTTACGAACTTCATACAATTGGCCGTAAAAGGGACTCCGGGAGTCCCAAACGAGCCGACCAAGTGACTATTACTATTACAGGCAGGCCGAGGTCGTATATAAGCATCCCGTTGAAAGGCGATTACGATTTCCAAAAGGTGGGCATTGGCGATTTGGATGGTGACGGGACTTATGAATTTATCATCAAGCAGCCGAATTTCAATACGGACCCTTATCAGAAGCCGGGATATTGGAAGAAAAGTTCGACGACTTATAAGCTCGAAGCATATCGTCTGGATGGCACAATGATGTGGCGTTACGATATGGGCTGGTCTATCGAGGCGGGAATATGGTATTCACCCTGGATTGTCTATGATATCGACGGTGACGGCAAGGCCGAAGTCTATTGCAAGGCCGGCGAGGGCGACCCTCGCGATGAAAAAGGGCTTGTCCAGAGCGGGCCCGAATACCTAATCAAACTTGACGGGCAAACCGGCAAGGTTGTCTCCAGAGCTGCGTGGTTGTCGCGTGAGGAGTATCCATCGTACAATTACTACTGCCGTAATTTTCTGACGGTGGCGTATCTCGACGGCAAAACGCCATCGCTGATTATGCAGCGAGGCACTTATAATCTGATCAAAACAAAGGCACTGGATAAGGACTTCAATCAAATCTGGTACTGGCAGTCGCCACAGGAAAAGGAAAAATATCATGGGCAGGGCGCTCACGGATTGATTACCGCCGATATTGACGCCGACGGCAGGGATGAGCTGGTCATCGGCTCTGCGGTGCTGGACGAATACGGTAAAGGTATCTGGACGACAGAAATGGGACATCCCGATGTTATTTATGTCGCCGATATCGATCCGGATAATCCTGGGCTGGAGATATTTTATGGGATCGAACCTCGTCAGAAAACCGATGCTATCTGTGTGGTGGATGCAAAGACCGGCCGCAAACTCTGGGCCCACAAAGAACCAAGCCGCCACATTCATGGCCAGGGAATGGCTGGTGATATCCTTGCGGATTCGCCTGGTATGGAGGTTTATGCCGGCGAGAGAGATTTGAAGCAGCGCTGGCTTTATAGCTCCAAAGGGAAGCTGATCGAATATTTTGAAGAGGGAACACTTAGCCCACGTCCGGTCTGGTGGGATGCAGATCCGCAGAAGGAAGTAGTTGTCTCCGGTGCGATCCGTGATTGGGGTGCCGAAGCTATACAGCCAATTGAAGGCCGGATTATTGCAGTAGTTGATTGTCTGGGTGACTATCGGGAAGAGGTTATTTCAAGCTTAAAAGGAGAGCTTCGTATTTATACCACTTCCATACCGTCTTCCGATCGGCGTGTCTGTCTGATGCAGGACCATCAATATCGGCTTGGAGTTGTCGCTCAGACGATGGGTTATTATTATCCGGCCCAGCTGGGTAAATAGCTATTGATAAATGATAGATGATTGTTGGCCAGTGGATTTAGATTTTAATACCACTTCGAATTCGCCGGATGAGACCATCGAGCTTGGTCGAAGGCTCGGTTTGCAATTAAAGGGTGGTGAGGTTGTAGCTATTTGTGGGCCGTTGGGTAGCGGTAAGACTCATCTTATTAAAGGGATTGCCACCGGTGCCGGAGCCCAGGACTGCGGACAGGTTAACAGTCCGACGTTTGTTATAGTTAATGAGTACGCAGGTCGATTGGATATTTATCATATAGATGCCTATCGGCTGAATTCTTTATCCGAGTTTGAGATGTTAGGCTTTGACGATTTCTGCTACCCACAGTCGGTGGTTTTGATTGAGTGGGCCGATAAGATTGAATCGGCTCTACAGGCCTTAAATTACGTTCGTATAGAGCTTGAACACGCGGGCCGGACCAGAAGAAAAATACATATCAAAAATACACCCGAATACATTAAGAGTATCTGACACAAAAATCCGAACGTCATTCATTTTCTTGGATGCTTTAAGGTTGTCTGGAATGCGTCCCAATAAAATCGGATGGCTGAACAGGGGGTGACATACTTGCACAGGAATGACGGGAAATCCAGCCACAATCGATATTCTCACGCCTGAAAGTTTGGCAGCACAGGATTTATTATTTATATTTTGTTTGGATACTTAAACAGCTTTTGTACAAAGCAACATAAAGTGTTTTTCGGACGTATGACTTTATAGTACTGTTAGTATTCGAGTGAAATATTGAAGTAATGTTGCAGGTAATTTTTCAAATTTCTATATTTTCGGGAGGATTTACAAAATACATAAGAATTAGGTACGGTTAAGTCTTGTATCGATTAGGTCGATACCCTGATTGTGGAAGGAGCTGCTACTGGATGTTGAGGTTTTATCGAACAAATTCAATTTTAGAAAAGGGGCAAAAAATGAAAGCTAAAAGTGGTTTTACATTAGTGGAAATTCTTATCGTAGTGGTCATTCTTGGTATCCTTGCTGCCATTGTGATTCCTCAGTTCACAGAGGCCAGCACCGAAGCCAAGACTTCGAGTCTGTGCACGGATCTCCAAACGGTGCGTTCGCAGATCGAACTGTACAAGATTCAGCATAACGATGTTAAGCCAAATATGGCAGTCGATGAAAACGGCGACAATGCTCTGACGCTTGTTACCTTGATTAACGGTACCGTCACTACGTCTGGCACTGCAGACTCTTATGGACCCTACATGCAGAAGATTCCGACCAATCAGTTCAACGATAAGTCCACGATTGAGATAGAAGCAGGGGATACTGGGCTTGGTGGCGGCAACGCCGGCTGGCACTTTGACACTAATACCGGCTCTTTCCACGCCGACACTGATGCTCATGTAGCTCTCTAAGAATTCAGTGGGACTGAGTGAGCCGTTGGTATCTGTGCGGTAAAGTCGGTCTTAGGTTTCCGAACAATCACAAGATGAAGATAAACAGGCTGACCTTGCTGAGGTACTTACCAATAGCGGGTCAGCCTTTTTAATCAAGGTGAAACACCTGATAAACGGAAAGGATAGATGATGAAAAGAGCAAGAGCCTTTACGCTTGTTGAGATTTTAATAGTCGTCGTCTTGCTCGGTATACTTGCCGGGATCGTCCTTCCATTGATCGCGGGCAGTGCCATATCAGCCAGAGAAAGCGCTCTTGCCCATGACCTGCAAATGCTGCGGAGGTATGCTCTCATTTACAAAGCCCAGCATTTGGAAGTTGGACCCGGCTATCCGGATGGCGATAACACTCAAGACCCCACCGAGGTGGTTTTTGTGGCTCAGACTACATTGTCAAGCAATGAAAGCGGTCAAACAGCACCTGTAGGGACGCCTGGTTTTAAGCGTGGGCCTTATCTGTCGAAGATACCCGTTAATCCGTTAAATCATAAAAATACGATCCAGGTGCTCGGTGATTCTGAAGATTTTCCGGCGAATGCCGATAACAGCCACGGCTGGATATATAAGGCATCTACGTCTGAGGTACGATCTGACTGCACAGGAAGCGGCGATAACGGAAAGCAATACTATGACTACTAACGCCAGAGCGCATTGTGGCACAAGTAAGCGGGGTTTTACACTCGCTGAGGCTATGATTGCCGTTGTTGTGCTGGGTATGGCAGCAGCGGGTGTGCTGCTTCCCTTCGTAAGCGGGGCGGCAGTGCGGGCTGAAGGTGTGCGCAGGACTTTAGCAGCTAAATTAGCCAGTGATTTGATAGAACAGATTGTTAATACGCCGTTCGACCAGATAGTAAACAGCTATGATGGTTACTCTGAAGCCCAGGGCCAGGTGAAGGATGCTGCCGGGGCGGTATTTACTAATTTAAATTACGATAAGTTCAGCAGAGATATCGGTTGCGAATATGTATATGTCCCGCAGGAAACCGGGGTAGGAGAAGCAAAATATATTCGTGCCACTGTTCAAGTATATTATAACGACAAAAAAATTGCAACCATTAACCGGCTTGTGAGTGAATGAGAAATGTGAAGTACAAAAATGGTTTTACGTTAGTTGAGCTGCTGGTAGCTATGATTGTTACAAGCATAGTTATGACTGCAGTGGCTACCTTAGCTTACGCGCTGAGTTCAGCGAATGATGCAACAGATGATACAAGCCAGAAGCAGGCACAGGTACGTTTTGCGACGCTGAAAATTTCGGATCTGATTCGACATTGCAAGCTTATATGTTATGTCTCTGATACTGATTTGGCTGTCTGGCGGGCTGATGATAACGATGATGGTCAAATCAATATTGGTGAATTGGTCTATATCGAGAGTGGATCGAAGCAGGATCATTTGCAAATTTGCGAGTTTCCTTCATCTGATAATACGGCGATAAATCTTAGCTCAATCGGTGCGCTTTCAACGAACTGGTGGTCGGCATACAGCAGTGATATCAATTACATTAGACTTATACCGCAATGTAGTAATGTGCAGTATGGCTTTGATTTATTGCCTCCACAAAGCAGGTTTATGAGTGTCTCATTTGAGATTTTTGAGAATGATATTGTACGTAAGTATGAAATAAGCATTGCGCTTCGCGGCTGGGCTGGAAATCTGCTCGACGGCAGCGGCAATATTGTAAGTGATGACGATTAACATGAACGCCAATAGCAACAAAACCAGAAGACATGGTGTGGCATTACTTGTAGTGCTGTTTATCATCATGGCAATCACAGTTCTGTCGGTGGGCTTTTTGTCACAGAGCGATGTTGAACTGGCTTGTGGTCAGAATATGATACTTCGGACTCAGATGGATTATTTAGCTGAATCAGGATTAGAGCATGCCAGGGGGCTTATCCTTAGTCCGCAGGATATCGCTTCGGAATATTGGGCCGGAGCGACAGCTCAGCAGTTGGTTGCAGGCAGTAATGATTATTATGATCTGGAGGTTATTCGCGATGATTCGGATCCGACAGATCGATGCAATTATTTCATAGATTGTAATTCCTACCGGCTGAAGGACGGCGAAAAGATTGGCCGCAGCAGTATAAGAGCAAAATTGCGGCTCGATCCGTGCATTGCATACTGGGCCGGCTCAAGTACGATTATTTCACAACGAATTACAGTCAATGGCGATATTTATTGTGATGGCAATCTATCAGGCAACGGCTATGTCGGAGGCGATGTTTTTGCGAGCGGCAGCATAACCGGAACAAATATAACAGGGCAGAAAAATGAAGCAATTATTGAAGTGCCTGTAAATTGGCCCGGGCTTGATATTAACGATTTTAGCTTGAATTACTATATTGATTCAGCAAGTTATTCAGTTGAGATTATCGAGCCTAATATTTCAAACGTCACCCTTGGACCGAGTGGAAGTAATCCAGTGGGAATTTATTACTGTGAAGACCCAAATAAGCTTGTAAGTCTGGGCGGTAATGTCATTGTTAACGGCACCTTGGTAGTTAATGGTGACCTAACCATAAGTGGAACAACTAATGTAATCACTGCCATTAAAAATTATCCGGCTCTTTTGGTGAGCGGTGAAGTCATGATAAAGGACGGCGGGACACTGCAAATAAAGGGGCTTGCCCAAATTGGTCAGAGAATAGCAGTAAGTGCGGGGGCCCAAAATATGGATATCGATGGAGCTTTATTTATCGCCAACGGAAGCATTGAAGGGTCAGCTTCAAGTTCGATTTCTATTGATATCACGGCAGCCCCTTCAATAGCGTCAATACAAACATGGCCTACTCCGGGTACAGCAAGAAGATGGCGTCCGGCTACTGGGGCATTTTTCAGAAGCATTGAGAGAAAGTAAGGTCAGCAGAATAGTGGTTACTGAAAAGCGGAAGGATTACGTGGACTTAAATTGTGCAAAAATGAAAGCTAAATGCGGTTTTACATTAGTGGAAATTCTTATTGTCGTCGTCGTTCTTGGTATCCTGGCGACTATTGCGATTCCTCCGGTGGCAAGATGAGGCTCTCGGTTTAGATCGCGACGACTCATAACCGACGCTTATCGGCCTTTATGTACTTTAAAAAGAAAAAAACAAAATATGTTGGTAATACCTGGTACATATCGAAACCCCCGCAGGACGCCGAAATAGTTCGATAGTTACTGCCGTATTGTTTTGACGATTGTAACAATTCTGTTGACCATAACTGTAGAAAGTATGGGAAATGACATTTATATCGTTTTGTTTTTATGTGGAAGACAAGAAGATGCAAGGCCATGAACTGCCGTTTCTATGTGTTTTAAGAGCTCAGATAATAAAGAAAACGTAGCGAAGTCTTTACGTAGCTTGGTTGGGCAGTAAAGGTGCATCTCAAAGAGGACGAAAAAAGAGCGGAGGAGGGTGATGATGTTTCAGGACAGAAAGAGGAGGTTGATTAGAATGCCAGGTTTAGCATATCCGCCGACGAAACTGTGTTTTTCGTATCTTAAGGGGGACGCCATGAGATATTTACGAGGTATTGAAAGTGGTTTCACTGCGATAGAGATACTGATTGTGGTTGTGATAATTGCAATAGCGGCAATGACGGCAGTGCCAATGATGACCTCGGCGGCCAGTATGCAGATTCGCTCTGCCGCAAATATGATTACGGCGGATCTTGAATACGCCAAAAGTATGGCGATCAGCAGAGGACAAAATTTCTCAGTTGTGTTCGATGAAAACACGGAAAGTTACAGGATAGAAGATCAGGACAATAACGTAATACCACATCCTGTGAAGAAGGGATTTGATTACGTTATAAACTTTCGAAATGAGAGCAGGTTGAGTAAGGTTGGTATAGCTAATGTAGATTTCAATACAACTCAGCGTGTTAAATTTGATTGCCTGGGAAGTCCCGACAACGGAGGCACTGTCAGCCTGGAAGCAAATGGGACTACGGCAACAATAACTGTGGAGAATGTTACAGGATTCATCTCGATTGAGTAAAGATTAATGCGGTAATAATATGAATTTCCATCTCCTTATGCTTAGGAGCGACAACCTTATATGGTAGTAACGAAGAGCGAACTGATAAGGGAAAAGAGCAGATGATAAGTTGGGGTTTGAAAATTCGGGGTCTGCGGCCGATAGGATTGGATATAGGTCATAATTCTATCAAGATGATTCAACTTGTGATGAATGGAGAGCAGATATCTGTTCTTAATGCGAGTGAAACTCGCATTGAAGCTGGTATAAACGGTGACGAGCAGGCAAGAAGAAGTTTTGTTATTTCGGCGATAAAACGAATGCTTTTAAAGGGCAATTTTAACGGAAGAAATGTTGTCTCATGTTTGCCGAGCGGCAAACTAAAAATCACCAGTCTAAGATTGGCTGAGACAGAGAAGGGTGAGATTGAGCAGACTCTGAGAAAGGAGGTTGCCCATCGTTTTGGATTGAATCCCGATAAGGACACTATGGACTATGTAGTTGCCGGCAGTGTTCGGCAGGGTGATGAGGTTAAGAATGAGCTGATTTTGTTCGCTTCTGACAATGAAACAATAAAGAACCACATTGGAATGCTTGAGGAGGCGGGGCTTAGACCTGTAGCAATAGATACGATTCCATTTGCATTATTCAGGAGCTTTGAGAGGTCACTGAGACGTCAGGAGGATAGAGAGCGGACGGCCGTTTTTGTTGATGTGGGAAGCCGCTTTACGACTGTGGTGTTTGGCCGTGGAGGAGAAATTAGTTTCGTCAAGCAGATACGGATTGGTGGAGAAAAATTTATTCAGGAAGTTGCGGCAAAATTAGGTACCAGTATTACCGAAGCTGAAATGCTGCGAGAGACGCTTCGAGCGGAAAAAGACCTTTCGATTCAGGATTCAGGTTTGGCGGAAGGAGAGTTTGCAGAAAATAAGCAAAAATTAGATGCATCAACTCGACAGGTGATGGTTGACGCTGTAAGTGCAGTTGCTGAGGACCTGACAAGAGAAATATCAATGTGTCTTAGATATTATACTGTAACATTCAGAGGCAAGCGTGTGGAGCGGGCAGTTTTTGCCGGGGGGGGAGCATACGAAGATATTTTGCTTGATGTGTTGCGGCGCCAATTAACAGTTGAGATTGAAGTGGCCCAGCCGTTAAGAGGTTTCGATTTATCAAGCGAGATGGCAAGCGTAAATTTTGATAGTGATAGGCGGGCTCAGCTTTGTGAATGGGCAGTAGCTGTGGGGCTTAGTCTTAAGGGCTGGAATAATGTAACAAAGCGGCAAACGGCAGGTGAGATACGAATCACGAGATAGTTATGAAAGAAATTGATTTTCTTCCAGAATGGTACAAAAGCGGCAGACGGCGTGAGGTCGGTTATCGCACTCAGTACATCGCATTGATCGGTGTATTTGTAGTGATGGTGGTGTGGAGCATAATTGCCAAACATTCGATTTCAAACACCAGAGCGCAGTGTGCTCAAACACGAACGCAACAGGTCCAGGCGGAAAGCGTTTCAGGTAAATTGGCCGAGCTTAAAAATGAATTGATCGGTTTAAAGAACAAAACTGAGTCTATAGAAATAATTGATTCCAAAATCGATGTCGCAGGCGTTTTAGCAGAACTGAGCTTTTTGATCGATACAAAGGTAGTCCTTAGCAAAGTGGAATTTGTGGCAGAAAAGTTTGTGGATAAGCAGCAAGCCAATACATCTCTACCTGCCGGTGCAGTTGTAAGAGTCGTTCGGGCTAAGCATAGCAAAAAGCAGGAACTGCCGCTCGGTGACGTGCGATTTAAAGTGGTGATAACCGGCGTGGCAGCAGAAGCAGGCGATGTGGCGACTTTGATATGTAAGTTAGAAGATTCACCATATTTTTGTCAGGTCGTTCCGTCTTTTTCTCGAAACGCTGAAATGGACATAAAGAGCACAAGTTCACTTAGCTCACAGACAAACCTTGTTGAAGGGACACTAAAAACTAAAGGGACTGTACATAAAGTTGGTGAAAATGTTCAGGTAAGTGAGTTTGAAATAAAATGTTATCTGGCAAATTACCGCGAAGGTAAGAGGTGAAAAAGCCGAAATGTTGTTTCGGAAAAGACAACAAATAATGATATGTGTTGTGGCTGGGGCAATAGTATGCGTGTTCATATTGTTTTGGTATATGCCTTTAAGTAAGAGAATGAAGGCTATCAAGCAAACAAAAGCTGCACAAACACTTACTATTGCCAAAGGAACTGCGGATAGTAAACAGCTACCCCTGCTCGAAGAGCAATTGCTTAAGCTGCAGGCCGAGCTTGGAAACTATGAGGTAAGTATACCTGAGCAAAGAGACTTAGGAGTATTTTTACACAGTATTGCTGATTTAATGAATGAGCATAATCTGGGAGATCAGGAGATCGAACCTGGTGAAGAAATAGAAGCTGATAAATATTACTGCATACCGGTGAGCATGCAGTGCAAGGGTAAATTGGCACAGTTATTTAAGTTCTTTCGTCGGTTACAAGCTATAGACAGGCTGGTTCGCATTGAACAGGTAAAACTCTGTAATGACAGCGATTATAACGGCGATGTGAGGATGGAGACAAAGGCAGTCATTTATTACAGAGCAAGAGTAGGGCAGGGATAAAAAGAAAGTTAAAAGCAAAAGGTAAAAGTCCGGATGAGACAAAATATTAAAAATAGCAGTAACAACGCTAAGGTCTATTATGGTCAATTGGCTGCGGAAAAGAAGAAGACCTTGACTGCTTTATGTTTGATTGTGGTTATGGCCTTTATGTGGTTTAGGGTGCTTACTAAGGAGTCGCCGGAGGCTGCTGAAGCAAAATTTATGACAGAGCAGATGAACGCGGACGAACAGTCGAATCCGGAACCAAAAATATCCTTCATAGAATTGCCAAAAGTGGCAGGCCGTAATGATGTAATCGCAAGAGATTTTTTTGATTCAGGTGACTGGCGGCAATTTGTTAGTGGAAAAGGACAGAATTTGACTGGTATTGAAGAAGTGAATATCGTTTCAAGAGATGGCAGTGAAGAAGTAATCAGAAAAGTTGCAGAGAAGCTGAAGCTGGAAGCAATAGTCTTTAGCAAAAATCCCCGAGCTTTTATTAACAATAAGGTGATGTCGGTGGGGGATAAACTGCTCGTTGGTGACGTTGGTAATAAGTATGAATGTGAAGTAGTTGAGATTAATGAAAACACAGTGGTCATAGAATGTAAAAAGGCAACAATAACGTTGAAACTCATGCAGATTTCAATAATCGATAATTGATTATTGGCTATTGAGTTAAGAAAGAGAAAAGGAGCAAAATTATGTATTACGATCAGAAATCAAATGACAAGAGCAAAATCCGAAAGAACCTGTTTGTATGGAGCTTTGTGCTGATTATTATGTCAGCGGTTGCAGTTGCTGACGTCGCGCAGGGCTTAGATAAGGCCGGCGATGAGCCGGTTCAGATAATTGATAAATTTGAGGTCGAGGAGGATTTTGGCGTGCGTAAGGCCCTGGCGATGCTGGGTAGTATGTGCCAGAAAAACATTGTGCCTTCGCCGAGCGTAGATGGTGTGTTGGCGTTCAGGAGCCTAAGGAATATAACCTTCGAAGAGGCAATGAATGCGATTTTGGGTGATGGCTTCAAATATGAGCAAGAGGGCAAGCTGATCAAGGTATACACCAAGGAAGAATACAAAAAGCTCAAAGAAGATCCGGCCCGGAAAGTACATGAGGTCTTTACTTTATACTACATTACCGCGGAAGAAGCCAGCAAACTGATCATGCCGGTTTTGAGTGGGGATGCCGTGGTTCAGGCTAGTACTGCCTCAGAAAAAACTATATCTGGGAGTAGTGGTAGTGGAAGTGGAAGCGGAAGCAGCGGCGGTTCGTCTTCTGGCAGTGGAGGTGGTTCTCTCGGTTCAGGAGGTGGTGGTGATAGTATGGCATTAAACGACAAAATTGTTGTTTATGACTTTCCAGAAAAAATCGAAAAGGCAAGAGAGGTCATTAAATCTCTCGATATTAAGCCAAAGCAGGTGCTAGTCGAAGCGACAATACTCAGAGCCTTGTTGGATGAAGATACGCAGTTTGGAATTGATATGAGCTCGATTGGTGGCGCAAGCATAAGTCTGGGAGCGACGGAAGGGGTTCAAACCACTGGATTTTCTAACAAGGTCACGGGAACTAATGGTTTGACTGCAGTCTTCAGTATAGATGATGTTACTGGGTTTATCCGTGCTCTGGAACAGGTTACCGATACAACGGTTTTGGCTAATACCAAAATCCTAGCGGTTAATAAGCAGCAGGGGGCGGTGCTGATTGGTCAGAAGATGGGGTACACGTCTCAACTCACGCAAACAGATGGTGGTACTACGACGGCTAAAGTTGACTTCCTTGAGAGCGGTACGCGTTTGGTTTTCAGGCCCTATATTGGCAATGATGGTTACATCCGGATGGACATTTATCCCGAGGATAGTGCGGCCGTACTAAATGTCATCACCCAGGTTCCGGACAAGACTACCACCGAATTACAAACTAATGTTCTTGTCAAAGATGGCGAAACAATTGTCATCGGCGGGCTCTTTAGAGATGATGTAATTACAACCCGAAGCCAGATACCTCTGCTGGGAGATATACCATTTCTCGGCGCGCTGTTCAGAGGGACCAGTGACTTGACTCAGCGTGTGGAAGTGATAGTGATGCTTACGACTCACATTATCGAAGAGCCGGAAGATACAGGAGGTGATAAGGCACAGGCTGATATCGATCGTAAAATGAATGGTGTCCGCAAGGGCTTGCAGTGGATAGACCGAAGGAGACTGGCGGAAGACGCTTATGTAAAAGCCGTTAGCCTATACAGCCAAAATGACAATATATCAGCAATGAAAGAGCTCAATAGTGCACTGAATCTCCGTCCTACCTACCTTGAGGCTATACGTTTGAAAGAGAGAATCATCACCGAGTCAAGCCCTGAAGAGGCCGAAAAATTGGAAAGAATTATGTTGGAAGCAGTTGACAACTAAGATGCTCCAAGGTGGCAGAGAAAATGAGCATTGCTTGGAAATTGAATCGTAATTCGAAGTTTGAAAAAAGGTGGAGTTGTTGTTTTGAGATTTCGAAGAAGAATATATGCGATAGTCACGTTAGTTGTGGCGTGCAGTTTGATTGTAGGGAGCCTCGCTAAGTGGCAGGACTCTGGCACGGAAGAGGGTTGGCTTTTTGCCGGTTATTTGCAGCGGATACCCGTTGTGCCGGTATGTTATGTTGTTATGGCTGTGGGCGTGATTTTGCTCAGCTGGTACTTGCTAAAGCTGGTCGGGGCGATCGCGTCCATAGCCAGACTACTTACCAACGACAGAGCTAATGACATCGGTGCTGATAAAGGCTTCTTTGCTTCGCTGAGAATGACTGAGATAGATGAATTGTGCAAAGTTATTAATGAGCATCTTAAAGGTTGTGCCTCTCGTATTTCTGGGTATGAAAAGCAAATCAAGGATTTACAGATTCAAATTCAACTTTCACAGAGACGGGGAAAAAACATCGAGGCGATTATTTACAGCATTCGTGATGCCGTTGTTGTTGTTGACGAGTTTGACAAGCTGTTGATGGCGAACGAAGCGGCGGGTCGACTCTTCGGCTTTGATTGTAAGAGTTCACAGCATAAACGTCTCGGCGAGCTAATAGGTGATGCTAAAAGTGAATTTGCAGATTTTCTCAGTCGTAGCAGAAAAAGTAAAGGTCGAGCAACGAGACAGGAAATCGAATTTGACGAGGCTGGGCAGCGAAAGTTTTTTGATTGCATCGTTTCGTGTGTTTATGACCATAGCGAGAAGGTCAGTGGGGCCGTAGCAGTACTACACGATATTACACGTGAGAAACATATTCAACAGATGAAAAATGACTTTATAAATCATGTGTCCCACGAGCTTAAAACACCTCTTGCTTCTATTGTAGCCAGTTCGGAAATGCTCGTCGACGGCGAAGCTGAAGACGAGGTAACTAAGAAAGAATTTTATGAAGTGATTCAAAATCAGGCCAAAAGGTTGAGTCGGCTGATAGAAGATATCCTGAATACTTCACGCATTGAGTCGGGCCTGATAAAAGTGAGCAAAGAGCCAGTTAGCTTGGCAATGCTTATAGAAGAGCAGCTACAAATGATAAAGAGCTATGCTGAAGAAAAGAATATCGAAGTTGTTGGACAAAAGACGATTGTATTCGACCAGGTGTATGTGGACAGAGACATGATTTCGCAGGTTATTGTTAATCTGTTGAGTAATGCTGTTAAATATACTCGGTCCGGAGGGTCTGTAAAAATTGAAACCGAAGTTGATGAGGTCGCATCTATAGTGAGAGTCAGTGTAATTGATACTGGAGTAGGCATTCCTGAAGATGAAATTGAGCATGTCTTTGAAAAATTTTACAGGGTTAGTGCAAATAAAAAGCAGGCTAAAGGGACAGGTCTTGGTCTGAATCTTGTTAAACAAATAGTTGAAAAGGTTCACGACGGCCGAGTTTTTGTCAGAAGCCAAGTCAATGTTGGGAGTACTTTTGGCTTTGAGCTGCCTTTGGCGACAAGAGAATCAGCCTCAATAGTGTAAAAATTATTAAAAGCAAAAGAGTCGTGTACTGAATGCTATACGTGGTAAGTTAACTTTTGGTGGAGGCAGGATAATGGCGGACAAGAAAGTTTTGGTTGTGGATGACGAAATACATATTGTTCATGTAGTGGCGATAAAATTAAGGAATAATGGTTATGAGGTTGTCTCGGCGGATAACGGCGCTGAGGCTTTTGAGCTGGCGCTGAGAGACAAGCCGAATATTATTGTTACAGATTTTCAAATGCCGGTTATGACAGGCCTGGAACTTGTGACAAAGCTTAGGCAGCATGAGGAAACGAAAGATATACCGGTGATTATGCTGACTGCCAGAAGCTTTGCCATTCCTACGGAACAGCAAAAAGATTTACAAATATCAGGATGTCTGAGTAAGCCTTTCAGCCCGAAAGAGTTGTTAGAAAACATTGAAGACATTCTATATCAGAAAGAATTGGTAACAGACAATTGATGACTATGAGAAAAACAGTGATCGATCAGAGGTTATATTGAATACCGTAAGGAAAAGTTTAGTTTCCTCCCGGCTGCACGAACTGGAGGAATATGGCGGCAGGATAAACAGATTCGGCGTCAATTTTGCAGTTTGTGATGCCGATGGTCGTTGTGTCTTGTTGTGTGAAGGCAGCAGATTCAAGAGCAGTCGAGAACAGATAACAAAGTTTGGTCGCCAAGCTTTAGACCAAAGCAACCGAAAAGGCTGTCCTAATCAGGCCAGCGTACCTGTATGGCGATTTGGCGATGAAAATGTGGTTTTGGCTGTTGTTTTGAAAACCGCTCGTGTCTGTAACAAGCACCATGAAGCTGTTGGAACCGTCTTGATTGACTTAGGCGATAAATCTTTGCCTCTTGTGCGTAATGTATCATGCGATACGGGAAATAACAATCTGGCTCAAACAGATTGTGAGTATTTCGTTGAGATGCTTGGGCTTTTGGCGGAGAAATTTCAAGGTGAGACAAAAGCCGAAGAACAGATTGAGATGGTCAGTGCTGAATTGGCGCAAACGTACGAAGAGCTGGTGCTGCTTCACAGGCTCAGTACAAATATGAAGGTTACAGAAGCAGATTCTAACTTTCTGCAAATGGCTTGTGACAGCTTGACCGACATTGTCTTCGTCGAAGGTATCGCGATATTGCTGGAGAGGATTATAGATAACGAACAGCAATGGGTTATAGCCGCCGGATCAGGTTTGATTGATATAGATGAGCAGACAGCGGCTATTCTGCACAGCCGGTTAATAGAAGAAATATGCAATGGTAAAGAGGCATTACTGGACAGCGAAGTAGATTCCGCTTTCAGATATGATTGGCCGAGCCGGATAAAAAATATTATTGCAGTACCTTTATTCGGTAAGGACAAAATAGAATCGCATTTTGCAGGAAGAACCCAAAGTGACAATAGCATAATGGGACTGATGGTTGCGATCAATAGAATCGGCAAACAGGATTTCGACAGCACCGATGTAAAACTATTTAATTCTGTAGCTGGTGGATGTGCCGTGTTTATCGAAAATGGCAGGTTGTTTAAAGACCTCAAAGAATTATTCATCGGTTCGCTGAAAGCATTGACAAGCAGTATTGACGCTAAAGACAAGTACACGCATGGCCATTCTGAAAGGGTTGCGTTCATTTCTCGATGGATTGCTGAACGGCTCTCCGATAAAGAATCTCTGGAAGAAGAGCAAATACACAAGGTATATTTAACCGGCTTACTCCACGATATAGGGAAGATAGGAATAGAGGAAGCGGTATTGCGTAAGAGTGGCAAGCTGACTAAGCAGGAATATGGCTGTATAAAAAAGCATCCATCGATAGGAGCCGGTATTTTACGTGAAATAAAGCAGATGCGTGATATTGTGCCGGGTGTGTTGTGTCACCATGAGCGAGTCGATGGCAGGGGGTATCCAAACGGTTTGGTGGGCGAGAAAATACCCCTGACAGGCAAAATTATTGGATTGGCGGACAGTTTTGATGCGATGACATCAAAGCGAACCTATAGAGATGCCATGACTGTGGAACAGGCCCTGACAGAGATAGAAAAAGGATTGGGCACACAGTTTGATGAGAAAATAGGAAGAGTATTTCTTGACAGTGATGTCTATCGGCTCTGGGATATTATACGGGATGGTTTCAGCGTAATTAACGGCAGTAGTGGCTCTGAGGAATATGGCACTGCGGCCGTTGGGACGTTAATAAGATGAAAGTCAAAATACAAGATTATGGCGATGTTACGGTTTTAGAGTTGCAGGGTGAACTGGACGGTGATTTTGCCGAATTATTTCAAAATACAATCACTGACATTATCGCAAAACGTAAGACTGGCATAGTGCTTGATATGAGTGGTGTGGGATTCATTGATAGCCAGGGATTGGAAAAGTTATTGTGGTCGCGCGACTACTGCAACCAAAATAAACGAGAGCTTAGATTGGCAGGGCTTGATGAAAACTGCATGAGAATTCTGGAGATCACTATGCTTGTAAACGAATTTGACCACTATTCTGAACTTGCAGAGGCGGTAAAGAGTTTTGCATAGGTAAAACCCCCAGACTGTTGAATTAGTCCGGCAAAAATACGAGATGTTAAAATGAGCCGAATAGCAGTTGAAAATAAGATGCAGCTCGGGCAGCTACTGCTTGCTCGCAATATTGTGACTGCTGAACAAATAGAAAAGGCTCTGTCCGAGCAAAAGGAAAAGGGCCATCGTAAACTGCTTGGCGAGCTGCTTGTGGAGATGGGCTATTGTACGGAAAATCAGATAGCCTCTGCGCTGGCTCAGGGTTACGGCGTGCCTTACGCACAAGTAAGTCCGAAGATATGCGATCCGCAAGTGCTTGAGATATTGCCGAGAGAGTTCCTCGAAGAATATATTGTCCTGCCTCTGTTTAAGGTTCATGATGTGCTCACGGTGGCAGTCAGTGAGCCGACGAATGTGTTTTTAATAGATGAAATAGAGCGTATCAGCGGTTGTAAGGTACAGATAGTATGCTCAACAGGCAAGGATATCAAGGCGACTTTGCAGACATATTTGCCGGCCGCCAATGTCTTTGTCATCGATGATATTATTGATGATGAGGGGCTGGAAGACTTCACGCTGATAGAAAATATAACGCAGGATATAAGTAATCTTGAGGAGATAGCTGGACAATCGCCGGTTGTAAAACTTGTAAATTATCTGCTTTATAACGCAGTGCGGGAAAATGCCAGTGACATACACATAGAGCCGGATGATAAGAAATTGCGTGTCCGGTACAGAGTCGATGGCAGATTATATGAGAAGATATGTCCACCTCATCAGATGCATTCTGCGATTGTTTCACGTATAAAGATTATGGCTGAATTGGACATTGCTCAGCGACGTTTACCTCAGGATGGTGGCATCCATGTTTTAGTTGAAGGCAGGCCTATCGATTTGAGAGTATCAGTAATGCCGGGCAACTTTGGCGAAAAGGTGGTTATTAGAATTATCGACCCGCAGAAGGTTCTTTTCAATCTTGAATCCCTCGGATTTACATACGAAAATCTACAACTTTTCAGAGAGGTAATACAATATCCCAACGGCATAGTTCTGGTAACAGGTCCTACCGGTTCAGGGAAAAATACAACACTTTACGCTGCTCTGTCTGAGTTGAACAGCGAAGAGGTTAACATCTGCACGGTGGAAGATCCCGTGGAGTGCAATATGGCGAGTATAAATCAGTTTCAGGTAAATCCGGGCGCAGGTTTTGAATTTTCGACGGCCCTGCGAAGTTTATTAAGGCAGGACCCGGATATAATAATGGTTGGTGAGATACGCGATGAAGCGACAGCCAATATCGCTGTGCAGGCAGCGCTTACAGGCCACCTGGTTTTGTCAACTTTGCACACAAATGATGCCCCCGGAGCGGTAACGCGTTTGCTGGATTTGGGAGTTGCTCCCTATCTTGTGAGCGCTTCACTGATTGCAGTCCTGGCCCAGAGACTTGTACGAAAGATTTGTGCGAATTGTAAGACGGAGTATGAACCGCCTGCGAGCATTAAAAAAGTCGCTGAAAAAGTCGGCGGAAAAATCCCGAAATTTTATCGTGGTGTAGGTTGTAAAAAATGTCGGAACACCGGCTATGCCGGTCGAATTGCTGTTCACGAGCTGTTTGTGCCGAACGAAGAAATTATGGAGATGGTTAATGAGCGGACGAGCTTGAAAAAGTTGAGATCAAAAGGCCTTCAGAATGGAATGGTTTCTTTACAATCAGATGGAATCGAAAAGGTAAAAGCAGGAATTATATCTATCGAGGAAGTATTGAGGACTACCCAGGCGGAATTCTGATCCGCATAGTTATGTGCAGTGCGATGTCCAATATATAGGATAAGAGTGAATGACGGTTTCAATAATAAAATCTTCAGAAGAGCTTGATTCTGCAAAGAAAGGCAGAAAGTTACCGCCTACCGATAGCAAGCAGGAGCAAAAAATAGACCATTATGGTATCTTTAATAACACCGAGACCGGTTCGTGTCGCCAAATGCAAAAGGATTACGGTAAGGTTTGTCAACAGGCTGCACGCCCAGCGGGTCCGGAGTTATATAGAGCAAAAGTAAAGCAAACAGAGCTGATATTGTTCACGACCCAGTTATCAGTAATGCTTGATAGTGGAGTAGTGCTCAGCGATGCTCTTGACGCTATAGCGGAATCTGCCTCGTTGTGGAAACATGGGACATTCAAAATGATAATTATGGATGTTGCTGAAAAGGTCAAAGGCGGTGATAATTTTTCAAAAGCCCTGGCTGTTTATCCGAAGGTTTTCAATACGATGTTTATCAGCATGGTCAAAGCTTCGGAAGCATCCGGAAAAATGGCTAAAATGCTTAGTGTGCTCAGTGGCTATCTGGACTTCGAGTCCGAAACCCGCAAACGCATTAAGGGTGCACTTACATATCCGTTCATAATGGCGTTGATGGCCGTGGCGGCGACGGGAACTCTGATGTTCTTTGTGCTGCCGAGGTTTATGGGAATTTATGAATCTAAAGGAGCTGCGCTACCAAAACTTACGCAAATATTAGTTAGTTTCAGCAAAATTTTAGGCAACTTTCAGATCATGACATGTGTCTTAACAGTGGTGATTTTGGCCTCAGTGGGATTGTATTATTGGGCAGGGACGTTGACGGGCCGGCGGGTGATTGATTTCATCAAAATCCGCACTCCTGTTTTGGGTACGATGTTTATTGATACGGTAGTAACTCGCAGTATGCGCATTATGGCGACAATGGTCAATACAGGTGTGAACCTGCTCGACTCAATAGAGGTGATGCAGGGCTCTTGTCAGAATTACTATTTTCAACGACTTTGGGCCGGGGTGGACGAAAAGATTCGAGATGGTTACCAGTTGTCGGAATCCATATTGATTTCACAGGGAAGTGAATTAATTGCGCCGGGTATTATCCAGATGCTTCGAGCTGGGGAAAAAAGCGGCAAGCTTGGTGATGTCTGTGATAAAGTATCAGTCTTTTATGAAAAAAAACTTGAAGCTTCAATCAGGAATGTCATGGCGCTTATAGAGCCGGTAATGATAACGATCATGGGTAGCATTATTGGGACGATCGCTATAGCGTTACTGCTACCGGTCTTCAGAATATCAAGCGTTATTGCACATTAGCACGAAAAACAATCGGAGCCTATGCCAAACCAAGTAAGCATAGGCTCCGAAATGATACAAATTCTTAGTTTTGTAGTTTGTTATTCAGCTTCTGGTTATGGGCTCGGGCGATAAAGACGAATGTCATCAAAATACATCTTCCCTGAACCACCGGCCTGCAAATTAGCCTTATCACCGAAGCCAATATAGAACTTATCGACATTGGTCAGATTAACGCCCTGATCTGCGAATTTCTTTAGCTCTATAGTCCACTGCGTCCAGGTAGCTATCCGTGCTGCACCGGGATCATCATGGTAGACTGTTCCTGTAACGCCGTTGGCATTTGAAATAGAAACATACATCTGCTCAGCAGCATTAAATGGATTACCAAAAAACCACAACGACAGTACAGCAACGCCTTCCTCGGTCCAGTTACGTGCCGAGACCAGCGGCAGGGTCGCCTCAGAGTACTTGAAATTGTTGTCATAGAAATATGGCAACGACTGAAGTCCTCCGTGAACAATCGTAGTCTCAACGTGGTGCTCTCCCAGAGTGAAATTAGGTTCGGCATAACCTACCTCAGAACCGTTTGTCGGGATGCCCCATCCATCTGTCCACGTGTCAAATATCCTGTCAGGTTCATAGTCGTTGTAGTCCTCGAAATCGTCTATCCCAATGTAGTCGGCCACTGTAAAGGTCCATACAGTGCCTCTGCTGATTGTAGCGTCGGTATTGTACTGGTCGATACGCCAGTAGTAAGGCCCACCGCCCCATTCAACCCCTTCCGGTGGATTGTAGACAGTAGCACTCTGTCGGCCTCGATATACGCCGGCAGTATCTGATGCATCGGCATCGGCAACGGCGTCTCTGTCAACTCCGAAATAAACATCGTGCCCGGATGCATTATCTCCCGGCGACCAGCTAAGGGGCA
>Ga0307378_10002807_pt1 | contig 26128 bp, 19 predicted proteins | sample UN1MG_FD_202238 | JGI IMG/M metagenome (GOLD analysis project Ga0307378, IMG submission 202238) | Soil microbial communities from Risofladan, Vaasa, Finland - UN-1 | ecosystem: Environmental > Terrestrial > Soil > Coastal area > Acid sulfate soil | place: Finland: Risofladan, Vaasa | collected...
GCATTCGGAATATTGCGTCTGTGCATCACACCTTTCCAGGCTACTCGCCCGGCGACAATCCCCCAGACCAATCCGAAGATCGAGCCCAGCGCGAATCCACCCCGTGCCAGGGCAGGAAGCTCACTCGCCATGATTGCCAGATATCCGAAAACGACCAGAAACCCGATGCCCACGAGGGCGGTAAACCCGAACGTGAACCGCTGAATGGGTGTAAGCCTTGTCTCCAACATTGCCTTTACCTCTCTTTCGTATCTTTCCCGGCAGCCCGGGCTCATCTGCTCCGACTCCACAAGCCGGTCGGAGAATCTCTCGTCTGTCATCTGACCGCCTCCTGCTCCAGGACCGCCCGCAAGGCTTTCTTGGCGAAATGCAATCGCGACTTCACCGTTCCCGAAGCCACCCCCAGCACCTCAGCGATCTCATCCACGGACAAGTCCTCCAAAAAGTACAGCGTCAGCACTTCCCGATGGGGAAGGGAGATCCTGCTAAGGCCGTAATGAACCTGCTCGGCGTCCTCGAAGGTGAACGAATCACCGTTGTCCGGTATCTCGCCCGGCTCGTCCTCGATCACGGCCTTGTCCGCGTAACGTCCCCTCAAGCGGCTCATCGCCGTGTTCCGGGCAATTCTATAGAGCCACATGGGAAGGATGCCCGGGTCGCGCAAGGTTGCGATTCCCCTGATCGCCTTCAGCCACGTCTCCTGGAGCACATCGCACGCGTCTTCCTCGTCGCTAACCAGCCTGCGAATGTAGTAGAACAGCCGCTTCTCCCAGCGGTGGACGAGCTCCTCCATCGCGCCGTCTTCGCGTCTTCGGCATCGCAGGACGAGTAACTCGTTATAGATGCGTTCTCTATCGGTGATCATGGGTGTCCTCGAGGTTCCCATTATAACAGTCGCACTGGAATGTCCTTTGGTTCAAATCAGGTAACAAGAAGACTCCCATACCCCCACACTCCCACACTCCCACACTCCCACACTTCCGCGCTTGCCCTCCCTGCCCCCATTTGCTAGAATGGCGGCAACAATTCGGCAACAAGGAGTGTCCCATGGGAAAGGCGATTGCACTAGCAGCGAAGGTTGAGAAGTCCGCAAAGAATACCCCGGTCATCGGAGTCTTCTGCGCCGGTGACCCGAGGATTGATAAAGAGAGCCGGCAGCGATGCCGGAATATCGTAAGCATGGCGGCGGACATCCTCGCCGACCGCGTCAAGCTCCCGGACGGCTCGCCGGTCAAGGTGGTTTACGCTCCCATACTCGTTGACGGTGAGCCTCAGGCGGACATCGTTGCGAAGCAGTTCCAGGACGCCAGTGTGAATGTCCTGGTCTGCACTCCCGATACCTGGGCGTTCCCGCAATTGAGCGTGATCTCCCTCCTTCAGCAGTTCCCCGCCGACACGCCGATCAACTTCACCTGCGGCAACAGCGGCCCGAAGCCGGGAGTCGTCTTCGCTCATGCGGTGAATGGCGCCCTCGCCCAGTACGGCAGGCTCTCCCACCTCAATGTCGGCACGTGGCCGGATACCGGCCTCAAGCCCGAGATGACGGAGAATACCGCCCAAGCGCTGGTGGATTGGGCGTTCGCGGCAGTCACGACTCAGTCGCTGAAGGGCAGCCGGGTCGTGATCTTCGGCCACGATTCGATGGGCATGGAAACCGCCCTCGCGCACGTACTCCCCACTCGCCGCCAGTTCGGCATCGAGATCACCCGCCTGGACATGAAGCTCCTCGCCGACATGCTCCAAAAAAAGTCTTATGACGCGAAGGAGTTGAAAACCTTCCGCGCATTCATTGACAAGCACCTCGGCAAGCGGCTTGAGATTCGGGATCAGGCCGATTCCGAGCGCTTCAACCAGAGCCTGGCGCTGTATCTCATCACCCGCGACCTCCTGAAGGATCTCAATGCGGTCGGCGGCGGGTTCATGAGCCAGCTCGAATGGGGCTCGGATAAGCGCGGCATCCCGCTGCCGGTCGCCGATGCGATGGAGTCGTTCTTCAACTCGACCTTCGATCACAACGGCGTCAAAGTGCCTCTGCCCTTCGCAACCGAGGCGGACGTCCAGGGCCTTCTCACGATGCTCTTCTTCACCGCCCTCACTGGCGGCAACCCGCCGCTGTTCATGGACTTCCGCAAGGTGTGGGAGAAATGGGAGTTGGAGGCGCTCGCGAAGAAGGTTGGGGTCAAGCTCCCGAAGGACGAACTCTGGGCGCAGAAGGGCCTCGTGGACGGAGATAATTCCGGCAGCGCATCGCTCGATTGGGCGGCGACACCGGGTGCTTCAGTGGAAAAGATCATGGCCGGAGTCGGCATGCCTCTCGCGGATGAGGGCTATTTCCCCGGCATGGGCAACTCAGTGACCTTCGTCTCGCCCGGTGGCCTGGATGGCATTGCAGGGCGGCTGATGTTCAGCAGCCTTTCCGATATCTTCAGCCTGAGCTGGGACGAAGCCACTACCGCCGATGTGCCGAAGAAGCTTGCCGAGCCGCTCGGTCAGGCGACTACTCCCACTTGGCCGCACACGTTCGTCGTGCCGAAGTACGCCAGCATGTACGAGTACAAGCACTATCCGCCGGCAAATCACCTGCACATGATTCAGGGCCTCAGCCCGGCCCGCCTCGAATACTGGATGGACCTGAATAACGTCCTCTCGCAAGCCCCCTGGTCCGCCCGCCCGAAGTTCATCGAAGGCACCGACCGCCCCCTCCCACTCCTCTACCTGGCAAATGGGGGCGAGGACGCGGCGAAAATGAGGCTGGCGAAACTTTGAACAATGTCAGGAAGGCGAGAACTAATTCCGATGGGTGCATGTAGATGATAGTTGTATTCGACACAAACGTCTACCTTGACCTTACTCGAGACCTGGACCGTCGTGCCGTGGAATGCCTAGCCTTGAGGCTATGGGAGAGGGAGAGGCTGAGGGGGGGACTGGCTCTCGCTTCTCCCACGGTCATGTGGGAGCTTCTCTCTCACCTGTGCAACCCGTCCGATCCCTGCCGTGATGCCAGCGTTAAGGCGGTGACGTTACTGGCAGTACATTGCCAGACATTGGAGGAGAGCACCGGGCTTAACGTGGCCGCTTCGTTCGAGGGAGAGATCTGCAGAGTGATCTTCCATAAAGAGATAGACGGCCTTGAAGATCTGATCCTCAGACTCGGGCAAATCTGCAAACTTGTCGCCTACGTCTACCTCAAAACCGGTAATGAGAGTCTGGCCGCCAGTGGCTGCAACACAGGCAGCATCGAGACTCTTTCAACCATGATGGCACATGAGGAGGAACGATTCAAGGAGATGTTCAGATCGGACGTGCTCACGGTTGATCCCAAAGGCCGAGGTAAGCGAATAACTGAAGTCGCCAATCACGCTATTCGTGATGTCCTGAAGGATATCCGTTCCGAAAACATGCTTGTGAACCTTGCGCTAAAGCTGGTCCTTGGCATGGCAAGCGCGCTTGGCGAGCAGCTGAGTGATCAGCAAGCCTGGACCTATGCCCTCCAGGTTCACAAGCTCTTCCCCGTTCCTCTTGAAATCCTCCGGGAGCTTTGGGAACGAGTTGTTACGAACGAATTCGACATAGATCACCCAAAGAAGCAACGCGGCAACTTTCACTGGGATATCAATATTGCAGCCGTTGTAAGCGGGGTGATCGCTGGTGAATCTGTTCTCCTCGTCACTAGCGATCAAGCGATGATCAAGGCCTGCGCTCGCGCCGGATACCGAGACAATGTAATGGAGACGGCGGCCTATCGCGACCTTATCTGCTTATGACCACGGGATTCACTAGCTGGTCTGGAGCTTGCTTTCAGCCTGCTTTGCGCCAACTTGTAGCTTTGGGTTTCGAATCCCAGGTTGCTGTCCCATCGGCCATGGACCCTTGCCCATTGACCATGGACCCTGGATCCTTGACTCATCAACCATCCGCCATTCCCCGGGGTCTATCTCGCATACACCGCGATCTGCTCGCGCTTCTGGGTGTAGGAGGCGTTCTTCGGATCCAGTGCGATCGCCCGATCCAAAAGATCCAGGGCCGGTCGAAAGTCCTGAGGCGTGAATGCCGAGTGGGCGCGCGACCGCTCGGTAAACAGTATATCGGCCTTGATGGCGAGCGCTTTTGCTCCCTGGTTAAGAGGGATGAGCCGCCTGGACGCCTCCAATGCGCTGGACAGGTCCACGTCTGATACTAGCTCGCCATAATGGTTCAGCGCCCAGCGATCATCGGGCCAGCGCGAGAGGTAATAGTCGAGCATCGCCAGTTCCAGATCATTGTTCCTCGCCGTGGGGGAGGCCCATACTCGTATAAGCGAGCGGCTGGTTTCTCGATCGAGAGGATGCGTCTTCAGATACCGAACGCTGAAGAGGTCTTCTCCCAGGCGGAAGCGCTCGTCCATCATATTCAGTATGCTTGCAGTCTCACCTGTAAACAGCGACTTAGGCGCCTGATATTCGAGCAGCGGCAGGTCATCGGTATTGATCGGGCCGTCTCCCGCAAGCTCACTGGCCGCATCCGCCGATAGCATCTGAGTGGCGAGAAGGACTGTCACCGAGTCAATCCCCACCCGACCCAGGTCCTTCTTAACCGCCGGGATCTTCGCTGCCCGCTCCATGGCCGGGAAATCGGGCTCCAAAGGAGCATGCGAGGCCATCAGTATGTAGTCACACTCTGCGCTTTGGAAAATGCACACATAGGGGAATGTGTCGCTCATTGTGCGGATTACCATTGTTACCAAGTCATCCGATATCTCGTATCCCTGCACCCATTGTATCAGGATTCCGTCCGGTTTCAATGTCCTGTCAACGCTTTCGAAATGCTCCTTTGAAAACAGACCGGCGACTCCCGCGAGCCATGGATTGCTCGGCTCGCTAATCACCACATCGTATTTTTTACGGGTGACCGTCACGTAGGTCCGAGCGTCTTCGAGCATCAGGTTCATCCTGGAATTCTTCCATGACTCCCAATTTACGTCCGCAAAACACTTCACAGACTTCACTACTGCCGGTGAGATCTCCAGACAATCCACCCTCGCCTGGGGATGGGTCAGCACGCTGCCCGCCGATACACCGCTGCCCAGGCCGATCAGCAAGACATCGCGCGCATCCGGCGTGAAGAACATCGGCAGTTGGCCGATCAAGACCTGTGTGGGCATATCGGTGGACGAAGATGCATCCGTCTTACCGTTGATTATCAACAAGCGTTCGCCGCGCCTTGCCTGCATCACCGCCACATTGGCACTCCCATCCTCACCATAATAGAGGATTTTCGCACGCCTGCTTGCGGCGTCGTACTTGCTCCAGGTCGGTGGCTTCTTGCTCAGGTTTCGGAAATTGCCGGTGAATAAGTGGGCAGGGGACCATTTCGGCAGAGCCGTCACAAGAACGATTGCCATGAGGGATACTGCTCCCGCCGCTGGGAGCCGGTAGCTAACCGGTGAGAACCAGAGGAGCAAGACCCCCATCCCGATATTCGCCAGCAGCGCGATCTCCAGCGAGTGCCTGAGCCCCAGGAATGGGATCAACACGAGGCCGGTCAGCAAAGCCCCAATGATGTTTCCAGCCGTATTCGCCCCGTATATCACTCCGGCGTCCTGGCCGATCATTTCGTTCCGGCGAATGGCTGATTTCATCGCAAGCGGCAGCGTCATGCCGAATAGGAATGTGGGGGCCGCCATGACCGCAAAGCAAAGAGCATACTTGATTAAGTTGAAAAGCCCGAATGCCTCATTCGTCCGATTTAGCAGATACCCCCACCGCCAGAAAATATAGGACAGCTTCTCGTACTGTGGAATACTCGCGATTATGACGAAACCTATTGCCAGCTCCGCGAGGGCGAAGGAGAGCAGAGGATTTCGGCGGGCCCATTTCGACAGGCCCACCGCCATGCTCCCGAGCGCGATCCCTGTTATGAACGCAGCCAGCATCAGCGTGAACGAGTAGGTGGAGCTTCCCAGCACCACTGAAAAGAAGCGAATCCAGACCAGTTCATATATCATCGCCGTGATGCCGGATATAGTGATCGCCGTGTAGATCGGCCACGCATTCCGTTGGCTGGGAGCCGGCATATCCGCCTGCTTCTTCTGAGTTCCGATTGAAGGTCCCACCATCGCCAGGCCGACTGCCACCGCTCCCAGAGCGACATTGCTGAAGCCGACACCGGAAAGCGTAGCCCTGAGACCGATGTGCGGAATCAGGAAGAAGCCCGCGGCCAGTGCCCCGGCCACCGCGCCGACGCAGTTTGTGAGATAGAGCCACTCGGACTTATCTTCCGCATCTGGAGACTTGGGCTGATAGAACCTCATCAGCATGGGGAACGTCCCGCCCATGAGGAAGGTCGGCCACAGCAGTACCCCCATGGCAACACCGATCTTGAGAATTGCCCAAAGGGGGTTCCCCATCGGTATGCCTGCCGCCGCCTTGAGAACGGACGTCTGGAGGGGATGGATGAACAAGGGGAACACCACTGCATAGAGGCCGATGACTATCTCCAATACGCCGTAGCCCGCCAGCGGCCGACGCAGCCTGGGTGTGATCCGTCCGATTACAATGCTCCCCAGCGCCAGCCCTCCCATGAATGCCGCCAGCACACACATGTGAGCAAGCGTGGTATTGCCGATGAATAATGCAAGGTATTTGGCCCACGTAACCTCATATACCAGGCCATAACCGCCCGACAAGACGAAGAGAATGAAAGGGACTGAGCGTACTAGTCTGGCGATCATGATGGCCTGTTATACCACACCCGATCTCGAAATTCAAATTGCGGACTGCGCGTTGGAGAACCCGAAGTCGGTTACGTATTTGCCTTCAGCCACGCAAGCAGATCATCGGCTTCCTTGATCGAGGGCGCCCATGTGTCATAGAGAATGCCCTCCGGGCCGAGCTCGCGGTGGATGATCTTGACCTCATCGGGGGACGCCCCCAGGTAAAGGCCCTTGCCTGCTTTCTTGATCTCCTTCAGGAGGTCCATCCACTCGATCGGCGGAGGATTGCCGGTACCCGGCGTCCATTGGATCGAGTGAATGCCCGCGATCGACAATACGTCCTGCAGGTGAACGAGCGCATCCGGGCCGTCATAATGATAAACGGCATTGTCCAGGTACGACGACTCCTCTTCGAGCGCCGGGAGGATCCACCGGCGGAAGTGTTCGGGGCTCACCATGCAGGCGAAGTCGCATTGCAGGACGGCGAACCTCCCCTCGGAGTAGAATGGCAGCCAGCCGATGTATCCGCGTCCCGGCATCCGACCGGCCTCCTCTATCTGCTCGAAAGTCGGGGCAAATGCCTTCCTGGCCCTGATCATTGCCCGGTCAACCGCTTCGGGAACGTCCCACAGATCCACGCATAGGTTCTGAGGCCCTCGAAGGGCGGAGAGGGCATCCATGTTGCTGTGGAAGTCGGGGAATCCCAGGAGGAACTTCCCGTCCGCATACTTGGCTGCTCGCCGAAAGTAGTCGAGCGCCTTTTCCCACCAAATGCCGTGAGGGTGGTCTATCTCCCTGGCATCGGTATCCCAGTCGTTGACCATCGGCACAGACCAACTTGTGTCTCCGGAAGAAGACTCATAATGAAGCTCTGCCCCCAACCATGCCGCAAATTGATCCGGGCCGAAGTTGATCTGGAAGTAGGGGACTGCTTCCGCAAGCCAGTATTGTTGTGAGAGGGCCTGGTCTACCAGGGGCATTATGTCATCAGGATCATGAAATGCGTTCAAACCCGGCGGCCAGGCGATGGGTCTAGGATCCGGACGGCTCGTCCTCAGGCAGATGCACGGCCGGTCAATGACCTCCCCCGCCCAATACGCCCGCCAGTACTTCTTCGCATCCTCGAAATCCGGTTTATAAGCCAACTCCACAGCATCCTCGCGCATCAGAGATTACGCATCACGCATTACGGATTACGCATCACGTGCCGGCTTCCCTTCCATTATTCTGCAGAGTGTGGTATAATGGCATGTATTGTTACGTTGGTTTGGCACTGACCTGGTTGTTTACGGACGTTTTCGGTCCCCGCTAGCTCACTCGCTTTAAGCCCCGAGACAATAAAAATGAGCAACCAGGAGAGTGTATTGAGTTACCAGGACAGAACGTTCGTTTGCCGTGACTGCGGGGAGGGATGTACCTTCACCGCACGCGATCAGAAGCTTTTCGACGAGCACGGCTTCAACCCCCCGACCAGATGCCCCGACTGCCATGACCTGCGCGTTTACGGACCGGAGAAGCCTGAGCTTGCCGCCGATAGTCTGATAGGTCGGGATACAGGCATCACATCGTTTGAGGAGTTCAAGCTTGACTCGCGATTAGAGCGAGCCATCGCCTATGCGGGGTACAAGACCCCGACCCCCGTGCAGTCCGCCACCATCCCCATGGGCCTGGAAGGCCGCGACCTTATCGGCACAGCGCAAACCGGGACCGGCAAGACCGCAGCCTTCGCGCTGCCGATTCTGCAGCACTTGCTTGTCAATCCCGCTAAGAAGCCCTGCACCAGGGTTATCGTTCTTACACCTACCCGCGAGCTTGCCGAGCAGATCAGCGATATGTTCAAGCAGTTGGCCAAGTTTACCAAGATCAGAATCGCGACCGTTTACGGCGGCGTCGGGATGGGCCCCCAGGAGAAAGCGCTTCGAACCGGGGCTGAGGTCATTGTCGCTTGTCCAGGCAGGCTGCTCGACCATATCGAGCGGGGCAACACCAACTTCACCTGCGTCGAGAAAGTCGTTCTGGATGAGGCGGACCGCATGCTGGACATGGGATTCCTTCCGCCGATCAAGCGGATTCTATCGCACATGCCTCGTGAGCGGCATACGATGCTTTTCTCGGCTACCTTCGCCCCGGAGCTGATGCAGCTTGCGGCGAGTGCCATGAAAAACCCACTGCGCGTGGAAGTGGATCTGCGAGCACCCGCAAGGTCCGTCGCCCATGCGCTGTATCCGTGCCCTCAGCATCTGAAGACATCGCTGGTACTGAAGCTGCTCGACGACACAGACACGAACTCCGTGCTTATCTTTACTCGAACCAAGCATCGCGCGAATCGAGTCGCCCTGCAGATCCAGAGAGCGGGATACAAGACGTCCGCTTTGCACGCGAACAAGTCCCAGAGTCAGAGGCAGTCGGCGCTGGATGATTTCCGATCGGGCCGATGCCAGATACTCGTCGCTACGGATATTGCCGCGCGAGGGTTAGATATCGAGAGCATCTCCCACGTCATCAACTACGACATCCCCGACACAGCCGACATGTACATCCATCGGATCGGGCGCACTGGCAGAATGGAGCGCGAAGGCGACGCGATGACTCTGATAAGCCAGGACGACGCCGGGACTGTTTGGGATATCGAGAAGGCTCTCGGCACTCCCATCGAACGCCGAAACCTCGAGGGGTTCGACTACACTGCCGGTCTGCCGCCGAGGGATGAGTTCAAGCGCGCGCCGATGCTTCGTCCGATTTCGGAATCTAGATCGCCGGCGACGTACGCCCCCCACAGAAGCCGGGCCAAGACCATGGCCTGGCGCAAGTACCGGAGCAAGTAGTTGCTAATGGAGTAGCGGAGTGATGGAGTGGTGCAGCAATGGATCTCACACCCCCACACTCCCATACTCCCATACTCCCATACTCTCCCTACTTAGCTGGCGGATACTCCCAGATCATCTGCACTTCGTTCAGGGCGACCTGGTTCAACTTATGATAGGCCCATGCGGTGGCGGGGATGTTTATGACCATCGCCACCACATAGAGCACCAGGAATGCCTTCGCGGCATAGGCGCTTCCAGTCCTTAGTCTGGCAAGGAAAACATCGGGCCGGCGCAATTCCGGCCTGATCCTGGTTCGGGCGGCCGCGATTATCGTGAGGATCAGAATCGCCGTGAACACAACCGGAAGCGCAGGAAGACTCCCCGGCTGGCCTTGAACCGCCAGGAACATCTGCGCTATTGCCATTCCCGCAAGCGCCATCAGCCCTGCTGCGGACGGCAGGACTGCGAGCAGACCTACGCTCAGTTTCCCAGGGCCGACATCCTTCACTGTGATGTTTCGCTTGCGCAGGATTACGCTCGCAGCCAGGTAGACTACGCCCGTTCCCAAGCCCATAAGCAACATGTACCCGGCAAATGAGAACCAGACTGTGCTGGCTATGAATCCGGCGATAAACCCGGGGGAATGAATGTGATTGACGTAACTTCTGCTTCTCTTCCTGAACCCATCCGAGCGGGCGAGATTCTTACTCAACGCACCCCATTCAGCCTGATCAAGGGCGTTCGGCGCCAGTGTCTGCACTGCGGCTACAGCCGCAGTTCCGGGTGCGTCACCAGCAAATGCATGATTTGCTAGACCCTTGTGCACGCCATTGATCCCTATCCTTTGAATAGACATGCCGACAAGCGCGCTGATGAATGACTCCCCCTCGTCCCGCATCATGCCGCCGATCTTCACCGTGTCCATCATTGTTTGGGCGGCATCACCCACATTGCCCCGTTTCACCGCGTGTTCTTCATACGATGCCGCCGATCTGGCCATACTGCGGAAGTAAAGCGAATGTGGAAAGAGAAGGGAATAAGCGGACGAGATCCGGTTGACCGGGTTTACCCAGCCGAGCGGGAAGGGCCAGCTTCTTTCTGAGTTCCTCATTATGGCTACGGTCTCTTTAGCCTGATGGCTGTTGATGTGCTTCTTCCCCGCGGCACGGTGGACAGCCGCCAATCCCTCAGCGTCTCGCTTCTGCTTAAAACGGAGCGCGGCCTCGAAGCAATCGAAATAGCCATTATCAGGCTCAAGCTTCTGCCCCCTTCTGATGACTTGTTCGATGGCGCGTGCATTGGACTTCACTGATTCCGCCCCGAACGAGTACTTGAGCATATTGGCGCACAAAGCCGGGTCGTTGGGGAATCGGGCAGTGAGCTGGAGATAGGGATCGATGAATGTTGGGTTCCTGGACAAACGGTGCCGATACCCCAGCACCAGAGCATCGCTGGCATTCCTTGCGACTTTCAGCTCAGTTGGCTTGATGACGCTGTAAGTCCCCAATTGCCCGTATTTCAGGTTGATGGCCTGCGCCACCTGAGCAATCAGGAGGTTTCGTGAATACGGAATCACCGCCAGCAGCAGGATCAACAGCCCGATGGCATATATCTTCTTTCTAGAGTCCATTCTCCCAATCTCCCTTCTGTATTGAGCCCAGGCCCAGCGCCATCTGCGCTTGCGGCGAGATGAGGTGCGCATGCCGCTGACCTGCCGGCGGCTTGGCGGAAAACAGAATCGTCAATAACAGAACCGAAGTCAGCGCAAAGCTCCCCGCGACCGTTGCCGCGACCGCCCGCCTGGGAGCAGAGAGCCATTCGACCAGAGCGCTCAGTCGTCCGTGGCGCTCGGCCATACATGCGGCTACGAACTCCTCCAAAGGTTTGCTTGGCACGGCATCCGCATCCAACACCTCGCTCAATGCCTTTTCCCAATCCTCACTCTTCATCGCTCATCAACTCCTTCCAGCACTTGGCGAACAATCTTCGTCCCTCGTGCAGTCTGGAACGCACCGTCCCTACGGGCACTCCCAATATCTCGGCGATCTCCTCGTACGCCAGCTCTTCGATCCCTCTCAGGGCCAGCACGGTCCGGTAGTTCTTCGGCAGGCTAGCAAGGCACTTCCTCACCAGCATTATCCGCTCGATATCAGCATCCTCGGTCGGTATCTCCACGATCTCATCGGACGTCTCGCGTCTCCCTCGAAGAAGTCTGACCGATTCATTGATTACGATCTTGTAGAGCCAGGAGCTGAACTGCCGCCCCTTGCCGAGATTCCTGTAGATGCGGATGAAGGCGTTCTGCACGGCATCCTCGGCATCAGCCCGATTGTGTACGATGCCGTATGCAACCCTCATCGCCTTGACTCGATACCGCTCAGCTAGGATGGCGAATGACTGCGCCTCGCCATGTGCCGCGAGGGCAGCCAGATCCTCATCTGAGCGTCCATCCAGTCTGTGCATGCACAAAGCAGAATCCATTCGAACGGGCCTCACCTATTATGACCCATGGAAGTGGGGAAAAAGTTCGGGGTGGGGAAGGGTTTTGGGTTATGGGGGTAAGCTAGGGCACAATACGCTAGCGCCATGCTCAGGGCGGATGGACCTGCCCCAGTGCTGCTATGGTGGCCGAGGAGGGACTCGAACCCTCACGGGTTTCCCCGGCGGGTTTTTAGAAGTGTGATGCGCTGTTTCCTAGCATCCCCTCTTGCTGCCCTACTCCATTTTACGCTCGAAATGGAGCCATAATCAAGCCCTACTTGCTATCATGTGGCACGCACGACGGCTGTTGTCGGCATTTTCATGACCAAGCATGGCGGCATTCCATAGCTGGAGCATTCCGCTGCGGTTCATTCAGTAATCGTGTCGGGTATGAATACCTGTGAAACGCAGTTCAAGATGCGAGGTTGTGATGACCAGCAATACACAGACGTCTGCATCTGCGGTCGAGTCTAGAAGACGCATTGCCTATCTAGAGGCACTCTCACAGATACAGAGTGAGATAGCCAGCCAGCGGTCACTAGACCAAATACTTGACAAAGTCATCCAGTCAGCAATCGACATACTTGGAGAGGCTGCATGTGCAGTATTGTTGCTTGACCCTGATGGACAGACTCTCACCTGCAGAGCCTCTAAAGGCGTTCTTTGCAGTGAATATGATAAAGCTGCCCCCAACGGCAAGCAAAGCTTGGCTGAGCGTGTGCTTCAAACCAAGAAGATGGTGGCGATTAATGATTATCGAAACGAAAGCGCACTGCGTTTACCCACCTTGGAGAATGGACGGCTTCCTGGGGCTGCCACTTCTGCACCGATCTTGGTTGGGCAAGATCGGATAGTTGGAGTGCTTGAGGCGTATTCCGACGAGCCACGTACCCTCAATGAGGAAGAATTGCAGTGTCTTAATACTCTCGCTGGGAGCGTAGGTATCTCTCTGGTAAATGGTAATGTTCGCGCAGAGTTACAAAAGCAGCGGACTTGGCTGGATGCTGTATTGAGAGCAGTACCGTCTGCAATACTCATCTCACAGAAACCAGGGGATCGCTTGGCATTAGCAAACGAGAGGGCAGAAGAATTGTTTGGGAGGAAACTGGAGCTTGGGGTGCCCCTGACGGAGATGCCTGCGAAGTACGGAATCTTCGAACTGGATGGGAGTCCGATTCCAATAGATAGGTTTCCATTATATAGGGCATCGGCATACGGCGAGCCATCTGATCTCATTGAGATGATGATAATAAGTGCTGATGGAGGACGCAGAATTGTCCAGGGAAGCGCTCAGCCTATGTATGATGAAAGCGGCAATATTTCTGGGACAGTCGGCGAACTGGAGGACATCACCCGCCTAATAGCTGTGCAGGTAGCCCTTGAAAAAGCTCTGGCAAAAGAACACTATCTGGCTGAGACACTTCAGAAGGCTCTTATCCCCGACATCCCTGAATGCATGGATGTGCTGATGATTGGAAGAGCATACGCCACCGCTTTTGCAGAAGACCGCATGGGTGGAGACTTCTTTGATGTGTTCCCTCCGAACGCCGAGCAGGTTTCCATAGTCATCGGCGATGTCTCTGGCAAGGGACTGAGGGCTGCCGTGCTTACAGCACTCGTTAGATACACCCTTCGGGCATATTCATATGAAGACGCCTCTCCAAAACGCCTGATTGAGAAGCTGAATGACGTGGTTGCTTCAGAAGTAGAACCTGAGGAGTTCGCAACCCTGTTCTATGGACTCTGGGACGTGAAACAGCAGAGCCTTAGCTTCGTGAATGCAGGTCACGAGCCGCCACTATATCTTGCGTGCTCTGAATCTGAAGCCAGGGAATTATCGGCGAGCGGCAGCCTTGTAGGAGCACTCCCTGGTGCACTTTACAGGGAGCATAGCGTGAGATTGAGCTCGGGGGACAGATTACTCCTTTATACTGACGGCGCAACGGAAGCCAAAGGGGACAAGGGCTCCTTTGGGTTAGAAGCTGTAAAGGATTTCTTCGTGGCAAAACGGCATGAGTCCCCAAGCGAGTTCAGCGCACAACTGATGGATCGCCTGAAAGAGTACTCTAGCGGTCATCTGCGGGATGACATAGCCATCCTGCTGATCTCCGCAAGCTAGGACTGTTGGTAGCATGAGGCCGGAGCAACCGGGCGGCGAATGAGACATCCAGCCCTATCTCCCACGCCAAGTCCGAGACGGAGTCGAAACTGGCTTGGTTGGGACCCCTTTGCCAGCGGGGTGATCGGTCTGGTATAGGCCTTAACAGACCGATCACAGTGCATTAAGGATCACCTCGTGGGTTTCAGGTTATGGGGTGCCCTACAACCCAAAACCCACAACCTGTTTCTTAGAACGGCGGGTCGGGGGTCCACTGGCCGGGGAGGGTCTGCTTCGGCGCGTACATCTCGAAGCCGAAGTAGTTGCCGAATGCCTCCCAGATAATGTTTTGCACCTGCCCCCGGGTCATCGCCACGTGATGCGGGAAATGACGCACGAGCACATCGCGATAGAGCTTCTGAAGCCCCTCGATCCTCGCCCAGCCATACGCACCGAAGGTCTTCGCCTTCGTCTGCTCGACGACGGCCGGGGCCACGACCGACTTCCAGCCGCCGTCGGGATCCTGGGTCGCTCGGAAAAGGGTCACCGGCCCTTCCGCCACCTCGAACTCATACAAGCCCCAGGTGTTGTCACGCCCGACCGTCTCCGCGATGATCTCCTGCACACCCAACTTCGGCTTAGCCTTCGCAAAGCTGGCAGGGAAGACGCCGCAGTGCCAGATATTGGCAAGTTCGGGATCCTCATTGTGCAGGTTGTTCCAATCGGCGAGCGTGGCCGGTCCGCCGGACGCAAGCGCAAGCGCATGCATGGAGAGCGCGCCCATGATATCCGCCTCGCAAGCCGCGGGAATGCCCGAATCTCCCAGCCGGCCCATGGTGGAGCATGAGCAAATCCCCAGATTCTGCTGGAGGCTTGTCCAGCATTGGAAGGCGATCGCATTGAGCTGCTTTTCGGCAATGAAATCCCTCAGGAATTTCTCCAGCCTCGCGATCTTACTGAGCGCCTGTGCCGGTGCGCCGGACATATCGCACTGAGCGGCGATTTGCCCTTCGATCTTCTTCACCTCCGGGAGGTTCGGGTCCATCTTGGTGACGGCGGCTATCAACTCGGAGAGATCGAGGTCAACCGTCGTCACGCCCAGCTTCTGGAGCGCCTTCTCATTGACGCGGCAGGTCCAGAAATTGTCCGGCCGCATGCCGATCTGCGCGTACCTCGCCTTCCTGATGCCGTTGACCACCCGGCATACGCCCGCGAACCAGACCAGGTCCTCTGCAAACGACTTGTCGCTGGGATAGCAGATCGGGACGCTGGCCACGGAGTATTTCACCCCTGTCTGCCTCAGCGCCTCGCCAATGGAAAGCAGTCCGCAGAATGCGTCGCGCCTGGGGGTGGTCATCTTCAGGACCTCCTCCTCCTGGCAGCCGAAGATTAGCACGGGGACATCGAGGGCGGCTTCCTTGATGGTGAATGCGACCGCCTGCTCGTCACCGAAGTTGACCGCCGCCACAATGACCCCCTGAACCCTCTGATCGCGGAAGAGCCGTCCGGTCTTCTGAGCCTCCTCCAGGGTCTCGACGCAGCCAAGCTTCGTCAGCTTCTCGTCCGGGACGATGACCTCCAGGCCGGCCTTGCGCATTGCATCAATCGTCTGAGTCCGCATCTGAGCGGCCAGTTCATCGCTAAAAAAACCTCGATTAGCAGGAATAAGTCCGAGTTTCATGCTTTCCTCCTTGGTCTCGATGAGTTAGTCTTTCGACGAAAAGACCGCGGATACCTCCAAGGAGTATGGGAGTGGTCCCTGGCCCTGACGTAGAACGGTTGCGGTTGCCCCGACGGATCGGGGTGCTCGTTCCGGCGGCACGCGACTCGTATCGGCTTGCGGCTATCGTCAGGCGGCAAAGACGCAACCGTATGACGTCTTGCGAAACGAGCAGCGCCACCGATGGACGTATGACGTATTCCCATTCATTCCTCACTCATCAAGAATACTGCGTATCCTTTTGCCCTCTTTCCCCGTTAATAGATTAAGAGGCGTTGGCGCTTCCAATTATCTTGTTCTGGGAGGCACGGGATGACCACTGTTACGAAAAAGCTTTTCTGCATCATAATCATTCTTTCTTTCTGCGGCATCAGCGCACAGGGATTGGCTGCTCAACCCGGAAGCATCTTCGGTTGGGGAGCTTCGGTCGTCGGCCCAATCGGCAAGCTCACAGCAATCTCGGCAGGCGGATGTCAAAGCCTGGGGCTAAAAGCCGACGGCTCGATCGTGGCCTGGGGAGACAATTACTACGGCGGGTGCAATGTGCCATCGCCAAACCTGGGATTCATCGCAGTCTCGGCAGGTGCATATCACTGTCTGGGACTAAAGGCAGACGGTTCAGTAGTAGCGTGGGGAAGGAACAACTATAACCAATGTGATGTACCCTCACCGAACTCCGAATTCGTCGCAATCTCGGCAGGCCATAGTCACAGTCTGGGCCTGAAATCGGACGGCTCGATTGTCGCGTGGGGACTAAATAACAATGACCAATGCAATGTGCCTGCGCCAAACAGTGGGTTTATCGCAATCGCGGGAGGCGGCTCTCACAGCCTGGGACTGAAAGCAGACGGTTCGATCATCGCGTGGGGAGACAACTGGGACGGCCAGTGTGATGTCCCCGATACTATTGAAAACCCGAACGACAACTATGTGGCGGTCACGGCGGGAGGGGGCCACAGCCTGGGACTGAAAGCAGATGGATCCATTATGGCATGGGGAGACAACTACAATGGCCAATGCGATATGCCCGATCCAAACACCGAGTTTATCGCGGTGGAGGCAGGCAGCTATCATAGCCTAGGACTGAAGGCTGACGGCTCAATTGTGGCATTTGGGTATGATCGCGCCGGCCAGTGTGATGTGCCGTCTTCGAGCAATAAGTTCACCGCAGTGACAGGGGGCGATTATCATAGTCTGGGGCTTACGGCGGATGGCTCCGTCATCGCTTGGGGAGATAACGGTGACGGCCAGTGCAATGTGCCCACTCCCAATTCAGGTTTTGTCTCAATCGCGGGAGGCGAGGAATATGGTCTGGGCCTGAAGGCCGACGGTTCGATATCGGCCTGGGGATACAACCGCTTTGCCCAGTGCAATGTACCTGATCCCAATACAGGATTTGTGGCAATCGCAGGGGGATCAAGTCACAGCCTTGGGCTGAAAGGAGATGGCTCGATTGTCGTTTGGGGAGATAACCATGCTGGCCAATGCAATGTACCCACGCCTAACAGTGAGTTTGTTGGGATCGTGGCAGGCGCTAACCATAGCCTCGGGCTCAAAGCGAACGGTTCAATCATTGCCTGGGGCAATAACCAGCATGGTGAGTGCAACGTGCGCCTTCCAAATGCTCGGTTCGTCGCAGTCGCTGCCGGCGAGTTTCATAGCCTGGGGCTAAGAGCGGATGGCTCAATCGCGGCATGGGGGTATGGCTACTATGGCCAGTGTAGTGTCCCGTCTCCGAATATCGGGTTCACCGCAGTTGCTGCGGGTACTTATCATAGCTTAGGGCTGAAGGCAGACGGATCGATCGTCGCCTGGGGATTCAACCAATATGGCCAGTGCAATGTGCCGTCGCCAAATACTGGGTTTGTCGCCGTCTCCGGGGGCTATGGCCATAGTCTGGGCCTGAAAGCCGATGGATCGGTCGTCGCGTGGGGATGGGACTCGCTTGGCCAATGCAGAATTCCCTCCCCAAACATTGGCTTTACTGCAATCGGAGCGGGATTCTACGGGTGTATCGCCATCAGGCCTTTCGCCATTCCGGACCTCAAGCAGGCGCGGGACAATTGGCCCGTAAGCACTTCTGAAAAAACTGTCTCCGCGGTGTGGGACAACGCCTTCTATTTGCAGGCGGACGACAGTAGTTTCGGCCTCCGAGTAGAGAAGGCGACCCACGGCCTGACCGGAGATAATCAGAGGGCTAGTGCCACCGGCGTGATAAGAACCAATGCCGATGGCGAGCGATACATAGAGGCCTCGGAGGCCAACCCAGCCGGCGCAGGGACCGTGACACCGTTCGACATGCCGGGCTGGGCATTGGGCGGAGAGGATTTCCTGTATAACGGCATAGGCCAGCGAGGGGTCGTTGATGGCGTGGGACTGAACAACATCGGCCTGCTGGTGAGAGTGAGCGGCCACATAGTCGAGGTGCCAAGGACCCGCCGAGCTGACCGCACGTGGTTCAAGATGGACGTTGGATCTGGAAGAATAGTCAAGTGCATAGCAGAAGAAGGCAGCCTGGTGGTCAGTCCCTCGTGGTACAGGCGGAATGCCATCGTCACCGGTATATCGTCCTGCGAGTTCGACGGCCCGAACCTGGTCTCGGTGATCAGGCTGAAAAAGGGTGAGACACCGGTGATCTACTAGGTGTGGGGGTATGGGAGTTTGGGAGAGGTTATGGGTTCTAGGTTTTGGGGTGCCCTATAACCTAAAACCAAAAACCTACGACCCTACGCGCTGGTGCGCCCGGCAATCCCGGAGGTACGTCCCAATCGCTCGAAGCTCATAAGGGGAATCTTCGGAATCATTCTTCCAAAGCCGGCGGGCAGTCTCCAGGTCCTCAATGGCCGGCCCCCATTCCTTGATCCGGTGATGGAGGATGCCCCGATCCAGATAAAGCCGATAGTCACCGGAATTGCGCTTGATTCCATCGGTGATGAACTCAATCCCGCGATGCCCATTGTCCGTTCGGTAGAACCAGTATGAGCCCACGCGCCATGCATCTATGTAGTGAGGGTTAAGACGGACGGCCGCGATGAACCACGGCAGTAGCTCCTTTTCTTCCTCTCCCACCAGGTGCTTATGAATCCTTGGGGCGGCCTCGCCCTGCAGATGCTCGATCGCTTTCAGGAACGGAAGCTGAACGGACTCACTCGCTTTGACCTCACGATGAACGTGGTGATCCGTCTGTTCATCGGGACATTCGGTGTCAAAGCCGGCATGGAAGTAGACCTCTGCTTCGTGAAATGCTTCCTCGGCTGCGAAATCTGCCGTGCCTCCCAGCACCTGAATAAGTACATCGCGATCCTGGGGATTCGCCGATCTAAGCCGAGGAACGAGTATCGAGCTGAAGATCAGGATGGCAATCGCTCCGGCGATGACGATCTTCGGCAGCCACCGGTCCATCAGAGCCACCTTCTTCGGAAGATCACGGCCGCCACAGCGGTGACCACGAACGAGTACCCCAGGCCGTAGACGATCACTTGCCCCAGTATCGAAAGGGGTAGAGGCCCCCACCCATGGACCACTCGCTGGCTGATGTTGAAGAACTCGAGATGCGGCATCGTCAGATAAACCACCCAGCTCAGAATTCGGGCGAGGGGCGGCATCTTTGCGATGAGAGCCAGGATCGAAGGACCGCCATAGCGCATGATTGCCAGAATGAGCAATGAGAATGTGACCGCCGCCCCGGGTGTGCCAACCACAGAGAACAGCATCGCAATGGAACACACCATGAACAAAGCGGTTATCTGGAGTACGAACGCCTGCCAGAGACCCGGATCGGCGACGCTGGTGACCCCTTTAAACATCATCATCAGCACGAGGACCAGGAACATGCAGGCGAAGCATGCGACCGATGCAAATGCCGCGCCCAGCGTTCGGCCGGCAATATAGTGCCAGCGGCTGATCGGCCTCGACGCGAGCACGTAGACCGTCTTATGCTCCAGATCGGACGCCATCTGCCGCACTGCCAATGGGATTGCCAGCGCAAACGAGGCCAGCCACGTGACCTGCATGACCACGTCTTTCGCGAACCGTCCCGTCCCGGATGAGCCCATGTTTAGCATTGCCATCCAGACAGCGAGTCCCAGCACAAGCACGAGGACGACATAGAACTCCTTGCGCCGGAGGTTCTCGATGATGGCTAGTCGTGCGATGGCTAGGCTGCCCATGGAAGCTCCTCCCCAAGCAGCCGGAGAAACGCCTGCTCCAGGTTGCCCCCGGTATCAACTGCTTCCGCAACCGGTCCCTGATAGATCAACCGGCCTTTATCCAGCAGCAGGATTCGGTCGGCGACCATCTCGATCTCCCCAAGCTCGTGTGAGGAGAAAAGGATCGTCTTGCCTTCGGACCGCAGATCGGCCAGCAAGTGCCTCATTCGCATTCGAGCGATTGGGTCGAGGCCGGACATCGGCTCGTCGAGGATTAGGATGTCGGGATTATGAACCAGCGCCTGCGCGCATCCCGCCTGCTGCAGCATGCCCTTTGAGAAAGTGGAGAGCTTGCTCTTGAGATGCTCTGTCATGCCGACTCTCTCGGCCGCACTCATGACCGCTTTCTGCCGTGATCGTGCGGGAAGTCCCGATACTGCTGCGCATACGTGCAGGAACTCCTCCAGAGTGAGGTATTTCGGGTAGAAAGAGACCTCCGGCATGTACCCCAATCGCTGCCGTGATCGGGGGTCGCTGCTCGAGATGCCGTCTACGATGCAAGTCCCTCGGGGAAGGGGGATGAAATCCAGGATTGCCTTGATGGCCGAGGTCTTGCCCGCGCCGTTTGGGCCGATAAAGCCGACGATCTCGCCCTTTTTGACCTGAAAGGAAAGGTCCTTCACGGCCGGCTTCTTCTTCATCCGTCCTGTTCTGTATACTACCGAAAGATTCCTGACTTCAATTGCAGCATCCATGCGCATCACCCTATCCTTATATAATCGGGATTTCGGGAGATGCGCTTGAGGGGGAATGAAGGGATGGTCTATGGTTGACGGTTGATGGCGGAATGTTACAAAACCACCAAACGCTGGTATATTAGAATATCGTTCATTCAAGGAGTCCGATATGCCGGTAAGAAACGCGGAAGCCGAGTGGAAAGGCAATTTTAAGCAGGGTCAGGGACGGATGAAAGCTGCGAGCGGCGCATTCGACGTGAGTTATTCGACCGCGACTCGCTTTGGTGAAGAGCCTGGGACTAACCCTGATGAGCTGGTTGCCGCTGCGCACGCCGGCTGTTTTAGCATGGCGTTTTCACTGCTGCTGGGCAACGAGGGCTTTGAACCCACCAGCATCCACACAACCGACAAAGTGACTATCGAGAAGGTCGGCGATGGGTTTCGAATCACCAAGGCCAATCTCCATACCGAGGCGGAGGTCCCCGGCATAGACGAAGATACCTTCCACAAGCTCGCCAACATGGCGAAGGAAGGCTGCCCCGTTTCAAAGGCGCTCGCCGGCATACCGGAGATCACGCTCGATGCAGTGCTGCTCATCCCTTCCACGAAATAGCTGCTTGAAGGAACTAGCGCAGACCAGGGCGAATTGGCAACCTGGAACAACGAGTTCCCACCGCTCGTCCTATACGATAAGGACTCGCTTGGAGGGGAAGCAATGGGCACAGCTCGTCTTATCTGCGTTTCAATCCTCGTAATCCTGATGGCAATTCTATTCGCCGGCTGCGGAGGCGGCGGTGGCAGCTCCAGTGTCCCGGAGGGACTAGGTATCATTAGAGGTACGGTTCAGGAATTCCCATCGGACCGCGCCGTAAGAGCAACCGCCGATGACATCACAGTCAGCATAGACGGCACTGACATTTCCACCCTCGCAAATGCTGACGGCAGCTTCGTGATCGAAGACGTTCCTGTCGGCCTTCATACGCTCGTGGCACAAACCCAGGGCCGTGCCAGGGCCCTGGTCGTAGGCGTCGAAGCAGGCAGAGAAACCAACGTCGGCGAGATCATTCTGGTAGAGGCCGGTCAAATCAGCGGACTCGTGACTTCGACAGTCACGCGTCAGCCGATTCCCGAGGCGCTGGTTTCAGTCATAGACAAGGCGTATGACGTAGACCGACAGATGCCTCGTCCGGTGCGGACTTGCCGTACCAATGGATTGGGTAGTTATACAATCTCCGGCCTTCCCGCCGGTGACTACGTGGCGATCATCTCCAAGGCAGGCTACCGGGTAGTATCGCGCAATCTCACTGTCAGCGCAGGCGCAACTACCCCAGGTGATGCCGCCCTCCAACCTATCACTGCCGTCGGCACAGGCGGGATCGAGGGAACGGCGTACCTGCAGAAGGATAGCGGCGAACCCGTCCCAATTGCCGGCGTCATGATCGGGCTCACCAAGAGCGACGTACCGGTTCCTGCCAGTGAAGGCAGTGGTTCGTCCGATCCCGATTCGCCCCCAAGTCCTCCTTTCTGGGGGCCGTTCTACATCTATACCGGCGAGGACGGCAAGTACCGACTCGAGGGAATCGAACCGGGCGAATACAAGATCTATGCGATCCGCCCGGGTTTGGAGTACCAGGAGCGCTCGGTCAAAATCGTCGCCAACGAGATGCAGCACGCAGACTTCATTATGAGCCTGGTCCCTCCAAGTATAGGTACTATTGAGGGAACTGTAACCAATTCAGAGACTGGGCGGCCCATGGCAGGAGCACTTGTCAGTGCTGTGTGGGATGGTGAGTCCGTGTCGGGCGATTACGGCGGTTCGATCGTGATGCCGGGGGATGACACGACACAAATGCGGTGCACCACCGACGAGCAGGGCCATTACAGGCTGGTGGTTCCGGATCAGGTGACCTCCATTCAAGCGCGTGCTGATGGTTTCGAAGATACACGCGTGCATGTTACCGTCATACCAGGGGCAGTTATCAGAGTTGATATGGAGCTTCATCGGTATTCGGGGGGCGATATGCCTCCACCCCCGCCGCCAGGGCTTTGAGAAGCAGATGCGTGCACGCATCACGCATTACGCATTTGTGTTTGACCTCCCAATTTTTTGTCAAAAAACATCTTGACAAACATATGTTCGATGCCTATAATCTAGGTAGGCGGTCGAAGGGCAAGCCGTCGTAACGAGTAATGCGTAACAGCCAAAACCGGTTCTCCCTTACGCATTACGAATTACTTATTAGGACCCGAACATGCGTTCTATACTACATTTTTACATCAGTTCGTTTTGCGCTCGGTTGGAGCAGCTTCGGAATCCGGAGACGGCGGGGAAGCCGGTCATCATCACCCATCGCTCGGGCAATGGGGAGTTCGTCGTCTCCGCATCACCCGAGGCCAAACTCCAGGGGGTTCGGGAAGGGATCACATCCCGGCGGGCAGGGCGATATTGCCCTGACGGCATCTTCCTCCCGGTGGACTGGAAAATGTATAAGGAGGCGTCCAGGAAGGTGATGGACATCCTCTCCTACTATTCGCCGCTCCTCGAGCCTCAAGGACTCGATCGGGCGTATATAGACGTCACCGGCTGCTTTGCCCTCTTCGAGTCTCCCAGATTCATCGCGAAGGAGGTCCAGCAAAAGGTCATGAGGGCGATCAAAGTTCCGACCTCGATCGGGATCGCCGAGAATAAGCTGGCGGCTTCGGCGGCGGCCTCGGTAGTGAAAGCCGGGGGATGCCTGGAGGTCAAACCCGGCGGCGAGAAAGAAGTCCTTGCTCCGCTTTCGGTATCGTTCTTGCCGGGGGTGGGGGAGAAGATCGAAAAGAGGCTGCTGGCCCTGGGCATACTCACCATCGGCGAGCTGGCGGCGATCCCTGAGAGGATGCTCGCGAGGCAGCTTGGCATCACCGGCAGCAGGCTTCACAGGCTCGCCCAGGGGATTGACCCCAGCCCGGTTATGGCGCTCTATCCGCCTGAAACTTTTTTAAGCGAACATGCGTTCGGAGATCATCCTGGTGAGCCGGAGGTCGTCCAAGTCTATCTCCTCCGAATGAGCGATGAGTTGTCCGGCAAATTGAGCGATCGAAATCAAAAGGCCGGGAAAATCTCGCTCAGGCTGGAGTTCGAGAATGAGGAGGTCTACAGTGGCTCCTACGTGCCCAAGATTTCTGTCTCCTCGATCAGGGAGATTTACGTCGCCTCTAAGCGGCTGATCGGATTTGAGACGGAGGAGAGGATCGTCTCGATCAAGCTGGCCTTAAGCGATTTGAGGGCGGCAGGTGAAATCCAACTAAGCTACCTGGATGACACCGAGCGCAGGGCAAGGCTGGAGGCGCTGCTTCGCAATGTCCGCAGCAAGTTCGGCGACCACGCCCTGGTCCTTGGCGAAGCCCTCGCAGCCTAAAAAGGAGGTTTTAGGTTGTAGGTTATGGTTATAGGGCACCCTAAAACCCAAAACCTACAACCTGTCACAATGTCTCCTAGAAAATACTCTGGTAATCAGTTAAAAGTTTCCCTAGACTCCGAGAGACAGGCCCCCAAAGCCTTCTCCTGGCGGGGGAAGGTCTATCACGTCTCGGAGGTCCAGGAATGCTGGCGGCTTGCCGGCGCATGGTGGGACGGAAAGGGGGAGAAGACCTTCTTCCGCCTCCTCACCGGCTCCGGCGCCATCTGCGAGCTGGCCTACAATCACGCCGACCGTTCCTGGAATCTGGAAAGGATCGAAGACTGACCCATAGGACCCATACGTCCCATATGACCCATTAACCATGTTTTGCCACTTGCACGTGCACTCTAACTTCTCTTTCCTCGATGCCGGCAGCTCGGTCGCCGCGCTCATTGACCGCGCAAAGGAGGTTGGCTGCGACTCTCTCGCGATCACGGACCATCACGGCCTCTACGGGGCGGTGAGGTTCTACAAATACGCGAAGGAGGCGGGCATCAAGCCCATCATCGGCGCCGAGATGACCACCGAAGAAGGGCATCACATCGTCCTGCTCGCGAAGAATCTGGATGGCTACTCCAACCTCTGCAAGATCGTCACTCGAGCCCAACTTTCCCATGAGAAAGGCGACGCGCGTATCAGCCTGGAGACCCTCGCCAATCACAAGGATCACCTTTTCTGCCTCTCGGGGTGCACCAACGGCGAAGTGCCCGCGAACGTCCTCCAGGGTAGGCTCGATGCTGCCGAAGCGGCCGCCATCAAGTATTGGGAGATCTTCGGCGACAGCTTCTTCATCGAAATGCAGAATCACCTGCTCCCGGGCACAGGCCTCCTGAACTCGGAGTTGAATTCCCTCGCCGCCAAGATGGGCATCCGAACGGTGGCGACGAATAATGTCCATTACGCCCGCAAGGAGGACTTCAAGGTCCAGGACGTCCTCGCCTGCGTCCAGACGATCACCACCCTGGACGAGCGCCATCCTATCCGAAAGCAAAATCATGAATATTACCTGAAGTCCCCAAAGGCGATGGAGACCCTCTTCGCCGCCTACCCCGATGCGATCTCGGCCGCGGGTGAGATCGCCCGGGAGTGTAACCTCGATCTCGGCTTCGGAACCTACCGCTTCCCTGGGTTCCCGGTCCCTGAGGACGAGACGCCATACAGTTTCCTGTGCAAGCTCTGCTTCGACGGCCTCGCCCGCCTCTACAAGCCCATCACCCCGCGAGCCACCAAGCGCCTCCAGCACGAGCTTGCCATCATCTATCAGATGGGCCTCACGGAGTATTTCCTCGTGACCTGGGACATCGTCCGATTTGCCCGCGAGCAGAAGATCCGCTGCTCAGGCCGAGGCTCGGCTGCCGATTCGATGGTCGCCTACTGCCTGGGGATCACCATCGTTGACCCGCTGGAGCACAATCTCCTCTTCGAGCGATTCCTCAATCCCGAGCGCAAGGGCATGCCGGACATTGACATTGACTTCGACGCCGCCCGACGGGACGAGGTAATCAATTATATATATGAGCGCTACGGCGAAGACAAAGTCGCCATGGTCTGCACAGTGAGCACCCTCTGCGCGAAGTCGGCCATTCGTGACATCGGCAAGGCCATGGACTTCCCGCCCGAGGAGATTGACCTCCTGGCGTCGGCGATTCCCCACACCCACGCTGGCCGAATCCGCGAGGCAATGGCCAATCTCCCCGAGCTTCGGGACAGCAATATCCCCCTCTGGAAGATGGAAAACCTCCTGGAGGTCTGCGAGAAGGCGGACGGATTCCCCCGGCACTTGAGTGTCCATCTCGGCGGACTGGTGATCAGCGGCGGCCTGCTGACCGACCTCGTCCCGCTCGAATGGGCCACCAAGGGCGTGATCGTCTCCCAGTACGACAAGGATGACATCGAGGCCCTGGGGCTCGTGAAGTTCGACATCCTCGGCCTGAAGAACCTCTCGGCCATCGAGGACGCAATGGCGACCCTGAGGGAGGAGGGCGTCGAGTTCGATATTGACA
>Ga0307378_10002808_pt1 | contig 26117 bp, 21 predicted proteins | sample UN1MG_FD_202238 | JGI IMG/M metagenome (GOLD analysis project Ga0307378, IMG submission 202238) | Soil microbial communities from Risofladan, Vaasa, Finland - UN-1 | ecosystem: Environmental > Terrestrial > Soil > Coastal area > Acid sulfate soil | place: Finland: Risofladan, Vaasa | collected...
AAAGAGGGATTGAAGTATGAGGATCTACCGAGTGACGGAGGTTTTACAGCCATACAATAAGTACGGTAACGTGCCGCCGGACGTACTAGCAAAGGCAGCCGCCAGGGGAACAGATGTACATGAAGCTTGCAATACCGTTGCGGAGGGGATTTTCAGCTATCCCGGCGTAAGTATTGAAGGGTACATCCAAAGTTTCCGAATATGGTTTGACAAAAACGTTATGGAAGTGATCGAGATAGAACCGGAATGGATCCATGAACCGTTTGGCTTTAAAGGCCACCCGGATTATTTATTGAGGGTGATCGGAGGAAAGAAGGCTATAGTGGATCTCAAAACCCCGACCATAGCTTATAAAACCTGGGCCGGGCAGTTGTGCGCTTATTGGCTCCTGGGGGAGAAAAACGGCCACCCGGATATTGAAAGGGTCGGATCCCTCCGCCTGGATCCCGACGGCGGCCCGGCTAAAATGAAATGGTATGAAGGAGATAGACAGTTATATGTAACAGGGTTTTTAAATGCCCTGGCAGCGTGTAGAACATTTCTTTAGAAAGGAGGTGATAAAAATGGAAGATGATGGATTGTTCACGATTGAAGAAGAACCGCAAGCGGCTCCGCAGCAATTAGCTTTGGTGAAATATGACGAGAGGCTTATAGCCTTTAAACAGAACACCGAAGCAAATTTCAGGGCAACGATTGAAGCGGTTAAGTTGAAGGTGACTAGCCTGTTAGTAATCAATGATGAAGCGGAGGCGGAATCGTCGGAAGTATTGAACCAGGTTAAGTTAGCCATGAAAGAGATTGAAAAAGTCCGTAAAAGAGAAGTTGAGGAACCGGGGGAATATGTGAAGGCTGTAAATAAATTCTGTAAAAGCTTTTCCGTTCCCCTCGACGACCAGGTTAAAATCGTTAAGGCCAAACTAAAGCAATATGAAGGGAAGAAGGAGGAACTACACCAAAAAGCTTTGAAGAAAGCCAGGGAAGAACGAGAGCGCTTACAGGCACAGCTTGATAAGGAGGCAAAAGAGGACGGCGTACAATCGGCAATCGTTCCCGATATTCCGATTGAAAGAACTACGCAAGTAAGGACCGCCGCCGGAACAACGTTTAAAGTTGAGGTTTTGGCGTTTGAGATTTTAGACGAAAAGCTGATCCCAAGAGAATACCTTTCAATAGACGAAAGGAAGATCCGGGCAGCCGTTAAGGAAATGAAGGATAATGACGAGATCAAAGAGATCCCCGGAGTCCGCATTTACAAAGACTTCGACATTAGATCGAGAACCTAAAGGGGGTGTTATTGCTAATGGAAATGGTAAAATATGTAGCAAAGGATGGGATTGAAATAGCACTTGATTTTAAAACGGTGCAAAATTACCTGGTATCCGGGAAGAAGGAGCTTGTTACTCCACAAGAAGTAATGTTCTTCCTGGGGATCTGCAAGAGCAAGGGTCTTAATCCATTCAAAAAAGACGTTTACCTGGTGAAGTACGATAATTCACCGGCGGCCATTGTAACGTCGATTGATTACTACCGGAGCCGGGCCAAAGCGCAGAAGGATTGCCGGGGGTGGGCTAAAGGGATTATCGTTAAACGTGATGGATTGCTTGTGTACTCAAAGGGCCTGATGCTCGAAGGTGATGAACTTTTAGGCGGATGGTTTAAAGCCCGGCCGGAGGGATGGGAAGTTGACTTTGAGCTAGAGGTTAATCTTGCCGGGTTTGTTAAGAAAAGATCCGACGGATCACTCACGCAGTTTTGGACCAAGGAAAAGCAGCCGGCTATGATAATGAAGGTAGCAGAAAGCCAGGGGTTAAGGACCTGTTGGCCGGATGAGTTCCAGGGCATAATCGGTGAAGATGAAATGACGCCGGAAGATTTTACACAAACAATCGAGGCGGATTACTCACTTGATACCTGTGCGTCGGGATCCCCAGGACCCGGCCCGGAAATCTTGATCCCACAACAAAACGCAAAAATCCACAAACCATTCGACTTCGATCAACTGCTAGCAGATGCCGCAAAAGATGGAAAGCTTTTACCGGGATCCGATTTAAAGCTAGTCAATGAATATATGAAGGCAAGTGCAGCAAAACATAAAGTCAAGAAGGAAACGGTTAAGTTGCAACTAGCCAAACGGTTTGACGAGTTTCTAAGAACATTCCCGGTTTTTTGCGCCCGGAGAAAAGAGGAAGAAAAAAGGAAGGTCGAGAAAGAAACAAAAGGAAAGGCCGGGAAAGAGCAGAAGGCAAACCCGGAAGATCCTGTAACCAATACGGTAGAATTTAAAGATTGCCCGGATAAAGGCGCACAGGTGGCCGTTGATTTATGCCCTGATTGTACTATCCGTATGGGCTGCCCGGCCTGGAAGGAAGAAGATAGCAAAGGGGGTGCATAATGCCACAATTCCACGAAACCGAAATGGGTCGCCGGTTTTATGAGCGTGACGTTCCCGAGATTGCCGACGCTCTAAAGAGTATTGCAACGGCCCTTGAAAAGATCACAAGTGATGATTTTTTTGTTGACCACAGGCAATCTCTCACTACTTTAGAACACTTAACAGATCTAACCCAGGCCATAAGAAAACTAGCGAAATAAACTTGACCTGGAACAAAAAAGGCGGCCTAAAAAGCCGCCTCTTTTTTTGCCCTTTTCTTGTCTTTACGGAGTCGGCGGAATTACTACAACTTCAATCGTCAAGTCAAACGGAACGCCCGGCGGTGTTGTGTCAGGCGGCATTTGATAGGTAGCCTCTATAGAACACGCGGATTCATTCCCGGAAGTATCGTAAGCCGTAACGTTGAAATGAAATACCTGGTCCGGCTCTCCGGTGAGTTGATACGTTGTAGTAAATGATGTATCGGCCGGGTTATACGCTAAGTCGGAAATGAGCCGGACAGGATCCGGGCAAGGAGTTACGACACTAGCCCCCATATAAATCTTAAACCCGGCAAGATCCCTTGGAACTTCACTTTGCCAAACCAATCTGATCCCCTGTGTGTCAGCCTGGACCGGTGCAAAACACATCAAAAACATACCGATAAAAACCGCTATTAATAGTCTTTTCATACTGTTACCTCTCTTTTAAACGCATAAGGGGGGTTTTAGCCCCCTTTGCGTATTATTGTGTTTCAACTTGTCAACAAACAAGCTGATGATTTACGCCGGGGTTTTTGCTGCGCCGGCTTTAGCCAACTGTGATTTAATGGCATCTTCAAAGGCTGGATCGTTAAGGATCTCTTTCACAATGAAGCCCTGTTCGTCAACATTCCATTGACGATCAATGGCAACGTCACCATGCCGGACGGCCTGTTTTCCTACCATATTGGCGGTTTCAACGGCGTTCTGTAATGCCTGGGTAGCGATATTCCGGGCGCTCATATCATAACCATGAGCGTCGGAAAGGACTTTATCTACATACGAACGGTTCCGCTTGATACTCTCCAAAGACTCTTGCTGATACTCGTCGAAAGTTCTTTTCTGATTTGAGAACAGAAGGCCGGAATCACTCATCTGATCTTTTTCCAACCGTTCCGTTCCGCCAATATCTCCCATCTTTTCCTGGGCTGTTAAGAGCGTTCCGCCGGTAGTTTGGGTCTGCGATTGCATTACCTTGCTGATTGCCTGGCTTACCGCCTGGCCTATCTGTTCCGCGATCTGCTGTGCTGTTTGCTGCGTTCCCTGTTGATTTGCTGCCTGTACTGCCTGTGCTATTGCCTGGATTTGCTCTTGTGTTAATTCAGCCATGATAAATCCCCTTAAAATAGTGGTTAGGTTATTAGGTTGCTGATGGCTTTTCATTCTCGGGATCTCTTATTAGACTTGCAACTGCCGGTAACATCTCTTCACCGAAATTTCCGATTGCCTCCATGTATTCGGAAAGGTCGATCTTCCCATCGTTCGCTTTTGCTGCTTTTAAATTCTTCGCTAGATTAACCAATGCTTTCATGCCTGGTTTTATCAGAAACATATACTCGACAAATGCCATAACTACTCACCTCCTTTTCGTTTCGTTTCATAAACGTCAAATGCCGGTGACTCCAAAAAAGCCCTGGGCCGCATCTCCTTTAGTTCAAGTTTTATCCCGGCTGCTTCAAGCGGCATAGTAATGCACTCGTCACAACGTATTCTATCCGGGATGTTAATTGCCATTTTAAATTTTCTAAGCGGTTCCGTTAAATAACTCAATGTATCGTATTTCTTGTCTTTAAGTACCCGGCACGTTATTATGAGCGCTGCCCTCTGATCTTCGGTTAATGGCTTTTTCAGCCGACATACATATTGAGGGTAATTCCCCTCCCTCCATTCTTCAAGTTCCGGGCCATGCTCTGTACTTTCGTAATTTGTACGCATCCCCCATACTTTCCCGACGTACCAGGCACAATGAAAATACTTGATCCATAGCTTTTTCCGGGGATAGAGCAGAACGTCAAACGGTTTGATCTGTGACATGGCTATGTTTTTCATTTCAGCCAATACCTCCTTTGCCCTTTCGCTCGTTCGGTCCATCGTTGATAACGATCTAAGGGCCGGAAATCAACGTGAAATGCAATAGGCAGTAGTACACCGTTCCAATGCCAATCGTAATAAATGCCGATCCCGGTATATCCACCTCGCTCAACTTTTTGAAATTGCAGCCTGGTATCGGCCGTCGTTTCAAAATGGAAATCAACGGCTTTACATCCGTTCTTTTTAAGGTGATAGCTGTTCTTAGAGTGGTCGTGCGTGCCATTAACGTCAACTGCTCCGCCGACTTCCCAATGGATCCGAATAGGCCAGCCGCTATATTCCCTCGTTCCATCGAGAATTTTAACAAGGACCGCATCAATGAACGCCCCGGATCCGGGAACGTCGGGATCTTGAAACTCCGATTCCTTGAAGTATTTAACGGTATTCCAATCGAGAGAGCCGTTTGTCATGGTCTATGCACTTTCCAGGATCGCATCGAACGCCATTGTAAATCTTCTCGAGAGCCAATAGTCGGCAACATCGAAGCGAAGCCAAAAGACTTCTTGCGTACTTTCAACGGTTATAACTCGCATTTCCACCAGGTACGTTGCGCCTGGTCTGCCGGACCGGATAAACGGCTTTATGTAAGCCCCGGAAAAGGTGCATTTCGCCTGGTCAAGCACAACGGTCGAAACGTCCTCCCCGGTACTTTCCCTGATTGCCGAAAACGCTACTGATTGTATTGATTCCGTTCCCAGGAAATCAGTAATATCAAGGGTTGCGAACCATTGAGAGAACGCCGGTTTTTCTTCCGGTAAGTTAAACAGCCTTTTGCCTTCGATCATGTTACGCCTCCCTAGATGTTAAGATCATACTTGGTGTCGGTCACGATACATTTCCCATCAGAGAAAACCCAAAGCTTGTACCTGTTCGTTACGATGCAGTTTATATACTCGGCTAACCGCATACCGGCGGAACTTTTAATGAAGCCCCGGCCGAACCTTCTTACAAACTTCTCCCCTTCTGCATGGTTGATTATTATACTGTGTTTAGGGAAAATCGGGAGAGTTGGAATGAGGGATACCCGGACGATCTTATCGGGATCCAAATCTTTCCAGGAATTTTCATTCTCAAAATCTCCTTTAGTTTTATACTGCGGCGTGATCGTTCCGTCGATTGTTTCCATTTCCCAGGTGTATAGTAGATTAGGGTTTAACTTTGCCATTCTCTATCTCCTTAAACCAAATAGTTTCAAACTGCCGGACTTCCCCGAGTGATTCCCTTACTGCCATTTCTACTTCGTTAAACTGAAAGTCATGGCCGCATATCATTTTCTTGGCTTTTGGAAGCCACGCTTCAATGTCGGCCTTAACCTCTTCCGTCGTATGGCCGGCGTCGATGAACACCATGTCAACGGATTTATCCTTGTGTTTTTTTGCACACTCTAAACTATCGACTCGATCAACGATTAGATTACTGAACTTTCCAACGGCTCTTTTGAAGTCCGGGAATATATCTTTTTCAACTGCTTCCTTGTGCGGTCCTCGCCGTTCCGCCCTGGATCCCCGGAAATGGTCTACTGCCGTTACCGTTCCCGACGTTCCACTTAGAAGCGCGTGAGTAGACCGGCCTTTCCAGGACCCTAGCTCTACGATTGTTTCCATTTTCTTAGCGGTATGATACAGCCAATTAAGTTCACTCGGTAACATCCACCCTTCAATATCGTTTGAATAAAGTTGGTTTATAGCGGTAAGACGGACATGGGTATCCCTGTTTACCCGGATCCGGCCGATATGCTGCAAGTCCAGGCCACCATGACAATAAACCTGGTAGCCAAGGAGTTTCGCTCTATAGCAGAAAGAAAGGTCCTCCCCGAGCTGATCTCCGTTGAGTAATTTCCAATGGTTAAACGGTCGGCCAAGATCGAGAACGACTTGTGTTTCAAACATCTTCTTTAAAACATGGTGTTTAATGTAAAGAAAACCGGCGCCCACTCCTAGCCCATCTTCCCGGGTGAAAATCTCCTTCGGGATCTCATCTATCTTTAATGCGGTAAAATACTCATCCCCTTCTTTCCTTAAATCTGCTTCGTCTAAGATCTCGTTGATCTTTTCATCTTTTCCAATGTATCGGTACGCTATAGGATTGAATGGTGATCTTCTGTTGAAATATAATCCCCCGATAACATCCTTGCCCGACTCTATTAGTTCATCGGCCTCCCCTGGTTTAAAGACAATATCGCTGTCAATAAAGAGAAGGTCGGATCCCTCTTGTGCCGCCTGTAACGCAAGGATGTTTCTCTGTTGAACTATAAGCGTTCCCTCGTTAAACCTGGTATCCACTTTATAGCCCTTTGAAACTAACTGCGTGGTAGTGTTAAAAATGCTTACGTTCACCTCGGGATCAATCGCCATGTTATAGGGGATCCCGATCAGTATTTTTTTTCTTTCGTCCATAACCCCCCTTTAAATCGGGGAAGGGGTTTCCCCCTCCCCCTACCGTTTATGTTTCGTCGTATGCGAACGTTGCTTCTTCCGGAGTTAAAGATCCCGGTGAAGCGGAACTCGAAACTCCCATTTGCAGCCGGAGAACGTCGCCTTTATACCCGGTTGAGGTATGCGGTCCGGTTGAAATAGTGTCCAAATCGGCTGCGGCCCCGGTGGTAGTACCAAACCAATCAGTTCCGGCAATATCAGCGTCGGTTTGCGTCTGAAATGTGCCGCCGGTATGCAGATCGTAATCAACTGCAATCCCGGTTCCAAACCCCCCACCGTCTGAATAGGCCCGGAGATTGGCAATCTCGAGGGAAGGGCCTACCGAGAAGTAAAAGCGAAGCTGCTTGGTGAAACTGAAAATATCAGCCCCGGACGGAATTTGTAACCGATTGTTCGTGTCAACGTCTGTCGTGTCATTGGCACGAAAGCGAACGGTATCTGACGTTTTGTCGGTTCCGCTATTTGTTGCTGTCATTTCGTGAATCTGTACTGTTGCGGCCATATCCTTACTCCCAAAGCTTCCCCATTCTTGCCTAAAATCGCCCTAGTCTAACTATCGGCTGCGTTTGTCTTGACGCCATAGATGGTTTATTGTGAGTTGAAAATACCGATTGCGAAGGGCCTCTTACCTTTAAAGAAGGCTGCTTGTATGGTGAGTAGAACGTAAACCGGGGAACGACTACGGTAAAGATAGAATATAATACCGCGTCGAGAAAGGTCGTGTTTTCTAACTCGCCATTTATCAGGCCGTCAATATCAATCGTTATTCCCAATGCCTCGTATAGTATGGAGTCAATCGAAAGCTGCTTAATCAAACCTACGAACAACCAGGCATCTAGTGAAATGGTTTTTAGTTGCCCGGCTTTGTTCAATAGACCATCGAGATCTACCGCCGGGGTTGTTGTTTTCTGTAAATATGCGTCAACGTTTGCGCTTATGCTCTGTAGCTTCGCTATATACCCATCGAGATTAGCTACTTGCATACTATTTAAGGCATTCAGTAATCCTCCCAGGTTAACCGTTTGCGTTTGCGCTACGTTCAAGAGTGCATCAAGATCGAGCGTTTCTCCCAGGAGATAATAAAGATTTGCGTCAAGGTCAGTTGTGATTGCTTGCGATTTATTAAGCAAAGCATCTAAATCAAGCTGATATATCAATCCGGCCTTGTTAAGAAGAACATCTAAATCAAGTGTTTCATTTTCTGCCATGTAAAGTAAAGAGTCAAGGGAGATCGTGTTCGTAAGTCCGGCTTTGTTCACCAGGGCATCGAGCGAAAGGGAAGCGGTAATCCCTAGCTTATGGAGCAGCGCATCGAGCGATACGGTCCAGGTATTCCCTATCTTCGTAAGTAAAGCGTCAATGTCCGGGGAGATCGTACCGCCCTGGTAAAGCCAGGCATCGAGCGCCGCCGATATGGTAACATTTAACTTCTGTAAAACTGCATCCAGGTCGATTGCCCTTGCTGTTCCACCTTCTAAAATCGAATCGAGAGCTACCGTTACCGATAAGTTCAAAGCGTTGAGCAGACCATCAAGATTGCTTGAAATTGTAACGCCAAGTGCGCTTAAAATACCATGTAGGTTCACATCTGTACTTCTAGCGCTTTGTAGAATCGCATCGAGTTCCGCCGTTATGATAGTGCCGCCAACCAGGTAAAGGAGTGCATCCAGGCTTATCTGTTCCGTTTCCGTCTTTTGCAGTATTGCGTCTATGTCCGGGGTTATGGTTATCCCGGCAATCGTTAAAAGACCATCGAGATCTACCGTTTGCGTCCGGGCTATAAGAGTAAGTATCGAGTCCAGGGAAACAGTATGAGAAGTTCCACCCTCTAAAATTGCGTCTATGTCCGTTTTCCTTGTAACGCCGGTGAGATTAAGCAAAGCCCCCAGGTCAACGTCGTGCGATCCGGTTTTATAGAGATAAGCGTCAAGGTCCGGCTGCCGCGTGATCCCAACCGCCTGTAAGATACCGTCTAAATTTAAAGTCTTTGTAATGTTTGAACTATTCAAAAGGGCATCAAGATTTATTAACACCGTATCGGCTGATCCCAGGATAGCATCTATGCTTGTTTGCTCTGTGATCCCGGTTAGGTTAAGGAGAGCATCCAGGCTAACCGTTTCGCCGATTGCCAGGGTAAGCAAACTATCGAGATCAAGGGTTTTAGTCCGGGCAGCCTGGTTGAGCAAAGCATCAAGATCGGGAGTCCGGGTAATCCCGGCCAGGGTTAGGATACTGTCGATATTAATAGTCACTTTTTGACCTATTGCGTTCAAAAGGCTATCTAAACTAACAGTTTCCACCGATACAAACTCTAAAATTGCGTCTATATCGGTTTGCTCTGACATACCGGCCAGGTTAAGGAGCGCATCTAAAGGAACTTGCACCGTCTTTGCCTGTTGTAAAACTGCATCCAGGTCACTTGAAATGGTCACTCCGGCAACGTTCAGCAAGGAGTCAAGGGATAGGGTTGCACTCCCGGCTTTCGTCAAATAGGAGTCGATTGTGAACGTTTCAGTAATACCGGCCAGGGTGAGCAAGCTATCGAGTGAAAGCGTTTGCGTGGATCCCAGGGCATTTAAGAGAGCATCCAGGCTGATTGTTTGGGTAGTTGAAAGGGCCAGGATCGCGTCAAGATCCGTTGTTTCTGTTATGCCCAGGGCATTTAGAAGAACGTCAAGGTTTACATCGACGGATCCGGTAAGCTGTAAAATTGCATCGACGTTTACCGTTCCGGTTTTCGCTGCTTCGGTAAGGAGAGCATCCAGGGCCGTAGTTTTATTGATGCCAAGAGCGTTTAGCAGACTATCGAGATTAACGGCCTTTTCCTGTGCTAGTTTATTCAAGAGCGCACTAAGGACCGTAGTTGAGAAAATGCCGGATTGATTTAAAAGAACGTCCAGGTTAAGGACTTTTGTAAAGATGAACGATAGGAGTGCATCCAGGTTCGGCGTAATTGGTATTGACTTCGTAAGATATGAATCAAGGGAAGGCGTCTTTAAAAGTGTTTTTTGGAGAATAGCGTTTAAATCTACCGTTTTCGTGTAAGTCGTAACAGCCGTAGTAAGGTATGCGTCGAAATTAACGGATTTATCCACTCCCCAGGTAGTGATAATGTAATGCTGATTGCATTGGACTTGCGTTAACCCACCCCCGGTAATAGCTATGCCAAAATCCATACCGTTAATATCGCTAGCTGTCCAGGCTGCGGAAGTATGGGGATTTAGATAGAAGGTATGCGACATTTTTCCGTTTGGCGCTGACTCTTGTAAAGCACCGTACAGGGTAGTCGGGGTCTTTCTTACAATCGGCCTGACATATCCTATACATTGTTGGGCGGAGTAATTTGAAAGCCAATCCCACACAACCGTAACGGCCCGGATAGTCGCGGTAATAGCTGTATTCGGATAATAAAAAATATCCGCTTTTTCAGAAGAATCGGCCCAGGTTCCGACGTAATCCGCCGGGTCTGCCGTTACTTCATCGACTAGCGTGTAATGTGTTCCGGCAGTTGACGGAGTAAGATTAACGTACATATCACCGTTCGGCCGGAGGATTTCACCTGTCGGAAGGTTGTAATATACAACTGCATAGCATTGAGAAAACCTAAGTGTACCTGTGTTAGAATATCCACCGTAACCGAAAATCAAACTCGCAACGGCAGCCCAGGTCCAGGCGGAGCCATTTGGCTGTGTTGCGAAATTATGACTATAGGAAGCGTAAGAATTTCCGAGATTAAGATCGGTGGAAACTGCGACGGAGGATCCTACTCTAATGTAAGCTAAGGAAATATCTGCTGCAACCGGAACAACTCTCCTGGCGGAAATAAAAACGGTAACGGAAGTCGGTGGGCTTGAATGTATGCCTTTAACGCCACTATGAGAAAAAGCATCGTAGTAACCGGGGGTAGAGGTAGTATATGAGTTATAAGTAGTATCACCGTCGCCAACGGTTCCCCACTCGTCAACCATAGCGAATCTATCAGATCCGGTCGATGGAGTTCCGTATATATAAGCGCTATCCCCGGTCGGTCTTAATATCTCTGACGCCATTTATTTCCACCTTGCTTCGTAGTCGGCTATATCCTGGGGATCGCCCCCTTCATAAACGTCAATCGGCAAGTCATAGCCAAGATCTCTAGCGGATAGTACGTCTGACAATGAAAATGCTTTTTTCAGGGTATCGGCATCATCTAGCCCGGTAAACCAGGCGTCTTGCCGTAAAAGACTTAGGAGCGTCAAAAGGTATTCGTGATGATGTTCTGACACCTTAACGCCGTCAACATACATCGTAGCGTGACTTGCCCGGTATTCATCTATTCTTGTTCGGCCTAACCTGATCCGGTTTTTATCCTGTTGTTTTAGTTCAATGCTAATTTGTGCGTCTAGTCCTACAGTTGGCATAACACCCCCTTAAAAAAGTCTTGTTTTGAAAATATAATGAGAATTTGCATTATCCAGGGCCAGGACCAAAACACTATCAAATGAAAGGCCCGACGCTCTCCCACCGATTAAGAGCTTGTCAAGATCAATCGTTATTAACCCGGTTCCGGTAAGAAGTGCGTCGATAGTGGTTTGCACTCCGACGAGAACGCCGATAACAGCATCGAGATTAACGGAGATAGTCTGCCCTACCTTATTCAAAAGACTATCCAGGTCCACCAATGACGTTTGTGTTTTAGTGAGTAGTGCGTCTGCCTGTGTAGTAACAGATCCCACGTTTACCAGGATACCGTCCAGGTCTGAAACAATAGCGCGGTCTGTTTCATTCAGCAATCCATCTAAACTAGCCTGTATTAATCGCGTTTGCGTAAGGTAGGCATCGAGATTAAGGATTTTACTAGCCAGGGATCCGATAACTGCGTCAAGGGAAACGGTTTCTAGTTGCGCCTGGAATAGTTGAACATCCAGGTTAGTTTGAATAGATCCCACTCTGTTAAGGAGCGCTTCGAGATTTAAACTCGTTGCCTTTATCTGATTGAGTAGACTATCGAGATTAACGGAAATCTGCACGTTGTTTTCCTGTAACAGCGCATCTATATCAATCGTTCCCGATTGCAAGCCATTTAAAAGCGCGTCCAGGGAGATAATTTCTTCACTCCCGGATCCCAAAATAGCGTCAAGGCTTGTAATGATCGGGATCCCGGCCAGGTTAAGTAAAGTATCCAGGTTTATCGTGCCGGTTGTTGTTTTCGCCAGGACCGCATCGAGATCCGCCGTTTCCGTCACCCCGGCAAGGGTAAGAAGTGAATCCAGGTCAAGCGTCTGCGTAGAGTTCAAGGCATTTAATAGGGAGTCTAGGCTAAGAGTAGTGGTTTTCGCTTGCTGTAGGACCGCATCGAGATCAGTTTGATCCGTTAGACCGAGTGCATTCAGTAAAGCGGTTAGCTCAACCGTTTCCATCCCGGCGCTTTCTAGTATTGCGTCAATATCCGTCGTTAGTGTAATCCCGAGTTTATTTAAAAGCGAGTCGAGCGATACCGTTTGAGAGAAAGCTTTTTGCGTGTAAGCATCCAGGCTTGTAGTTACTGATTGATTGATAAGCGTAAGGAGCGCATCGGCGCTGATCGTTGCCGTTAAGCCGGATCCGTTTAACAGGGCATCGAGATTAACGGTGTACTCCCCGAGAATATGAATGGCTACCGTATCAAAATACATTCTATGGCTAGCTGCTCCGGGAGTAGAATGTTCGATCCTTAACATTATCTGACCGCCGGATATATAATCGCCACTATCAATCAAAGGAAAATCATACCGGGTGAGGCTTGCTGCATCCGGGAAATCCTGGCCGCCAGCCACAACATCATCCCATTGAGAAAGAGTGTAATTCCATTGTTGTAAACTAACCGTATGCCCGGCGTTTCCAACATAATAGCAGTAAAAATCAGCATCTAATTTCGTAGTAGGAACGGCTCCGTTTTCCCCAAAGGTAAGAACATAGAGAAAACCATTTGGGCCGGTTAATTCTGCAATAGTAACAAGACTTCCATCTTCTTCCTGTAAACTCCAAACGTCACCGCTTTCAATCGTTCCCCTCCCGGCGTCAATCGCATGGGAAGTCGGTTTCGTCCAGGGGATAAATCCCAGGAGAGCGTCAAGATCAGCGCTTTCCAACCCGACGGAATATAGGAACGAATCGAGAGAAACGGTTTTCGTTCCGGCTTGCTGTAGAAGCGCGTCTATATCAGCCCGGGAAAACTGCCCGGTTGCAGTAAGGAGCGCTTCGAGATCAACGGTATGACTTGCTGTTTTAGATAGCTGCGCGTCGAAATCAGAAATGATCGTCAAAACTTTAGTGAGAAGGCCGTCAAGATCGACGGTTGAACTAAGGCCGATTGCATTAAGGTAAGTATCGAGATTTACGGTTGTGGTTAGAGCTTTCTGTAGGACTCCATCCAGGTCTACGGTTTCTGTAAAGGTAGCTGTTCCCGACTCTAACTCTGCGTCAAAATCAATAGCCTCGGTTGCCGTTCCCTGTAACAAAGAATCGAAATCAACATAATTTTCAGTTGAAGTATGAACGATAACAAAAGCCTGATAAATTGCCTCTGTCTGCAACGCCGCGCCTTTAACCGCCAGGACCATAAGTGTATTTACATCGTCAATTTCCCCATACGTCCAGGGCGCTGCTGTCGCCGGGTTTAATATCCAGGTAGCCGAACAGTAATGCGCTGTTCTCACTCTATGTTCATGGGCTTGCGCGTATTCTGTCGAGCTAAGACTTAAAAACCCCTTCTGCACCCCGAGTCCATAAACCGGGGCTGTTGTAACTGAAAGGTTATACCATACAACGGTAACGCCGGTAATCGTATCGGCCGTTCCGGTTGTATCTGAAATTGCCAAACTATCCTGTTTCCATGAACTATCACCAAACGTATAAATGAAATCATCATAGTTTATAGCTGCGTCGTCTATTAAGGCAAAGTGTTGCGTTCCGCTTGAAGTGGATAGCGCTGTTGTGTCGTCTGATTCCGGTCTTAGTATTTCACCGGGCGTAATGAGATAGAAAATCTCACATTGTACCGCCGTTACCCTTACTGTTCCGCCGGTTTCACTAGCAACGGAAATACCGATACGAAAGCTAGAGGTAATCCCGGCCCAGGTGAAAGCATCGCCACCACCGTCTAATGGGAAGTCGGAATAAAACCATGTGTAATCTGTCGTCTGTTCGCGTAACTCCCCGGACACTTCCCCGGTTCCGTTATTGATCGTTGGCGTAACTCTGCCCCAATATGACCCACTTGTTTTCTTAGCGCGAAACCATACTCTAATAAAATCAATCGGTAAAAAAGCGTGAATATCCTCCCAGGTTCCGCTTGTCGGCATTGTAACGGTATATTCATCCGAGTTCGTATCGCCGTAAACATAGGTAGCGTCGTCGTCGGATCCTGTACCCGGTTCATCGACGTTTTCATAATTGGTCGATCCGCCACTTTTGGTAAGGCCAGGAGTACCGTAATCACCGGCCGGGAGCAATAATTCAGTAGCGATAATATGCTCGGAGTATCGGTGGAGATCTTGTGTTGTTATAGCTGAATGTCGTAAGATTGTTGACATATCGTTACATTTTCAAAAGGTTCCAATCGTAATCCCGGTTAGTTCCGTCGGTCTGTTCGAGCGTGCAAACAATCTCTGTGTCAACCGGGATGGGGATGGAATACTTATGCAGTTCTGTTTGAACGTGCGCGTAAGTCGCCTGGTATGCAAGTCTGCTCGTTCCCCCTGATTTATCTTTAGTCTTAATCCGCAAGGTTACAATATCACCGTTTGTCATAGCGTTTGTATCGACAACTAAAACATAAACGCCCGGATCTGTTTCGGTCGCCAGGGTATTCTCTGATCCTGTCGCGGTCTGCGTTCCATTGTCTGCTGATTGTACTGACATTTTTTCTATCCTCCTTTAATAAAAAGCTACTAAGACAATATCAATCAACCGCCAGGCTATATCTGTCGCGTCACATTGGACCCTAGCGGAAATTCTCGTTCCGGCCGGTATAGGGATCGGGAAGAAAGGACTTACGCGCGGTAGAGGGCAATCGCCGTTCACATGAGCGACAAGCCCGAAATCCTCCACGATAACGACTTCACTCGATGAAGCACCGACCGCAATATCCAGCATGAAATTACTCTCGAAATAACTACCTACTGCTGACCTTCCGGCGCATATCATAAAGCCTTTAATATCCTGGGCGGTCGCTGCTATGATCTGTGTGAAGGTAGCCGGTTTTGTATCGGCCGATGTTCCGGGATCAAGTTCCGTTCCTCTCGTTTGCCCCGAAGCGTTAGCGCCCCAAGTTACCGATTGACTTAAAACCTGGCTAGAATTAAAAGCTCCGATTGGATGGAAAATTGTACTCATCCAAAGTACATCAGATCCGCCGTCGGCCTGACACCTGGCTTGCAAGGTAGCACCGGCCGTTACTCTAATCGGAAACGTAACGGTAAAATGCTCCTGGTATCCCTGTGTTGTAGGCATGGAAAAGAAGAAATTAGTTACAACATCGGCAAAGCTGCTTGCGACAATAAAATCAATTAAATACGTTCCGGTATCTGCGCTTGTGCCATGAATAACCACCGTCGGTACACCCCCCCAACCGGCCGGGCAAGTGCCAATAGTCGCGAATGATCCTTTCGTGTTAGCAGCCCCGGCAGTTACGGTTGTGTAGTATGGTGACGTTCCTATGGGCTTACATACTATTTCATGGCCCTGATCTACCAATCCGGGGAAGTTCGTCATTATCTTCTAACTCCTAAAAGGACAATTTCGCATTTCCTGTCTGCCGTTCCTGTTACCGTCGATCTCTGCCTTGCCGATAATCTAGTGCCAGCCGGTATATCAATACCGAAATAAGGGGAAAACGCCATGCTTGATCTCGGTGGGTTATCCTGGGATCTCCGGGGAAGTTCACTCACAATAACTGTTTCACTCGATGAAGCACCGACCGCAATTTGTATTTGGTGGGAAGCGTCGCCCGGCAGCGCGTTTGCCTGGAATCCCAGGAGAACATAAAACCCTCGCCAATCGTTAGCTGTTGCGCTTGTAATTTGCGTATAGGGCGCTGCCGGATAGGTATTTGCTGTCGCTCCGCTATCAAGTTCCGTTCCGGTTGAATCCGCCGTATTAGCCCCGACCGTTTCAAAAGCTGCTGCCAGGTTATGCGCCCGGCCCCATCCGTTACATTCCATCATCCCGGCGTTAAAGGGAACGAATCTATCAGAAGTTCCGTCATACTGAACCCTTACTGCAACTCTCGACCCGGCCGGGATCATGTACGGTAAAATAAACTGCTGTGGATTATAGGACTTTTCAAAATTCGCTATGATGTTCTCAATAACCACTACCTCGCTTCCGGCCGACCCGACGCCAAGATCCCAAAGATATGTATCGGGATTGTAATACTCTAAATGCCTGATGTTCACTAATCCATCAAAGGGCGTAGTTGCGATAATCTCTTCCCATGCCCCTTTTGTATTGGCTGTCGTTCCGGTTTGTGCGGAATAGAAATAGGTGGATCCGGCTACCGGGTAATTCTTTACTCTCGAACACCATCCAAATGTCGGCCAATCACCCATTACGTCGATTTCCTTATTACGAGTGAGTCAAAAGGTAAGTTTGTGTGAGAATGGCCGTTAATCTCTCTGTAAATGCCGTCTAATCGGTTGTTAACGGAGGCTATATCACACACAACGCCCCGGTGTTTTAGGTTTTCGCAATTCAATCGGTTATCCTTGCAATCTTCTTTCGACACCAATTTACTATGCTCTGCAAAAGAAATATCAACGTGCCTGTCTAGCTTTTCCTGGATCTTTCCTTGTCTATTAATAATGTACGATAATAGTAGCGTCGTTATTGCACCAAACGCACTCGCTATCATATTCCAATCCATGTTTCCCCCTACTGTTCGCCTTTCCGGGTGAGGTATGTCTGTTCGTACCACCTAATAGCACTTTTCACTTTTTCCTGATCTTCGGGGGAGATCGAACCAAAGAAGGCCCTTCGATACTTTACCGGGAGGCCGGACATAGGGTGAGCTAACCGTATGCTGATTTTAAGCCCTTTTAATGTTCCGCCTCTCTCCTTGTATTCCGTTATGTACTTCTCTGCCGCCTTAAAGTCGCTGTATTTTAAAGCCTGTTTGTACCAATACAAAGCATTTGACTTGGAAGTGGGTTCTACGCTCGGTCTTTCTACCCCTTTATCGTCCAGGTATTCACTCGCTAACCTCCTTGTATCGTAATAGGCTACCTCTCCGGGATCTGCCGAATAGGTAAAGATAGAGGAAACGTCGTAGAGCATCCGGCCTATAGGGTCCTCCCCTCTAAGCGGCCGCCCTCTTAATCTCCTGTACGGCATATCAAATGATATGGTTCTTAGTAGATGCTCGATCCTATCTCTAATGGGCCTCGGTCTGAAAGCGTCCGGGTAAAATCCTTTTCTAGTTAATACTTCCCCGACCATTTTAATATCCGGTCGAAAGCCGCGGATCCACTTGTTCGCAAATCCCTTGCCGGCATCCCGGAGCAGATCGTAGAAACTCATTTTCCTTGTCGCCAGGTCCATCATATCCTGGGGGAAATCCTCGAAGCCAAACCATTCAAGAGCATCACTTAAAGCGCCCTGGAAACGAAGCGTGGTAATCGTTCCATCTTCCCGACGGCCTGGCGGTAATATAATGTGCATCTGCCGTCTGCCAAACTCCCCGAGTTCCTTTTCCTCGTCCGGGAAGAAAATCATGTTCCACATATTAACCATCGTATAGAGCATGGTCATTTTAAAGGCAAGACCGGCCCCGGCTTTCGCAAACGGAATGCTACCGATCCTAAGAGCATCTTTCGTTCCTTTACCTTCAACCGGGAGGTTCCGCCACATCCTGACGTATCTAGGAGCGTTTATTTCCATCCAGGAATAGAAGGGGATCAATCGCCGTCTGATATACTGCCCGGCCTCTGATATATTGCCGTAATCGCCGATTAGTTCCCTTGACAGTAAAGCGGCTTTTTCCAGGGGATCAGCAATCTTATCCACAATATCAGGGTTTGAAGCGCCGTAAATGTTCTTCTCTCCGGCTTTTAATCGGTCGGAAAAATATCTGAAAGCTGCCAGGCGCAAGACGTTTTCCCGGTAGGTAGTGAAGTTCTTTGACTCTTTCCAAAACTGCTGTATTATGTTTGGTTTCTTGCCGGTAATGGTACTGATGAATTTATCGTACTCCATGTTCTTAACAATATCGGGAATATCGTGGACCGTCATACCGGATCCGATAACGCCATGCCTGAAAGCATAGTCTAGTTCTTCTTGCTGCGTTCTAAACCCCCAATCTTGCTGCCTAGTGACCGGCCCCGATTTGCGCGTGATGTAGGCTTTACCGGAAAGATCTTTTTTGTAGTGGAATTTCCACATATCTTTTGTTGCTTGATAGCTGTAATTTTTGATAATCCTCGGATCGTACGCCAGGGTAATATCGGAATCACCACTCATATTGTTGAAGTTGTATTTGAAAATCCTAAACGGATTGATAAGGATCCATTGTTTCCATCGGTTAAGGATCGTTTCCCCCATCTCCCCGACAAAGGTAGTTTTCTGAAATGCTCTGAAATCGTCAAGCGTGAGGCCGACGTTCTCCGGGATAGCCCATTGAACATCTAATCCCCTGGCTAATATCTTCCGGGCGTCGCCTTCCTCTAATTGCCTCGATCCCTCTAACACTTGTTCCAGGATCTTATCTGATAGCGAATTTGTGAGATACCAGGCCGAGAAGGGTTTTGGTTTCCATAGCGTATAGCCTTTTGGGAGTATCTGCTGCCAGGTTACAAATTTCTTCCCGGCTGCCGCTTTAATAAAATCGTTTCTTTCCCTGATCGCATTGAATACCGTTGCGGCCCATGTTGCTCCTTCTGATTTTGAGTTAACGAGATATGACAGGAATTGGAACCACCGATTATCATCAACGCCCGGCGTATCCCACATATCAGGATCGTCCGGGTAGTCTTTTTTGCTCGCCTGATACTGCTCCCATGAATCGGCCAAGTTTTCAATTAAATCATCATATTCGGCCGGACCGTATAACTGCCCCTTTGCCGCCATTTTCGCCAGGTTACTATTTGCCATGCCTATCTTTGTTTTGAAGGGTTTTAGTGGATCCTCCCACTCATCTGTAACCCGGTCGATTTTCTTTCCGCCCGGACCTGGAACCTTTATTACTTTCTTTTCAAGCAATCCGGCAGCTTCTAAATTCTCCATCATGCTCTTAATGTTCCGGGCCTTTGCCGAGTCTTTGAGTTCTCGGGATATATCTACCTGGTCCTCGATTGTATCCATTGTGTTCTTTGCTTCTACTTGCGCTAGACCCTGGGAGATAACTTCAAATTCTGACTCTAAATACTCGGTGTTGTAATCCTTGATTGATCCCTGTCGGGAAATCTGCCAGCCTTTTTTGTGGATCCGAACGTCTTTAGAGGAAACACCCAGGCCGAATTTTTTTGCCAGGTGTTCAAGTACCTGGTGGTGGAAATAATCTTCGTTTTCAAGCACGTTTTTATTGAGCATCTTCCGTTCGACTAGATCGCCCCGGAGCTTCCGCATAAAGTCATAGCGATTTTTAATCGCTGCTTTTATCTTCGGGTTCCCCTCAACCATAGCCTCAAACTTATCAAGCGTGTCCTTTACTTGCTGTTCGGAGTCAAAGCCAAACGGTAGGCCGTCGGCCGGATCCAGGATAGGTTTGCCGGTAAGTGGGTTCTCATTTGTCATATCCCGGTACATATCCCTCATTAAGAGAGTCATGTTAAACGTATCGTATTCCGGGGTACTTAACCCTTCCAGGAAACTCGCTATGTGATCCATAGCTTTCTTTTTGGTAAAATTAGGGATCTCCTGGAATACTCGCAAGGTGTTAATAATTGCGCCGTCTGTCTTTGGATCCAGGTGGAGGAAATGCCGCGAAAACGAGTGCGCCGTTTTCTCAATCGCCGCTTGTATCCGTTCTTTCAAGCCCGGTGGTTTAAATCCCCTGGCCGCCTCGATGTTCCCTCTAACGTGGTCCGGGAAAGCGCCCATTGGATCCGGTTCAACGCCTTTAAATAAAGGCTGCCCGGCCTCGATTGATTGCCGCATCTGATCGGTAATATCGACGGTATGGATCTTTTCTTTCCCCCGGTGGAGTTTTATCGTTCCCTCAAAATAATCTCTTGCTATGGATTGACTTCCATGCTTTTCCATAGCCTCTATAAACATCCAACCTTCATAGAAATCTGCTTTCCCAAAGTAGGATCCGCCCAGGACGCTAACGGCTTCTTCTTCGGTTGACGGATACTGCGCATCCATAGTTTTTTGATTTACCTCGTACCAAACCCTTTCTAATTGATCTGAATAAGATGAAGGTTCGCCATACCACTTTGTACCGGCTGTCATCCTTGAATCCCTATACTCGATCATAAACTCTTGAAGTTCGTCATAGGACGGGATAGGCCCCAGGTATTCCTGTTCTCTATGCTCAACTTCAATCTCCCCGGATTTGACTTTCACTCCCCATTTTTTTAGGTAGGCATTTGCGACGTTTACCAGGTGTTTATCGTAAAATTGTTTCTTGCCGTATCCGCCCATTTCCAGGTCCAGGCCCTCTAATGATCCGCCCTCTTTCCCTAAAATCTTTTCTGCGAGTTCATCACTAACAAGATCGGCAACGTATTCATTTGGGAAGAAAGCGTAATTATTGCTACCGTTACTTTTTCCCCATCCATAACGAGTTTGCGTGTTAGCAGCTATACTAGATTGCTGCTGGTTCCCATCAATATCAACAATGCGTAAGCCGGTAGTATTATCGTCAATCTTCTTAAAGTCTATCCTTTGTATGTGTCGTGCCATTCTATACCGCCGGGCCTGTTGGACCCCGGTAGTCCATCCGATTTTTGTGTAGCCTCTATCAACTGCATCCCTTAACGCTCTTTTGAATGACAATAAAGGCGCTGTCTTTTCAACAAATGGAGCATACGGTATTTTACCTCCGCCGTAAGAAATAATGGAGTCTTTTGCCTCTTTGTATTTAACGAAATCATCAAACAGATCTTGTCTAAGATCGTTAATCCATCTTCTCGCTTTCACTATTGGAAGTTGATTCCCCATTTTATCCTTAAATTTAGTAAGAGAGGTTTTTACTCTTTTTTCGTTCGCTATCACGGCCCTTGCGTAAATCATTACGGCCTGTTCGGATGTATCGGGATCGTCCTTAAAGCTTTTCACATAAGACATATTCCCTAAGTAGTCTTTTAGCTCGTTATAGGTTTTTAGGGTTCTTCCGCTAGAAAGAAGTACAGGGTTTAATAGGATCCCTTTTTCTTCGGACATTTGAAACTTAGACCCTTCTTCTTCCCTGGCCTTGAATAGCTGATCTGTCTTTTTCGAGTGAGCGGCCGCTACTTTATCGTAATCTGCTACTTGATCTAGCCGCCTTTGAACTTCGCTTTCTTCTGCTCTTAAAGCAAAAACATTTGTAAATTCTTTGGTTCCGCTTGGTGAGAAAACAGGCATAGACAGAGTAGAATAGGCTTGATCTAGCTTAAAGGCTTGTGCCTTTAGTTTCCATAATGCTACCTCATACTGCGTTTGAAGGCTTCTTGGAAATCCATTTTCATCAAAATAAATCTCACTTTCTCGCATAAGCGTTTCAGCCGTTGTGCTAATCATCGTTTCCAGGAATGTTATTTTTTCGGCTAGTATTCTCTTGCGTTCGTCTGTTACCTTAAATGTTCCATCGGACCACCCATGCCGTTTTCCGGCAAGATGCCAATCGCTTTGAATTTCCTCGATGAAGTATATGGGCGTTCCTTTCCTCTTTTCTTTCAATACCCCTTGCTGGTATTCTATTTCAAGCCGATACCACCCGGCTCGTTTAAGAGCATCATCAATATATTTTTCCAGGTTTCTATATTGCATTTGCTCGTCGATTGTCATTCTATCTAAAATGTTACTAGGCAATTTATCGTTAGGCGCCCAATACTCATAGAGCTTTAGGCGCCCGACAGCTTGGCTTAACCTGGCTATGTCTTCGGTTTTGTACTTCTCGAACATTTCAACTGCGTAATCGTGAAGGTCAGCCGCTTCGTTGAGCGCTGGAATCTCCGGGATCTTGCCGCCGAGTGCTTTCAGTTGGTTTTCGTAATACGCTTGATCCTCTCCCTGGACTACCGCCCACATATACTCTAATTCAGCTAACCTTATTTCATCATCCCTGGAGAAATCGGCGGTTGAATAATCATACCTTTCTGATTTCCTTATATGAGAAACGATGTTCTCATTATCGTAGTGATCTCCTACGAATGTTCCGGTTACTATACTGTTCGACGCTTCAAGCATAGTCTTTAATATTGTAAATTCTACTTTCTCTAAAATATCCATAGAAGGCCATAGATCATTAAACCCCCTGGCCTTGCCGTACTTCTTTTCTAGCCGGCCGAATAGAGCCATTATTTGTTTATTTGCGTCTTGATCTTTAGGCTTATATCTATAATCAGCCGGGAGGGTTAGCAGTAGTTCCTCGTAATTTGTTTTCTCCCCTTTCTCGGTCCACTCTTCATGTTTAGTAACCCTTTCTCTTTCACCGAAAGTATCTTCCGCGTTATCTATAGCGGCGGATTCCGCTTTTCCCAACTCTTTAAATTCATCAATGAAGTTTCCTTCATAATCGTAAAGATAAAACATTTCTGCCGATGGTTGATAACTTATATCGTAGCCATACTGTTCATCATGCCATACGGTTTCAGCTTCTTCCCAAGCCCAATTATGCGCTGTATATCTCGCTTCAAGTTCTGCTTGGTCCTGGATCCAATCTTCGGTAATTCCCTCAACGGTTCCCCCCCCCTCTTATTTATGTTACCGCCCAAAACTGTCGGCTGCCGATATTGACCCTCTCTCGCAATTTCTTCTTTTATCCGCACTATGTTCTTCTCGACAAGTTCATTTGAGTCAATTATTTCCTGTATTTCTTCCTCTGTCGGTTCTCGCTGCGTTCCCAGGTTAGGGAAACTAACCGGGTATCTTAGGAACTTTTCATCGTCATAAGGATAGGCATCAATGATTTTAATCTCGTTAGCGCTTAAAAACTCCATTATAGAAGGTAGTCTATCGGGGTCCTCCGTAACCTCTGTTAATTTTACATATTCTTTTGATATTTTCTTATCTTTGTTTTCCTCTAACCATTCCAGGATCCCCGACGTATTGAGTTCTTCCTTTTTAATTAACCCTTTCTTTTCCCAGGATTTTAATGTGCTAAGATATGAAGCCCCGGTTCCTTTGCCTGGTAGTTTATCAGTAATCACTCTTTTCATTTGTGAATAAAAGGTAGGGGCTTTGCCGGAATACCTGGTAGGTCCTATTTTAATCCGGGTTTCACTCTCTAATCTGATCTTACCGGCCCGGATAATTGCCTTTAAATCGTTATCGTTGTATTTGAAGTTAAACCCGTTTTGATTTAACCAATGTTTTATATAGGTAAGGATTCGGCGCATAAGACCGGGATAATCCCCGGACTCGGCCATTTCCGCAAGCTTTTCCTCTGCTGCTGATAATCGGCCTTCTTTTGTTTTGAGATCAAAGTTATAGATCCTCTGTATGTTGTCAAAGCCCTTCACTCCATAGGAGTTGAAAACTTGCGCCAGGAATGGTTCAAAGTTCTTGCCAAACAGGTTACGCGCTCCTTTGTGTCCGTATAGTTCGTGAAACAATAAAGACTCGGCTTGTTCCGGGTTAGTGATATGATCGGCAACGAAATACATCTGATTGAGTGACGGCCGATAAAGACCGCCAATAAGAACAGGTCGGTTCGGGTTTCTTAAAATATCTAACGGTAATTCATGTTGACCTTGAACAACAATAACTTCCGGTGCGTTCAGGATCCCTTTTGTCAATGGTGAAAGGACCTTTGTGAGAGCATCCGCTTTCATCCCCCTGGTCGTTTTTTTTACCGCCTTAAACTTTGCGTCGGTCGGTGCTTCGATAGTAACAAGCCAGGCACTAACTCCGGTGGCCTTGTCCATTTTCGCAAAGGTTCCGTCCGGCAGTTTTTCTCTTTCTCCGCCAATCTCATCAAACCACGCTTGAAATTCCTCCCACTTCTTGCCTTGCCGGTCAAAGACGGATCCGCCCATGATCGACACTAACCGGCCGCCTGGTTTCAAGAGGCTGTAGGCATGGCGAACGTGGTCAATGTCCTGGCCCTGTTCAAACGGTGGGTTCATTATGATCCGGTCGTACTGCTTATCGGTCCTTAAAAAATCATCCCCGACTACATTGTGGCCTTTTACATCTAAGATTTCTTTAAGGGTATAGTTCTTCTCTACAACGTCAAGATTTGCGTCCGGGTTCTGTTCCCGGATCACATCAGCTATATTCCCCTTCCCGGCCGATGGTTCGAGTACGTCCATACCATCCTCGATACCGGCCATATCTACCATCTGTTCGGCGGTTTCCGTTGGCGTGGGGAAGTAACCGGGGATATTATTGCCGAATAGATTTTTTTCGAGTTGCCGGATCCGCTTGGCGGTCGGGTCCTCCGCCGGTTTATTATCGCCAACATCCATTAGCGCTTTCTGCACTTCTTTAAGGGTATAATCGTCGGTAACGCCTAGCTTCTTTAACCCTTTAAAATCCCTGATCTGCTCTTTTATATCTCCCAGGCCGAAATCTTTGTAACCATGTTTTTCAGCTAACTTTATGAGTTCTTCCAGGGCCGGAACATCGTTTGTCCTAACGTCATATCCATACTTATCTGTTTGTGGGGTTAAATAAATCCCGAGTGTTTCCCTTAATTCTTTGGCCCCTTTCTTGCCCTTTACCTTATCAAGCATAGCGCTAAGATCGCTTGACCGAATAAAAACGCCCCGGTAAGACTTGTGCATTAGCCGTTCAATATCGGCTTTAGTCCTTACGTTTGCAAGTTCCTCCGGCAGCGTTCCGGCTTCCAGGTGGTCGGCTATGGCCCTTAGTTTGTTTTGCACAAGCTGTAGGCGTTCTCCGTCACGCATCCGGCTTTCAAGTTCCCGGTTCCGCTTAACGGTAGGCCTCTGCTCCATTGGCCGGGTTTTATCGTCGATAGTGGCTTGTAGACTATCAGCCGTTTCCCTGATCTTCGATACTGTCTTGCTAATGTCTTTTGCCGCCGGAGTTCCTATAACCGGCTCTCCCCGAGTGCGGAGTTCCTTGTCGATTGCTTCCGGGAAGTATTTGCGAATGTGATTGTTTTCGTGGGTAGTGGCCCAGGTGCGGAGGGCCTTTAGCTCGTCAACGGAAAGCTCCGGGAAGGATCCTTTGTGATAAGCGATCCCCCTCAACATACTCTTTCCGTCTTTAGTAATGTCTGCGGTATAAGCGGCTTTTGCTTTGGTGAGGTTAGAGGTGAGTTCCGACTTTGCTTTTCTTATCCATAAATCTCCATCCGGTTCTTCCCATATCTTTTCAGCGCCTTCAAGATTGACTTCAACCATGTCGGCCGCTTCTTCCTTTGTAACAGGTAGATCCATATCTTCTGCTGATCGTGCATACCTTACAGCGCCTTCCGGTGTTGTTGTTACCCAAATTGCTTCATATCCGCCTTCGGTTATGACTTCTCTCAACCTTGGCGGTATTTCATTACCTCGATCTTCCTCCAATTCCAGGATAGTTTCAGCTTTCCCCCAATAACCATGAGTGCTATATCCTTTTGTTTGTGCTTCCGGCGCTGCTGCCTGTGCTTCAATCGCCTCTATCTTGCCTTTGTTCTCCCATACCCGGTATGTATTGCCAGGATCATCAGGGAGTGGAGAGTGAATTACATAGCCTGTTGCCCCTTCCGAAGATTTAACTATTTCGGTTACTTCCCCTTCAAGTGTAAGCAGTTTCTTGTTTGTAGGAGTATAGCGTATCCTATCCCCGACTTTTACTGCCGCCTCCGGTGCTGCGGCTTTCCCCTTAATCTGTTCCATAGCCCAATCGTGAAATCTTGTAAGACCTTTTTGCTCGTAGTGTTCCTCTACTGTTGCGCCAAACTTGCGACCTAACGATAAACTAGCCAGGTAATTACTAAGTCTTTGCGTATCCCCTGTTTCTTCAATGACCTTTGACCATCGGTTAATTTCCCAATCGCTATTGTCTTTTGCCGCCTCCGGCGCTTTCTGCTCTATCGTCGGTTTCCACCCGGATTTGTCTTTGCCA
>Ga0307378_10002811_pt1 | contig 26100 bp, 40 predicted proteins | sample UN1MG_FD_202238 | JGI IMG/M metagenome (GOLD analysis project Ga0307378, IMG submission 202238) | Soil microbial communities from Risofladan, Vaasa, Finland - UN-1 | ecosystem: Environmental > Terrestrial > Soil > Coastal area > Acid sulfate soil | place: Finland: Risofladan, Vaasa | collected...
GCGACGGCGTGTGGGACTGGGACTTGCACCTGGGCACGTCGTATTTCTCCGCACGGTGGTGTGCGCTCGCAGGGTACGCTTCGGGGAGCATTGGCTCGATCGAAGAGTGGTTTCAGATCATCCACCCCGACGATTTCGCGGCCTTCAAGGCCCGTCTCGACGCGCACCTCAATGGGGCAACACCTGTGTTCAAACACGAGTACCGCATCTCAACACAGGCGGGCATCTACAAGTGGATGCTGGTTCGGGGTGTTGTGGAGCGGGACCACATGGGGAGGGCCATGCGCATCGCGGGTTCGCAAACGGATATCGACAAGCAGAAGCTCACCGAAGCTCGCGTCCTTTACGACGCGCAGTTCGACCGGATCACAGGGCTCGTCAATCGCTTTCAATTCTTGGAGGAGGTCGCTCTGGAAATGGAGCAGATGCGCCTGAACCCGGAGTACCGCTTCTCGGTCATGCTCCTCGACCTCGACCGCTTCAAATACCTCAACGACAGCCAGGGCCACGCCATCGGGGATCAGGTTCTCCTGGCTGCCGGGCAACGCATCAAAGCGAACCTGCGCGGGCAGGACATTGTGGGGCGCTACGGCGGCGATGAATTCGTCGCGCTGATCAAAGGCACGTCGAGCCAAGTCGCGGCGACCTTTGCCAAGGGCATTGTTGAAGCGTTCCACGACCCCTTCCGCATCGACAGCAGGGAATATCGGCACGGTATCTCCATCGGCATGACCACGGCGAGTAGCTCGGAGTACACCCAGCCCGAGGACGTGATCCGCGACGCCGATATTGCCATGCACCGAGCGAAGGACGAGGGCCGGAACCAGCACATCATCTTCACCACGGAGATGCGCGACGATTTGGCAAAGCAGTTCAGCCTGGAGCGCGACCTTCGGATGGCCCTCCACCAGCACGACCTGAGCGTTCACTACCAGCCTGTCGTCTCCCTCACCACGGGCAAGCCCATCTCATTTGAGGCCCTGTGTCGCTGGTATCACACGACGCGCGGGTTCGTGGGGCCTGCCGAATTCATCCCCATTGCCGAAGACACCGGCCTGATTCACGAGATCGGCGAATTCGTCCTCGACCAGTCCGTGATCGATATGAGCCAGTGGAAATCACCGGATCCGATCTCGGTCAGCGTCAATGTGTCGCCCAAGCAGTTCACAAACCGCAACCTCGTCCACCGCTTCAAGAAGGCCCTGGCTTCGCACGACCTTCCGGCGGGGTCCGTCGGCGTCGAGGTCACGGAGTCCGCGCTCATGGTGGACGAGAACGCGAGCATCGAGACAATGAAGGCGATGCGCCGTGCCAACTTCTTCGTTCACCTGGACGATTTCGGCACGGGGTACTCAGCCCTTCACTCGATCCTGCGCTTCCCCATCGACGGCCTCAAGATCGATCAGAGCTTCGTCCGCAATCTCGACAAGGGGGTGCGTGCGAAGCAGATCATCGAGACGATCGTCCAGCTTGCCCACAACCTCGGCATCTACGTCATCGCCGAGGGTATCGAGACGAAGGTGCACTGGAACATCCTCAAAGAGCTTAACGTCGATTTCGGCCAAGGCTACTACATCGCCAAGCCTATGCCCGCATCGGATGTACAGGGCTGGCTGGCCGCCTTGCCGAAAGACTAGCGCCACTTGGCGTCGGCCTGCTCGTGGAGCAGGGTCAGCACCTCGCCGTAGCGGTCGTAGGGGCGACGAGCGACGCGCTCACGGTTCCGTAGGCGGACGAGAGGCACAACGTCACGGGTCAGCGACACGTAGTCTCCGTCCCTCACAGCCTCGGGTACGACCTCGTACTCCAACATATCGGCGTAGCCCTTGCCGACGTAAACCGGCTCCCCCATCTTGCGTGCCATCTGCAACGCGACGGAGGTGGCGAGTTTCTTGTAGCCCTGCTCGTACTCGATGCGGAACAGGAAGGTGCCCACGCTGCCGCTGGATCGGAAGAAGCCGTAGCCGAGAATGTACTTGTCGTCGTGGTCTTCTAGGAACCGGGAGTCGTAGATGATGAAGGTGGTGTTGTCCTGATCGACATGGACAAGGGTTTCACGTCGAAGCGTAGATTTTTGCTTCGGCATCTGCGGAAGAACCGGGTGGCGAGGCTTATGGCTCAGGTCCGCCATGATCTCCTTGACCCGCGCAGGGGTTATCCGTCCTTCGCGGACAAGCTCCGAGTACCAACCGCGCTCTGCGAATTCGAGAACCCGAGACTCCCACCTGCGCATCGTGAGGCGTTCCCCTGCGGGAGTGAACCCCCCAGAGGTGTACTCTGGATTTCGGGCGTACCAAAACTTGTTGATCACCTTGCCGAGCCCCTGGCCTCGGTATTCCCGAGCCACCACGACCAAAGACGCGCCCCACTCATCGGTGGCTTCGGCCACGATTTCTCCGCGCTGATTGAGAATGGCGATGGCAGGAGGCTTCCCTGGGCGACCCCGCACCTGCATTTGCTCTCCCTTCACACGGATGTTCTGGAGAAGCTCGGTGTACTCGGCCCGGTTGCGCTTCGCCACGTTGCTCACCAGAGCCACCGACCACGCCGGGTATTTGACGGTGCGAGCGTGCCCAAGCGCGGCACTGATCTCAGCGCGCTCCTTCGGCAACCGATCCCACCATGACGCCCACATGGGAATGTCCTCGGGCTTAACCCCGAACGCGAGGAGCGCCTTGCCCCCGTGGATGACCGCGATCACGGCCCCATCACGCTCGATCACCCATCCCTTGCCGCCTCCGTAGGGCACGAGGAAATTGAATTCGTGGCCCTCCGTGTGCACGGTCGCAGCCGACAAAAGGGTCTGGTTCATCTTGACCAGATCGAAATCGTAGGCGTCGGAGGGGTGGTGCTTCCCACCTGGATTGAGGAATTTCAGGTACTCGTCAACCGTCAGCAGCCCCGGCTCCCCTTTGGCGAAGGAAGCGGGCAGGGGCGTCGTAGCGGCATTGAGCCACCGGGCCGCAACTCGTAGGTGTGAGGTTCGCATGGCTAAAACAGGCGGTGGAAGTATGGTCGGCTCCCCTTGGGGTATGCCTTCGTCTTGCCGCCGCGTTCAAACTCTTCGTAGGTCGCAGGCACCTGCTTGAAGCGTACGTCCTTGAGAGCGGGGCCGAACAACCCCACAGAGAGATGCCCGAAATTCCCGTGGGCCTCGGACTGAGCGAAATCATCGATCAGGACGCCATCGAGTCCCTCGTCACGAGCGTCGCGGAACCCCGACACGTCGTGGTACTGGACGTTCATTAGGTCGCCCTCGCCCCGTGCCTTGAGCCAGATCTTCATGTCACGTTGGGTTGTCCCGATGAAAAGGCGTCCCTCAGTAGCCCCTCCGGGCGGGAGAACCTTGCCGCTTTCCATGTGGAATTCGTAGCTCCTGCTCCCGGCCCGGCCCTCGCTGTTCTTCCAGGGCTCGTACCCCTTCGCCGCCAGCCGCTTTTCGATCTCTTTTTCATAGCCGTTTTGCGCTTCGGCATACTTGGCCTTGACCTCTTCCAGCCGCTCGCGGAGTTTCGTGTCCTCATCGACTAGATCATCCAACCGCTTCTTGACCGCGCCGGGATCCGCCTTGGCTTTCAGCGCAGAGCGCCACGCATCGTAGGCTGCGGTGCTTTCAGTGTCGATCTCCCGCATGCGGTTTTCGATCTCCGTCCACTCCTTTGACAGCTTGGAAGTGGCGTTGTAGCCGATACGGTTCCACGGGGCCTTATCGACTGGCTTGTAGCTCTTGGCCCGGCCGTTGCTTCCCCATTCGACTTCCGAGTAGTCGTACTCCAGACCGACGAGCTTCTGGATCTCCTGAACCGTTGGATCGGGGTCAGGGCGTGCGAGGTTGGAGGACGAGATATAGATCGAGGACCCCGAGCGAGGGATGTAAAGCTGGGCGATGGATGGGCTGTCGGAGAACCAGGACACGGAGTCGTACCCTCCCGGCCGCAGGACGCCTGAGAAGGGCTCAATCGTGCCGTGGAACAGCTTGGACCCGGCCGGCAACAGGACAGCCCCACGAGCCGTGTGGAGCCTGTGCCGGGCTGCAACTCGGGTATGCGAGGGGCGCGCCATCTATCGAAGACGACCTATAGGACGACTACACAGCGAGCCCGACGACCGCTCCGATGATGGTGGCGAACAGAAACCCCAGGACAACTACAGCAAACCAGTATTGCGCGCGTTTCAAAGGATGTTCGCCGCAAGCGTCGCCAGCGGGCTTCTCTCGCCTTTGAGGAGGGTGATATGCCCTGCGACCTCAAGATCCTTGAATTTCTCGATCAGATAGGCGAGCCCGTTGGTCCGAGAGTCGAACCGCGAGCCATCGATCTGTTCGATATCGCCGGTCAGGACGATCTTGGACCCCTCGCCGATGCGGGTGACGACCGCCTTCATCTCGGGGACCGAGAGATTCTGGCACTCGTCCACGATCATGTACGCGTTCGGGATTGAGCGACCACGGATGTAGGTCAGCGCCTCGATCTCGATCGTGCCGTCGTCAAACTTCATGTCGATGGTGCGCTTGTCGCCGCCGAGGAGGAACGAAAGGCTGTCACGGATCGGCTGGATCCACGGAGCCATCTTCTCGGCAAGGGTGCCTGGCAAGTACCCGAGGTCTCGCCCCATCGGCGTCACGGGACGCGTCACGATCAGCTTGTTGTAGCGACCGTTCTGCTCCATGACCTGATGGAGTCCGGCAGCCGTGGCAAGCAACGATTTTCCACAGCCTGCTTTGCCGATGAGCGACACGAGTGGGATCGAAGGGTCGGTGAGCACGTCGAGTGCAAACCTCTGTTCCTTGTTCTTCGCCGCGATGCCCCCGATCTTCGTGCTCTCCTCCACCCTCAGCTTGTACATGTGCCCATCGAAGTAGCGTCCGATGCACGAGTGCTGGTCACTGCCGTTTTTGGCGATCAAGAATTGGTGGGGCGCGAGCGTCTCTTGAAGCTCGGGTGGAAGCTCGACCCTTCCGATGGTGTAGATCGTGTTGATCGAGTCCGAGTCGAGGTGGATGCGGGAAGCTCCCGAGTAAAGCTCGGCTTCGTCGCGCCCCCACTCGTAGCCGTCGGCAGTGACACCGGCCGCGTCAGCGATAACGCGCATGTTAATGTCGTTCGTGATCAGTGTGCAGCCAAGCCTCTTGGCGACGGCGATGATCGCCTCGTCGTTTGACGCGGCTCCTTCCTCTTTTTCCGCTACACGGAGCCGTCCGCCATCTTCCAGAGGAACGCCATCGGTGAGTCGCCCTTTTGCCCGTAGGGTGTCCAGGGAACGAATCACCTTGCGGCAATTGGCACCCACGATATCCTCGCGGGATTTGTGCCGGTCAAGCTCGATCAGCACTTCAAAGGGGATGACTACTTCATGTTCCTCAAAGCGGAAAACCGCATTTGGATCGTCAAGGAGTACGTTGGTATCGAGACAAAACGCCCGTGGCATTCAAGTAGAACCAACTTATAGGACCGCGAGTGACGCACTCCTAATTAGCCGGGACGGGGCGCAGATCACCGTCATCCTGTACGCAGAGACACTCGTCGCCCACTACTTGAGCGACGAGTTGACCGGCAGCCCGGCCTTTAAATTCAGGGTCGTACACACTTCTACCGCATCCCCTCGACCAGCTTGTTCGCGGCCCCGACCTCGCGGCCGAGAGCGGCGATCTGGTTCGGCATTTCCCGAAGCGGGTACTTGCCCCTTCGGATCTTCCGACTCGCGGCGATGGCTTCCTTGAGCCTCCCCTCGATCAGAAGCAGCTTGTCGTCCTGGGACAGCTTCATGTCGTCACTCTACCGAGTGTAACCAGTTTCTTCCTCGGCCCCTTGACGAGCGCGTAAGGGGCCGCTACAACCGAGGAGTCATGGTGACGCTCCTCAATATCTACCCCGCGCGGCCCGTGCTCTCTGAACGAGAGCGCGAGGGTGAATTGTGCCTGCGCGGGGGTGTTGAGTAGAGCGACCGAAAACGGACAGGTCGTCCCCCGCGCAGGAACGGTTCGCCCCTTCTGCGTCGGAGTGGTCTAACGGTAGGACGCCAGATTTTCAATCTGGATAGTGCGGGTTCAATCCCCGTCTCCGACACCACCTGCCCTGTTCGTTCAATGGCTAGGATGCCTCATTCTCAGTGAGGAGACAGGGGTTCGACTCCCCTACAGGGCACCATCCTACCTCACCATCGGTCGATCCGTTTAGGGTCGGTAGCTGAGTTGGTTTTAGCGCCAGTCTGTTAAACTGGAGTACGTGGGTTCGATACCCACCCGGCCCTCCAATTCATTCCGAGGTGGTCTCAACGGTAAGACGAACGGCTGTTAACCGTCACGATGCAGGTTCGACTCCTGCCCTCGGAGCCATCATGTCCAAGCAAGCACCATGCGCCCGCAAGGGCGCGTCCAACCACAACGGCAAGCTCGTGCTCGCCCAGGTCCGGTACATCCTCGGGTCGTCCCGATCGAACCGTGCCCTGGCGCGTGAGCTTGGCGTTTCCTCAGCCTGCATCTCCAACGTGCGCACGGGACGGACGTGGAATTGGATCGATGAAGACTGGGACGAAGACGAACGTGTGGCTGCTTAGCCGGCTGCTGCGTGGTTCCGAACAACCATCTGGCAAAAGGCAACAAATTCCAGATTCGTCATCGACTGTTTCGATTGATTGGCTACTTTCGTGACCCACTGGACGTTCCCGACGTGGTAGCCAAGCGCACTGTCAATCCGGTCAAGGGAAGCCATGTTGGGAGAGGACGCGGCCCACTCATTGTATTCTCGATTTGTAGCTGGCAAGCGCAATGGAGTCCCGGTCAGGGCACATCGCCCACCCTGGCTTTCAAAAACGGACACAGCTTCCCCTTGTGTGATCTCGAATTTCTTGCTCCGGGCGCGCGCTCCGATTTGGATCCTCTGCCAAAATTCCCCTGAGATCGGGCCTTGTTTTGATCGCTGGTAACACACGATGCACCGCACCCCCTTCACCAATGCGGGGGCGCTAATGCGTGCCTCCTTTCCACAATCACAGCGGACGAGCCAGGATCCAGAGACGTTTGCTTTCCGCAACACGAGTCTCGATCCGAATCTCTGCCCCGTCAGATCCCCGTAGGTTTGCCGCGGCTTCCTACGGGCTCGGAGAGCGACGCCCTTTTGTGTCCGGCTGATCACGCAAGAGCGGCATTTGTCTGGGTTTTTGGCGCTTGACCTGCCGGCTGCTGTGCCCTCCCACCGTGTCCCGCACTCGCAAACCCAGTGGAATCTTTTGTTGGAGCGCGCCCCCCATTCAGAAGGGTCCATGCCATTGGCGCGGTTACGCTCCGAATCCCACACCGCCATGAGCTTCGGATGGTCGATAATCCGTGAACGAGGCGGGCGCCCAGGCGGCCCCCCTTTACTTGGTTTCACGGCACAGCCCCGATGAAGATGAAGGGCTTCTTCGTCCCCATCTCTGAGTAGGTCACAGGCTCACGCCCCAGCGCAGGGGCCCGGTGGGTCAGGCTGATCGCCTCGCAAAAATCGTCCATGTTCGACCAGAACACGTCGCTGGCCGCCTTCTTGTCCTTCGCCTGGACGATGGCAAGGGGCACGTCGGTCCCATAAATGTCGTGGGAAACGAGGTAGGTCTTCACGATCCCCCTTACGCCAAAATCGGAGGGAGGTCGGCGAGGGTTTCGATCTCGACGCCCTCCAACCACGCGTGTCCGTTCCAAACTTCGTCGTCGGACTCGTACGCCTTTGCGTTAGGGAGCCGCTCAAAGTGTTCCTGCTGCATCCCGCTGTAAGGGAACACGCGGAAGAAGAACATCGGGGAGTCCTCGCCGTTCGGATTCTCCGGCACGAGGAACGACCACCGGCCATCGAGGGTCTCGTCCTCGACCTTCACCGGGTCGTCCTTCCACCCATGGTAGCGCTCGGCACAGCGCGTGTGGAGGATCGGAAGCAGGTGCTTCTCCACCTCGGCCTCCGTCGCCGTCAGCCAGTAGGCGAGTCGCGGCGTGCCCCACGTACCGAAGCACGGCGCGTAGTTCCGGCACTCTCGTAGGAAGCGGTGGACGATCACGTCCCACGCTACCCGCCATCTCATACATGAGCCCTCGGCGAGCCCAAGGACTCATGTATGAGACGTTAGGCTGCGGCCAAGATCAGGTCGGAGACGCGCCCATTCCCGCCCCGAACCGCCTCGTTGGCGATGCGCATGAAGGTGGGCTCGTCGGCCTCCAACATGAGCTTCTGCGCGAGCAGGTGATCGCACAACGGGATGTGGTGAGGCAGGTGGATGCAGAACGTCGAGAGCACCATGTCGTCTCGGTTCACGAGCTTGACGTTGCCCTGGTACGAGTTGGAGTCGAAGCGATAGCGACGACCCGTCCGCGTTGTGACGTAGAAGCACTTCCGAGTGCGCCACTCCATCCGTTGTTCCGCCGTCAGGCAGGTCAACAAGAGCTTCTCGGCCTTCTCCGCAGCTTCCGCCTTCTTGGCCCTGTCCTCCTCACGCTGGACCCTGTACTGAGCCTGACGCTCCTCATAGGCCGCGCGCTCGGTTTCCTCGTGTGCAGCCCTCTCCGCGGGGTCCATCTGCTGCCACACATGCGGAGCAGGACGATTCCACGCGTTCCACACGGGGGTGTGGTTGAACGACGTAGCCGAGGAGCCCGTCGTGATCAGGCCAGCCGAGGCCGAAGCAGTCGTGGTGATCGACAGATCGACACTGCTGCCCGTCACAGAGCCCGTGACGATCGAGTTGTTCCACTGTCGCCACACGATCTCCGTCGTGCCCGTCGCCACGTTCTGCGTCACCGACTGCGGATGAAGCTGGATGGAGTTGGACGTGGACGACGTAGTGTTCGTCAGCGTCAAATTCCAACTCTGCCACAGACTGTCAGTGCTGATCTGAGTCCCGATCAGCGACGAGCCATCGCCCGCCGTGATCGAGATCTCAGTCCCCGGCTGGCCGACCAGATCCTCGACAGTAGCCGTGTGCAGGATTTCTCCCGGCTCCGGTACGAAGGGCCGTGGCTCCGCGACCACCGGGCCCGCGGTGAAGGTGCCTCCGTCGAGGGGCATCTTAGCCTCCCTGGAGCGGGGGAACGAGGATCATGCGCTCGACCTTGGGATCGAATTCGGACATGGGCTCGCCCTTCTCGCCTTCCGATCCGGTGACGTGGTAGGCGCGGTAGCCCTTCTTCGTCAACTTCTCGTAGGTGTCGCGCGCTGCGGCAACCTCGTCCTCGTTGTTTCGATCCCAGATCGATTTGGTGTCACCCTCGGGGCCCATCTGTTCGATGAGCCCGAAGCCGGTGCCGGGTTGGTAGGTACGGGGTGAGCCGTCGAGAGGGCTGGTTCCAGCGATGTTTTCCATTTGATCTCCTGTTGTACAAGGCATGAGTGCCTGTCCCTCTACTCTACGCCAAACAAGAGGCCCGCGGAACGTGCGGGTTCCGCGGGCCTTGAGAAGTTCTAGCTGAAGATCGGGAAAGTGACGCGACGAGGCACGCACGTCACCTCCGGCGAGGTGCCGGCACAGGTGATCTTCGGTTGAATTGGGCAGGTCTGGCTGCCGCAGACGTAGCCCATGACCCCGCTGAAATCGAGCCCGCAAGCGGGGCAACGAAAACCGAGCGTAGGGGCCGGTGCCGGGGAAACCGGCACCGGCTGGATCACCGGCAAAAGGATCACCCGCTCGGGGGGATCTTCATCGGCAATGTCCGCCATCTAGTACCTGCGGTGAGGCGGCGGCGGTGCGTACCCATGCGTGACCTCGGCGTCCGCCGGGAAAGCGCTGGGCTCCTCGACAGGCTTCCGACGAGCGCGGCTCACAGGCACCCCGCGCTTCGCAAGGTTGCGTGCGGTGTCATACTCGCAGAGCCACTCCAACGCTGGACGATCCGTGCGTCGTTGGAAAGTCGTGTGTCCGACCCGGGACGTAAGCTCCTCACCATACTCGGTGCCGAGCTTCCTCCGCTCCAAGCTCTCGTTGAGGCCGGAGCGGCGGGAGCGACGGCGAGGCTGCCGCCCACCGCGTTCTTGCTCCCCACTGAAATTCATGCCGGCAGGAGCAATCCCTTGAGACGACGTGGTGTGCGAGGTTGAGGACGACACCTCGATGGTGTCGGACGTGTACGTCTCCCCGTACTCGGTGCCCATCGAACCCCCGGCCGCAGCCGGGGCCGAGTCGTCCAGCGACATGCTGTCCATCGTCATGCCACGCACGCCACCCTTTGATCCGCTGGTGCCCCACTGCGGACCAGTGGTCGAGCGAAGCACGGAGAAGCGCTTCTTCTCCTTCTCCTCGTAGACGGCGACACCGATCACGCCGACATGGGCTCCCGTGCCCATCTGGTCGCTGTAGCTGTCCTTCTTCCCGCCAAAGCGAAAGGCCGCCACGGAGTCATCCGTCTTACGGAAGCCTTGGATATCGTGCGACTCGTGCGGGTCGAGCACGTACCCTCGCTCGCCACGGCTGCCGACCTTGCCCGTGATCACGTCACGGCCATCGACGGTTGCAACGAATTCGATGCGCCCGTGCGAGTTGTTCTCAACGCGGATCGAGTAGCGGTCTCCCATCTTCCCGATCACGTAGAGCTTGTCCTGGTGTAGTACCGCGGGGAGTCTTTTGCCCCGCTCATCTTCGATGCTGATATTGACGAGATTCATCGTCTCTTTTCCTTCTTGCCTTGCCGCATCCCCGTATTTCGTGGCGCATTCGGGGTGCATGAAAGCAACGTTGTCGTAGTCCCAAAATAGGGACGGATCATTGTCGAGCCACGACTCGGCATGGGTGATAGCCATGTCCGCCGGGGTTCGGATCCAGTCCTCGCAATACTCGCAAACGTTGTCGCCGGAACGGAGAAGCAGCTTCCAGATGAGATTCTTCTGGAGCTTCGACTTCGCCGTACCGAGCGGCATGCCAAGCTGATCAGCTTGGCGCTGTTTCCGAGTCTGTTTTGACATGGGTTCCTCCCCCGTTGGCGTATTCGGCCGTTGGTGAAGTGGTGCGTGGGGCAGCGACCCCCCTTTGCAATATACCCCCGGTCGCTACTCGGGTACGAAAAGCGGGACTCGACCAGCCCCTCCTGGTATGGACTCGGACTATACGGTCACGAGCCGGAGGGGGTCAAGCCCCGTCCTGAATTTTCTTGATCGCGGCCGGTACATGCTTGTCGAGCAGGCCGGTGGCCCAGGACGTTTGGACGAGATACGTCGCCATGTGGGCAAAAGCTCCCGCGCTCATGTCGTCCAAGATCACGAAGCCATCGACCATCAGATCCCGGTTCTTGACGAGCCACCAGTGGATCTCATGGCCGCGCGTGCCGTCGAGACCCCGAATTCCCTCGGGCAGCATGTGGGCAGCGCACGTCCGGCCGATCACCTCGCCACGGAAGCCCCGGGCGTTGAGATAGCGCTGCATATCCTCGGGCGTGTTGTGGTAGCGCCAGGACGAGGAGATCACCACCTTGGCCTCCGTCGCCTCCACGATCTGATTGAGGCGCTCGACCGCCTCGGGGTCGATCATGCGAAGCCACCAGTAGTCGGTGTTCGGGTCGGGGGCAATATGTGCCGGGTCGCGGATCGAACCCATGAAGTTGGCGTTGTTGAGCACCCCGTCCATGTCGAGGAAGACGACGTGCATCAGCCCTCAATTTCGGGCCACGGACCGCAGTCCTCAAGCTCGTCCACGCCGATGGGGTTGAGCACGGCTGGATTCATCAAAGGGAGGCCGCCCTCCTTGCGGACGTACTCACCCACAACACAGGGACGGCCGCGCTTGGGTGCGAAATCGGGGTCCACCTCGGAATTGCCGTAGATCCAGCAGGGTGAGCCCTTGTACTCGGGCTTGTCGTGAGCCGCACAGGTCGCCTGTGGGCCGTCATAGGAGAGGTGGGGGCAGGCTCGCCCGCCCGGCTTCCAACGCGCTCTGACACCATCCTCCGTCCACACGGGAATGATTACGTCCATTGAGACGCAGCACTGCCCCGACCGTTGGCAGATCACAGCTTTGGCCACTCCTTGACCTCGGCCCACAGCCACCATTCATCGGGCTGCTTCTCGGGCTCTGGCACGGCGAGTTTGAAGTGCCACGTCGAGGCGTCGTCGTAAACGTCGAGCACGTTCGACACGTTGTCCCAGTTGGAGCAGGCGCCTCTACGCTGATACAGGCGCTCCTTCACCAACTCGATTTCCAGGCAGTTGGCGATCAACATCGACAACGACTTGCAACGATACGCCTCGACCAAGGAGAAGGTGAGCTTCGGGTCGAAGTTGAACAGCCGGTTCAGGATGGTGGGCAGGGCGTCTGTCTCCAGGCGCTTGAATTCCAGTTCGGTGGGGTTCGTCCAGGTGCGCATGGCGTACTTCTCGTGGAAGTTGTGGAGACTCGCGGCGGCTTGCTCCATCGTGGTGCCCAGTTCCTTCAGCGCGGCCTCCATCGAAATGAAGCCCATGCTGAAGCCCATGAACGTCTGATTCAGACGCTCGACTTCGCGGGGGGACAGGTTGGCCACGCCTTACCTTACGCCAAACAGCGCTCACTTGGGTTTGCGGGGGTCAGACGGGTACGCACCGAGTTTGTGAAGGGCCACCAGCACGTATTCGATCTCGTCAGGGAACACGTACCAGCGCCTCGCAGGCCAGCTAAACGCCCCGAAGTAGTCGTTGAGCACCTTCCAGTCGGCCTTGGACATGAGGTTCTTGACCTTCCGATCGTCCGTGGGCTCGATGTAAAGCCCGCCCTTGTTCGGCTTCTCCCTGCGCAGGTACACCTTCCACGTCCGCGCAGTCATGCGCCGGAGCCCCTCGGAGATCCGATCCATATACACCTGCTTGGAGTACGGACCCGGCCCGAGGTTGTCCAGGTACTCTTCCGAACTTGGAAGATCTGGAAACTTGGAAAAGCGCATCGCAATTCACGCTACCCATAGGACGAATTACAGCAGCTTGAGGTCGCCTGTAATCGGGTCGATCTCTTCAGGCATCGCCGGGCCGATAGCACAGCACGTTAGGGTAGGCACCCCCTTGAATTCGGTCAGACCTGCATCGGTGATCATCGCACACAGGAGTCCAGCCGCTTTCGCAGCCTCGTACACCCGTACAAGGTCTGCTTCGGACGACACGGACACACATACCTTCGTGAAACGTCCGGTAAGCCACGAGGTCAGCGCGGGTGTCGTCCTCGTGATCACAAAATCCCCATCGGTCGTCTGAGGCATTCGATCGAGCAGCACCTTCATCGAGGCATGCGCGCCCTGAGCGATCATCTTCCCCTTGCGCATCCCCAGATCTTTCCGCATGACGATGACCTGCTTCGGCTCAGAGGGCCTCGGTCGGTGGTAGGGTCCCTCCCGCTCCTCGTCCCAGGGCGCGTACTCGTCTCCCGGGAACTGATCTTCGTACCCGTTCCCGGGGTATTTCGGGTCTGCCATACACCACCTTACCCCAACCTACGCCGACGTTAGCGCGGTTATATGATCCGATCAGGGAGGTGCGAGGTGTACGTCTCTGTTTGCATAGCTGCGATTGTCTTAATCTTAATTTTCTCTATCTTCCTTCCTCGCACCTCACCTACGACTCCGACCTTGCCTCCCCGAGACCCGCCGAGACCCTCCGAGATGAAAAACAATGATCCCGAGCCGTTGCTCATGTCGGAAGTTGCTGACGAGCTAGAGGTCGAGCCCGACCGTGTGAAGAACTATCTGGAAGGGCTGGGCCACCGGATCAAAGGGGACCCACCGTTGTCGGACAGCATCGTCGGGATGGTCCGCGCCTTCATCCTCGACACCTAGTCGTCGGCGTCGGCGTCGGCCAACACGAAGGTGTCGTTCGACTCGATGATGGTGTAGCCGTCCTTGTGCGTCACGACGACGCCGGGCACGTACCCGTGGCCACAGCCTTCCACGATGCAGCGGATGGCCTCTTCGTCGCGGTCGTACACCATCCGTTCGCCACACGCCTTGCACCTAACCGGCAGTCGTCGTCGGAACTCAATTACTTCACCCATCAGTCTCTCTCCTTCGGAAGCTGCACCACAGCCTGCATCTCGGAGGCACGGAGGCCATCGAGAAACTGCACGCCGCATTCATTCATGCGGATCGCATCGACCCATCGAACGATCACCCGGTTGGTCGTGGGGGCGGGGCAGCCTGGGATCGTAAACTCGACCTCGTACACCTCGCCCACCACGGGCAACAGGTCGGGCGCAAAGGTCAGCCGCATCCCACCGCTGCCGATGTTTCGGCCGAGGGCTCCTGCCTTGAGGCCCGTATTCGTGACGACGGTTTCGACGTGAACCGTGTGCCGGTTTGCTGCCCTGCGTTCCACCTATAGATCGGATCTCTATAGGCGCGCGCGGGGCGATCTAAAAGTGGAGCAGCCCGATGACGGCGCAGTGAAACTGGGCCAGCCGCTCGCGGCCTTTCAGGTCTTCAAGCTCGATGGCGAACAAGAACGCCTCGACCTCCGCCCCCATCTCCGTCACGATCTTCCCGACAGCCTCGGCCGTTCCACCCGTCGCCAACAGGTCGTCAATGACCAGCACCCTGTCACCGGGCTTGATCGCGTCGGCATGGATGTGGATCTCGTCCTTGCCGTACTCCAGCCCGTACTGCTGACTGATGGTGGGGCAGGGCAGCTTTCCGGGCTTGCGCGCGGGGACGAATCCGACATTCATCGACGCAGCGATCTGCGGGCCGTACCAGAATCCGCGACTCTCCATGCCCACGACGACCGTGGGTTTCAAGGTCTGCGCGACGGCCCAGTGCTCCACGATCATCTCCTTGTGAAGCTCGGGGTCTTGCAGAATCGGTGTCAGGTCTCGGAAAACGATGCCCGGCTTCGGGAAGTCGTTCACACTACGGACGGCGGCACGGAGACGAAGGTTGTCGGACACACCCCCTCTTACCCCAAACCACGAGTAGAATGAGCCATGCACGTCTGCGAAGGTTGCAAGAGCGTCTGCTCGGCGCGGTTCTGCTGGATGTGCGCGCTACGGAAGATCGAGGAACTTGAAGCTGAGGTCTCTCTCCTCAAGCGCGAACGCGAAGTTCTCGTTAGGACGTTGCGGGCTCGTAGGCGTGAATGATCTCGGCCAGAGCCTTCGTGCGCGCCGGGTCAAGCTCGGTGAACGAGTGCGAGATGCCCGTGGCAACGAGGAAATCCGAAGCCCAAGGCAAGTAGGTCTCGATGTTCTCCGGTGAGATGCCAGAGGCGATGGCAAGGCGCTTCGTCCCCGTGCTCATCCATCGAATCTTGTCGATGGATGCTTGAATTCCCGTTCCTGGTCCCGAGGTCGTCACCACGTCCATAAAAGGCGAGGCGAGCTTTGCAGCCTCGGCCCAGTCGTTTACGGCCTTCTGGTACTTGAACGCGACACCGCCGAAATACTCGCCCCCCCACCCGCTCTCCTCAACGAATTCTTCCTTCAGCGCCCAGACTTGCTTTGCAAGGGGGCTCACCCCTCCGTCCGTGACCCCGCTCTTGTCCGCCCACAATCCGTTTGGAGGGATGAGCGTTGAGCCGAAGCCGGCACCACTCTTTGTCGTGCAGACCCACGCCATCGCCTCAAGCGTGCCGAGGTCGAGGAAATTCACCCCGATCCAGTAGTCAGGGTGTTCTTTGCGGACGGTGCAGAAAATGTCCCACAGCGCGGCTGCGGGGATCGAGTGGTTGATCAGCCATACCCCGTCGGCCCCGGCCTCACGAGCGACAGCGGTCTGAACCAGAGCTTGAGCTTGGTCCGCAACATGGATGACAGGTAGGAGACGCGACTTCACACCTCCTCTTACCCCAAATAGGCCAGGTTTGGCGTAAGGGTTCACTCATGCCGCCAAAAAAACCCCGACCCCTTGGCCCTACACCACAAGGGGATTGGAAACGGCTGGTTCGGCACTATGGCGAGAAGGCCGTCAAAGTCGGATCCGATCTCGCCGAAATCGTCGTGCACCTTCCCGCAAAGCCAGGCCCGCTCGGGCTGGTCGTGGCGGGCTCCCGCGTGCTCAACACCCTCCGCGAGATCAAGGACGAGAAGCGGCCTGAAACCTTCTTCGGGAAAGAGTGGGAGCACATGCGGAACGTCGGGTCCTTCTCAAACTTCCTGCTCAGCCTCTCGCTGTCTGGCGGGTTTGCGAAGGAGGAGCAAGAGGCATCGAGCGAGAACGGTCAGGTTGTCACCGCGGAAATCCGCGGCTTCCGCTACGGATGGATCAAGTACGAGTCATGGACCGCGGGCCCGTGGATGCCCAAGGGCACCGACGAGACTGACGCCCTACACAACCTGGGGCGTCTCGTGTGGGAGCTTCTCGGTTCCAACCTCAAGGTGATCAACAAGCCGTTGGCGGGCACAGTGATCGTGCAGGACACGGTGAAGGACACGCTGGCGTCAGCCAACGCGGAGCGGCTGTTTGAGCGCCTGGACCTATTCAACAAGGCGGGGTTCACGAGGTCCGCCCTTCTGATCGGCGAGCCGGGGACGGGCAAGTCGAACATCATGCGCTACGTCTGCAAGCTCTCGGGCGGGTTGTCTCTACGCTTCCCGGCTCGGGAGATCGGGGAGATGACCGACGTGACTACGCCGTTGCTCATGCTGTGTCCCGATGCGGTCTTGATCGATGACCTCGACCGCACGGAAAACCCTGAAGCGATTCTCACCCAGGTGGAGGACATTCGGGATAGCACGAAGATCTTCATTGTGTCGGTCAACGATGTGTCGGGCCTCGACCCGGCAGTTCTTCGCACGGGCCGCTTTGATGAGTACGTTGAGGTCGATCAACTGGATGAGAGCATTCGTCGCGCGCTCATCGGCGACGACCTTTCCGACGCCATCGTGGAAGCACTCATGCAACTCCCCATCGCTGCGATTGACGACTTCAAGAAGCGCCGCATCGTCCTCGGGGTCGAGCAGGCCATCGAGGAGGTCGCCGATTTGGTCGCCCGAACGGACATGATCCGTGCCCTTGCCTATGGTGACGAGGACGAGAAGACCAAAAAGAAGGGCCCTCCCCCGTGGCACCCCCAAGGCGCCGACCAACCCACGGAAGGGTAGAGTAGGACATGGCTGACTATCCTGTGAAATGGGGTGCAGGCGATCCTCCCTCGACAGGGCTTGCGCGTCGGAATCAGCGATCTGATCTTTCGTCGTACCAAGACCAAGGGGTCGTGGGCGACAACACCATCGCCAAAATCATAGGTCAGCTTTACCAAGCCACGCTGGAGAACAAGATCGTCTGGTTCCGTGACGCCGAGTATTTTGCGATCACATACATGCCGATGCTCGCGGTCACGTTCCGCCTCCAAGTGAGCGGGTCAATCTCGTCCTACGGCAACGCAATTCACGGGACGCCGAGCGGGAAGGGGACCGACCCGGCTCGCCCCCAGCACCTCACCATCGCCTTCATGGACAACAAGGAGTACAAGTGCCTCCCCTCGTCCTACCCGAATCTTGTCCAGCTTACGGAGCTTGTGTGGGACTCGTTTGAGCGCCCTTACGCGCGCGACCGCAACGAGCGGCTGGAGTGGTTGGACAAAGCCCTTCGCAAGTTTCTCCCCTACGTCGTCACGTCGAGCGTCGAAGATGAGTAAGTGCCCGCACTGCGGCGAGTCGAATGATGAGGCGGTTGCCCGCCGCGTCGCGGACTGGATCGGAGACTTCGCGTTTGCCTACGGTGAGGACTCGCTTCCCAACGTCATCTACGAAATCGAGACCGCACTCCGCAATGGCAGATGGAAGCTCCCGCTGCCGCGGGACCCGGAAACGGGTGAACCGATCCCGCACGAAAGCTCACCACCAGATCCAGGGTAGGTCGCGGACCTCCTTGTCGATCTCGGTTCCAAGACGCAAGGCGTCCTTGGCTCGTCGGCGACGACGCCGATTGTGGGTGTAGCGGGTTGCGCTGTTCCCGTGGCGAAGCCACCACCGATACTTCCAGTAGGGGGCGTCGGGGTGGCGGTCGTAGGATTGGCTGATCTGATCCTTGAAGGTGCGTGACATTATCTCATGGCGCACCTCCAATTTGGAACCGCTCGGGCACCGCGAGTGTCCCCCACTCCGTGTGGGCATGGGTGACGTTGCCATCACCATCGTGCTCGATGTGGAGATCAGGTACGAGGACGCCAAGCTGACCGAGCACAGGGCACTCGGGCATCTCGTGCTGCGCAAGCAGTTCAGCGAGGATGGCCGCGTCGTTGAATTGCGACGCTTCCTTCCTCCATTGATCGAACAGGTCGTCCATGCGACGACCTTAGCATAGTGAGCCCGGCTGGGATCGAACCAGCGACCTTTGGGTTAAAAATCCATCGCTCTACCACTGAGCTACGAGCCCTTGGAGAGCGGGGTGGGATTTGAACCCACGACCGAGGAGTTAAAAGCTCCCTGCACAACCAGACTGTGCTTCCCGCCCAAGGATCAGGGCGAGTGTTTTAGAAGGCCGCGCGTCAGCGCGCGTTGCATCGCTTCGTTCAGGTGAACATCCACGGAAGCGAAGGGGATGCCGCTCTTGTAGTCCGGCCCTTCCGGCCCCCACCGTGCGATCACGGTGGGGATTCCGATCTGGGGATCAAAATACAGGTCATGTCCATCGAACGAGCCGAGGAACGTCTCTGCGCCAGAGGTGTTGGGGAAGAGTGCCATTAGCCAAAGGCGAGCTTGTGCTCGCAGTGAACGCCTTCCAAGCGCTCAAAGTAACCGTTCCAGGCCGCGTACGTGTCGCCCTGGGGGACCTGTCCGTTCTGAATCGCTGAGACCGCCGCTGCCGCGCTCTTGCCATCCGTGCAGATGCACGCGACGGTGCCGTGCCCGTAGGAGGAACCAAAGGTGTCCCCGCTGCTGTAGCGAACGATGACGGCGAACGCCTCGTCCTTCGCGGCCAAGGTTCCCTCGACCCACTTGCCCTTCACGAACGAGCCGACAGGGGCGCTGCTGTGGTACGGCGTGTGGTTGGGGCAGGTCACGTACACGTCCTTCAACGACCACTCGTAGTGGGCGTCGGCCCGATCGGACCACTCCTCGTTGGACAAGGGTTCGCCTCCGCTGACGTGGTGCTCGGTGTAGGTGTAGTAGACGTGCATGATGCTGGTACGTGGTGAAGGGTTGAAACGAAACGTGGTGAACCCGGTAGGAATTGAACCTACGACCGTCGGATTAAGAGTCCGCTGCTCTGCCAGACTGAGCTACGAGTCCAAGGTGGTGGCAAGTTGACGGACCTGCGCAACGCAGACGTGCCTGCCACCCGTGTAGGCTGCGGTCTTTCGTACCGTGCTTCCACGTTGGAGAGCGGAGTGGGATTTGAACCCACGGCCTAGCGGGTAAGAACCGCTTGCACAACCAGACTGTGCTTTCCGCCCGAAGATCTCCGAGACGCGTTCAAGCGTAGCCAGGGCCACGCGAACGCGGTCCTGGCTAGATCTTCGGTTTCAGGCGGGAAAACATGACTAGAGGGTTCTAGTCGTTGTCCACGTCGAGGTCAAGCCCTTCGGTCAGAAATTCTGCAAGCTCCGCGACGGCGTGTTGCTCGGGGAGCGTCAGCCGGCCTTCGGTCTTCCTCGGGTTGGCGCACCCCCAGCACGTCGAGCAAAACGCGAGGTTGTCCGCGAGCTTCGCCGACGCTGCATGAAGCTGGGCCTCGTCGCAGAAAAGCTCGTACCCCCAGCGGCGATGGAGTCGCTTGGAGCGGGCGACCATTCGTGAACGGTGGTGACGACGCCATGCTCGACTACGCATGACCCACCTCCCGAAGCTGATCCCGAAAATCGAGGTCAGATCGAACGAGGTCTCGGCGCGGGTAGTCGTCGGGGAACCGACAGCGCGAACAAGAGCAGTGCGCGAGGTTGTCGGCGAGACGAACCGCGGCGGCTTCGGCCCAGTCTCGATCTGGGCCCTCGCAGTGGCGATACCAGTGACGGATAACAGAGTGAGCCTTGCGAACGTAGCGGGCTCGATGATGACGGCGTTGTGCTCGTGACATGTAGCGACCAAACACGGCCCGCCCGAACCGGGGAAATCCCGGCTCGGGCTAGGTCGTGATTGGGTCGCGTGGAGAAACGCTCATGTCTTCACTGTACGTGAAACCGGGTGCAAAGGAAACTTGGCGCGGACGAAATTGAGGGCTCGGGTCAGCGTGACGGGCGAGCAGCCTCGCTCGCCCCCACGTTGGAATATCGTCGCCAAGTCCTTCTCAATGTCCCGGTCGGGTGCGAGGGGGCACACGGGCTCGCTCATGCGGACGGTGCCACCCTCCACGACGAACTCGATCACCGCCTGCGCTTCCTCTTCGCACGCCTCGTGGTCGAAAAGCTGGCAGCGGAGGTTGAGGAACGGGAACGCCTCGGCGATCTGGCACCACTCGTTGTAGACCGTCTCCACGTCAGGCCATTTGCCGATGTTCTTGTCCGTCTGCCCGATCGTCCCATCCCAGGCGCACCAGCCGTTCGGCCCGCCGACATAGCAGGACGCGATGCGGTCGTTGCTCAGGTAGCTCAATTCAAGGATCTGGTGGCGCGTCTTGAACGCCTGCGTACTTTCCCAGTCCGCCCCGTAGCCCCCCGCGCTCGCCTCGATGTTGGCGATGTGCATGATCTGGGCCTCCCACGCCTTGTCGTTGGTCCCGATGTACCACGAGTCCGTGCGGATGAGGATCTCCGCAGCCTGTTCCTCAGTCACAGGCTGGCCGGTTACAACACAGGCGGGCCACTTGGGGAGCCCGATACCAAAGAATTCTTCGTTCGTCTTCATGTTCACCTCGGGGGAAGATTGTGCTTCCACTCCTCGCCTCTGATCGGTTTGGCACCACGGAAAGAGTATTCCTTGATCCACCTTCGGCCTCGGCGGAGTAGATAGTTCGCCACGATGAAGGAGCACCCACGGGCTACGAGTCCATTGGCCGCCCGGGAACAGGCCGCAGCCGTCTTGAAACGACGACTCAGGAACACGTGGTCGGTCGCCACTGCATCGTCGTCCAGCGTGACCATACGGCCCGCCTTCGGGCACCAGTACAGATCGGTGCCGTCGAGTGCAACATCGTGGATGACCCAGTGAGAGCGTTGTCGTTGCCTGCTCATTTCGTGAGCCATTTCCAGAACCGCTTGGCGGGATTGCGAGGGGCCCAGCCGAAGCAGCCACCATCACGGTTGAAGTCCCAAGTGTTGTGCAGGGCGATCCACGCGTTCCAATCGCTCTCGCGGAGGTCGTGCAGCTTGGGGTCGCCAGGGGAGTAGGGCGAGGTAGACCAAAGGTGACAGCTTTTCTGCATCATGGCCGAGCCAAGGACCGTCTGGCCTCCAAACCAGCGGCAGTCGTCACACGAGACTCGCGCGGGCTCCGGTGCAACCTCGGCCTGGATGACCTCCAGGCGGTAGGGCGAGCTACTCATCGACCTGCAACTCCGCGGCCCGCTCAAGAGTGGTGAACCCAGGGGGCCTGGGGTCCACAGAGTCGGCGGACCATTTCACTTCCAAGCGCAGCCCGCCACGCCTCATCGCCGTCTCCCCTGTGAGCGTGCCCGACAAAACTCGGCCTTCCCCATCCGTGAAGAAAACGCGCTGACCTCTGGTCATGCGCTGCGTTGGAAGGTTGATCATCCCTCGCACTCTCCGATCTCGTCCCAAATGCTGTCGTCCTCGACCTTGGCAATAAGCTCGCGGAGCCTGGGTAGAGGCATGTCTCCCTGCTTGTGCAGGAACTTGAGGAGGGCTCGTGCGCCCTGACGGGAGTCGAGAGCTTCCGTGTGCTCCGCCCACAGAGAATCGAAGGTGGCCGCCTCGGCCGTGGGTTGCAGGAAGCTGAACATCGCGGCGAACGGCTCCTCAATCTCTACGGTGTCATCGTGTTTAATCCGGCCGATCTTCCAACGGGTGATGCCCGCCCGGGTGCCTTTGCCATCCGTCACGCGAACCGGCTCCACTTGGATCTCGACATGTGAGACATCGATCGTTCGATCGTCAAGCTCGATGATGTTCTCCACGGGGTTGAGGCGAACGCGGAAGGTCGAACCAGCGCACCACTGTTTCATCTTGAGCCAGCCATGGCGCGAGCGGCCATCGCCATCCGGGTTCTTGACCGTCTCCACGAGCTTGTGCATGCCTTCGGTGATCATTCTCCGAGCCCCGTGAACGCTTCGATGATTCCCTCGTGCGTCTTGTTCAAGGGCAGGGTTCCGTTGTGGGCATCGAGCATGGCTTGGATCATGGCTTCTTTGATCGTTGCCTTGCCCTCGCTCGTGGTCGGATCGACGGACTCGGGGAGCCTCGCCGGGTCGAACATGAAGGTCAGGTTGACGCCTTCCATCAGCGGGCCACCCTTCCGCGACAAGCGGAGCGCGAGCGCTCCTTGCGGGCATCGCCGTGGTGGCCGCCCTTGCGGCTCACGATGAGAGCAAGCGCGACCGGGTTTCGGCCCTTGCCGACCTTCTTGTCCTCCATCGCCTTGAGTCGGCGCTTATGATTGAGTGGTTTTGCCATCGTCTCGTCTCCTGCCCCCTGTTTACGCCGGGGGCTCGCGCATCGAAACCTAGTAGCCGTTGTAGAAGTTCTCGTAGTGGGCCTCGCCGCGCTCCTCGTAGTAGCGCTCACAGGCCATCTCGGCCGCTCGCTCGGACTCGGCCTCGGCGGCGTAATCCTCGTTGCGGGCAGCCTCCTCGTCGGCGACGGAGTGCATCCGCCCAGCGGCCACCTCGGCATCGAACCAGTCCAACGCAGCCTGAGTCAACCGCACGACTCGTGTCGCGCGCTCGACCGTGAAGGTCACGAACCCCTCGGCAGCAAGCAGCTTCGTGGAAACCAGGGAGTCGCCCACCCACTGCACGTCGGCATCCTCCGCCGCGAAGGAATCGACCTCGGTGGTCAAAGCATCGGCCCGGTCGCTGAACGCCAGCGTCTCGTAGACGTGATAGGTCAGGAGGGAGCGGGCGGAGTCTGAAAGAGCGGCCATGTCTCAGAGACGTTGGCCAACTCCGAATCGAAACCGCGGGTTTTACGCCATGCCGAGCAGCGTCGCCGTCACAGCCACTCTGCCGCGACACAGGGCGTCCACGCGTTTGAGGACCGTGGGGAGCCGGTGAGGGCCGTGCATCCTCTGGACGAAGCCTGCGGCCTCCTCGGGGTCAACTCCAGCCGCCGTGACGAACAGTGGGCGTTTGGAGGTGCCACGGTAGACCTCGACACCGGCCCAGCCCACGAAATGCGCCTTCGCCACGCCGACGACGGGGATCTTCCCATCGAGCGCATCGAACAGGTGGGCTCCGAGCCCTGGACGGCCTGGGCCGAGCCACGTGTGCCCATCGACCACGATGGTCCCGACCCGGCCCGAGCGACGGAGGACGTTGAGGATGCACGGAAGCTCGCGCCGATAGAATTGGCCGGGCACGTACGCTTCGACCTCTTCGATCCGAACCGTCGTTTCTTCGGAGATCCGATCCGACTCCCACGAATCCCACACGACCCCTGCTGCGAGAGCATGGTCGTCCCTGTAGTCCACATCCACTGCGAGAATCATGTTGTTGCTTACGCCAACGGCGTCTCCTTTGCGTGGTCCCTCGGGTGGTGCTCGCACCCACGTCTCACGGGCTTCAACCGTGCGCTTGTCTCTGTCTCAGCTACCGAGGGTCAGGACGGGATGCCGGCTTGGAACGAGTCCCAGCCGGCGCCGTAAATGTCTCGGAGCGAATGGTCTTGCCGCATCGAACGCACATGCGTTGGCCCTCCTTGTCAGGAGGGCTGAGTACGCCTTCGTGGTTGCACATGCTCGTGCGGTCGTAGTGAGTGAATAGTAGTGACATGGTTTCCTTGTTGCGTTCGCGGTTCGTGAACCGTGAACGGGTTGTAGTGCTTCGGGACGGAATTGAACCGCCGACGCGGGGTGCTTCAGACCCCCGCTCTACCCCTGAGCTACCGAAGCGCAGAATGAGCTATCGCCAAGACTCAGCCTTCCCCGAAGGAGAAGACGAACCTTGGCTAGCTAAACTGCGCGAAGTTGGGGTGCGCGACGGGGATCGAACCCGCTACCTCTCGGGACACAACCGAGCGCTCTACCAAATGAGCTACACGCACCATAAGATGGTGCCCTGGCTCGTCGGTATGTCGTTCGCGTCGCATGAGAGGATTCCCTAGAGAGGGGGTTGTACGATCGGTTCGGTGTGGAGTCAAGCAGCCCGTCCCGAATTTTCTCGGGAGTTTTTCAGCCGCCATCCGTCCAGGGGGTGAAGGAGGAAAGATGGCAACCAAACCAGACATGATGGCGCTCGCGCTAGAGCTTCGGCACAACTACCCGTTGGACCGCGCCAAGGCCCGAGCCTTAGCCCATGCCCTGCACGATCTCGGCAGCGGCGTGCTCGCTGCGGCCTACGGAAAAGGCGAAAGAGCCGACGAACGGTTCAACCGGGCGACGGCGTACATCGCCGAGAACGACCTGTAAAAAAGCGGCTGAATTGACGGAAACGTCAATTCAGCCGCTTTAGTGGGCGTGCTTAAACCGAGGCAGCGCAGATGCTCGCGTAGCGAACCTTCTCGATGCCGGGGCCTTCGGTGACGATCTGGCCGGCGAGCTTTTGGCTCGCAACCGTGGTCAGGAAATGGGCTCCCATGTTCTCGTCGGGCGAACCCGCCTTGAGCTTGTTGGAGCCGACCTCGTTGACCAGCGTCTCGACCACACCGTCCTCACGAGAGCGGGCGTCCATGAGAACAGCCGCGATCTCGGTGAGCGTCTTGGGTGAGCCCTTCAAGGCCACCCGCGTCTTGGGCGGCTTGGTTGTTCCCATCGAAGCCTTGATCGCCAGCGATCCGTAGCACACTCGGATCAAGGGCTCCCACAGGCTCGTCCAGAATTCCTGGGACGGAGCGCGCTCGATGCCGATGACCTTCCCGTTGATCAGGACGATCGCACCGACCTGATCAGGGATAAGCTCAAACTCGGCAACGAATTCGTCAAGCTCGCGCTGGTACTTCTTGAGGAAATACTCAAGGTGGCCGCCGTAGCCAGGGGCATCGACCGAAGCGTTGAACGACTCGATCGAGGACCACAGCTTGTCGTACCCCCGCTGCTTTCGCATCGAGAGAGCCTTCGACCGCAACGCGACCGGAAGGACCAACATGTTGTGCTTCTGCTTGGCGATGTAGCCACCCTGCGTCTGCTGGATGCACATGGCCGTGTCGATCAACCGACCCTGCTTCGCCGGAACCAAAGCTCCACCTCCGACAGCGTGGTCCTGAGCAGCGGCCTTGACGACCCATCCCGCACCCGTGGGCACGATGGTCGGCCGATCGCCGCGGTTCTCCACGCGCACGGAGCCGTAGTCGTTCGTGCCAATGTCGAACTCAGGCGGGTCGAAGGTGTTGTCGTCCTCCCCGAGAAGGGGGATGACCTGCATTTGTCCAACCGACTGCATACGACCAGTGGTCGTGCCGGCAAGGATCTGTTCTACGGTTAGGTTCGTCATGGCTTATGCCTCCATGCTTTTCGCGGGGAGAGTGGTTTGAAGGAGGGCGTTGATGCCCTTGACCGGCTCGGCTTCCAACATGCCTCGCAGCATGGTGAGCCCAAGGCCCCCGGGGGACTGGACCGGCATCGTCGGAACGATGGCCGGAGCAAGCTCGCGGATGCCCGTCGCCTCTGCGGCGAAGACCGGGTTGAGGTGGTAGATCGGGGTTTCGATCCCAGCGTCGCGGACCAAAGCCACGACCTCGGAGAAGCGCCCCGCAGGTGCGTTCTCGTACCCGTCGGAAAGGACGAACACGGCATCAGGTCCCGTCTGGAGCACCTCGACCAGAGCCTCGGCGATCGAGGTCTCACCCTGCGGGCGAGCAAGGGTTGCCTTGGTCGCGCCCTGGTGGTCCTCCTCGTTGAACGTGCCCCCGACGTAGGTCACGTCGGACGAGTCCCCGGTGAGGGAGAGCATGTCTCGGAGAGCGAGGGTCGCCGCCATCGGACGGAGCCGCTGCTCCGAGGATCCGATCATGGAACGTGACGCGTCCACGACGATCCCAACCTTGCCGTAGGAAGCCGGAAAAGCCTCGGCAGCCTTGGCCGCCTTCTCCATGAGCGCGTCGCTGATCTCCTCGGTCATGCCCGTCTCAAAGGCGTAAATGTAGAGCTTGACCGCATCGTAGTCGCGCGGGTCCATGTCCACCTTCACGCCAGCTTCCTTCGCGCGCTTCTGTA
>Ga0307378_10002812_pt1 | contig 26099 bp, 37 predicted proteins | sample UN1MG_FD_202238 | JGI IMG/M metagenome (GOLD analysis project Ga0307378, IMG submission 202238) | Soil microbial communities from Risofladan, Vaasa, Finland - UN-1 | ecosystem: Environmental > Terrestrial > Soil > Coastal area > Acid sulfate soil | place: Finland: Risofladan, Vaasa | collected...
GTATTCTGACAAAGTCACGCACCCGAGGCACGCAGCCGCCAGAATAGCCAGTAGCACTATTGCAATTACTTCTCTCATTTGCATTCTCCTATAAAGAGGTTAACACTTACTACCAGTCCGGTTGTACGCCAACCTGACTGCTATTCCACCATAGGCCAGTCGATATTCCCGTGGGCCTCTAAGACGGCCTTGAGCAACGTTTCCTTTGCGTTGTGGATACAGAGCATGGCATGGGCTCGATGCCTCAGAGCATACGTCCTCACCAGTTCAGCCTTAACATCGTTGGTCGGCAATGCCGGGTCTATGGTTTCAAACTTCACAGCCGCATCAATTAGCTTTTGAGCCTTGGCCATTCTCTGGTCATACTCGTGTTTGGCCAACCGAACCTCTTCAATCTCCATCGGCTCCCACGTCCCATTCTCCCAGCGCCACCACCGGTTGTGTACCTGCTCTCTGAGCAATACGATCTCACCAGCGGTCTCGTGGCCATTATACGTAAGTTCTTATGCCTGCTCAAAGGTGTCACAGTGGCCAATTATCTTGGCGTGGTCTCGCACTGTGCTACAGTCTAATGCAATAATGAAATTCTTCATTCGGCCAATAATTTTCGGATATGTGGCTTATGCTCATTGCCCTCTCTGGTCAAGGCCGTGGCACCATCCCACAGACACCTAACACCGTTGTGTTTCGGCTGAACGAAAGCCGGATATTTTGCCCGCTTTGGTGTGAACACTGTTGCTCTCATGTATATCATAATCGTATCGCTCCAAATGGTGAAAGATTATATATGGTGCCGCACCCCAGACACCTCACGTGTCGAAAGCCCAGGCACTTTGGGCCGATCCTCAATTGCTCCATCTGCCCGCATCCTGGACATATGCCATCGATGATGCGTTGACGGTCAGCCTGCTGTTTCCTCTTGCGAAAAGCATCCACCTCAGCCTCGGTGATCTCTGCCTGTTGTTGCCGCACCCGCATCCGGCCCCATTGTAGCAGATCAATTCCCGGTCTGTTTATCATCCCCACACTCGCTGATAAATTTCCCATTGATTTCCAGGGACTTTGTGGCATATGCGACAATACACACAGGGTCTCCCTGAGACGGGATGCTTTTTGTACGTCCACCAATGAAGTCCCAATGTCAGAATTTTACACCACCATATTTTTCTCATCATTCACTCCTCAGTTGATCGCATCCTTTACAAGGGCACATTTCGCTCACCTCGCAGGTGTCACAATTTCGTTTGGTACAAGTATGCTCAACCGGACATTTTGAATCAACCTCACAATTGATTATGCCCATGACATCAGTACCCACACTGCTATTGATATTGCCCCGGCCAGAAAGATGATCAGGCCAACATACTTTTCATTATTTCCGTAATCGCTCATACTTAAAGTATACGCTATAAAATTGAAAAGCAAATTATATTTAGGAAATCTCCTTAATTTCTTCAACCATTTGGTCAGCTATTGCGAGGAGCCCGGCCCCATAGTTCCGTGTGCCTATGGTCAGGGCCTTGATAGCCCTTAATCTGGTGTCTTTGGCATCGTCAGTCCCTATAGCAACGAGCGCAGTCAATTGGGTTTGAAGATACGCAGATGCTCTTTCAAATCGAGCCTGTGCCTCTCTCATTTCAATCACAACCTTATCCAGTTCACGTTCGATGTTGCTCATTGAACTTCTCTCCCAAACTCACCAGTGTATGCTCAGCCCGAACCGCTTGCGATTCCATATAATCTGCCGCCTTCCCTGGGCCCAGGAGCGTTGCGATCCTGCGGAAGGCATCTATGCGGCTCAGTAAGATAGGCCCCGTTACACCCAGGAGCACGCCGTATTCACGCTGGAGTTGGTCGTTGCTCATCATCGACTCTGAAAATAGAAACTAAGTTCCGCTTCCAGTAATTTCCCAGACTTGTCAACCCTGACCATGAGAGATTCAGGCACATAGCTGTGCCCCTTCACCCAGTATATTTCGACATCTCTCATATCAATACAGATATTAAGGGTATCCACATCAAGCATCTCTACGTCAAACTCAATAACACCTGTTGGAGATACATTTATGCCCTTAATACCCCAACTACGCCATTCTACCTCGATGTCATAAGTTAGCAGCACCTGCCTTGGTTGGGATGCTATGTCTGCACCATCAACGTAAAGCTCTATATTTGTCAAACTCTCGTACATATGGGGTCTCCTCAAAATAGTATTATATGCTACACTACCTAAAGTATACGCTATAAATCGCCAAAGCAAATGGAAAATATTATTTATTTTGTTTCAATCACCAGGCCCTCTTGTCTGGAGTCAATTGCCGTGGCCCCGACCGCTTGAGTTTGAGCCTGGCCGCCAGGTCGGCAGAAATCTTTTAGGTTTGTATGCTATTTTCATTTTCATCTTTCAGCCATCCCCTCAATATAGATATTTTTCAATTTCTCAATGGCTGAGGCCAACGTTTTCTTGAGCCGTTCTATACTGAATCTATGCCCCCAATGAGCACTCAATTCCCACAAAGCCATAGGCTTTTCTCGGTCAATACCATAGAAGTATTTCACCAACACCCTCTCCAACGGCTCCAGACCATTTAACGCATTAATGAGGTCATATTCTTCATTCTCAGGAGCCTGGGGCACTGCTCCACCACTTACCCGGCCTATGCTATGTTTGGCCTGTCCTTGTATAAATTGATCGAGATGCCGGTACACCGCGGGGGTGAAATAGGCACAGAGTCCATTATTCCTATCCACATCGAAGGCCCTCAAGCACTCCACCAGTTTCACCAGGCCCTCACTCACAAGTTCATCTTCCTCAACCCATAGGCACCTCATCTTCTGGGCTATTGAAACTACCAGGGGCAAATAAGCCTTGGTGAGAGCCTCTATATCCCCTTTACGAAATAACATTGCCTCTTCTTCCCGACTGAGCGGTGATGTTGCCTCAGAAAGGAGTAATTGAATATTTGTCGGTAATGTCATAGATGTCCCTTCGCATTGATCCTATGGGCCATTTTATAGCAGTACTCGGATGACTGCTCCACTCCAACAAAATTGCGATGAAGGCCCTTACACACCACCCCCAGGGAACCAGCCCCGGCAAACGCATCCAAGACCGTATCACCCTCATCCGTCCAGCCTTGAACAATACGAGCCAACGGCGGCTGTGGTAATTGAGCCGGATGCCAATCAACTCGATCCTTGGCATTACCTTGGAGCCTGGAGACTGTCCAAACATGCCCAGGGACACGTCCGGCTGGGTTGGCCCGCTTATCGCCCATTTGCTGACGTACCGATTCCTCACGAATGTCATTGGGATTGAACGTGTTGAACACCTTGGCCTTGACTATGAGCGGGAATAGCAGCCGGTAGTCTGAGGTGAGCTTCTTTGATTGGTATTGACTGAATCGTTCGTACCATATAATAGGCTTGTTTTGGAACAAATGGCCGTATTGGTTCAATTTCTCCCAGACCCACCAGCCATCCTCAGCAGGGCAAAGCCAAAAGAGCATACCACCCGGCCGGGTCATCTGAGCCGTTTTCCGCATAACCTGTGCCACCCAATCTCGATACTCAGTATCACTCAAACGATCCTGAGTTGGATCGTCTTGATACTTCACACCATAGTTATAAGGTGGGTCGGCAAAGGACAGGTCAACCGGGTTGGTTACATAATCCCACAGCGATGAACCCTCTGGGGGCCTATCCGTATTTCTCCACGTGTGTTGTATGATCTTGACTGTGCTCATTACGCTCCTCCAGGGGCAACTCCATACTTGACTTATGACTTCTGTGCAGCACGACGTTCACGGGCCTTGGCGTTACGGCGGATACGTTTGGCCTCAGCCTTGGTAGACGGCGTATCAACAATGCCGACATCGCCTTGGACACCCGCTTCGGCCTTTTCATCCTCATTGTGCGTGATTGCCTCAGCATGCTCGGCGTTGACTACAACATAAACCGTATCAGCAGCGGCTAAATTCTCGGCTTCTTTTGCCTGTGCCTCGGCGGCATGCCGCGCTCGGGTGGCGGCAAACTTTGCCTTTGCTTCCGGCGATTTCATACGTTCGATCATCATGGCTTTGAATTCCGGGTTGGCCCATTTCTTTTTCATTGCATCGGAGCCAGCTTTGCCGAGGATGGTGATCTTTTGACCGCACTTACAGAGGCAATATCCGGCTCTCGTGTCCGTACCATCAAGCCAAATGGTCTCCCCGCAATGACATTCGATGTAGTGGCTTGTACCCATACCCGTGGTCATCTTCGTCGGGGTCTGCTGCGTTCTCAGGGCCTCGATCTTGGCTGACCACTTGTTCTGACGGGCCTTTTCGGCCGTCTCTGACTTGAGCATTTTCTGCTCGATGTCTTTGATTTTTGTTTGTATTGCGTTCATTTTATTCCCCCTCACTACTTAAAGTATACGCTATAAAAGTGAAAAAGCAAAATTAAAATGGTAAATTTTCTTCTTTTTTCTTCTCTCCTGGCATTTGCTTAATTTCTGGCCACTTATGTGTGCCCCCAAATTTCTCATCCCACCACTCACGCAATTCATCCAACGATGGGAATGTGTAATAATACGGCCGGTGAACAACGCGGTCGCCAATGGTCACAGTACCGGCCCCTTGTCTTTTGAGTATTCCGGGGCATACTCTGTCCTTCAAGAATCGGCCGAGGGCTGTTGGTGTGCCGCGTTTGGCCTGGATATTGAACGTCTTGCCGTACTCAACATAGTCTTGGATCAATTCCTCACACAACACGGTTCGTTGCCAACCCTCATGTTCAACCAGTAATTTGCCCTCTTCAAGTTTGTAATACCACCAACCTTCCATTGGATCGAGTGAGTGAACCTTTTGATCATTCAACGCCTGGGTCTTTGGTAGATTGCGCACCTCAAAGCCGGTTAAATCGTAGGTGAGCAAATAATGCAGCAGATTTTCATAGCCGCCATCACGCATTTTATCAGCAATCTCACCGAAATACTTAGTGTCCTGGATATGGGCCTGGCCTACGTCAAGTACTGCGAACCTGCGCTCAACAGGGCCTGCCGGAACAACCCAATCCTCATTACTTGCCATAATGATATGGAGGCAATTGGCCTTCATTTCACTATCAATCCCCTTTGGTGTAATCATGATTGACCGCTCGGTGACTAAGGTCTTGAGTATACCAGTATGCTTTTTGTCCCCGGCGTAAAATGCCTCATCGGCGAACAATACTAAGCAGTCCTGTAGATGGACGTTGAAATTACCAATCAGGTGGGCTGCGTTGCTGATGTGAAGGAAATGGCGGCCGAATAGGTGGCCGAACGTGCGGGCCAAGAATCCCTTACCTGTCCCTTGTTCACCGCGTAGAACGATCGCCGTCTCTCCTGGGCGTCCGGGCTTTTGCACAGCCAGCGCCATCCAGCCTATCACATAGTCGTATAGGTCATTCTTCTCATCGCAGACGTTCTTGTAAATATGGCCCAGGAAGGCTTCGTGGTTCGTGCCTGGCTTCGCCTCACAATTAAAGCCTCGCCACATGTTATATGCGTCGGGGGCCTCAACCTCTGGGCTAAATATCACTGTGTTGAATTGGCGACGGTCTTTGTGGTTCAGCCAGAATTTGCCCAGTGGGACAAAGCGGTCATTGCCTTTTGCGTCTACACCGCACTTCACGGTCCGATTCATATATTTCTTTTGGAAATCCTCAAAGGTTCTTATGACCAGTGTGTGTCGGTGTAGGGTGGGATCGTCCTGCTCGTCAATGACTCGCTCCTTACCGCCCATGGTGACTACAGCATAGCGGTCATTGAGCTCGGCCAAGTGTGGATCGATTGCAAACTCCCTTGCTCTCTCAATTTGACGAGCGCAATATGACTCCATCCCTGAGCCCTTGTCGAGGACCGAGGCGGAGATTGCGAAGCCCGGATCCGATATGACGGCGTAGATTTCATCGTTGGTTAGGTCAGCACGGACTAATGAACAGCAAACTGCGAATAAGGCTTCACTTCTACTGGGGTATTTGTTCGGCGAATCTGGCAAAATTCCTTGTACGATTAGAACTTTGATATTGTCGCTGACTTTATCGCCGAGAGAATTTATGTCATCGATTCTTTTGATGTCCCCGGACAGTTTGATCTTGGTATTGGCTGAGCCGAAGCCGGATGCTTTGTCCTGGACAGGCACCGATTTCGTGAACGCGGTGATAGGATAGACGTTGTCGTTGAACTCGATGAGCTTGGCCAGCGTGGGCACACGTCCTTTGGAAAGTTTACGGGCGTCGGGCCTATTAATCGTGCCAACGAGCCGAAAAATTCTATCAAGATTATGAGTTTGATCCCCCGAGAAGGCCAGTTCCAAGGCGATATTATATCTTTTCGCGTCTTCGTATGCGATTTCCCGGCCCTGGATGGGAATAGCTTCCGATAATTTCCACATCGCCTGAAATCCCCCACCAGAAAATAGGATAACAGTGGGGTGAGGAATGCCCGCCGGTGGGTTTTGAAGGGAGTGAATAATCCTTTTGCGTTCGGCGTCAATGTTTTCCCCGGCCCGAGGATCCAGATCCAAATGACACCAGTCCATGCTCTCAATATCTTCGCGTGATGGTTTTTTCGAAACACTGTATCTACATTTATTCACCGAAAAATAGATATTTTTCGTAGCCCCGTGTTCCTCAAGCCACTCCATCACGGCGTCCGGCTCGGTGAACGTTGAGGTGACGATACTTTTCTTATCCAAAGTAATAGCCGTCAAAATCCACGGGCCATTCTCACACCATCGTTGAAGAAAACTTACTGATTCTTGATAATTAGGTTCAACCATTATTCTCCTTTGTCTTTGTTCTACGGCCGAATCACCTTGAGGGCTATCGTTTCCGCTACTTCCGTTGGCATTAAAAATGTTTGTATTGTCGGTTTTGGTGTCCATACTTTATCCTGATACCTCACTTTGTAAATACGACGAAGATGTAATTTACTAAAAAGGTAAACTATTTCATAATTGCCTTGGACATAAAGCCATGTATTGTCTTCTCTCATTATACCACTTGGTGCCCAATAAGGCATGGCCACACAACTCTTTTCAGCAACTTCAATAGAAACATTCCCCGTTTCTGTACACCTATTATCCAACTTCACCTCTATGCCTTGCCTGCTTTCACCTATATTTATTTGATCATATTTTGTGGTATAATAATCAATAGGTATCCCCAATTCTCTGGTAAATATTTCAGCAATATATTCTTGATACTCCTCACCCTCGCTAAAGACCGTTAGCCTATCTGCATCTGGGTAATTAGGCTTGGTTTCCATATTGTTCCCACCCTTTCTGGTTGCCCCTGGCAAATAATTCGAGTTTCTTACCATAATGGTATAACGTTTCAATAATTTTGTAAAACTCCACAGGTTTTTTGCTATGTTTTGTACGTTCAATCGTCTGTACGCTATCAATAAGTTTTGCTACATCCGGCTGACAAGAACCGCGAACGCAAATTAGAAGGAACTCGTGACGAACAGAATTGTAGTGCCCCATATTGTGTTTTACTTTGTCCCAGACAAAGCTTGCCTTATACTTAAAGCCCCACGCCCTGACTACCTCAAATGACTCCTCTAAAATAGGTGAAGTGACCCAAAGAAAAAGGACGGCATTGTCCTCACAAATAGATTCCACCGGCAATTCACAAATCTCTTTAAGCGACATGACTGGGTAATGGTCTCGTTGTTCTGTTTGGTAATCGGGTTGGGTGTTACCATAGCTCCAGGGTGGGTCAGCATACAACACCCGGTACTTAGCATCAGGCAAACATACTTTCTTCTTGATCTCCTCTGCCTTCTTTTTGCGACGTACTTTCGTCTTGCTTGTTTTATTTGTAATATATTCTTCCTGTGTTTCTTCCCCTGCACTCGCCATCATCTGGGCTTCCGCAGATTCCCTCTTCGATATGCCAAGTTCGAGAAGAGTGGGGGGATCATCTTCCGGTGGTAACGCGAGGTAACTGCCGGAAATATCCTTTCCCTTGAAACTTCCTTTGGTTCCCTTTGCACGTTCCGTCGCCAGTAGCATCTCCCCCATGCGTATCTCTGCCCGGCGGCTATATGATTCGCAATATTGAACGGCCTCTTTGCCGAGGCCCTTACGCTTGGCCCAGTCAGCCGCTGTTAAGGCAAGGTCTTTCAAATCCTTGGCCTTCTGGATCGTATTGGCTTCAGCGAGTAAATGGGCCGCTTGTGTAAATATTGTTAGTGAATTTTTAGTTTCCATTCATCAATCTCCTCAATGTTCTGTTAGTTGTTCGATACCTGACGTTTAACCCAAGTCCATGTTCTTTCACAATCACCACTCCCACGTCACAGTTATAGGCCGTACTTGATGTTTAACCCAAGTCCACGTCCTATTTGATTTTTCATCTAAGTGCTCAGCCATTTCTCTGGCCTGTTTGCGGGTGGTAAAGACGAAGGGCCTGCCAGCAAAACGATTTTTCACATCAAAAGGAATGAGGTCAACTCCATACACACCAATTGGGCCTGTCCAACGCTTACTCCACTTGGCCTTACTATTGGCCCTTATCGTGTACCAAATTCCCCAAACTCTGCGTGTTCTTTTCATCATCATTCTCCAATAATCGCAATCAATTCACCCACATCCAAACCCTTACGCCAAACGGCCCGTGCATGATAATACAATTCGGCCCGTGTCTCTGTACCTAAATATTGAACGGCAACGTCCCCCCAAAACAGTAACCATTCCCGGCCACACTGTAATAGCACCCATACGGCCCCACCACGCCTGATTCGGCGTTTGATCCACACCTTTTGAGACTGCAGCAGTGGGTGATCCAGTGTGACCACTGTGCCCTCTCTTTTTGGCCAGGCCCGCAACCATTTCAGTTCTATAAAGCCGCCGATGAAATTGACATCAGGCGTCCCTGGCCCCGCTGGATTCTCGACAGCACAAGCATCCAATTTCTTGAGACGTTGTACCAAATTTTTTCTCATCCCGGACTCAGACATGGTCTCTCCTAACAGGATAGTATAGTATTCTGGCTTCATCGAATAGAGCCAATGTCTTGTTGACCGATTCCTGCCATCGGGCCAAATAATCTGCTGTTGGTTCCCAATAAATCACTCTGGCAATCCCAGCCGAGAGGATATTCACAGCACAGCGGCAACATGGCACAGTGGTACAATATAGGGCGTAACCTCGGACAGATTCATGGGCGTGAAGCAGGGCATTGGTTTCTGCGTGAACAACCAACTCATATTTGACTTCCCGATTCTCAAGCCGCTCTGAGGTATCTGCAACTCCATGAGGGAAATTGTTCACTCCATAAGAAACAATCGAATTGTCCGGCCTCACGATGACTGCTCCTAACTTGGTGGATGGGTCATGTGACCATCCTTTTAGCAGATCAGTCATTTCCAACCACCGTCTACTCCAAACTTGTTCTTCGCTTAACTCAAATCCCATCTTGCCACCTCAACTTTCTTGCACATTAAACTCACAGCTACAACCCTAAGCTGTAGCGATTTATCTGAGCATACTATATGTGGAGCCCAAGGATATTTTGTGTCCCGGCCCTCGATCTCGACCAACATACTCACCCACCTTGGCCATGCTGAGGCCTCTTGGTTACGTGGCTCCAAGACTCTGACCGTGTGCTGTGGCCCATACCAAGCCTCAAGGTTGAATCGGGCAATGAATTGGCCTTGGGGGCCCTTCATAACAGAATTGACCTTGGTAATCAGTTCAGCCATCTGTCCTGGTGTGAGATTCTTTTGATAGTTGAGCGTCAAGTGTAGCTCTGGCCTTTATGAAATCTCAGGCACACATAATAGTTTTTCTCGGTTGACATTATTTTGCCTCTCCCCAACTTGGCCCTATTTCTGTATCAACCCTAAATGGCACATTTGCTGTAACACATTCTCGCATCAACTGACCCAATTCCTGGGCCTCATTCTGATCCGCTGCGGTATGGTCTAATTCATCATGAACCTGTAATTGGATAGCAAATCCGGCCGCATCAGCCTCAACCATCGCCACCTTGGTTTGATCCCCCGAAGAGCCTTGAATGAGCCGATTCAAGGCCTTATGAGTCCAATCCCAACCACCATTGGTGTCTTCAGGAAATCGGCAACGCCGTCCTGCTATCGTTTCTATATACCCTCGGTCATTAGCCCGTGACTGTGTCCTTTGAGCCATCATCTTAACAAACGGAGCCCGCTTGTTAAACAAATCCAATACCGCCTGGGCTTCATCTCCGGCCACCTCAATTCTTTCTCCACGCCGATTAGTTATCCATTTGGTTGGCAGATATAGGCCCCGCGCCAACTTGGCCCCGCCCATTCCGTAACACAAGCCCAGGAAGATGATCTTGGCATTGGTGCGTTGAACTTTGGTCGGTTCTTCATTATCCAATAGGCCATATATAGTACGAGCCATCATCGTATGATTATCAGTTAAAGGATCATTACGGTATTTATCAGCTGCTATTTTTGCTCCAGGACACCTACATAATTCAGCATAATGGACAAGCCATCTTGGTTCCTGTTGACTGAAGTCGTTACAAGACCAAATTCCACCCTCATCTGGTACATAAATTGACCGCCACATTTTAGCGAAATCATCTCGACTTGGTTGTTGTTGAAGATTTGGCTCACAGCAGGACAAACGACCATATCTGGCACCCTGGCCGTCACCCTGTCCTGAGTCCGATTCACGCCTGAGTTGGTTGAAAGTACAATGAATCCGGTCACCTATAGCGTGTCTACGAACGGACTCAGCAAACGTGGTGCGGAGCTTATTGACCTTACGAGCCCGCACCAGGGCATCACCCACTGGATGTTTCAAGTTTATGAGCAACTCGTTGTCGACAGACGGTTGGTGGGTCGATGGGGTCAGAGGCACTGTCACGCCGATGGCCTCAAGTGCCCCGGCAAGGCATAACGGCTTATTGACGTTGTCTACTATGATCCTTACACCTGTGTGGTGAAAAACCTCATCCAGCTTAGTTTGCTCCTCCTCAATAGCCCATTTTTCAACTTGATCCAATCTATCAAAATCAACCCTCACACCACGGCGTCGCATCCTCGCCAATACAGGCAAAAGCCGTGACTCAAGATTGTAGACATCCCAGAGGCCCTGCTCATCAATCTCCCGCTCTTGGCGCCTGAGCAATTGAAGAGGCAATCGCGCATCTTGAATACCATACTGAGCCACAAATCGAGCCGGCAACTTCCACATCTCACTTTTTGGATCCACGCCGTAGGCTTTTGCAGCATCATTCAGCATGGTTTCATCTTTTCCTGGTAGGCCCCGCCGTATGGCTATGTTGTCCAGAGAATAGGAGAATTGGAGTTCATCCAGCAATGGCTCCGCAATTTGACAATCTCGGAACCACTTTACTTGGGGGAACTCAATATCTGCCTCAGCCAAGTAATCCAAATCAAATTGGATGTTGGCACCACAAAGGTCGCCGGTGAAGTTCTTGGCTTGGTCGCGCAGGTACTGAAGCGCCATTTTAGGATTGTCGACATTGTCTCCACCCGCGTGCCTGATTGGCACATACTCGGCTGGCCCGTCCTCAATAGCAAATGAGTAACCACAGATGTACCCACCACGCCTGACGCTTGGCCCCAGCGTCTTCAGCTGATCGTCTCGACACTCAATGTCAATTGAGACTCGACCAGCATTTTGCCATGAAGGCAAATTTTGAACCCTTGGTGGGGTGTAGCCTCCCTCGGGCTTAAATAGTGGAATTTGAATTTGGATAGTTATCCTCCTTACAATAGGTTGCTAAAACCACACCAAGGTGGTTTTTGGTGCTTGTGTCGCACAGGAACGGAATAAACCACTGAAGATTGGGAGCCAAGTTAAGATTGTCAAGTTTTGAACTAATAAGGACGATCTCAACCCGCTCATCTGTTGTTGTCCTGGCACTCAATACAGCATGAGTGTTCCGGCCCCAGAAGCAATGGACAATGAAATCAGGGCCTTGTAGTTTGGTGAAAAGCGCCCAATCGGCCGGATCAGTTTTCACTCCGGTCTCCTCTTCAAATTCCCGCATTTGACACTCAAGCGGTGTCTCACCCGGCTCCAAATGCCCGCCGATCCCGTTCCACTGGCCCACTACGCACTTCGGCCCGTGGGCTTTGAGAATTAGCAGCACTTCCGTCATGCTCTCATTGAACATAAAGCCAATGGTATATTCTTGTTTGTGTTTGTGTTTCATGATTTCTCCTCAGCCATCGCACGCACAGCATCACAACCAGGATGACCGCAATGGATATCATCACAAGCGCCTTTCGGCTGGCGCTCAAGATTGTCCCGGTGATTCCCACCCTCGACAAGGCCCTGCTCACGCAGCGTCGATTCAATCAGCAGCAAATACCGCCTGGCGTCTCGGATGTCATCCACAAGGCCCTCAACTCTCGGATCGGCCTCAACAGCTTTGAAAATATCCCAACCGGCCTTTTCCACAGCCCGTTCCATCCGGTCAAACTTGCGGATCATAACCATATAAGCCCCTACTCCGCCACGTTTCTTCCAAGAGTCACCATAACTCTCATGTGCTTTCAGGAGCCCATCTGCATCTTCCTGGGCTATTACCGGAATGAATTTCAAATGTCCATCACTACTCGTTGTCGCCATATTTGCCCCTCTCAATTAGATAATCTGGGTATCGTTTCCACTTGTAATTTTTGTAAAACGTTTTTATAGCCGCTGGAATCCAATCCTCATCCATAATCCACATGGCCAATTGTTCCAAGGCGGGCTCAACCATTCGATTGCCCATTGCTATTTGCTCATGACACCAAAGCATCATCTCCAAAGCATCAATGGCCCGAGCCCAAGCACGTTCTGTCGAGGACAAATTACGAGTTGATGGTAGGCTCATCTCATCCTCTAAACTTATTTCGGCTTCTTGAACACCTTGCATTATTAAAGGGAACATGGCCTTGGCCGAAGCTGGTATGTCTCCTGTCCATCGCTCCGTTACATCATGATGAAGCATATAGACAATGAGCCTTCGTGATGCTTTAGGGTATAATTCCAAAAGCAACATAGTAGCATTCCAACTGTGACTGGCTACTGTAATACTTCCATGATGCGGGACTACATGCCATCGCTCTATGGCCCCGGCCTCACGTCGCATTGCTACATTCTCGTAGACTGTCATTTAGCTCTCCTTTCAAGCCATTCCCATCCCGCCTTCAGCCAATCAGAATCTACAGGCATGTTCTTCGCCAATATGCTTTGAGCAACATTGACTCGGTCAGCCTGTTTGGCTTTATAGGCTCGAATAGCCTGTAACAGTGGATTTGCTATATTGCGACAGAACCAATCAGTCATGCCCAGGGGCATATCTGTGTCAAGTAGTGTCGCAACGTTGCTGTCAAATGTTGCCACGTCCCCATCAAGGATAAGTGGGGTGGGCTTCGCAATACCCCTTTCATATGGACAACTGTTCTCGTAGTTAAAGGATATTGGGTGTACCATTTTCTCCATCAATTCTCTATGATGATCAAGGTACAGGTGAAGATTGTTGGTCACCTGCCAGTATTTACCAACCTCACAACCAATCATGACTGCCAGATATTCCTGGAGCATTGAGAAGTGAACCGCGTTGGCTCCCAAAGCACCCCAGACGGCATCATTGGAACGATTTGTGACCGTCATGTCCAATGCCCCGGTGTCCGTCCGGCTGAAGTATGCCTGCGTGTTGCAAGGTACGTCTTTTGAATTAGAGCCTAAATCTTGATCCCCGTCCCACATTGATAAAACCTGTCGCCGGTCATATCGGTCTTTGGCCAATGCTTGAGCTATACGTGTCAACTGATCAAAACCGTAATGTTGACGCCAGCGGTAGCCATAAGCCCCGTTAAAAGTATCCCCATCATCTGAAAAATTGGCCATGTTCCGAACGATCCCGGCAGGAAAAGCCACGTCATTCCGGCCCGCCAACATCCACAAAGCCTCAAGGCAATGGAAAAATGGGTTGGCATTACGCTCTGGCCAGAACATCACCCGTTCTTTTGGCTTCTCGTAACAAATTGTCACAGGCCCCGGCACCTTGAGAACCGGCCCGTTGCGACTGTCCCTGGCCACGCCTTGGGTCTTAATCAGATACATGACCTTGGGCAAAGCCTGGTGTACGTTCCGTGTGTTTATGACTTGCATACTGCCCATCTCCTCTTTGAATTCTCACTCATCGTCATTACTTCCAAATGGTCTGGGTTACAACAGGCCCGACTCCGACAGCCGTGGTCAATGGTCATGCCCTCGGGAATATCACCTTTGAAGACTGCATAAGCAATTCGGTGAACCCAATGGCTCTTACCGTTATATTTGATCTTACCATAGCCATGCTCATCTTTACATTTTTGCCATTCCCAGCAACCGGTCTCATTGTTTTTTCTTGAGACCATTCAATAGTCGCAAGGTCAAATCCCTGTCAAATATTGCTGGCATCGCATGACCACTGTTGATTTTTCTCATATTTGCCATACTTAAAGTATACGCTATAAGATTGGAAAAGCAAATTTATTTTCCAGAATATTTTCGTTTCATGCGTTTTCCAAGCATAGCCACCTTGGTATACTTAGCATGCTCGCACAGCCAATGCTCAACCGTTCGCATTTCCCAATGAGGCCAATGGTTCGGCCACCAATACGTGCCAGCAGCCGTGACGATCTGCTGCATACAATCCACGGCCGCTGCTCGATCCGCAGCGCTCCCGTACGAGACCTTTTCACCCACCAATCGGCTGAGACCCAAACAAGCCCCTGGCCCAGGAGAGGCCCATGTTATGATGTCCGGTGCGTTTTCAAGCAGATAGGTGTGCCGTAGGTCTGTGACAATCTCGTATGCCATGAATGGGCCAAAGCAATCGGCCGGTAGGAGCATCTCAAAAACTTCTTGGAGACTGGTGCGGCCTGGTTGAATAAGCTGGATACGTCGATCATTATCCTGAGCCGCATCATCAATTAACTTGAGACAGCCGGGTAGTTTCGCCATTCCATATGGTGTGTGAACCATATAGCCTGCCCCACATAGCGGTGATGTACCTTCAAGTGCGACCTCGGCCTGAGTACGATCCCACCAACGATCAAAAACCCCGGCCGATAATAACTTCTCCAGTGTGGAGATTTTATTGAACAACCGGCAGGCAACCATCATCCAGAACACGCATGAGTCATTTCTGTGTGGCTCCCGGATATGCTCCTTGATCCATTTGGTAGTTTTGTCATCCTCACGGAACACATTGCAAAAGAACCAATCCTGGAACACCGGGTCATTAGACCAAGGCTTTGGCATCCCGGCGTTTTTCCGCAGCATAATCCGGTATCGCTCACGAGCCGTGCGGAAGTATTCAGCAACCTCGGATTCTATCAAAGTGAATTCTTTCATATATTCAATTCCTCAGCTATGCGATTGAAAGCACTGGCTCTTGAGTGCCGCTCAGCATTCAACCCGGCCTGGATGAAATGAGCCATAATCCGTTGATTGGTGCCGTGTTTTGAGATAGTGCCCTTTGGGTTGACGTCCTCAGTATCTGGCTTCTTAGCCCGTCGTCTTTCGTTGACACACCGTAGGCACTCATCAACTGGCACATCCAGTCCGACAATGAGGTGTTCATACTCTTGAGCCAATTTTGTCATATGGTTCTTATCAGTGCTCAAAAGCAAGCCCTCAAACAGCACATCATATCCTGCATCATGTGCGTCTCTCACGGCCTGAAACACCTCATCATAGGTCTTGATGGTATCACAGCCACCACAAGGTGATTCATAGTGCCCGATGACGATAAGGGCCTTGCCTGGTGGATTCTGCGGCCCACGGGCAAGAATGTAACCAAAAGGCTGCCTGCGGCCCGGCCGTTTGATTCTGGAGCGACAACCGGTGTATTGCTCCATCACCCGTCGGGCCAGGGTAGACTTCCCTGACCCGCTTGTTCCTCGGATGTTAATTATCATAGGTTCTCCATTGTCCACAACTCGGGCACTGGACAGGCTTGGCCAATGTTATGGGTATTACAGGTGGTACTCCATTCATCACCTCGTGTATGCGGTAATTGATGTGGTAGTCCTTTACCAAGAATCCCAGATCCCTCGTTGCTTTCTCAGCCACTTTTCTGTAGGTCAACCCTGACCCCGCCAACCTTGTTCTGTTTCTTCTCAACCAATCACACAACTTTTCAGCTTTTTGAGGTTTCAGTATAGCCATTGTCTATTCTCCTAAATTAGGCCACATTGTGGCGGTTATTATTATTATTGCTGCCCAGGAGTGTGCACTGGGCGGGGCTCCTACAATGTTCTTCCCGAAAGGATGAACCAGAGCCCCAGTATGGTGTTAAGTGTCTTCATGTTTTCTCCTCATTAAAGTTATTGTTCGCTCCATACTTAAAGCATACGATATAGGAATGAGAATCAAAATTTATTTTGGCATATATTCTCGAAATTCTCTTGTCGATGTAAATCCGGCCCAGGGTGCAAGACCTTCGTTGATCTCGATTGTATCCTTGAGCAGCGGGTAGTGCCCGTTCATGTGCGATTTCCACTTACACAGCACGGTCTCAACTTCTTGAAGGCCCACCGGCCGGTCATACAGCGGTGGTGCCTTGAACTCTTTGAATTCATCCGTGAGCGTGGCCACAACTTGGCCGATGGTGGCCGGCAGGTCTTTTGGTCGGGCCTCTTTGCCATAACCTGTTGCTTGACGCCAGAGCATGATCACAGCCTTAACCGGGTCTTTGAACATGAAGATGGCCGCCTGGTCAAAATCAACCGATATACCAAGTATCCGGTCGATCATATCAGCAACCTTGAAGCCAATCCATGGGCCAAATCCTCGGTGCTGTTTGACTCTGTCACATATCGCCTTGAAGCATTGCGTTTCAAGGTGATTCTCACCGATGATGAAGTCAACCATATCCTCGGGCCTGTTGTAGTTGAGATTCAACATCGTAACGGCGTCTGTAGCGTTCTTACCTCGGAAACGTCGGCGCTCAGCCCCTCTTGGGTATCTACAACCTGCTGGGCACTCAACCTCATTTTCGGCCGCCACAAACATCTCATTCCAATATTGGTCACGCTCAAATTCGCTGATATAGCTGGCAAAACCGCAATTGTAGAAGCACCAATATGCTACCAGCCACCGTTTGATCTGATCCAATGTCCAGATATCCTGCGACAGGAGCTTGTGAAGGGCCACATACACCGGATCGAGGTCATTGGTCTCAAGCAATTGCCGGCCGAAGTCCTGAATGTTCAATTTCTCATACGCCATCACTCACATTCCTTCCTGCCGGTCTCTTTGTCAAGTCGGCATGAGCTTTCGTTGTCCGTTGAGGTAATGATCCCGGCCCGTTTGCCGCCCACTTGGTAAGTCGCCAGGCCCTTACAGCCCAACTCCCAGGCCCTCATGTACAGACTCTTGAAGTCAACCCATGGTGTGTTGCTGGGTACGTTACAGGTTTTACTTACGGCCGAGTCAACGTTGGCCGAGGCACAAGCCAAGACGGCCAAGTGCTCATCTATCGTTACGTCCTGAGCCCGCTTGCCCTTCACTCCAAATACCCGCACTCCATAATCCTCGAAATTGGTCTCAACATCACCCTCGGGCATCTTCACCAATCGTTTTTGGTTGTAGGCGAACACCGGCTCAATCCCGGACGAAACGTTGTCAGCACACAGGCTAATTGTCCCGGTTGGTGCGATTGAGGTCAAGTGACTGTTACGGATACCATGAGCCGCAATCAAGGCCCTGGTTTCTGCATCAAGGCCCTGGATAAATGGGGCCGCAAGATATTTGTCTGTGTCATATCTTGGAAAAGAGCCTTTCTCACTTGCCAACAGAGCCGAGGCCCTGTATGCTTCCCGAGCCAAAGTCTGGAGAATTTGTTCAGTCATGCGGATAAAACTTTTTGAACCATAAGGCATACCCAAAACCTCAACCGCATTGGCCAGACCAGTAACACCAAGACCCATTCGCCGCGTGGCCTTGGCCATCTTCTCTTGCTCATATAGCGGGAATGAGGCAAGGTCAGTTACATTGTCCATTGCTCGGACTACATGTGGAATATCGGCCCTGAATTGCTCAAAGTCAAATATTTGATGGCTCTGGCCTGCCAATTCGGTGATATATTTGGTCAGGTTGAATGAGCCCAGGAGACATGCTCCGTGGGCTGGCAAAGGCTGTTCGCCGCATGGGTTAGTCGCAATGATTTCCTCACAATAGCTGAGATTGTTCATCCGGTTGACCGTGTCGATGAAAATGATCCCTGGCTCGGCCCAGTCCCAAGCAGACCGCATCAACATCTCCCACAGGGCCTTGGCATCAATTTCTCGATAAACCCGGCCCCCAAATCGCAATGCAAACCGACTGCCAAATTTGACCGCTTTCATAAATTTATCAGTGACAGCCACACTGATATTGAAGCCAGTCAGTTGATAAACGGCCTGGAGCGCGGTGTACCACTGTCGCCATTCAACGGTGTTCGGTTCTGCCTTGGCCAATTGCTCCATGATAGGTTCAGCCGCCTTTGGGGGCTGCTTGGCGTGAATGAACTCCTCAATATCTGGGTGGTCAACCCTCATAACACCCATCTGAGCACCACGTCGGTGGCCAGATGATGCGATACACCGGCAGATTGCATCATATATCTCCATAAATGAAATCGGCCCTGATGAGCTTGACTGTAGCTTTTTGATGTAGGCCCCGCGCGGTCTCAACGTGCTGAAGTCATACCCAATTCCACCACCCATCCTCATTGTGGTGGCAGCCTCTTTGGCTATATCCATGATGGAGCCCCGGCCGTCAACGAATGAATCCTCAATCCGGCCTGAGACAAAGCAGTTATAGGCCGTCACCGCATGGCCCTTGGTCGATCCGATGGCTCCTTGAATACGACCACCCGGCATGAATCTCATGTCAAGCAGGGTATCACGGAAAGCCTTGAAATGGTCTGGGTTATCAGCCAAGGCCCCGGCCAACCGGTTCATCGCTTCTTTGAATGATTCACCCTTGCTACGATACTTTTCTTGGTGAATTGCCTCTGAAAAATCTAATGTTGGTGCCATTTATTCTCCTCTATGCTCTACAAATTATCACCTTATCAGCCGCCCGTGTGATGGCAGTATACAGCCACCGTCTACTGTGGTCTTTTTGCCGGAACACCCAACTTTCATCGAATATAAACACATTCGACCATTGCGATCCCTGGGCCTTGTGCGTGGTCAAGGCATAGCCATAATCGAAACACTGGGCCTCTCTGATTTCGTAATACGGCAGTTTGTCCTCAATGCCCAGGAAGTAATGGGTGTGGGCCGAGACTGTGGTTTTGCCAAACTCACCCTCAACCGATAACGACATCAAATCTACCCCATCAAGTTTATCTGCGTGTGTGACTTCCCAAAGGGTGCCGTTGAGCAGGCCCTCTTCATGATCATTTCGCAGGCACACTACTTTGTCCCCAGTCACTGGTAGTGGATCGTTCCCATAGCCCAGGAGTCGCCGCATCTTGTCGTTGACTTTTCGCCGGGTGATGTTCTTGCCCACCAGAATTTGGTCAGCCCTGGTTACCAAATCCTCGGGTGGCTTACCATCAATCACCAGGCTGTCCCCATATTGGCCCGCCTGTAGGTGTTCGCCTTGTCTCACCTTGGTGGCCAGGTCGATGACGGGATTGCCAGCAGCCTGTCGGTGAATTTCTGTCAGCATCACGTCCGGTTCAGCATTGGTGAAGAAGCCGCCACCCATGACTGGCGGTAATTGGGCCGGGTCTCCCAACACCAATATTGGTACGTCAAAGCTGAGCAAGTCCTCACCAATCCTTTTATCCACCATAGAGCATTCATCAATCACAACAAGGTCAGCACCACGAATTTCTGAGTCAGGATTGAGAACAAAAGATGGCCGTTTGAGCCGTTCCTGCTCCTCACGAATTTCGGTTTTCAGCCTCTTAACCTCTGAATTATCGTCCATGGGTGGCGGGTCGGGAGTCCGATACTCAGGTTCATGACTCAGTTCATTGATGACTTCGGCCAACGCACTTTGAAGCTCAAGCAACGTGGCTCGGGATTTACTTGAGGGCATATAGATAAGGCTGTGAATGGTACTGGCTCCACGACAACCCTTATTTCGCATCACTGAGGCTGCCTTGCCAGTATAGGCTGCGAATTGAACACGACCAACTCCCGAGGCCAAGTGCGTTGCCAGTGTGGTTTTGCCCACTCCAGCATACCCGAACAACCGAAACACAGGTTGGTCTGCCTTTTTCCGCCACTGGTTGACGGCGTCGATTGCTTTAATTTGTTGAGGACTCCATTTCATATTTCACCCCACAGAGGTCGTCATCAACGGCCCCTGTGGGGTGGCCGTGCCCTTGATGAGCACGGCCGGAGTGGGGGTTGATTTAGAACGGTTCATCCCCATCTGATTTTTCCTGCTGATCTGCCGCTGACTGATGGTCAGCTTTGGCCCGGCCACCGTGGACAGCTTCCACGAGTGCCTTGCCCTCAACAAGCAAACCCTCAAATTCAGTACCCGGCAGATTGGCGCTGGCGGCCATATCGCCGCAAGCCGGTTCAATCTTGAGATTGAAATACGGCTGGCCCTTTTTGTTCTTATCAGGCACCGATGTAATTTTGAACCTGAAAGCAAACATCGGCGGAGTGCCTTTGATGGTGCGAATCCGTGTCATGAGTTGGGCCTTGTACACCTTGATCTTACTGGATGAGAAGCCAATAACGATAGGCGTCTCAACGGTCTTGCCCTCAGCACCCTCGATGAGCAGACCATAGACATAGTGGGTCTCAAGAAGGTCGTTGCCCTCATCCGTCGTGAGCCTGAACTGATCCGTTGCTGCCCGCTTACAAGCAAGAACAAACTCCGAATTGGGCTCGTGCATCGCAACAAGGCCCCCACCCTTATCGCGCGGCACCCATTCGACAAACTTGCTTTCCTTACAACAGGCCACGAAAAAGGCCGTGGTGCCATCACCAATCAGCTCATTGGTGACTGTGTTGAATAACTGACCAGGTTTGGCACCATCGATGAACTTGGCATCGCCTGCCTGAACCTGCGGACTGAGGGCCTGGATCAAGCCCAGGAATGGGATTGATACATCGGCCTGTGTGACATTCTCCATCCCTGCCCCGGCGAACTCACCAAAATCCTGAGTCGCCAATGCTGCGTTTCTGTTTGCTAAATCATTGCTCATACTTATGCTCCTACAATACTGTTGTGCGGTGGACTCTTTTAGGCGCTCCAGCGCGTGGCGCCTCACTCTGGTAGAGTGACTTTTGTTGATCGTTGATCATAGATTCCAAAGATATCAGCCGGAACTTCATGGCCATCCTTGAGTTGCCGCCGTGCCCAGGCCGTGAGGCTTGCTGCCTCAACTTTCATTTCTTGCTTAGCCCCGGCACCAAGGTTCCGTTCAACCAGTTCCTTCAATAATGCCTCAGCACTTTTGCCCTCAGCCGCATTGAATGCCACCATTACAGTGCGCTTGATGAGTCCGCTATGGTTATTCTTTAAGAGCCAAGCATAGGCCTCGGCCTTGCGTTTGCCGATAGAAGCGCGAATGGTGCTCTTGACCTCAATCTTGACTCCAGCCTTGGTTGTGAAATCACTAAGCCCCAATTCATCCATATAGGCCGGAATATCAAATTCATCCAACTGCCGCAACTGCTCTTGAGCCGTTTTGAGAGCCTTTTGAGCATTGGCCACGTCAATCTCAGCCTGAGTCAATCGTACTACCAACTCGTTCAATTTCGCAAAGGCATCCTCTTTTGGGCCACCATCAGCGCGAAAGTTTGCATATGGGTCTTTGTTGACCAGCTTGGCAACCTGAGCCACTGGCCCATTCTGTATTTTTGTCATTATATCCACTCCTTAAATTTATCACCTTGAATAACTTGTGAAATATGAAGGCCCTTGCGCAGGGTCTCAATGATCCGAGTATCAGCCGTCCCCCGAGCACACAAATCAATGTAATGGACTTTGTCCTCTTGGCCAATTCTATGCGGCCGATCTTCTGATTGCAACCGATTTGTTAAATTAAAATCGTTGCTATAGTAGATACACGTTTTAGCCTGATTCAGCGTATAGCCCATGCCGATTGCGGCCGGTGACGCTATGAGAAATTGTACATCCCCTGCTTTCCATCGGTCAAGTGCCGCGTCCCTTGGTTTGCCAGTCACGGTTCCATTGACCATCACACTGTTGTTTCGGAACAATTTATGCTCATGGATGAGTCGATGATCCTCTTGGAATCGTGCCCATATGATAGTTTGATGACCTAAGTCTTCACAAATCTCGGCAACCAAGTCCAATCGAGGATTGCCACCCGGTATTGGCACCAAGGCATCATCATCATCTGAGCCTGGCAAATAGCCGCAAATGATTTGCTGAAGCCGCAGGAGCCGGACAATGGCCAATTCGGCAGTGAGCGTGCCCAGGGCTGACTCAATTTCATATTCTTGAATCATCTGCTGATATAATTGTTTTTGTTTGGGAGTCAACTCAACATACCGCTTGCTGTATATCTTTGGTGGTAGGTCAAGCACCTGATCCTTGGTCAGTCGCGTTCCGAGCCGCAACAACTCATGATTCAGAATATCCAGATTCTTATAGGCCACGCATTTCGGGAACGAACGATCTTCACTAAGATGAACGGTCTCCCAAATTCCGAAAAAGGCTTTGAACGTGGCGAAATCGCTAATGCCATATTGACGCCACACATCTGGCTCCAGAAAACGCAACTGGTTATAAGTCTTGAACGGTTTTCCGGCCGTCGGTGTCCCGGTGAGAATACGCTTAAATGGGGCCACTGTCTTACTGCCTAAAATACGCTTTGACCACTTGGCCCCCGGTTCCCCAATCCGATGGGATTCATCAAGCACGTACATACACCGCCGCTGTTTCAAAAAGGCTTTCCACGCCTTTTGGCCCCGCTTAGTCCAGATGGCATTATAGCTCATGACCAAGACGCTCAAGCCGTCATGCTTGAGCGTCTCCTCAAAGGCCCTCATATGCCGCTGAGCATCAGTACTATACCAAACATGTGACTTCACCTGTGTCATAACTCGATCTGGCATGTGAGCAACCATCTCATCGGACACCCAATTGCGGTGGACACCGTTGGGAGCAATAACCATCAGGCCGTCAATTTCCTTTTGCTCGTATAAATAGGCCGTGGAATCAATCACGGGCTTGGTCTTGCCCACACCCTGCTCCCAGAGGATAGCACGCACCGGGTCAGCCCCGTGATGCGTGAATTCCTCGTGCTGATGATCGAACGGTTTTGTTTTGTATTTGTAGGTCATTAGATTCCAGGAGAAATTTCAAAACATGTATCAGGCCATCTTGCCTTAATGGCTGCCCGTTGGGCAGTGGTGTATAATAAATGCTCATTAGCCCAATTGGGCTTCCAGAATTGTGTTCTCTTTTCGGGCTTAAACGGGCCCATTGCTTCTTCACCATAGTTACCTTCATGCATACCAGAGCCCAGTAACCAACTACCTGGGTCGCCATCCACACAAAGCACCTTTCTATCTTTTGTCTCGTTTATCATTTTACCTCACCCTCAATACTGTTATGCCTACGACCTCATTGAAACGATACCCCACTGTAACAGAAAGTTGACCAAACTCGTGAGAGAATCCCTGAAGAGTCCTGACCTGAAAACCATCACCATCAACATAGTCTTCGGCAAAACTGGCCTGTGCTTCTTGTGCTTCTTGAATGTCGTGTGCTGAGTACTCATGCCAGGCTCTCAACTCAGCTTGGAATAAATTCCCATCACCAAACAGAGTATAGGTCGATCCGTTCTCACAATAGATAATTATCTGCCATATTTGTTCCATAATCTCTCCTCAATCGACATCGATATGGGCCTCAATTTGTTCTTGCATTTCATCCAATATTTCCTGACCATCAGCGTAGGCCCAGGGTGGGATTGGCCCACCGGTATCGATAAACTGCTGTACCACGCAATCCCGAATTTCGGCTGCTGTCATATCAATATGAAGGCTGACCTCACTCCAAGACGTTTCCCAGTAGGTAGCCAATCCAATCTCGATTGAACCGCTCACAGGAACCATCTGAAATTTGAGCACGGTCTCTTTGTACTCAATGTTGATGTCAATTTCTGTGTTGATGTGTGTTAACATCCCGCTGTCACTCCAATTTCCCAAGCTTTGAAATCCTCGCCAGTCAGCCCCTTGCTAATGAAGGCCGCAAAGATATTGATTTGCCTTGTGTGGGTGTTACAATAGACCATGATCTTATTGCCAATGGTCTCAACTGTGATGGCCTTGATACTGTCCTCACGATGCTGGCCAAACTCATTGAACACCGGCTTGGGAGTCGGTTTGCCCCGCTTATGACTCAGACCAAGTATACGTCGCCGTCCCCTCACAGCCGCAATTGTCCGCTTGAGATGCCGAGCAATAACGTCATCAGGCAAGTCTCTACGCTCCACAACAAACTTGATCTCCTCACGAGTCCAAAGCTGCCTGAGCCGATCTGCCCCCGGCCGTGTCCTGTCGTTCTTGGCTGACTCGTTGGTTGCTCGACAAATTTGGCACACTTTACGTCTCCCGTTGCGGCGTTTCCACACACCAAAATCATCCAACGGCAGCGTCTTGCCGCATGGCCCTTCGCATTTCTGTTTCTTAGCCGTTGAAGTTATGCTATGGGTAAATTGTAATTGTGCCTGTGTTTTTCCTTTTCCATATGATTGCCACATGTTATTGTTCCTCAGCAATGTGCTATGAATACGAGCGCCGTCAATATCAACATATTCCTGACTGATATGGTATTGAACGGCCCGCCCTCTGTGTGGTAGAACACCCACCACTTATTTTGTAATTTAGTCCACATATTATTTGGCCTCGCAATTCTTAATATTGCTACTCCCACAATCGCAATACAGAACATAGTACCCTTCAGAATCTTTACGGCCCATGAGTTCCGTCTCTTTTGTGACCTTTCCACAAACCTGACATTTGTATTCTTGCTCGCTCATACTTAAAGTATACGCTATAAATTAGAGAAGCAAAATAGAAAATAAATATATTTTCACTTATTTATTCACCCTTCGATCATCGGCCTCAACACGCGTATTTACCGGGTTTGGGCCACCCCCTCTTGTGTTAGCTGCTTCCATATCAGCACGATGGCGTTTTACTCGCTTTGGGTCGCATTTAGGGCCGTGCCACCCATATTTACCGCAAATATAGCAATAATTTCTCATTTTATCCCCCATTCTTTTTCTTCAATATCAGGAGCCCCGGCCCCCATTTCCATCAAGAGTGCCAATCCCAAATCTGCAACCTTATTCCGGCCCACGCCATGGATGTTGGTGGGTTGAGCCTTGACCGTCTTCAAAATAGCATTGCCACACCGCTTACAACGTATACGATCTGCTGGATTCTTTTTGGGGACAATCGTTAGATGTTCACAAACTGAACATTGCATGAGCTTTTCGCCAGCCATGAGCATGATCATTTCCATACCCCCAATTCTACAACATCGGCCCCAACGATTCCATCCTCAGCCGTCCTGAACCGTTCACAATGTACCTCATCTGGATAGGCAATATCTGCATCTCGATCTACTTCAGACGTGGGCCGCAATGAGCATTTAGCACCACACTCAGCCCTGTGGTCACAAAATTGATCAACATGATCACCTAATTTAGCTTTGCTTTTGTCATAGCCGTTTGGAAAATCCATATCATCTCCTATTTGAAATATTTGATTGATATTTCATGGGTGCGCCTTCGATACCAGGCATCACCAACTGAAGTGCACTTGACTTTGACTGGAGCCTGTTCACCCCATCGTTGAACAACCCAGGCCGAAGTTAGGAACTTGTCCGCATACTTCTGTGCCTCAACCAAAGAAGCAAATTGTTGAAAAGTAACCCGGTCATTGTTCCTGAAGGCGTTCTCAGCACGATACAGCTTTTTCCTTTGAGAATCCCACCAGGTTCGTTCACCTTGGTTGGTCTTTTCTTCCCACCGCGACTTTGGCAACTCATACCAATTTGGATTCTTTTCACTCATACTTAAAGTATACAATATAAATTAGAAAAGCAAAATGGAAAATGAAA
>Ga0307378_10002816_pt1 | contig 26078 bp, 20 predicted proteins | sample UN1MG_FD_202238 | JGI IMG/M metagenome (GOLD analysis project Ga0307378, IMG submission 202238) | Soil microbial communities from Risofladan, Vaasa, Finland - UN-1 | ecosystem: Environmental > Terrestrial > Soil > Coastal area > Acid sulfate soil | place: Finland: Risofladan, Vaasa | collected...
GGCTTCTTCACTGGAGAAGCGTTGTTCCAGTTCCAAGAGTGTGCGGGGATAATCTTCGGTCACAATCCCACACACTACAGGTTGTAGCAGGTTGAGTCAAGTCAATACCCATAAGCTGGAATGACTCGGTCCTGGTTTCCTCGCCGCTTGCGGCTTCGCCCCCCGGATTCCCCCGGAATCGCCCAAGAAGAGAGGACTCCCCTTGACCGCAGGCCGGAAATTGACCCGGCCCGGCGGCCGTGTCATACTATGGCCAAACGGCTCGACACCCGCCAACCACCCCCCGACTCACCATCCCTTGGGAGAGACCTCCGATGAAGCACGACGTCACGCGACGCGATTTTCTGGCGGCTTCGGCCGCGCTCAGTGCAGGCATGATGGCCGGCCGACTTGATGCGGCCCCGTTCAAAACTACCCTGCACAAGGCCCTGATCGGCGCCCCGAACGAGGAGACGCTTGCCGGCTGGAAGGCCGGCGGATTCGAGGGCATGGAGTCGAACAAGTGGGACGTCACCCCCGCCGAGGCGACCGAAGCCCGCAAGATCGCCGAGAAGCTCGGCATGCGAATCCACGCGGTGCTGCGTGGCTGGACCAATTTCAACAGTCCGGACCAAGGCCAAGTGGCCAAGGACATCGAGAGCGTCGAGACGGCCCTGAAGGCCGCCCAGGGCTATGGTGCCGACGCCGTGCTTCTGGTGCCCTGCAAGACTGGCGGCATGCCCATGCCGGAGCCGTGGGACTTCGACATCGAGTGCGACGAGAAGACCTGCCACGTGAGCCGCGTGGTCAAGGGCGACAACGCCCCCTACAAGGAATACATCGAGGCGCAGAACTACGCCACCGATTCTTCGCGCAAGGCGGTCGAGAAGCTGATCCCCGTGGCCGAGAAGACCGGCGTAGTGATCGCGTTGGAGAACGTTTGGAACAACCTCTGGGTGAAGCCGAAGTTCTTCGCCGGCTTCGTGGCGTCGTTCCAGAGCCCTTGGGTTCAGGCCTACTACGACATCGGCAACCACTGCAAGTACGCGATGCCGGAGCAATGGATCCGGGCGCTGGGCAAGCTGATCGTGAAGGTGCACGTGAAGGATTTCGTCGTCGACCGGGGCAAGCCGCGCGGCGGCGACTTCGTCGACATCCGCGACGGCGACGTGGACTGGCCGCTCGTGCGACGCGAGCTGGACGAGATCGGCTACGACGGCTGGATGACGATCGAGGGGAGCGGCAAGCTGTCGGTCGAGGAGCGCAGCAAGCGCCTCGACTTGATCATCGCCGGCAAGTAGGGTCCGCATCGCGGGGTGCGCGGGTCTGCCGACCCCGCACACAGACACGGCGGCGGCGCGGTCAGGAGAGCCGCGCCGAGCGCGGCCTGATCGTCGCCGGGAAATAGGGTTCATGCATAGGTGTCTGTACTACCTTGAAGGAGTTGAAGATGCAATTGCGCTGGATTGAAAAGGTTCTGGTTGCCGCCGCGGTTCTTCTGGCCCTTTCGGTGACGGGCCGGGCGGGCGAGCCGTCGAAGGTGATTCGCGTTGGCATCATCGGCACGACCACCTCCCACGTGCCTGCCTTCACCAATGCGATCAACGACCCGAACGCCGAGGGCGTTCTGGCCGAGGCGGAGGTCGTGGCCGGATTCATGGGCGGGGTCGAGGACAACCCCTCGAGTTGGGACCGCCGTGAGAAGTACGCGGACTTCCTCAAGGAGAAGGGCTGCACGATCTACGAGACGATCGAAGAGATGCTCGAGCACGTCGACGCGGTGCTCCTGGAAGAGGTCGACGGCCGGCCCCACCTCCGATGGGCCAAGCCGGTGATCGAGGCCCGCAAACCGCTGTTCATCGACAAGCCCATGGCCGCTTCGCTGGCCGACGTGCTCGAGATCTTCCGCCTGGCCAAAGAGCACAACACCCCCTGTTTCTCCAGCTCGTCGGCGCGGTTTGGCTCCGGATTCCAGGCGGCCCGTCGCGGTGAGCCTTTTGGCGAGGTGGCGAAGTGCACGGCCTGGAGCCCCATGAGCACCGAGCCGCACCATCCGGATCTCTTCTGGTACGGGGTCCACGGCGTGGAAATCCTGTTCACGATTATGGGCCCGGGGTGCGAGACGGTGACCCGCGTGGAGGAGAACAAGGTCGTCGGCACGTGGAAGGGCGGCCGCGAGGGAACGTTCATCGGCCAGAAGGGCTACGGCGCGGACGTGGAAGGGTCGAAGAGCAGCGGCTCGGCGGGCAGCTACGAGGGCTACAAGCCGCTGGTGGTCGAGATCTGCAAGTTCTTCAAGAGCGGAAAGCCCCCGGTCGCCGAGGAGGAAACGCTGGAGATCTTCACGTTCATGGAAGCCGCCGACGAGAGCAAGCGTCAAGGCGGCGCCGCGGTGAGCATGGCCGACGTGCTGGAAAAAGCACGCCAGGCCAACGCCGCCCGAAAGTAAGCACCGGCCGATCAACGACTGTCGTATGTTCAATGTAGTCGTCACGCTCCGCGTGATGACATGACGTCACGGCGGAGCGTGACGACTACCATTCCCGCGACACTTATTTCTCGAACGATCCTAACCCGCGCCAAGCCGCTTGCGACTTCGCCGCGTAACATCCGACCCGAGTACGACCTCTAATGGAGGACTTCCCCATGCGTCTCCACTCGCTTCTTGTGTGCGTCCTCGGGACGCTCGTGTTGCTCGTGTACGGCGTGTCGCTCCAAGCCGCCGAGCCGAAGTTGCCGCTAAAGGCCGGGATCATCGGGCTGGACGCCCACGCCCGGGTCTGGGCGAAGATCCTCAACGATCCGCAAGCCCCCGGCGAACTGGCCGACATGGTCGTCGCGGCAGGCTATCCCGGCGGCAGCCCCGACATCCCTCAGAGCATGGAGTTGCTGGAGCAGGGCATCGCGACCTTCCGCGAAATGAACATCGAGCTCGTCGATTCGATCGACGCCCTTTTGGCGAAGGTCGACGTGGTGATGATCCTCAGCATCGACGGCCGGACTCACCTGGAGCAGGCCAAGCCGGTCTTCGCCGCCGGCAAGACCGTCTACATCGACAAGCCCATCGCCGGCTCGCTGGTCGACGCGATCAAGATCTTCCAACTCGCCAAGGAGCACAACGTCCCCTGCTTCTCGAGCTCCTCGCTCCGGTTCGCCCCGGACACGATCGGGATGAAGACCAATCCTGCCATCGGGGAGATCCGCGGCTGCGACCAGTACAGCCCCTGCTCGCTGGAAGAGCACCATCCCGACTTCTTCTGGTACGGGATCCACGGGGTCGAGCCGCTCTATACCGTGATGGGGTTGGGCTGCAAGACGGTCACCCGGGTGCACGCCGAAGGGCAAGACGTCATCGTCGGCGTTTGGGAGGGCGGCCGAATCGGGTCCGTGCGCGGCATCCGCGACAGCCAACGCGGCTATGGCTCCACGGTCTTCGGCACCAAGGCGATCCTTCCCGCCGGCGGGTTCGGCGGCTACGAGCCCCTGTTGGTCGAGATCGTCAAGTTCTTCAAGACCGGCAAGCCGCCCGTAAGCGCCGAGGAAACCCTGGAGATCTTCGCCTTCATGGAAGCGGCCGACGAGAGCAAGCGGCAGGGCGGCTGCCCGGTGTCGATCGAAAGCGTAATGCAGAAAGCGCGTGAAGCGGCCGCGGCGAAGTGACCACAGGCGTATCGTTCCCGCGCTTTGCGTGTGAACGCACTAATGCGGCGCTTCGCGTCGCCCCGAGCCGCAGGAAAACGACGCAAAGCGTCGCGCAACTCGGTTCCCGCGCGGAAGCGTGGGGACCAGGAGACTACGCACCTCCAAAGCAGGGAGCCGTGGATCATGTCCTGCGAGAAAGCAGTCTTCGCGTTCGTCGTCGCTGCGCTGTCAGGCGCGGGCCCATTCGCCGTGGCGGCCGACGCTGACGCCCGGCCCGAGCGCGCAATCCGGCGCTCGGACGTCGTGTTTTTCATCGACGACCCCGCGATGTACGAGCCGTACGGCTGCACCGTGGTGGGGTGGGGCGGCGCCGCCAAGCCCGAGCGCGTCGAGGGGGCGCACGAGAAGGGGGTTCGCCTGTACGCCACCGCCATCGCCTTCCGGACGGCCTTCCACCGCGTGATGGACTTCAGCGACGACTACCTCGACGCCGCGTGCCGAGACTACGCAGGCGAGCCGTTCGCGGTCCCCTGGCTGTGGGACCACAAGTACAAGGACCAGCCGGTCTGGTGGGGATGCACCAACAGCCCCCTCTACCACGAGTTCCTCGAAGATTGGCTGGCCAAGTCGATGGGCGCGGGACCCGACGGCCTGCACATCGACGACTACAGCGGCACCGCCGGCGCGGTCACCTGGCTCTCCGCCGGATTCTGCCGTCACTGCACGGCGGGCTTTCGCGAGTACGTGGCGAAGAACGTGTCCCCGGAAAAGCTGGCCGAGCTGGGCATCACCGATCTCTCGGCGTTCGACTACCGCCAGTTCCTCGTCGACCGGGGCGTCTCGCCGGACGACTACAAGCGCCGGCGATCCTCGCTGCCGCTGGCCGACGAGTTCCTGGACTACCAGGTCCGCGCCAACACCGAGTACGTCCGAGCATTCCACAAGCTCGCCGGCGAGCTTCGCGGCAAGCCGGTCGCGCTCAGCGTCAACTCCGGGCTGGGCAGTCCGACAAGCCTGGCGATCGCCCCATACGTGAGCTACTTCTGCTGCGAGGTGGGGCAGAACGCCGAGTCCCGCGCCACGCCCAAACACCCCATTTACGTCTTCAAGCTCGCCGACGGCCTGGATCGGCCGCTGGCCGTGATGGGGAGCGGCCAGGACCACGCTTTCATCATGGAGCACAATCTGCCCGGGCTGGTCCGCACGTGGATCGCGACGGCCTACGCCTTCGGCCACGCCTTCGTGGCGCCGCACCGCCTGTGGTGCTACACGCAGGAGAAGGGCACCCACTGGTACTCAGGCCCGACGGAGGAGTACGCCTGGCTGTACCAGTTCGTGCGCGGTAGCGCCCGGCTGTTCGACCGGTATGAGGCGATCGCGCCGGTAGCGGTCGTCTACGACAACGCCGCCCGACGCCAGGGCAAAGGCAACATCGAGCCGATCTGCGTCGAGCTGGCCGAGAAAAACGTCCCCTTCACCGTGGTCGTCGCCGGGGACGACTGGCTCGACTACCGGCTCGACGCGGAGCGACTGGCCTGGTTCAAGGCGGTCATCGTCCCGAAAGACCTGGCCATGGATGAGCCGCAACGGAAGCTGGTCGAAGCCGTCGAAGCCGACGGCCGGCTCGTTGTCTGGCCTGACCAAGAGCGGCTGGCGAAGCTCGTGCCGCCGCCGGTGATTGTCGCAGGCACGGACCACGTCGGCGTCGTGCCGCGGGCGATCCCGGGCGACGAGACCGCACCGGTGGTCGTCCATCTGCTGAACCGCCAGTACGACGGCGAGAAGGACGCGATGGTGCCCCAGAAGGATTTCACGCTTCGGCTGGCGCTCGACCTAATGGGCGGCCGCAAGCTCAACAAGGCCGTGCTGCACGCACCGAAGCAAGAGCCGCAAACGATCGACGTGACGTTGGCCGCCGACGCCTTGACGCTCACCGTGCCGAAGCTGGACCTCTGGGCGATACTCGAAATCGGCGACTGACGCAAACGCTTTACTCGCCGACGCCGCGAAGCCATAATCGGGGTCGGTCGCCACGGTGGCTGGAAGAAAGGCACAACGATGCGCATGATCGTCCCCTTGTTGTTTTGCCTGGGTCTGAGCGGTGCCGAAGCGGCAACGGCAGGCGATGTGACGCTTCGCGTGTGGGACCTTGACGGGTCGGCCGCTCGGGTAGGCGCGCCGGTGTTCGTCGAAATCGACGCAAGGGACCTGTTCGGCAAGGAGGAACCTCCGCCGAATCTGTACCTTCTCGAAATCGACGGCGCGCCGGACGCCGGCACTCCGCTCGTTTCCGTCCAGTTCGAGCCGCACGTACCAGGGGTACGGCCCGCCCGGCTGTGGTGGCTGATGCCGGAAGGGCAGGCCGGCGAGCGCCGATTTGGGCTTTCCGCCGGGCGGGAAGGCCCGGGGCCCGGCTTGGGCAACCACTATGACTGGGATCGACGGCAAGTCAACGTACTCGAAGGCTCGACGCGCGTGCTTCGCTACAACCATGGGTCCGTCCCCGTTCCCGAGGGGACGCATCCTCATTTCGCGGCGGGCGAAAGCTACGAGCGAGGCGACTACATCCATCCTCTTTACGGACCGCATGGCGAGGAATTGACCGAGGACTACCCCAAAGACCATCCGCACCATCGCGGCGTCTGGTGGTCGTGGCCGGTCACCCGGTGGAAAGACCGGGTCGCCGACATCTGGGCGGTCGTCGGCGTCTGGTCGCGGCCCGCCGATGTCCCCTGCCGATGGACCGTCGGTCGGGTCTGCGCCACGGTGGAGGCGGACAACGTGTGGAAGTTCGGGAAGCAGGAGTACCCGATCGTCCGGGAGAGAGTGCTGATCCGGGCGTTCCCCGAACGCGATGGCTGCCGCTTCCTGGACGTGGAGGTGCAGCTTACCGCCCTGGCCGACGACGTGGCCATCGGCGGGCGGCCCAAGGCCGGCTACGGCGGCTTCTCACTGCGTGCCGCGCCGTGTGAGGACCGCAAGATCACGCTCCATCTCGACCCCGAGGGCTCCGACCCGCGCCGTTCGTGGATCGACTACTCGGGCCTCTTTACCGGCGGCCAGGGCAAATCGGGCGTGGCGATCTTCGAGCACGTCACCAATCCCGACTATCCGAATCCCTTGCACGAGTATCCCGGCTGCAACTGCGTGATGCCCGCCTATCCGGAGATGCGCGAGGTCGTGCTCTCGAAAGACGAGCCGCTGGTGCTCAAGCACCGGCTGTGGGTTCATCCAGGCGGCCCTGACCAGAGCAAGCTGGCCGACGTCTGGACGGCCTATGCGAAACCACCCAAGGTGACCATTGAAAAGCAATGATTCTCGCAAACCTTCCGAGGAGGCAATCGAGATGTCCGAGTCGAACGAGCTTTCCCGACGCGGTTTCATCGGCAAGACGGCCACCGCCGGGGCGGTCGGCCTATCGGCCCCGTACTTCGTTTCCACCAGCGCCCTGGGCCAACAGGGCAGCCCGGGAGCCAACGACAAGATCCACGTCGGGCTGATCGGCTGCGGCGGGATGGGCCGCGGGAACCTGCGGAACTGTGCGAAACATGACGACGTCGCGGTGACCGCCGTGTGCGACGTGCAACAGGCACGTCTCGACGCGACCGTCAAGGAGTACGAGGGGGCGCCCAAGCCCTACCGCGACTACCGCGAGCTTCTGGCCGCCAAGGACGTCGACGCCGTAATCATCGGCACGCCGCCGCATTGGCACTGTCTGAACGCGATCCACGCCTGCGAGGCGGGCAAGGACATCTACCTCCAGAAGCCGATGACGCTTCACCTGGCGGAAAGCCTGGCCGTGATGGGCGCCGTCAAGAAGCACAACCGTATCAGCCAGATCGGCACCCAGATCCACGCCGGCGAGAACTACCGCCGTGTAGTGGAGTACGTCCGCTCCGAAAACCTGGGCCACGTCAGCGTGGTCCGTACCTTCAACGTGATGAACCAGGGGCCGGAAGGCGTGGGCAAGGACCCCGGCACGCCCGTGCCGGAGGGCGTGGATTGGGAGATGTGGATCGGGCCCGGCCCGATGCGCCCGTTCAACCGCATCCTGGCCGCCAGCAGCTACAACCACTGCTCGTTCATGGACTACAGCGGCGGCTGGCTCCCCGGCATGGCACCGCACATCATCGACCTCCCCATCTGGGCGTTCGATTTGGACTACCCGACGAATATCAGTTGCTCGGGCGGGCGGTTCGTGATCGACGACGACGGCGACGCGCCCGACGTCCAGGAGATCCTCTGGCAGTACCCCGAGATGACGATGACGTGGATGGGCATGCTGGCCAACAGCTACGGGTTCGACCTGCACGGCGAGCCGGTCCCCAAGCGGCGCTTGGGGATCTACCTCCACGGCGTCAACGGGACGATGTACTGCAACTACGGGATGTACAAGATCGTGCCGGAAGGGAAGCGGATGGAAGGGATGGAGCCGCCGGAAAAGTCGATCCCGCCCTCGCCGGGCCACGAGCGGGAATGGCTCGATTGCCTCAAATCTCGCCAGCAGCCGAGTTGCAGCGTATTCTACCACACGAAGATCGACGTGCCGCTGGTGTTGGCCAACCTGTCGCTCAAGCTGGGCCGCTCGATCCGCTTCGATCCGGCCATGCGGGCGATCGTCGGCGACGCGGAGGCCGCTCGGCTCTCCGTGCCTGAGTATCGCGATCCGTGGGAGTTTCCCAAGGAGTACTTGCCGGCGTAGGCCGCCGCTTGCGCGTTCGCCTTGGCATAGAACGAAAACCGATTCCCCGGGGACAGTTTTTTTCAGGAGTTCTTTTCCATGTCCGACACGAGCAAGCTCTCCCGACGCAATTTCCTCGAGAAGACCGCGGCAGTCGGCACGGCAGGCGTGGCGGCCCCCTACTTCGTCCCGGCCGGTGCCCTGGGACTTGCCGACAAGCCCGCCGCCAACGACCGGTTGGGGATCGCCCTGATTGGCTGCGGCGGCATGGGCTCGGCCAACTTGAAGAACTGCGCGGAGTATGACGACGTCGCCGTGACCGGGATCTGCGACGTCTGGAAAGAGCGCCGCGATGCCCTGGTCGAGAAGTACAAGCCGAGCGCCAAGCCGTACCACGATTACCGGGAGATGCTGGGGCAGGACGACGTCGACGGCGTGATCGTCGCCGCGCCCGGGCACTGGCACGCCCTCCAGACGATCCACGCTTGCGAGGCGGGCAAGGACGTCTACGTGCAGAAGCCGATGACCCTTCACCTGGCCGAAAGCCTCGCGGTGAAGCGGGCCGCCGAGAAGCACAAGACGATCACGCAGGTGGGCACCCAGGTCCACTCCCGCGACAACTACCGCCGCGTGGTGGAGCAGGTCCGTTCCGGCAACCTGGGCAAGATCAGCGTCGTACGCACGTTCGTCTGCTACAACCAGGGCCCGGAGGGGATCGGCACGGAACCCGACGGCGATCCGCCCGAAGGGCTCGATTGGGACCTTTGGCAGGGGCCGGCCCGCGCGCGGCGCTGCAATCCGCTGGCAATTGCCGGCGCGTATCCGCACGCATCGTTCATGGACTACGGCGGCGGGATGACGCCCGGCATGGCCCCGCACATCGTCGACCTGCCCTACTGGGCACTCGATTTGGACTACCCCACGTGCACGAGCAGCTCCGGTGGACGCTTCGTCATCCAGGATTCCGGCGACGCTCCCGATTCGCACGAGATCCTCTGGCAGTTCCCCAACATGACGATGACCTGGATGATGTCGCTGGTCAGCAGCTACAGCTTCGATCTTCGCGGCAAGAGCGCGCTGGGGATCTACTTCCACGGCGTCAACGGGACGCTGTATGCCAACTACGGGCTGTACGAGATCGTGCCCGAGGGCGACCGCATGAAGGACGCGAAGGCGCCGGAAGAATCGATTCCTCCCTCGCCGGGCCAGGAGCGGGAATGGCTCGACTCGATCAAGAGCCGCCAGCAGCCGAGCTGCAACGTGTTCTATCACAACAAGCTGAACGCGGCGATCTGCCTGGGCACGCTCGCGTGGAAGCTCGGCCGCTCGGTCCGTTTCGATCCGGCGACGGAACGCGTCGTCGGCGACGACGAGGCCGCCCGGCTGGCGGTGCCGGAGTATCGCCGGCCGTGGGTGTTCCCGAAGGAGTATCTCGAGGCATGACAGGGGCCGCTTGCGGCTTCGCCCAGCAACGGAGGACGCAGCCATGCAGCGGGCGATCCTGATCCGCTCATTGATCCTCTCGCTTCTCGTCCTTTCGACGGCATGCGGCCCGCGCTTGCACGCCGCGGAACCCCAGGGGACCGAATCGGCCGGCAGTCCGGGCCTGGAGCAGGTGATCGTCGTCTTCAAGACGCACTTCGACATCGGCTACACCGGGCTGGCCAGCGAGGTCGTCGAGCGATACCGGACGTCGATGATCGACAAGGCCCTGGACGTCTGCGACGCTTCTCGCGACCTTCCTCGGGAGAATCAGTTCGTCTGGACGATCCCCGGCTGGCCGATGGCGCAAATTCTCTGGCCGGATCAGACGCCCGAGCGCCGCGAGCGAATCGAGCGGGCGATCCGCGACGGCCGGCTCGTGTGGCACGCGCTGCCGGGCACGACGCACACCGAATCGCTCGACCTGGAGGACTTCGTGCGCGGCATGGGGTTCTCCTCGGAGCTTTCCCGGCAGTTCGGCACGCCCTTGGCGCGGGACGCGAAGATGACCGACGTGCCGTCGCACACGTGGATCGTGCCCACGGTGCTTCGCCACGCGGGCGTCGACTTCCTCCACATCGGCTGCAACTCGGCGAGCGGCTCGCCGGACGTGCCCCGGCTCTTCTGGTGGGAAGGGCCCGACGGGTCGCGCCTTCTGACCATGTACGAGGCGAGCGGCTACGGCAGCGGGCTGAAGCCGCCGGACGACTGGCCGCACAAGACCTGGCTCGCCCTGATCCACACGGGCGACAACCAGGGCCCGCCGCCGCCCGACCAGGTGCAGAAGCTCCTGGCGCAAGCCGAGCGGGAACTGCCGGGCGTGAAGGTCCGCATGGGTCGTCTCTCCGACTTCGCCGACGCGATTCTGGCCGAGAAGCCCGACCTGCCGGTCATCCGCGCCGACATGCCCGATACGTGGATCCATGGGATCATGTCGATGCCCTCGGAGACCCAGATCGCCAGGAACATCCGACCGGACATCGGCACGCTCGATGCACTGAACACGTTGCTCGATGCGTGGGGCGTCGAGGTGACTTCCGTCAAGCAGAAGCTCGCCGGGGCGTACGAGGGGAGCTTGATGTACGGCGAGCACACCTGGGGCTACTCGATGAGCCCATTCGGGTATCACTATGGCGACGAGTGGGCGAAGCTGCGCGAGAAGGGGCACTACGCCCGGCTGGAGCAGTCGTGGGCCGAGCATGGCGCGCATGTCCGCAAGGCCCGCGAAATCGTCGCGCCTGCGTTGGAGGGGAACGTCAAGGCGTTGGCCCGGGCCGTGAACGTCGACGGCCGGCGGATCGTGGTCTTCAACCCACTCCCTTGGGCTCGGGATCAGGTGGCGACCGTTGAGTTGCCGGGAGAAAACGTCCGGGGACTGAAGGACGCGGCGACCGGACGGCCCATCGACGCAAAGGTGACTTCGGGCGTCCACGCTCGCAGCGGCGCCGGGCCGGCGAGCTCCGCCCCGGCAGGCAAGCCGTGCGATCGACTCGTCTTCGTGGCGCGGAACGTGCCGCCGCTGGGATATCGGACCTACGTCCCGACGGGCTCTTCCCCCCGAACGCTGGAGGGCGTCAACGCCGATCGCGACACGATCGAGAACAAGTACTTCCGCGTGCGAGTCGATCCGCAACGCGGGGTGGTGACCTCGCTGGTCGACAAGCAGTCCGGCCGGGAGCTGGTCGACGCTTCGTCCCGGTATGGCCTCGGGCAATACCTTTATGAGCGCTTCGATGCAGACAACATCAAGTCGTATTTCGATACGTACTTGAAGTACATCCCCGGCTGGTCTCCCCACTTTGCACGAGGCAACCTCCCTCCTGCCGACAAAGCCCCTTACTCGAGTGCCTCGCCCAAGAGTTTCCAGCCGAGCGATTCTGTCGAACGCCGCGATCTTGGTGACTCTCTGCGTGTGCTGGTCTCGGCAACGGCCGGTGTTCGCGCCCAAGGCGGCGAGGACGTGCCTCACGGGATCGAGCTTGCCGTGAGGCTCTACGTCGACCAGCCGTACGTGGATCTCGATTGGACCGTGCTGGACAAGAGGCCCGACCAGTGGCCCGAGGCTGGCTGGCTGTGTCTGCCGTTTCGGACCGACGATCCCACGTTTCGCCTCGGCCGGCTCGGCTCGGTGGTGGACCCTGCCCAGGACGCGCGTCGCGGGGCCAACTTCGACGTGTTCTGCTTAAGCACGGGCATGACGATCACCGGGCCGGACGGCAAGGGGGTAGGGCTGTGCCCCCTCGATTCGCCGCTGGTGAGCATCGGGCAGCCCGGCCTCTATCGGTATTCCAAGGAGTTCGGATCGCGGGATCCGGTGGTGTTCGTGAACCTGTTCAACAACGTGTGGGGCACCAACTTCCAGCAGTGGACCGAGGGCGCGTGGCAATCGCGGATTCGTATCTGGGCGGTCGACGGGACGGGAATCGAAGCCGACCTGATCACGCCTTCATGGGAGGCGCGGTCGCCGTGCAAGGCCGCGTTCTTCGACGGCCCGGCCGGCACGCTGCCGCCGTCGCAATCGGGAATCGAACTTTCGCGCAAAGGCGTGCTGGTGACCGCCTTCGGCCCCAATCCGGACGGCGACGGCATGTTGCTCCGGCTCTGGGAACAGGCGGGCGAGGACGGGCCCTGCCGCGTCCGGCTGCCTGGCGGGATGAGCGTCTCGCAGGCTCAGCCATGCGATCTGCGAGGCCGACCACAGGGCGATCCAATCCCGGTCCGCGAGGGACAGATCGAGGTCCCACTCCGGCATTTCGCGCCAGCCAGCCTCATCCTGGACACCAAGCATTGACCGCGAACCCTTGAACGATCGACCGTGTTTTGGAGTGCGGCGACTTGTCGCCGCTTTCGAGACGTGTTGCGAGGACGAGCATGGACTTGAAGCTGAAGGACAAGGTGGCCCTGGTCACCGGCGGTTCGCGGGGGCTGGGCAGGGCGATCTCGCTCGGGCTGGCCGCCGAGGGGGCCAAGGTCGCCGTCAACTACCGAACGCATGGCGACGAGGCGGAGGCCGTTGTCGCCGAAATCCGACGTGACTACGGCGTCGAGGCGGTGGCCGTCGTGGGGGATGTCGCCGACGAGGGCGAGGTCCAGAGGATGTTCCGCCTCACCGAGGAGACGTTCTCCCGAGTCGACGTCCTGGTGAACAACGCCGCCGTCTGCCCTACCTGCCGCGTTGAGGATCTCTCCGAAGAGGAGTGGACCCGCACGCTCCAGGTCAACCTTACCGGCACGTTCTTGGCATGCCGGGAGATGGTGCGGCGACTTCTGGCCGCGGGCCGCCCGGGCCGGATCGTCAACGTCTCGTCCACGGCGGCCTTCCTCGGCTCCACCACCGGTCACGCCCCCTACGACGCCAGCAAAGGCGGGGTGATCGCATTTACCATCTCCCTCGCCCGGGAGGTCGCGCCGCGCGGAATCGCCGTCAACGCCGTGGCCCCGGGCATGATGTACACCGACATGACCGCCGAGACGCTCAAGGCAAACGAGGAAAAGTACCTGGACCGCATCCCGCTGAGACGCATCGCCGACCCGGTCGAGGTGGCCGACGTGGTCGTGTTCCTCGCCTCGCAGGCGGCGAGTTACATGACCGGGGCGACGGTGAACGTCAGCGGCGGATTGCTCATGCGGTAAAGGCGGATCACAGGACATTCGCCAACCGTTCGCCGACGTGCCCTTGGGGAGGAGGTTCCCGTGGAGCAACACAAAGTGGCCTTCGAATCGTTGCCGTGGTCTTCCCCGGCAGCCGGCGTACGGTTCAAAGCGCATCGCCAGGGTGAAAGGCAACTGCGTCTGGTCGAGTTCACCGACGAATTCGTGGAACCCGATTGGTGCCTCAAGGGGCACGTCGGCTACGTCCTGGAAGGACAGTTGGAGATCGATTTCGACGGGAATAGGATCGCGTTCAACCCCGGCGACGGGATCTTCATTCCGCCGGGTGAGGAACACAAGCACATGGCCAAAGCGCTTACCGGCGTGGTGAGAATGATCTTGGTCGAGGACGTGTAGGGACGTTCGAGATCTCCTTCCGCCGCGCCGCCGGCTGGGAGGGGCGATGAAAAGGGGGAACCGATGGACTATCTGATGGGCATCGACCTGGGCTCCACGAGCCTCAAGGCCGTGATCTACGATCGGGACGGCAGCGCCGTTGCCGGCGGGAGTCGACCGACCGAACGCTTTCATCCCCATCCCGAGCATCCGGAATGGACCGTCTGGGAGCCGGAGCAGATCTGGGGCGGCACGGCGGCGGCGATCCGGGATGCCCTGGCGGCGTTGGACGACCCCCGGCAGGTCAAGGCCGTGGCGGTCACGGGCATGGGCATGGACGGGGTGCCCATCGACGAGGAGGGGAAGTGGCTTTATCCCTTCATCAGTTGGCACGACCCGCGCACCGGCCCGCAGCTCGAATGGTGGGAAAAAAACATCGGGGCCGAGAAGGTTTTCTCGATCGGCGGCAATCCGCTCTGGCCGATCAACAGCGCCCTGCGGATCCTCTGGGTCGCCGAAAACGAACCCCAGATTCTCGCTCGCACCGACAAGTGGCTCTTGATCGAAGACTTCCTGAACTTCATGCTTTGCGGGCGCAGGGCGACCGACTACAGCATGGCTTCCTGCACGCTCTTGTTCGACCAGCGGAAGCTCGACTGGTCGGACGAGATGCTCGAAGCGTCGGGCATCGACCGCCGGCTGATGTGCGACGCGCACCCGAGCGGCACGGTCCTGGGCGAGGTGACCGCCCGTGCTTCCGACGCAACCGGCCTCGCTCCAGGCACGCCCGTGGTGCTCGGCGGGCACGACCATTTGTGCGGCGCCCTGCCGGTGGGGGCCTTTCGCCCAGGCGTGGTCCTCGACGTGACCGGAACGTGGGAGATCGTCCAGATTGTCACCGGCGAGCCGGTCCTGACGCCTGAGCTTCAGAAGATGGGCGTGACCGTGCAGGCGCACGTCGCCCGGGGCAAGTACGCCACCTGGGGCTCCAACGTCGCCGGCGAGATGCTCGAGTGGTTCCGCAAGCAGTTCGGCTTCAACGCCGCGCAGAAGGCGGAGCAAGAGGGTGGTTCGGATTGGGATCGCCTGATGGCCGCGGCGGGCGCCTCGCCGCCGGGATCGCACGGCGTCATGTTTCTTCCGCACATGTCGGGTGCAAGCTGCCCGGTCGTCGATCCCAACAGCCGGGGGGCCTTCGTGGGACTGGGGAATTTGGCCACGCACGGCGACATGCTCCGGGCGATCATCGAAGGGCTCGACTACCAGTTCCTCGACATCGTCACGGCCATGGAATCGGGCCTGGGCGTTAAGCTGGAGAAGTTCGTCGCCGTGGGCGGCGCTATCCGGAACGAGCTGTGGATGCAGAACAAGGCCGACGTGGTCGGCCGGCCGATCGAGGTCCCTGAAATCGAGGAGGCGACGCCCCTGGGCGCCGCCATCCTGGCGGGGATCGGCATCGGCCTCTACCGAGACGAGCAAGACGCCTTCGAGCACGTCTACCGTCCGGGCAGGACGTACGAGCCCGACCCCAAGCTGTCGGCCCGCTACGCCGAGTGGTTCCAGATCTACAGGGAACTGTACCCGGCGCTGCGACGCATCAGCCATGGGCGCCACGGCCAGTTGGGTTGATCGCAGGTTCACGCCCGGCGGCCGCGACCGTCAGCGCCCGCTTGGCCACCTCCTGGCCGCGGACGTCGGCAAAGTCCTCTTCGTAGCCCGCGAGCTGGCGGAAGAGGTCGTCCAACCGCGAGGGCTCCGGCTCGATCTCGATCTGGCCGGCCAGGAACCCCACGGCCTGGGCCAGGCTGGCCACCGGGATCACCTCGACGCCTTCCACCACCGCGGCCTCGGCGGCGCTCCCGGTGGGCACGAGCATCCCGCGAAGCCCCTCCTGCCGGGCGGCGGCGATGGCCATCGACAGCGCCCCCTTGGTCGGCCGGGTGCCGCCGTCCAGGGCCAGCTCGCCGACCACGGCGTACCGGTCGAACAGATCCGACCGAAGCTGCCCGCTCCCGGCCAGAATGCCCAGGGTGATCGGCAGGTCGAACGAGGCGGCCTGTTTGGGCAGCTCGGCCGGGGCCAGGTTGATCACCACCCGGCTCCGCGGCCGCTGGAACCCCGAGTTGACGATCGCCCTCTCCACCCGGTGCGTGCTCTCCTTGACCGCCGCCTCGGGGAGCCCCACCAGCACGGTCTTGGGCAGCCCACTGGGCGCAACATCGACCTCCACCTCGACCGGCAGGGCCTCGATGCCCAGGAGCGAGAACGTATTGAGTTTCGCCAGCATGCGCCCGCCCGACTTCCGCCCCTCCCCAGAAGGGCTAGGATCGAGACCCCCAGCAAGCAGACCCACATCGCCCGCATTGTGGCCTTATCGAGATGGGCATGCAAGCCCCCCAAGAGGTGGCGGCTGGCTGGGAGATGAGGAGCACCGCGCGAACGGCGTTAGTGACAAAGTGCGCTCTGACCCCGATGACTCTGACCCCGATGACCTCCCGATGACCTCGCCCCGATGACCTCGACGCCCTTCTTCGTCAGGGCCTCGGCAATCTCGGACGGTCCAGCGTCGGGGTGCGCCGCCTTGTACTGGCGGATAGCCTCGGCCTTGCTGGTGCCGTTGCCGTTGGAACGGGTGCGGGTTGTGGTGTTGCGCTTCGCCATGATACATCTCCTCACATTGGGGTTGAAACGAAAAACGGGTTGTCAAAGAGCACGGACAATCAACGTTGTCCGTTGGCAGCTTCGAGTCCGTTCACCCCAACGGGAAGCAGCAAAATGGGCGGATCGGCGATTTTGTCGGAGAAATTCGATTTTGGGGGAGATGCCCTGCCCGACTTAGCGGGGAGCGATGGGCTGATGTGCTCCCGACTCGGCGGGGGAGACGCCCGTATTTGGCCCGTGTGGACGGGGTTGGGGGAGGGATGGTTTGGGTGGGGGATCGGACGGGAGATGGATAGGCGGGGGCGTGGGGCGACGTGGTGGAAGGGTGGTGGGGAGGGGCCGGATGGGTGCGTTCCAAACGCTATGGCTTGAGTGGCAATGGACTTGTGCCGCTTGGGGGATTGCAGACGCCTACGGCGCAAGGAGATAATTGCAGAAGCCACAACTGGTGCAGCTAGACGGTCAGAAAAGGAGCGGCCTCATGGCCACCCCAAGTGAGGTATTCCGAGACAACTTACGCCGACTGGCCGCAGTCTTCGGCCTCGATGCCGGGGGGCTCACTGCTGTTCTCGGCTGGCGACGTGAAGATAAGAAGTGGCTGAGTCGAGTGTGGCACTCTGGCCTAGCCCGAAACGACTATCGAAGTAGTGGCCGACTGTATTATTTGGCGAAGCTGTTCGGGCTGGAGGCTACCGACCTGTGGGTTCCTGATGTACAACCGAATCCAGAGAAACTACCCAAGAGCATGAAGGACCGTTGGGCGAACCGCTCAGACTGACCGTGTTCGCCTTAATTCATTGAAGACTCGCTTCCGAATGGCAGCTTAGTCTCGGGCATCGCCGTCCGCCGTGCTGACGCCTGTATTCGGTCAGAGGGGCCCTTGACTGTCAGGGCTGACTCTGGCTTAATTATGGATGAAGGTCCGTAGTCCCCGGCTGTGACAATCTTCAAAGGGGAGCGAGCCGGGCATCAAGCACCATACTACGCAGAAATCGAGGAAGAGGGACTGTGGCGAAGCGAGGCGAGCACGGTGGCGAATCTCGGAGCGTAGTAGATCTCTTCTGCGGGGCTGGTGGGCTCTCGCTCGGTCTGGCGCAGAGCGGACTGAAACCGATTCACGCCTTGGACCATTTCCCCGCTGCGGTCACAACGTATTCTGCCAATATTGGTGACCACGCCCTGTGCGAAGAGATCAGCGAAGCCACTGAGCTTCCGTCCGCCACAGTCTACGTCGGCGGCCCTCCTTGCCAAGGATTCTCCTCGGCTGGAATGCGGCGACAAGGCGATGCCCGAAACAGTCTTGTGAGGGTATTTGCGAAGTTGATCGCTGTTCACCGGCCACAGGCGTTTGTCTTCGAGAATGTCGAGGGTTTCCTGACTACCGAAGGTGGTCGGCGAGTCCTTGATCTGCTCGATCCGTTGGTGGAGGCCGGATACCAGATTCACTTACGTAAGGTGAACGCTGCGAATTTCGGTGTTCCTCAGCATAGAAAGAGAATCCTCGCAATCGGCGGTCTTGGCTGGGCACCGACGTTTCCCAAGCCTACGCACTTCGCATACGGAGCACCGGGTGCTTCGCTCGTCGGGCACGATCTTCCACCGACGCCAACACTAATTGAGTGCATCGGAAGCCTTCCGATTCCGAGCGAGGCGGAAGACGATTCTCCAATCCCTGACCATTTCGCTCCTGCAATGTCTGAGATTGATCTGGAGAGAGCTTCTCTGCTGAAACCCGGACAGAGAATGCGTGATCTTCCCGAGTCTCTCTGGCATCCCAGCTACACAAGGAGGGCGAATCGTCGGGTCATGGACGGAACGCCAACTGAACGTCGTGGCGGTGCCCCCTCCGGTGTTCGCCGACTGCGACCCGACGAACCTTCAAAGGCGATCACGGCGGCAGCGAGAAACGAGTTCGTTCACCCGGTCCATCCCCGCACCCTGACGCTGAGGGAGTGTGCAAGGCTGCAAACATTTCCTGATGACTTCATCTTCGTCGGTACAGCGAGTGAGCGTTCGATCTTGATCGGAAATGCCGTGCCGCCGCTGTTGGCTTACAATGTTGGTTTGGCCCTGTTGTCAGGTCTCCGACACAGGGAATGCGAGGCGACCGGTGGCAAGCTATTGAGTTTCGTTCCGACTGCCTCAAACGGAATGAGCCCAGCACTGCGCAAAACCACGGATACGGTTAAGAGGCGTTTTGGGCTCGTCGAGCCAGTAGTACAGAGGATGCTATGGTCCTGACTCAGGCGCATAGAAGCCTTGTCGAAAAGACTCGCTCGGTTGGCACTGCAAAAGAGGCCGAGCCTCTTTCCGATGGCGACTGCCGATACTTGCTCAGTGTAATCGCTCAAGACTTAGGGATACTCGACAAGTTACCAGAACTTGGGGAACAGCCGATCCCAAAGTTCTTCGCCATTGACTTGAAAAGGCGACCGAATCCACCGAACTGGGATTTCTGGGAGTTGTTCGAGCGGCTACTTGCAGAAGATGCAAATGCTGATACCTTCTTCTCGTGCCTTGGCACGCTGTACAAGGCCCGACTCAAGTATGCGAACATCTTGAATCAACAACCGCTCCCAACGATGGACCAAGTAGGGCCTCGTGGTCTCCTGCAATATGGCTCCCTCCCGGCATCAGCACTCACGGGACTGCTACTTTGGCGGAAATGGGTTTTCGACATTGACAATCGAGCCGGACAGGAGACGGGCTATCTGTTCGAGCCAATCATTGCATTTTCAATCGGCGGAACGCCCGTGGGTAGCAAGAAAAGTCCTGTCCGTCGCACCGACAATCCGTCGAAGGGCCGCCAAGTAGATTGTATTCGAGATAAACGAGCTTACGAGTTCAAGGTTCGAGTGACGATTGCGGCATCAGGCCAAGGCCGGTGGAGTGAAGAGCTTGATTTTCCGGTTGACTGCAAGAGCAGCAATTTTACTCCAGTCCTCGTCATTCTCGATCCAACACCGAACCCGAAAATGACAGAATTGTCGAACGCCTTTACGAACGCTGGTGGAGAGGTGTACATCGGCGACGATGCTTGGAAGCATCTTGACGACGAGGCCGGGCCGACTATGGCACGGTTTCTGGAGAAGTATGTCAGAGCACCGATCACGGACTTACTTTCTCACGTCCCGGAAGTCTTGCCAGAAATGTCCCTTCGTATGACAGAAGACTCAATAACGATTGCAGTCGGTGGTGATGAGCTTCGCATCGACCGATCCTAACGAACGGTCTTATGTGCCGTTGGCGGCGAGATGATGCCGAGTAGGTCAATTCGTTCTAGGGCACCGGCTGCATCCTCTGCGGCTGTCCGACGAGTGATGCAGGCAAACGTAGGAAGGGAACCAGCACCGGAAATTGCCCTGCGAAGTAACCTACACTCCCGTGGTCTCCACTTCCGCAAGTCATGTCGTCCAGAAGCCGAGATTCGCTGCACGGCGGATATCGTTTTCAGATGCAAACGGGTGTGCGTTTTCGTGGATGGCTGTTACTGGCATGGTTGCCCACTTCACTTCACGCCACCAAAGACAAATCGTGCTTGGTGGGTCGAGAAGATTCAGGCAAACGTTGACCGAGATCTGCGGCAGACGCAACTACTCGAAGCCCTCGGGTGGACAGTCGTTCGGATATGGGAACACGAGATCAAGGAAGATGTGGATGCAGCGGCACAACGAGTGTGTCAAGCATTGCTGTGAGGCAAAGCCGCAGTTCCCAAGCACACCACCCCCACCCGCACCCAGATGCGCTGTAAAATCATTCTAGCCGTGAGGGCACGGATCGTTTCCATCGCATAGAATGGTGGCCGTTTGTCATCGGGGTCAGATCGCACTTTGTCATTAGTCGAGCCGCGTGGCGAGCTGTTCGGCGGTTTGCCGGAGGTGGTCATTGGCATCGACGCGGCGGACGGCATTGTGGACTCCGCCGTGACTGCCGTACCCCAACGCCGCGCTGACCTCTCGGGCCGGATGACGGAAGTGACGCCGTGCGAGGTAGGCCGCCACGGCGCGGGCTGCGTCGTCGAACCGTCGTCCCGGCTGCCATCGACTTGGGGGCGCGCGGCAGAGCGCACTTCGTCATTGAGCGGGTTCGGTGATCGCTGGTCTAACGACAAAGGGCCCGCTGCCCCCGGTCGCGACGCCAATCCCGCCTGATTGTTGACGTAGTCTCTACGCGTGAGTTCCCGTGCGGCTGCTACTCCGTCAGCCGCGGGTCGAGGTGGTCGTGCCAGCGGGTCCAGTCGGCGCTCAGGGTTAGGTTGAACGTGGCGGTGCCGAAGGCTTCTTGGTCGGTGGGGAGGATCACGAGCGGCTCGCCGGAGGGGCCGACCAGGAGGCTGGTGCCGTAGGCGTTCTCGGCCACCGCGTTCGAGCAGGCCACCCACATGCGGTTCGCCTGGGCGTAGGCCGCCGAGTAGTTGATCCGGTTGCTGTGGCCGGGGTCGGGGCTTCCCGTGGCGGCGTTACACCAGAGGAGCACTTCGGCCCCGTCGAGTCGCATCCGCCGAATGCTCTCGGGGAACTCCCCGTCGAAGCAGTTCGAGATGCCGAGCGTGGCGTAGCGCGTTTTGAACACGGCCGAACGCTCCGCCGGGTCGGGCTCGACGAATGATTCGAGGTCGTAAGGCCCGGGAGAGAGCGGGTTTTTGCGGCGCGTCCCGAGCCAGCGCCCGTCGGCGTCGATCAGGCCGATTGCATTGTAGTGCGATTGCCCCGCCCTTTCGCAGAACCCGAAGGCGAGGACCATCGCGGCTTCCCGCGCGGCGGCCCGGAGCTTGTTCACGTCGTCGCTCTGGTGCGGATCGTCGGCCAGCGCGTGGTTGGCTTCTCGGGCTTCGGCGGGCGTGCCGGCAACGGCGGTGAAATAGCCGGGCAGGCACATCTCGGGAAAGGCGAGGACCTGCACTTTCTGGCGGGCCATTGCGGAGACGGCGTCGAGCATCCGGGCGAGGTTGGCCTGCTTGCCCTGCGTCCCGCCGCAGTGGTTTCGCATCTGATAGACGGCCACCGTCACGGGTCGGGCGTCGGCGCGGCGGAGTGATTGCTCGATCCGCTCGTGCTCCCGGCGGCTTCGGCGGAGCACCAGCTCGGCGTGCTGCGGAAAGATTTCGCGGAAGGTGGCGATGGGGGCCGGCGCTGCGGAGGCCGGCGCTGCGGGGGCCGGCGCGCCGAGGGCACCGATGCCCGCTCCCACGGCGGCTTGACGGAGAAAACGCCTTCTCGACGTTGGCTCGGATTGCACGGGAGTGTCTCCCCAAAAGGTGACCGTTGCCTTGGCAATAGCCTACGTCGAGCGGACGAGGCCAGCAAGAGTTCCCCGGGACCCTCGGGGGGCGGACCTGCGGGCGGGCATGGGGTCAGGGGCCCAGGTTCCCCGGTTTCGCTGACGCGAGTCTCCGCTGGAGCGCCCGCTCGGCCTGGACAAGCTCGTCGAAGGTCATCGGACGGTGATGGACGCCGTCCGAGGGCTGCTGAGCGGCGGGCTCGAGCGTTCCGGCGACGAGTCCGCGCACGGCCTTGAGGAACACCTCGGGCTTCGCCGCGTCCACTCGCTGGCGAAGACGGATCAGGTTGTCGCCCGGCTGCGGCGCGACTTCCTGGAACAGCAGGACCGGACCGGTGTCTATTCCCCGGTCGACGAAGTGGGCGGTCAAGCCCACGGGGTCGTTCTCCAAGACGGACCACGGCAGCGCGTCCAATGACCGGTGCTCCGGAAGCTTCGCGCAATGCGCGTTGATGATTCGCGTCGTCGCCATCGACAACAACGGTTCCTTGACGAGCCAGGCGGAAGACGCCAGAAGGACGTAAGAGATCTCGTTCTTCTCCAGGAGGTCCCTCGTTTCCGGCGACGAATGCTTCTGGACCACGCAAGCCGGGATTCCCATGGCTCTCGCCCGCCGCAATACATTCGGACGCACCAGGTCCCGGCACGCCGACGGAAGTCCGTCAAAAGCGACTCTTGCAGCCAGCCGCATCCTCTCCTTGAGACTGCTTCGCCGCAGCAGGTACCGGCGAAACTGCTCGTGGGCTGCTTGAAACTGCCGTTCGGTTGCCGAACGCTTCTTGCGGACCCCGACCTCGACCACCAACAACGAGACGTCCATCCCGTTGGCGCGGAAGTGCGCCGCCGTCTTCACGGCCGTCCCGCCGGTCTTGCGGCAGAAGATCGCGATTTTTACCATCCGTTCCTCTCCGGTCTCCGAGACGTCCGCGTCATCGCCCGGACGTCAGCCCGGTGACGTCATCTCCCGGTCAATCCCATCGCATTCTCATAGTAGATCCGTTGGTACGTCCTCTTCGAGAGTCCCAGCGAGTCGAGGTACTCCTTCTGGCCAAGGCGGAAGTTGTCGGTCCCAAACAGGATCTTTTCCTCGAATCTGGGGAGGAATCGCTTCGTGAACGGGCGGTCCCGCGTGATCGCATTGAATCCGCTCGTTCCGGAAACGTCGGCATACAGGTTGTCGTGCTCCACGAGGAGTCTGCACGTGATGCCTTCCCGGCCGACTTCGCCCTTGGGATACTGCGCCCCCGGCTGCACGTCTTCCGAGATCCCCGCCCAGAAAAGGGGGCCGTGGCCGACGAAACGCACTTCGGGATAGGCTTCGAGGCGTCGCTCGAGCCCGTCGAAATCCAACAGGTAGCCCGGGAACCATCGCCGAAGGCGTTCTCGCCTCGCTCCAAGCGGAGGGCACGCCTTCGCGGCACGCTCCGCCACGGCTCGCGGAATCCCGTGGAGCCGCTCGGTGCTGAGCAGCCGGGCGAAGAGCCGGTCCGCGGCCGAGCCGGAATCCGACGCGTAGCATGCCCTGTGATTCTCCATGTGGAAAGCCAGCGGGACGTTCAGTTCGCCGACGCAGCGGAGAAGCCCATCCAACTTCTCGGAATCCCAGTTCAGTGAGACCTTGAGCTCGCCGCAGCCGCGAACGCCTTGGCGCTGCCAATGCCGCAGTCGCTCCGGAGCATCCGGACGCGAGGGGTCCGGCGCGTACATCGGCAGGATCCTGTCCGGGCATTTCTGGTACGCCTCAAACACGTCTTCGATCGAAAGATGGAGGTAGTCCTGCGGCACGGCCGGATCGACCTCCTCCCAGGTCAGGAGCCAGCACGCGTCGATCCCGTTTCGGTCCAGGTACTCCACGATGCGATCGGCGGAAAACCCGCGGAATCCAACGTGCATGTGGGAGTCGATGATCATCCGGCGGCTCAGGGGCAACGTGATATCCGGCCACACGGGCGTCCGGCAAGACGCATGCCGGCGGCCCCCGCCCGAGCTGCTTGCCGAGCAATCCCCGAGGTGCCACGCGCCGGACGGACGCCCGGTGTTTAGGCAATCCGGCAGCTTCGGTCAAGGTGATTTGGAGGGGACGGCCCTCGAACGCTACCCAACGGAGGTAGTCCGGCCGGCGTGCTCTGGCTTGCAGGTGGAGGAGCATCTGTTGCGATTCAAAATGGAGAAGCTGCGCAACGCGGGTTACTTGCTCCGCTGATCAAACGCGTTCTGCTCCCAGACTGCCATGTCGCACCGCTTGTACGCCCTCGCTCCCAGGCTCTGCCGGTTCTGCCTGGAAACGAGAGCAGAGCGTGGAATGAGCCGCGTGAAACCGCGTACAATGTAAGACGGTAGCGAGGGAAGGGCCGGGCGACGATGCCGCACCACTTGTATACCGTCGAAGCGGTCTGGACGATCGAGAGCCGTGGGCTCGTTCTGGAGGGCTTCAGGGCAGAGCAATACCCACTCTTCCGCGTCGGCGGTCACGTTGATCTGAATCGCCCCGACGGCACCGTGCTCCGTGCGGAGATCGTGGGCGTCGAGTACCCGCCCTCGGTCAAATGCGTTGGACAACGGCCTGAAGACCCTCGGTACGGCGTACTGGTTTCCCGAGAGCTCAACAAGGACGATGTCCCCATCGGCACGGAGGTCTGGTCCGTCGACGAACCTGAGACACCGGCCGGACCCGGTCGAGCGAGCATGCCAGCCACTAGCTCGCCGCGGGGAATGCGCCGCCGCCTACTTCGGTTTGTGAAGGCTCTCGTCGAGCTCGTGCGTCGTCGTGATCGGGCTTAGCGACTCGGCGATGTTCCGCCCTCGGCCGAAGTAGGCCGAGCCGGTGGGCGCGAGCCAGCGGACCGCGTTGGCGATCACCCGGCGGACGTTCGGGTCGCCGTAGATGGGGAACGTTTCGTGGCCCGGGCGGAAGTAGAAGATCTTGCCCTTGCCGCGACGGAAGGTGCAGCCGGAGCGGAAGACCTCGCCGCCCTCGAACCAACTGATGAGGATCACCTCGTCGGGCGCGGGCACGTCGAAGAACTCGCCGTACATCTCCGTGTGCTCCAGTTCGAAGCACTCGCCGGCTAGCCCCTCGACGATCGGGTGCGACGGGTCCACGATCCACAGCCGCTCCCGCTCGCCCGCCTCGCGCCATCGGAGCATGCAGCTCGTGCCCAGAAGCCGCTTGAAGATCTTCGAGGCATGGGCGGAGTGCATCACCAGGAGGCCCATGCCGCCGAGCACCCGGGCATGCACGCGCTCGACCACCTCGTCGGCGACGCGGTCGTGCGCCGCGTGGCCCCACCAGGTGAGCACGTCGGTCTCGGCCAGCACGTCGTCCGTCAGCCCGTGCTCCGGCTCATCGAGCGTGGCCGTGCGGACCTGGACCGCCGAGCCGAGATCCTCGGCGAGCCTCGCGGCGATCGCGGCGTGAATGCCGTCGGGGTAGACCTGGGCGACGGCCTCGCTCGTCTTCTCGTGGACAAACTCGTTCCACACGGTGACGCGAATCGGTTCGGCACCCATCGGTATTCTCGCAAGGGGGATCAGGACGCCCGCTTCGCCGACGGTTCTACCATGGTCGTCCCGTCGCTGCAAGTGCAAGGCGGGGCCCCATCCGTTGTCCCATTGCCCCGCACTTCCCCGATGAGTTGTCCCGCTTGGCATGCGATCTGCAATTTTGCAGTGGGCGTAACCGGTCTTGCAGCCTTTCCGAGCATCTGCCCTGCAATTTTCGCGAATTTCTCTCCTCGCCGGTCAGTCGGGTGCACGGCGGTCGGCAGCTTGAGCGAGGGACGGTGAGGCGGTCGCCGCCGGGGTGCTTGCATTCTTGTCGCGACGCAACTTGCGGCAATGTCCACCTTTCCACACCGGGCCAATTCTTTCGATACTTACGAAAAATGCTCTCGACGTAAGTCGAGTCGCACTCGACTTGCGTCAATGGGGTTTTTCCTAAGTCCCGCCACGAGCCATCGCGCCATTTCGCCGTCAGGTCCGTAGGCGGTTCTCGGTGGCCTGGGACGTCGATTATGCCCGCGTGGCCGACGAGGCCACGAGGCCCACCATGCGCGGTTTGAAGATCGCTCGCGCCGACCTCCGCCGGCAACTCCACGAAGCCGAGGCCCGCGTCAGGCGGCTGTTCGCAAAACGGAAGACGATCCCCAAGCGAATCCCGGCCAGCGATCTGGAAACCCTCAAGACGGAGAAGAAGCTCATCGTCGATGCGATCAAGATCGCCGCCTATCAGGCCGAGACGGAGTTGCTCCGGCTGCTCCACGATCACTACCCCCGGGCAGGCGACGAGGGCCGCACCCTCCTGCACGCCGCCTTCCAATCCCCCGGGCGTCTGGAAGTGATCGACGGCGATCTCCACGTCCCCCTC
>Ga0307378_10002817_pt1 | contig 26066 bp, 38 predicted proteins | sample UN1MG_FD_202238 | JGI IMG/M metagenome (GOLD analysis project Ga0307378, IMG submission 202238) | Soil microbial communities from Risofladan, Vaasa, Finland - UN-1 | ecosystem: Environmental > Terrestrial > Soil > Coastal area > Acid sulfate soil | place: Finland: Risofladan, Vaasa | collected...
TTATCCCCTAACCACCAGCTAATAATCTCGCTTGCCTTTGCTTTGGTGAGTCCATTTTCAAGATAGCCGGATATCTTCTTTAATTCACCTTCTGTTAGTAAGTGACTGCTTATAATTTGTGCCTTAATTAGTCCTATCTGTGGCTGTGTGGCAAGGTCATTATTAGAAGATGTTGCTTTCCGTTGAACATGATCATCGTCATCACCTATCCCTGTATCCTCTAAATCCTGTGTAAAGATTTCACTTAAACTTGCTACGGTAAGAGAAGCGTCTACCTGGCTACGTTTCTTGGCCATCTTCAATATGGTGTTATCAATGTTAAATGGATTTTGTTTAGCATACTTATTCTCTTTGCTGTTACAAGCCCCTAACCCCTGAGTGATAATTGAATCTTCCTTTTTAAGCGTACACCTGACTTGATACTGAAAAAATCCCACTTCCCAGTTACGGGTCGAGTCTATGATCTCATAGGTAGACTGCAACCCCATTAACATGAGTATCTTTTCGGCACCGGGCTTATATAGTGTTGGCTTTGATGTGCCAGGTATCGTGCCATAATCCTTGCCGTCCTGCAGGTTCTCCCTGACTAATTTCTGAAACTGTCCTATTTTTGACATGGTCGCTTTAAAACTCGTCATGTCGGTATTCTCAATTATTGATAAGCTATTAACTTCACTCATTAAAATTCCCCCCTTAATTTATTATTTTCTTTTTCCCATTCATACTTTTCGTAACTCGTTACCTTCACCCCGAAGGCACGGTAGAACCCGCCTATCTCGATATCCCTGTTCCTCTGCCTGATAATTGCCTCCAATTCCTCTACAGTCTTACCGTTGCCCTTCGCCAGCTTACGGGCCAATTGGTTTGGTGTCATCTTATAGCCCCCTTTACTTTTGTTGTTACCTTGCCAAATTTACGCCTGCCTATCCCCTTTAGTATCTGGTCGAAGCGAGCAGGGTTAATCGGGATAGTCTTTTGTTCCTTCTCTTCTTTAAATTGTCTCGTAAAAACCGTATCGCAAAGAACCCCTTTTTTTACTCCTGCTTTTCTACACATTGCGTCAAATTCTTTACTGTCCATCTCTACAACCCTCCGTTCAGCTTGTAGTTGAATTTCGGCTCTTGCGGCGTAACGGTAACTCCGGGAATATATTCTTCTTGATGAGTGAGAATTGCGGTTTTTAGTTTCATTCTTTCCGCTACATCAACGGTATGATAATAGGGTAGTTTATTAAGTTTACAGTATCCAATAATCTCATCATCATCATATTCCCACTTATCCGGCATAGCCCGATAAGCACACCAGCCCGCAGTAGTCTCAATTTTCCGTTCGCCTGAAGCAGATAAGTTATGCTCTAATGCCTCCTCTCTACAAGTAATTTCATTGTTTAGTCTTGTAATTTCATCATTGTTCTTTTTACAAGACTCCTCATTTTGTCTTTGCAGGATTAATATGTCAATCTTGCATTTCTGAATTTCCTTCAAATCCTCTTCTATTGTCGTTTTGAATACATCAGTGTTAACCATTTTCTTTTCCCTCCCTATATTTATTTTTATCTGATTGAATACGTCATCATTAATCGGGATTTTGCCGACTACCTTGCTATCTTGTTTTTTCTCTTCTTTCTTTTTAGTAGTTACGTTAGTCATTAGATTTCCCTCCTTCCTTAATTTTTTACCAAACATCTTCAATGTCTTCATCGTTTAAATATTTAATAGCATTGTCTATTTGGCTCTTTATCATTGGCACTAAAGATACTCCTATTTTGGCAACATTGTTACAATTGTAAGAAGCATTTTCTAACCATTCTATTGCTTTTTGATATTTTTCTTCTTTCGTCATTAAATTTTCCCCCTTACTTTTTTAATTAAACTTTGTATCTCCATCGCCCATAAATCTATCTGGTCTAATTTCTTCTGATATTCATCACCTTCACTTGAAAATTTAGTAACCAATTCTTGATTGGTTTTAAGCAGGGCGATAATATCATCAATGTTATTATTGTTGGGTATATAAGCATTTCCATAACCACTTACACTTTTTACGTTAATTTTTTTCAAAATCTCTATCGCTTTTTCAGTATTCATTTTCATTTTTCCCCCTTACTTAATTTTTTACTTCTACCAGTACATTCGCCCATTAAAGTGCTTCTGCTTCATCGGCTTACCCCCTTTATTAGATTTTTCCTGTATACCCCTGTAGATATTTACAGCTATCATTATTACCAGCCATGAAAAAATTATGTTAAGAAACATTGGTTGCCTCCTTTATTCTAAAATGGCATTCCACTATCAATAAGTTCAACTTCTCTTTTTATATTTTCTGCTATACCCATAAGAAATTCTTTTGCATTTTCATATTTATCTGAATCGTTCCCAATTACTTCTCTGTCTAATCTATCTAATTCACGCCTTACTATTATCTTTAAATCATTAAGATGTTCGGATAGTTTTCCATTCTCTTCATCTAAACTTGCCCCAATCCCAAATTTTCTATTCGACCATTTTCCGTTAATGCAAAACGACCTCAACTCTTCATAATAGATTTGATTGATTTTCATAATTTCACCTCCTTTCATATTTTTTCTACCCCAGCAACCTAACCCAGCCCAGCAACTTGATCACGCAGAACACCGCGAACCCGAACACCAGCAAGCCTGCGATAATGCTTGCGTTAAGATTTAACCTTGTCATGGTGAGACACCTCCTTTATTGATATTTCCATAACCCTATATAATTTATAATCTCTATCAGTAATGTCCTCATTAAAACTTATTACTTGGCCTATTCTAACTGTAAAATCATTTTTCACTTCTTTAACTCTATAACCTCCCGTGTAAAGGTTTTTTAATTTTAAGGTTTTCATTTCTATGCTTTCCTCCTTTTTATTCTGCCTGCCCCGACAGGACTGTTAGGAATCGAACCTAACTACCCAATGAGTCCTCTAAAAAATGAAGTAGAGCCTCATTAGGAGTTCACCGAGAAGTCCCAGGGCAGGCATGATTAAAATAAAAAAAACCAACCGCCTACCGTTATCGTAAACAAGGTAGACAGTCAGCTTTATTGTAAAGATACAAACTTCCACTTTTGACTCTATTTATTTTTTTTGGTAATAATCTTAAATTCTTTAATCCCCAGCTTACCTTAAATTCAGCATCATTTTTATTGGTATACTTAAAAAATCTGACAGGTCTTATATGGTCAAGCTCTAATTCCCCATTTATATAATCTTGCCAGGTGCAACAGTTTGGGATTGTAGATATTAGTCTTTCTTTTAATTCCTTTAAGGTATAGCCTAATAATAATTTCCAATGATTCTCTTTAAATTCTTCGGCATTCTTTAAAGAACGCCTTATTGAACGGCTTGTATTTCTATCTAATCTAAACTTATCGTCAGTTTTATATCTATCGGTTTGATATTTTTTGATATATGTGGCGAATTTTCTTTTAGCAATTATCCGTTTTTTTGCCTTTTTTGCTTCTTCAAGCCTTAACCATTCTTTAAATTCTTCATTGCTATACACCATAATAAAAAGACCCCCAACATTTTTTGGATGTTAGAGGTCTTTTATATCTTTTGCGTTATCTTATGACTACGCAGATGAGTATAATATATCTTATGTATAGCTATTGCTTTTTAAAAAAACCTCGTAACATCAACGCTTTTACAATTTTCTTACATTTTTTTTCTCAAAAAATCTACTTATGTTCAGTTATAAACTTATCCAACTTCTCGATATTATTTAAACCCCTTGGGACTGATTCCCCAGCTATATATCGATTGATTTGTGAATAACTTAAATTTGTTTCTCTTGCCACAAATGCTTTAGAGAAACCATTCTTTTTTATCACTTCTATTAATTCTTGGATACGCATATTTTTAATCATAGCCTATATTAGCATATGCTAAATTAAAAGTCAACATTTATTTTAAAATATTTTAAAATATCTTTTATAAAGGATTTTTCTCTTTAATTTGCGGGGGTTCAAGCAGTCTATCAATATGTCCTTCCCTCATTAAAACCTTCTTATGCGTCTTCTCCAGAAGCGTATTCTGTTCGTTCAGGAAATTCAAAAGATGCTCATAGTTGCTTTTGATTAATTTATCGCGGTGTTTTTCAATTATATACCCTTCCTTGTGTATCTTTACAATGCCTATGTCAACCATGTTATTTAGCCTGGTCATGGTTACATCACAATCCCGGTAAAGGAATTTTACCACCGAATAGACATGGAGTATATCATTTCTTTTTATAGAAGTCATATCATGCCCCCCAATATTCATTTAATAGTATATATAGAAAATACTACATGATGGATTGAAAATCCTTCTTTTATGGGAAAATAATTACAAATACTTTATAGACGGGTAAGGCTACACGCTGTAAGCCTTATATACCAACGGTTTCATAATTTACCCCCATATATACACCAGGATTAGCGTGGTGAGGCGAGAATTTTCTTTGTATAAAGTTATGTATTATTGGCAATATTAACGAGCATTTAGGCAAAATCGTAGGTAAATTATACCCTGTGGGGGTATGGAATAAAATACCCCCCTAAAACCCTTGCATTTTTAGGGGGTGGAGGAAAAAATGAAGCTGGAATTTCCCGTCCAGCCCGGGTTGGGGGGATCATCTCACTCCATTATATTAACATTACTAATCGTGTCCTTAATCATTACCCTAATCGTGAACTACCGAGTAATCCTCGTATGCTCAACTTGACTACAGTTGAAGTCAACCATTACTACAACCCTGTCTACCCTGCGAAGCAACTAATTCTCCAACGTGCTTTAAATAGCTCTTTCACTGAATAAGCCACTTTCAGAGTTTACTGAAATGTCTATTATTTTAGCCCGTCGGCTACTCAAAATACGCTAAAAACTTCTTCTTATATCCATAACTGTTATCAGGCCCGTCATCTGTTAATAAATCTTCGTATATATCTAAAAGAGTTGACTTTAAATCCTCAACCGCTTCTTCTTCTGTGTCGCCCTGCCCGAATATTTCCAACTCCTCATTTTCAGCTATGTATTGTTTGGTAATCGTTACCTCTAAAGGCTTCTTTAGCTTCTTGTCGCCGATTTCATTTATAAACATATTTTTCAATCTCCTTCGTAATAATATAGTCTGCCAAGCAATGTTAATTCTGCATCGTTCTTTTCCGCAGGCGTGCCGTTCTCAAGTTTATCTAATAATTCTTCGTAACTCATTTTTAATCTCCTCATTCGGCACATCGTCAAGCGACCAGCCATAATTTAGCTTTGAGAGCCAGATATCAAGAATGGTTATTGTCATTTTATTACCCATAATAGATAACCACTTGCTAAAAATATTACAACCGCTAAAACGTGCATTGTTAAAGTTAAGAACATATCTCTACTACTCCAACCTTCAGATATTCCACAATATATTGCTAAAATATTAATTAATGTAATAGCCCCGAAAAAGAATGCAACTAATAATCTTATTAGATATATACTAATTGTCATAAATAACCTCCTTAATATATATTTTCATCAATTGTCTGTCCTTAGGTGCTTAAACGTCTTTGTAAACCCATTTGCGTGTCTTTGTAAACGCCTTGTCGTTATTTACAGTAATTCGCTTTGAAAGAGAGTTGGCAAATATGCTGACAATCACTTCTACGCTGACGTTATACTAAATGTATGTTTATTAGTGAACACTACGGCTTTTTCGGTAAATGTCGCATTGGTAGATTATGACCGCCCCACCTACCTTAACGGAGAGATACGTTATCTCTTTCAGTGGGGCGGGACCTTTTTGCCTGCTTTTTGTGGTAGCTATGGTTACGTAACCCATAACCTATTATTCCTTTTGTTACAGGCTTACCCGTCAGGGTGCGCATTGTTAAGAGGCGTAACGGGTATATACAGGTAGTCATATAAACTACCTAACCGATATAATTAATCGGGGAGTCGTATAATTGCCTGACCTATAAAAACCATTTTCCGATATTTTCCTGATTTATTTTAGAGCGCTAACCCATAACATCAGGTGTATTTAGGGGACTTGTTGGGTTACTGTGTACCTTCCCACTCTACCCTCGACGGTATCTTGCCCTGATGGACTAATTCAGAGCTCAGGCTTTCTTACCACCTACGTGAGTTATCCGATAGGTCAGGCAATATGGTGGAGGAGTCGGGAATCGAACCCGAGTGATAATAAGAAAATCTTGCCGAGCAGGTCAGACACCCCACTCCAAGAAGCAAGGGTTCTCATCATACGAAACCTTTCTCCCCCATGATTAAATGCTACAATTCGTCTTGCTAACAAACTTATTCAGTTTTAACCATATATCTTCTAAAGCGATAACATCTTTTTCGTTGTGATCTAAAATATAAGCAAGGGCTTTTTTATCCCCTCTTGCACCTGCTATCCAATACTTTGGTGTAAGATGTGTCTTAATACTCTCACCATTTAAAGCCCTGTCTATTGTTTCTAATCTATTATTATTAAGTTTTAATTTCTTTCTTGCTATTACCCAAGTATCATCATTTTGTATACTGCCGAAATGTGGGAAATCTAACCCCATAATTAACGCCCTTGTCCTTATATATGGTAAATCAAATTTTCTTCCGTAGTGGGCTACTAATCTGTCAAATTTCAACATATCTACTATTAAGTCTTTGACTATTCTTTTGTCCGTCTGGTCGTGATGATATTTCTTTATATCCTCTTTGTTAATAACCCCTTTTAATATCCCTGACCCGCCTCGTGGTTTAATGCAGTAGCTTAAAATGATTCCCCAGTTAGCGTCAAGGTTAGATGTTTCGATATCTAAAAAACCTATCTTCTCATCAATTTCGGGGTGTTCTTGGAGATAACAATTATAATGTTCCAAATAATTATGTCCGTGTTTACACTTATGTGAGAATAACCAAAGTATCTCTTTCTTCTTCAACCTATGTATAGGACACTTAACTTTTTTAGCTATCTTTTTTTTATCTATAATTTCCTCCTTTAAAAATCCTTTTCAAAATAAATCTCATCATCTATCTCAAATTCATCTTTATCCATCTCAATCACGTTCATGCAGTATGGACAGGTAGACACATATTTATACTTATCATAATCAAACTTAAACGATATGATAAAACTACAGACGGGACACTCGAAATACTTCTCATCAGTCGCTTCCATCTTTCCACTCCTCTGGTGGTTCGCAAATCCCGCCCTCACAGGCTATGGTTGTCGGTTCATGGATTTTATTGTTGACACTTCTCGCCCAGTGTGTGCAAAAAAAGCCAATTAAACAAAATATTATTAATAGTATAACTTTTATCATACTTTTATTACCCTTCTTAAATATTCTCTTCAATCCATTTCCTTGTATCTCTATGTAATAGCATTTTATTTTTATTGATTTCATACCATTTTTCTGTATTATCTTTTCCAGTTATGGCTCTTCCTGCTCCCCGCCAATCAGCAATCATTTCTTTTCGATATTTTATTGGTATATCTAACGTTTTTAATGCCCCCTCATCTTCATACAATAACCAATATTGCCAATGATGAGAATTTCTTTTTTGATGCAATAACCAAGCATTATCAAATTCTTTATCATTCTTACCACTGCCATAAAAATATATGCTATAAGGTATAAATTCAGAAGGTAATAATTTGCTTAAATCATGTATTATTCCACGCCAAATTATTCCCGTTTTACAACATTCTAAAAATACAAACCATTTATGCCTTATAACATAATTAAGATACTTAAGATACTTTTTCATTATTTCACCTCCTTAAAATGACCACCTCAACGCCCCGTAAAACTCCTTGTCCGTAGAATATCCCACTGCAAGCTCGATATTATCCCGTACCATATAGCCAACGTCTCCGCCAACTACAAACCTGAAATCCTCGAAGTCATTTATCAGAAGCGATACATTAAGCGAGTAGTCTTTGATGTTGATTATTCCTTTAGAGATGATAACGCCGTAAGTGCCACTAAAATCGTAATAGCCCCCCGCCTTGATGTTCCAATTTGCCTTATCAAGTTTAGCTTCTTCTATCGGTAATGGTATATCTGACACATCTTTATGCTCTATAATCTTCTCTATCCCTTCACTTGCAGGTTGAAGCATACCGCCTTCATCACGATATAATAATATGGTTTCGCCATCTGCGGTCTTAATCAGGATGGTATCATCACTTGCCAAAAACGCCTTACGCTGTATAGATAAATCTTCCCTTAATCTGGCTATCTCCTCTTTATTTGCTGTTTCATCTTTCTGTAACTCGATAACTTTCTCTTTTAATTCTACGTAAGTATTGTCAGGTTTCGGTGTGGTAGTAGTCTTTGCCGTATCATTGACTACTCTTGTTATGGTAACTGACAGGTCGGTTACTTTTTTCAAAAACATATCCTGATTAGCCCTTAACATATTCATCTCACTAAAACGACTTGCTTCCCACTTCTTGAAGTAGTTATAGCCAGAATAGCCTGCAAATGATAATAAGGCTATTATTATTATCACTAAAATTATCTTAAATGTTTTCATTTAATCATCTCCTTAAATAATAATTCTGGGATAGCCTTTATTCTGTTTCTGGCTATCTCTACATACTCTAATTTATCTTCTATTCCTATATAATTTCTCTTTAATTCTTTACAAGCTATACAATCATTCCCGCTACCAACAAAGGGGATTAAAACTATATCGCCTTCATTACTCGAATGTCTTAATATATTCTTAATTAGTTCTATTGGTTTTGGTGTGATATGGTCAACTCTATCGGCTATCTCATAATTCCAAACTGAATGGTGGGTTTTTTGGTTATTAAAGGTATATCGTAAATCTTCATATTCTAAACGTAAATCTTCATATTCCCTGCGAATAAAACTTTGTCTTAAAGGTATTTCGCATATTTTAATATATGTTTCTTTAGTGGGTAAATCCCACTGGCTACTATTCCATCTAAAACAATGGTCAGCAGATTGTCCTATTTTCTCCATTATCTGTAGTTTTGTTACTCCCAATGCTTCTTGAAAATCCCTAAAATATTCCCTTAAACTTGTAAAATTATTCAAATCCAATTTAACTTTAGTCAGTCCTGTATCATCTTGAAAAGTATAGAATAAGATATATTCAGCCATTTTCTGATAATTTCTTAATCCTTCAACTTCATTATATCCCTGTAGATATCCTTCGTTATTTACTCCTTTAAATTTCTTATTCCAAACTATCAACTGCTTAAAGACAAACTTGCTATTTTTATTTATCCAATTTTGTATCTCAACCATTTGCAAAAAGTCATTATGAAATAGGTATAAACTTCCATTGTCTTTTAATACTCGTTGCATTTTTAATAAGCGATTACCAAGCCATTCGATATAGTTCGGTATCTTATCCCAATCGGCTTTATTGATGTTATAAGGTGGGTCGGCTATAATTAAATGAACAAACTTATCGGGTATTAATGGCATAATCTCTAAATTATCACCACAATATATTTTATTTACTTCCACTCGCTATTCCTTTTAACCAATTCCACAGCCATACAAACGCACTCTTACCTTTAACCCATGCCCAACTTAACACGTCTTTGGGATTAAAGACTGCGTAGACTACACATAATACGGCTATAACGCCTAAAAATGTCAATAAAATAATCATATTACATTCTCCTTTCTTAAAAAATTCTGTAATTCCCTCTCATCACCCGAATATATCGGGGCCTGGTTATATTTCTTAACCAGCCAAAACCTGCTTGGATTTGGCGGTATAACGTCAATATGCACATGATTAGGGTACAAACCTATTCTGACATTCCCCACCGTTTCGGCCATTAAGGCAACGAAAACAGGCGTTGCCCCTTCTGCCTGTATATCAGCGGCCTTGCCTAATAAATGCGGTGAACTGCTATTCCCGCCTACCTTGTTATTCTCCGCCTTACACCTTACCCCACTTGTAATATCAATTCGTTTATTGCCTATCCTTTTTCTTATCTCTTCCAGCCGATAGACCAGGTTCAGGTCAATATGTATCTTCTTCTTTTTGCACTCCGAACAGGGGCATTTGAATTCCCACGCACTAAAATGTTCAGTCAGATTCCCCATTTCCTTTTTTCTCCTTAATGCCGTTACGACCCTTAAAGTAAAACCCAATTGCTATCGTTACGGCACTTGAAAAGGTTATATAATAATCCCGAAATCCTTCCGGTAAGTCTACACAATTAATCAACAGCCGATAACCCGCGATAAGAGTAACTAACCACCACACCGAAAACATAGTGAACGTAAGTATCCTTCTTACCATAAATTTATGTTGGTTAAGGTAATCGTTTATCATTGCTTAATTTTCCCTGTTAAAAAACCCATTATCATTGTGCTTAATATTGACACAACAAAGCTAATTGCCCCAGCAGCCCCCTTTATTCCGGCTATACTTTGAGCATTTTTGTTAATTTGTTTCCATTGCTCTATATCATTTAACTTAATTTCTGTAGTATCTTCTTTAATACTTTTTACTATTTCATATAATGCTGCGGTAGTTACTCTTTCAGCCATCAAATCATCTCCTTAATCAAGTCTTATTTCTTTTGTTGGTTCAGTATAAACGGGATGTCCCTTTGCTGGTTCTGTATAAATAGGATTACTTTTTGCAGGTTCGGTAAAAGAAGTAGTACCTTTTACTGGTTTTGTGTATACAGGATTTGTCTTCGTTGGTTCGGTAAAAGAAAGACTACTTTTTGCTGGCTCGGTATAAATGGGATGTTCTATCCAGCGGATAAAGGAATCTATTATTGAAATAATTTCAGAAACATTTAGACTCCCACCCATAGCAACCGTATCTGCTATTGATAAGGTTTCAAAGAAAACCTTTAAAGCACTCCAACTATCTACAATACTAAGGGTTTCGGCAAAACTTAACGAACCAGATGTAACTTTGCTATCAATTATAGACAGGGTTTCATAAAAGGTTTTGATACATTGAAAAGTGGCGGAGTCCGCTATCCCTAAAGTTTCCGCTAAATCTAATGTTCCTGTTAAAAATTTACTATCAGCTATTGATAGGGTCTCAAAGAATGTAATCAATGCACTCCAACTATCAACAATACTGAGAGTCTCAATAAATCCTAATGAACCAGATGTAACTTTGGTATCTGCAATAGATAAGGTCTCCGCTTTTACGAGTGTCCCTGATGTTGTCTTTGTATCCACAATGGAAAGGGTTTCTGAAAATTCAAGTAATATTCCAGCAAGTTCCTCATCCCCATAAGTGAATAAGGTGTCAAATAAACTGTTATACGTTCCTTTCCACCAAGCGGCACTTCTATTAGCCGTAGAATACTGAACTTCGCATATCTTTCCATCCCAATCACGAGTATAAATAGAAGGCGGTTCTCCCCCACCGATAAAGACATTCGAGCCATTATTATCGGGTGTTATATCTACTGACGCACTTCCATCTGCAACGCCATTTTTATAGAAGGTATAAACTCCCGTTGTATTATTAAAACTTATTCCGATAAGTGTCCACGTGGTTAAACTTATTGCATTTGTAGAGTATATATACTTTGCGGTTGGGGCATAATACACAAAACTTTGTTTTCCTACATTAGTTGCATCTTCTTCTCCTCTTACATCAAAAAACCAAGACTTATTAGTCCCATCAGTTTTGTCAAGAACGTGACACGAATAATTTGTATCTCCTGCAGCACCAAAACTATCGCAATATACTACAGCCATAATTGTAAAATCACCTTGAGCATAAAAATCTGCATGGTCTGTAATCGTAATATCTGAATTGACTGTCTTGGTACCTACAAATTCCTGTGCTAAACCAATTTGTCCAGCTACTTGATTAGGATTATTGACAGTTGTTTTCGTTCCATCATGATTATTAACGGTGGAGTCTAAAATAAGAAGTGGATTATTAGTTACATTAAGGGCATAATAAAGATAGTCAATATATACTTTAGCCATAACGCTGGTTTGAAAGTCACCAAAACCTACTGTATCACTAACTGCTGCAGTATAAATCGTTTCAGTTATTTTAAGAACACCATCCATATAAATTTTAGAGACAGTTCCTTTTATATATAACTCGTAAATATGATAGTCATCTGTTGTAGTTACGCCTACTTCAGTAACTCCGCCACCCAATTTCCCATCATATAGATTTATAATAAAATATTTTCCTTGTGTACCATCATAAATAACAAGTTGCATATAATCATCTGCTGCCATAACTGCGTCAACTTTTATTCTGGCTTTAAGGTAAAATCCTTTACTAAAGTTTACGTCGGGGTATTGTCTGTAATTACAAGTATAAGCATCATTGCCACTTGTATCTATAGTAAGTATTCCTGATGATACAGAAGAATAATCCGTTCCAACCAATGTCCACCCATCACTATCAGGTTCAACTGTTGCCTCGTATTTTGTAGTCCAATTTACAATTTGGTCATTCATGTGATGGACTGCTTTATAATTAGGATTGTAAACTTTATTCCTAATTTCGCATATATTTAATCCTTGTTCGATTGTAACGATATCTACATCTTGTGCCTGTATATAATCAATAAGCTCATTAAGCATTGCTTCATCATTTGCATCGGTTGTGTGTAGATAAAATATTATCCATCTATTCCCAGCTTTAGCAGTATCAACCAATCCTTTATAAGTTACTATAAGGGTGTGGTCATCGGCATCACGAGAACATAGATTATATATATCTATGATTTGTGGATTAACTGCCTGAGTTACCCCTCTACCAGACCGAAAATACTCTGCGGCAAGACTCTTAGTGAGTGCATCGGGGTCTTCAAAAGGGTAGACAAGATTATTGGCATAAATCCCTTGTGCTTCAAGAGCAGTAATAGAACCTTCGAACTCTGCCCTAATTTGTGCTTCATTTAATTCATTCAAATGAGGATGGGTTTTTGTATGGTTTATAATTTCCCAACCAGCAGTCTGCAATTCCAATATCTGTGCCCAAGTCATTTCCCAATCACCAACACCATCGGTTACAACAGCCGAACAGGCAACTTCACCTTGAGCAACAAATAAAGGTAACATTCCAGAATAAGTTGTTGGTACTCCATCATCAATTACAAAAGTAACTAAAGGTCTATAAGCTGGGCTATCAGTTATATTAATATTCTCATTATCAGCATGGTCATTATCATAATAGACATAGACTTTTGTATTGCTATCAATAACCCAGCCGTCTGCACTTACATGGATTACAGCGGTACTATTAGCAGGAGTTCCCGCATCATAATTCCATGCTTCTATCTCTCCCTTTAACTCGGTTTCACCATCAACTTTAGTGATGGCGATTTTCCTGTAGTTATTCCCGATTTCCAAAAAGACTTTAGTACTGCCTCCATTAGCATCTTTCAAATGTATGGTTGCAGGAAACCAAGTAACTGCTCCGCCAATGTCCCCAGCATAATCATTGATAGCAAGTTCTATTCGTTTATCCCAACCTGCAAGCCAACCCATAAGTTACTCCCCTAAACTGAGGGTGAAGGTTGCTACGATGGTAAGTGAATCGATAGTAGTTGCAGCAGCAAACCCAGCCTGATTTAATAACGTACCATTGGAATCTGCATTGAAACATCCATAAGATAATGCAGCCACAACAGTAGTAAATACTCCTGTAATGGTAAATATCTTTGTCCCACCTGTATGAGCATAGGTTGCTGCTACTCTTTCTGTTTCGGTGGCAGTTAAAGTAGTTGCAGTTGCGTCTCCCACTGCTCCATTACTAATTGCCATCCAGCCAAATTCATTGGGTTGAGTAGGATTACCTATCTGAGCGCAAATAGCATCAAATCCAGCATTTGAGATAAAGTTAGGCACTTCATAGTCGAAGGCAAGACTGCCATCTTTGTTATGACCTATAAGCCTTACCTTACCGCAGATTTTCAATCCTTCTTCTGCTTTTTTTATTCCTGACATTTTAAACGAATCACTAATTTTAGTTTTTTCATTAAACATTATTGTTCTCCTTTCTTTTTTTATGATGAAATCAATTATATTTATTTTATTTTTATTATTTATGTCTAAAAACCCCCAATTTTGGGAATAATATATATAGAAGTAAAAATTTAAAGAAAGGAGGTTCTTAAAATGTTAAACTTTAGAAAAAGTAAATTAGGTTTTACCTTGATTGAGTTGATGGTCGTTGTAGCCATTATCGGAGTATTAGTCTTACTGGGCTTAAGAGCTTATTCTTCTCAAAAGCAAAGAGCAATGAATTCTATAGCTAAAGCAAATGCAAGCACTATTCAGACCATGTTAGTAGGGTACATGGGAGACCATGATATTAATGCGTATAGTGATATAATGGCTGCATTAGGTGGTGAGCCTGACTTCCCATTAGAAAGTATGGTAAACCCTTATAGTGCTACTGCAAATGTATGGATGTTCGATAGTGGTACAACTTTTAGTGACCAGACTGTTGACGAGCAAGGTATGGTTTCTATCTTATTGACAGCGGCTAATCAAGCATTAGTTAATGCTTTAGACCAAGAAGGACACCCAATATGGGACTTTACGCATGCATTACCCGCTAATAAATATTAATCAAATGCTTGACATATTTTTACTTCATGATATAATCTAATCACTAAAACTATACATTTCCCCTGCGGTGAGGGTACGCAGGGGACTCCTATTTTTTTTGAAGGGACGATTGTCTATATGCGTAAGGTCGGTAAAACTTTGCTGTTCGGGTTGGTTATATTGGCGGTTGCGGCGGTAGTGTATCTGGTAGTGCCGAAGTATCAGATACAGAGTGTCAGGGTTGATGATGATACGGTTGTGGTGACAAGGGTTAATACGATAACGGGTGAGATAGATATTAGTTCTCAAAGAGTATCTGGGAGTGTTTTCAGTAAATATTTAAATAAATATAAATATTAATCATTTATATTTATTAAAGACGGAGCTGGTAGTTGTTTTAGTTGTTTGTTTATATTTATCAAAAATAGAAAAAATTTCCTCTTTTGCTTTCCTTTCCTGCCAAGTCTGAACACCTACTCCGAAAAATGCCGTAGTTCCTGCCCCTACAGCCCTTCCCATTCCTCCGTCCATATAGGCTTCTGCAATATCCTGAATATACATCGGGATAAATTTTTCTCTCGCTACGGTTTCGAAGGTTATATCTTCCCCTTCAAAGGTTTTTGCACCTGATATCAGTTCATTTATCAATGCTGGAACGGGAGCAAGTTTTCCTTCAATAAATCTTAATACAATTTCTTTTCTGGTAGTAAAGGGATAATCTTCTTTGGTTAAGGATATGATTTCTCCTGTCGCCGTATTTTTCCTTTGTCCCGCAACAAATTGAGAAAAAACCCTTGCCCATTGCTGAAAACCTCCCCAAATATCCCATCTCGTATTACCTATTCTGATTTTGCCAAAATCAGAACTTCTTGGATCAGTTTCAACATCTCCTAAACCACTTGCCTTTATTATGGCAAGTAGAGTTACCCCTGTCGCAACAAATTTAGCAAAATCACTGATTGCTTTTACTCTCATTTCTTTAGGTTGTTTTATATACCACGTAGGATTTAAAGCATTAAATCTTGCCGTTATTAAACGTGGAGAAAAGAAAATAGTATTTAAAAACGGAGTTATTTTATTTAGATTCCCCATACTCCCTCTACCGGTGAAAGTGTTAACCACTTCTGCGGTAGCTTTAAATAACTCTCTGTCTTTTACTGGACTATATCCTTTAGATAAAAATTCATCAGCAAAAGTTTTAAAAACATCTACCCTTAATTTATTTAAGAAACCTACATAACTTCTTTCTGCAAATTTTATAATCTGCCCTATAATTGGTATCTGTTGCATTAAACGAGATATAAAGGCTTCTTCCCGCCCGGTAGCTAAAACTCTCGAAGGATCAGTTACGGCTAAACCGCTTTTCCTCATTAAAGGATATAATTTATCTTTTGGTAAATCTTTAAAGTATTGTTCAAAAGATTTGGAGTTAAATGCAAACTGAAATGTTTTACCCATTGCCTTTGCAGCAATTACAGGATGAGATACAACATAAACAATACCTTGCCTTAAGAATCCCGACATATCCGCAGTCGCTAATATTGCTCTTGGTATGTTTGCCACATCAATAAGCACATCAGCAATTTTTAATCCCAATGCTCTTTTAGAGAGAATATTCTTTATTAAATCAGTCCCGTAAATTTCCTCTAATAAAACTAATCCTTTCGGAGTAGGGATTTCCCCTGCTAATATATTGGTTAATTCGTTGGCGGCACTTATCTTTTCCCATTCGTCTAAATAAGGGTGTTTAAAGGTCTTGTTATAAAGGGAATCTATTTCCTCTTTAGATAATTTATCTTTAATTGGTTCAAAGGCATATTTTGAACTGGGGGCTAATTTCCCCTTTAATTTAGACAGGGCAATAATATATCCTTGTTCTCCGCCAATTTCATCAATCGCCCTTTCTACCTCTGCAATCCTTCTTGCCCTTTCTTTGGTGTATTCTGTTTCAAGACGACCCCTTCGTGGTTTTGCCTGTTTAATTAATTCGTTTAATTTGGCTATCGGGTCGCCTATCGGTTCGCCTGTCATTTCTGCTTTGGTAGGTGGAGAAGGTGGTATAGGAGGTTTGGTTGGTGCAGGTGCTTCAACTACCGCAGGTTTCTCGGTGGTTGGTTTGCCTATTTCTTCACCCGCCCACAGTGCCTCAACTTTGCCTTCTTCTTCTAAACTTACGGTAACAGGTTCTCTATATTTCTCACTATCTTTTAATATTAAAGACCCCCCTTCATCGTCTTCCATTAAAACTATAGTATCTTTTGGGATTGTAACTTCTTTCGCATCACCATATTTTTGAGCAGTTTCGAGGTCTTTTGCTACCCAAATTAATTCTTTAACGGGTACTTTCTTTAAATCTATTCCAATTTCTTCTGCTAATTTCCCAACTTCCTTGAAAACAGGATTTCCAGTAGTTCCATAATCATAATCAAGTTTCTCTTGTGCAGTTTTCATTTTGCCTATTATTTCTGCTCCATGTTCAGGTATATCTGTTTCTGCTCTATATGCTTTTCCTGTAAAGGTTTTCTGCGGAATAAGTTTCTCTAAATCAGGTTTTAATTTAGAGAATATAACAGGGGAAGTTTTAGACAAGGTATCCATTATTTGCATAACTTTTTCAGGTGAAGATATTGCTAATTCTTTAACTGCTTCGGCACTTATTTTGCCTGTTTCAACTAATGTCTTAACTATTTCATCAGCAGGAAGTCCGCCATATAATTTAGCACCAAAGGCAAAACGGGGTTGTATATCGGTTAAGGTAATCCCCTTCTTTAATGTTTCTACAATGCTTATATTTTGTATATCAGCCTGTTTAACTGCCTCATCAAATATTTGTCTTTGATAGGGAGTGCCTTCCCCATAAGCGGCAGGTTCTCCAATCTTTCTTATAGCTTCTAATCCTTCTTGAAATGATATTTTTTTGTCAACTATCTTAACGCTAAGTTTACGCCATATTTCAGGAGTAATATCTATAAGACCAGCAACAACTTGCGACCCCATTAATAAGACCATCCCTTTCCAACCGATTGAAGATAGCAGATCAGCTCCCGGACTTTCTTTTTTAATTATAATATCTTCTAACCCTCGCAAGACGCTTTCCGCTTGACCGTATTTTTCGCTTGGTCCAATAAAGGCAGTCTTTAATATCCCTTCTTCTTTGAAGGCTTTCTTCCAGTCTTTCGGCGGATTTATGCTCTTGTATTTTTCAAGGTTAGATTGCATGTCTTTTAAAACTTCTTCTTTGGGTGTTCCTGTTAATGCTTCCTGAATAATAGCAATCCGTTCATTTTTATCAGGTATCTTAAACAATTCATAAGCAAAATCTTCCGTTTCCTGCAATTCAGGATTTGCCTTCTTTTGTTCTTCCCAAGTTCCCATAGCAACGTCTATACCCATTTTTAACTCTTCGGGAGTAGTAGGTTTTTTAACACCAATTGCTTCCAAAAGAGTTTTAGGTTTAGGTTTATCAGACGGCAAAGACTTTGGCAATCCTTCAATTAAAGGCAAGTTTACGTTATATTGCTTAACCGCTTTATTATATTGCTCTATCGCATACCTGTAAGCGTCATAAGACCCTTCCCAATCAAATCCGCCTTTTTCTTTTGCAATGCCTTCCAGCCAGTCTATTTTTGACTTGTAATATTGTATCTTGCCCATTGGTGTGGAGAAGTCCTCCATAGGCTTATCGGAAGGAGTAGACATAGGTAATCCTTCAATTAGTGGGGATATTTCAGGCTCTTTTATACCTAACCCAACTTGAGGTGTGGTCTTGGTAAGGTATTTATCAAAAATGCTCTCTTTTTCTTCTTCCTCTTTTTTAAAATATTTATCAAATACACCCATTATTCACCTACTTGGAATATTTTCCTCTTTCTAATATTTTCTGCCACAAACTCTGTTGTTTTTTAAATTCAGAGAATTGGTCTATGTTGACTTCTGGATATTTCGCCTTTATTTCTTCCAGCTTTTGCATATAAATATTTAATGCAGAATTAAAATCTTCTTTGCCTTTGGTAGATTTATCTTTTGATAATATTTCTAATTCTTTAACCATTATTTTTACTTCTGCAATTAACGCTTCCTTCCAAGTCGCAAATTTAGGTTTATATTTATCTTTTGATTGTGCTAATAAATCTAATGCACGATTATAATCTTCTTCTGTCTTTGGTCCTGTTTCGGATTTAATATCAAACATTGCTTCCCAATTTTTCAAAGTAGTTACCGTTTCACCTTCTATCCCGCCACCGCCAGCAGTCCCTAATATCTTCTTTTTAACTTCTTCGGGAGTGAAGGTTATACCCTGTTCTTTCCCATAATCGAGTTCTTTTTGTAGATTGGTTCTCTTGTCTGTATCAACCCATGCTGAAAAATGCTTTAGAAGTGTATCAGTGCTAAATTCACCCTTTTGCCACCTTTCAATAAAAAAACTATCCGCAGCACTCATTTGTGGAGGTGCTTTTGGAGTCGGTTCTAATCCTTCTTCAAGTACGCCCTGCTGTTCCATATATCCCTTGCGGTATTCTTCGGGTAATGCTCTGGTGATACCCATTACTTCATCTAATGCCGCTTGTCTGGTATCATCATTTTGTAATTTGGCTATAGTATCCTTGCTTAAAAATTTGTTTAAGTCAAAATCAGGGGGGAACATCTCTTTAGGTACTTGAAACCAATCAATTAAACCCAATGTCCCTTCTTTGGCCGAAGTTTCAATCATTTTAAGAAGAGCCATTCCATTATCGTTCAAGGTACGCAAATTCATCCCATCTTGACTTAATTTTTCTCTATCCATAGTATTCTTATTGTTTTCAATATCTGCAAATGAGGAAGCATAACTTGTCCCTGCTTGATTTAATAATACGGACATTAAAACTTTATCTACATAGGAAGGTTCTTCACCTGAAAGTTTCCACTCTTGTATAGTATTTTGAACCTGTTCCAATATTTTCTTGGCTTTCCGTTTTTCCTTTATGATAGAACCTATTTCAAATCCAGTTCCAAAACCCGCACTGAAATCTCCCATTTAAACCATCTCCTTTTCTATCCTGTTCTCCCAGACTGAACAGGTCTTTTTGAACCCATATTTACCCATTTTCCTGGCAATCAATTTTTCATTTCTGTTAGTCAGAATACTAATTTTTTCTGCTTCCAACTCTTTAGCTTTTTGAGTTGCTATCTCAATGAACTCTTTGTGCAGGTTAGGACAATGAACATCGATCCAAACAAAAAATAGAACCAAAGTTAGTTCGCCAATCTGGTCTCTGGCCAAAAGTAAAACTAAACATCCATTCATCTTGTCATTATCATTACTTACATAGGTAAACACTCGCTTATCATATAATCCTGCAACCATAGAAGTATATAAGATTTTTCCTGTTAATCTTGCACCTTTAACTTCTTTTAATTTTTCACATATATTCAGAAATTCATCACTGTTTTCACACAGTTTTATCATTTTGTTATACCTGTAAATATCCCTAATCCCGTTCCTACAATATCCCAGAAATTCTTTTTCTTTGCGGCTTTCGCTGCCGCATCTATTTCCATTTGAGCTAATTCTTTTTGTGTTTGTGCCTGGAATTTTGCTAACTCCATATCCCATTGATGAGCCAGAGCTAAATTCTGCTTATTATAAGCATCCGTAATCGCTAACTTATACATATCTACCTTTGCCTGCCATTGATACAGGATCGGTTGATACTGTCTCCAACTTTCCTCGCTTAGATAAGATAAGAACTGCACGCCCAGCCCTAAAGCGTTCTGATAAGAAGCTATCTTCATCAGACTATCCTGTATCGCTACATCACGCATGACATTAGCCATTGCAATCGTGCTTTTGGAGGCTAACTTCATGCCTTCGCTAAAAGCCATACCCGAATCAGAAAACCCCTGTGCCGCCATCCTATCTTCTAAATTCCTTTGTGCCTGTGCAGTGCTGGCATTGATAATTTCGGCTTCCCTCAGGAATAACTGCTCTTTAGTTTCCTCACCCATACCGATACCTTTTTGTTCGATGATATCGGATATTGCCCCGCCTACCTGTTTTGATAACTGCTCTAATTCGGCAGTAGGCTTATAAGGGGGTAATTTAGGTATACCAGCTTCTATATCAGCAATAGTAGGGGGAATTGTTGCTTGTTGTTGTAGATTACTCATTCCTGCCGCTGCTTTTTCTGCTGCTTTTGCTTTTTCTTCTTCACTCATTGCTGCTTCTGCCGCTGCTGCTTGTTCTGTTGTTGCCGTTTCTAACTGATAAGTAGAAGGGGTTGTAGGTTCAGTAGGGATTGTAGGGGTAGTTGGGGTTGTAGGGGTAGAAGGACACTTACCCGTAGATACATATTCTTCCCAACCTTTAGAACCATATTTTTTAGTAAATTCTACATAAGTCATTTGTGCCACTTAAAATCACGCTCCTCAAAAATGAAATCCCCTTAATTAACCTTTCAATGTTTGTTTGACAGTTATACAGATATGAAAATTCCCTTTAGTATTAGCGTCAGGAAGGTCTATTTTGAGGACCTTCATTCCCTTCGTTAAATTGGTAATATCTTTAATGTTTATAAGAGTCTGCTTGCCTGAATATGGGCCTTTATACCCACGCCAAGCAATGGCTTCGTCATCGCTAACATAAAGACGATATTTAGCGGTGTTAGGTTCGGTATATACATCGTAAGTACTGGGTGAACCAGCAATAGTGCAACATATAACCCAATCACCATAACTAATCCCAAAGACATTACCTGCAAAAGCACGAATCCAATAACAGGTTAACGGTTTAAGCCCGTATAAGGTCATACGATATATGCAGGGAGTAGTAAATCTTCCTATCTCTCTTACCGCATACATGCTGGAGTCGTATTCAGGGTCATATTGGTGATACTCAAATCCCCGATAAGTATATCCGCCGCCTATGTCAGTAATCTCGCCTACTGCGGTTAGGGTGGTTGATAACCTATCTTCACATTCATCGTCAATGGTTTCAACGGTAGGTGGCCCTGTAGGTAAAAAATAGGTAATGGTTATGGTATTAGCTGGAGTATAATTATATACAACGTATTCCTCATTTAACTCACCTCCACCGGGAGGGGAATTATCAATATCTTCTTCTGATAAAAGAACAAATTTAGTTGTCCCTGTTTTCTTAATGTGGGCAAGACCTAAATCATTTAAGGTATAATTAAGATACTGTGCCCCTGATGCTGGTTTGGTAGTTAATTCCCCTAAATTATCACCACCATAAAGGGTAAGGTCATAATCTCCTACATCAATGGAAGCACCAGTATTATCCCCACTTCTTAAAATAACATTAAAAGGAATATCTGCGTGATACCCAACCTGGGCAAATTCACCAATTTTGATAGTTGCCGATGTTATAAGGGCATCATCGGGTAATCCTGAAGTATCGAAAAAGATAAATCCCCTGTAAGTACGATAATAATTCGCTATAAATGCTTGCCCTACCCCAGGTAAAGCACTGGTTTGATCCCCGGTTGTGGCATTCCTGCAAGTATAATAATTTGCATTAAGATTTTGAACACCACCATATGATGAAGCTTCAAAAACTACTTGAGCCATAATCTACTCCTATAACGTTACCGGACTTCGATAATCTGTCGGGTAAACGTCTACATAAATATTATTTACTTTGGTCATTTCTTCGTCTATGCGGAAATAGACATAGCCAGGATGGTCAGTATCACAATATACTTCGGCATTATAGACAACCACTTCCTTGCCACCCCCGGAATCAATCAATAGGCCTCTTTCTTCAAATTCGTCCATTAATTGGACAACCTTAGCATAAAGGTCATCATAAACTTTCTGTAACTTGCTTATTGCTTCGGCATTGGTATCTACTTGTGGTAATTTGGTTTCTTCATCAGGCACTATTCTTCACCCCACTCCTTCGCCTCATCACGATAGACAATATTTATTCCCTGTTCTTCCCAATAGAATTTATCATTCATTCTCGGTCTTAATTTAATTCCCCTACATCGTTGACCTCCACCGCTTAAATCCACCTTATACCAGCGTGTCTTATCGGCTGTAAGCATAACATCCTTATAGGTTTCATCTTCATCATCTAACTGATAATAAAATCTTAAAAATGTTTTTACTGTATCGGCTTGAACTGCGGTATGAGCATAAGTTAAAATTTCAGTCATAGTTAAGGAAACATTATCTTGTATAGTATCAATAGTTCTTGTTTCCTCTCTTGCCCCACCTTCATTTATAACAACAAGTTCTCCCACTGCAAAATTGGTTGTGGCAGCAACATTTAAAACTTTTTGAGCAGCAGCAGAATCAGCGTCAACAGTAGTATTAGTTATGGTAGTGGATTTAATCTTGATGTAGAAATTATAGACTTGCTTATAGGTATCAGGATTTCCGAAATAGAGATAAGGTAATGTATCATACGCTTCGATAGCCGAACCGTCATCGTCAAGTGCTGTTCCAAAGACATCATAGACCCTACCTACCGTAGTAGAACCTGCTTTAAGAGAATCTTCCCCTGCCTGCCCCCATACGCTATATACATTAAAGGCAAAATCAAATATCCCGTAAGTACCATCTTTAAAATCATAATAAACTGTTTCCGAAGGTACAGTACTATCTCCTTTAGGATAAGAAAGCATATATTTGCCGTCATAGAAGCAGGCACAGGATTTATCTATATGAGCCTGATTTATATTAGCCTTTAGATACTTATTTAAGACTACATTCAATTCTTTAACCTGGTCTATATTTACGATATACAAACCGTCTTTATGTAAAAAGACAATATAATTATCACAGTCAACCAATGAACGGCTGGCATAAACACCTTTAGAAGAATAACTATCCTTGAACTGGAAATAATCAGCGCTTTCTATTTGAGTTGATGTTCCCAATAATCTTTCTACGCTATTTTTGGTAGCCACCTGTAGAGTATGGCATTGATTTATAATTCCTGTAATATTCCGCATATTCCCTGGTGGTATCCAGAAATTAGCAGGGAAGTATTCATAATATCGTTTAGAATAATAAAGTTTATTGCCTACTGCTAAATATATTCTTCCCCCTCGCTTAGCTATCAGGGAAGGGGCAGAAGGCGGGGCATTGTGGTTTTCTTCGTGATAATTTTCTAATGAGTTGGCTTGTACTAATGCGGCATCAGATTGAGTACTTGAAAAGGTTATGGCGGCAGTATTAGCTACTTGCCCATCATAATAATAGGAAGCTCCACCTGCTAAAGTACGATATATATTTATATAGTCAATATCATAATTGCTTCCTGAATAAATAACAGGAGTAACCGTTACTTTCTGTCCTGCGGTTACAGCAACAACTGCCGAAGCAACAGAGGCATTGCTTTCATTGCCGTCTGCATCTATATAGGTAGTCTTAAAATAATAATTCCCTAAGGATAATGAGCCAGATGACCCGGCAACCCCAGAAGGGGCAGTAGGGACGGGCGTTGTTCCTGCAATATAAATAACAGTCCCGTTAAACTTCATTAGATTCTCTTTGCCGTTAGCGATTAAACATCTATCTACAAAGTCAATGAAATAAGCGTCTGAATCTGTGGTTACAGTAGCAAGTGATGAACCTGCGGCGTGTCCAGCCGCTTCGGCCAAAACATATATACCTGTATCGCAAACCACCAAACAATACTTGCTTGTCTCGGTCTGCTTATAGAAACGGTGCAAGCCTGTTATTTTTTTAGTTGCACTTATAGAGGTCGTATTCCATTTGGCATATCCAGCCCTTTTTATTAAATTACCCCATTCATCGAAACTCATATTTTTAATAGCCACTTCACGGGGTAAATCTTTGAGCTTTACTTGACAAAAAGGGTCGAGGTTATTTCCAATGCGGAAGATTTTCTTTTTTGAGGCCATTTAATCACTTCTTAATTAATATTCCCCTGTTAATAATTAATAATTATTCTTTTATTAATTCTATTTTTTCACCACAATCAGGACAATAATTGAGTAGATAAGCTGCCGTGTCGCCATCTTCACAATCACGGTTTATAAAATATAAGCCTGGTTCTTCTTCATTATCATAGTATTTTATTTGTCGTGCATATTCTCCTGAAAATTCTTTTACCATTTCATTACAGCAAATTTTTTTAATATCAATTAAAGGATAAGAAATCACTCCATTATGATAAATTACTTTATAATATATTTTCATTTATTCTCCTTTCTTATTTAATCACCTTACCAATCGGGAAATCTTTTTCTACGATAGAAACGTGCAGGATGATCTTCTATGATGATATTATATGAATTGTCCATATCAATATTCAGGAGTTCCTTCATTCTTTGTAGCCCAATCTGATATTTCTGCCAAAACTTATCACTTCTATTGCTCTCCCCTTTTTTCTCCCAGCACATCGAAACAACATAATCCCTGATAAGTTTCCTGAAATTGATTAAGCGGTAATCACCGTTAAAAGGTTTAACATCATCGGACATAGCAACGGCTCTTTCAATCTGATAAAACTTAACCGTATCACCTGCCGATATTTTGCGGTCAAAACCGAGCATATCACCGCGTACATAATAACGGGAAGGCGTACCTGTCTTATCGCGCCATTGGCTATCGGCAAGAGCAAGCCTGCCTTGTGTGGTAGGTCTTAAAACAACATCATTGTAATAGACCAGACCTTCGTCAATGGCAATGAAATCGTCATCCATTCGGAGTTCCCGTTCATCAAATATGTCGTTAGTCTCACCTACTAAACCTAAAATGATATAAGTTTTCCATGTCCGCAGGCAAAAGGTCTCGTGTCCTATTTCTTCTTGTGCCTCATTAATTTCATCAGTTATTTCGGTATCAACCCAAAAGCCTGATGTAGTTCCAGTTTCGTTAAGTAATACCCTTATAGATGCAATAAGTTTATCAAGGGTCGAGAGTAAAGTATCAGTCATTTGATCACTTCCTTACACTGGTTTATACTGAACTAATAATCCCCTTCCTGTTTCAGCAGTTAAGGTAATATAGCATCCAGTATCTAATTGACAGGGGTCATCAAACATAATAATCTTAGTATCTGCCGCGCCGACAAATAGAGTTAAAAACATGTTGGTTGTGGCGGCTGTTTTTTCGTTATAAAATACTGCACTGGTTGCTGTCGTAGTATTCCATAAAATTATTGTCTTGATATATACTGTGTTATTGGCTAATATCTCGGTTGTAGCAATATATTTCCATTTCCATACTTCCATAATTTAATTCACCTTCTTTATATTTTTAATGACTTTATCGAATTGCTCGATTAGAAATTTGGTATTATCTACTGCTAAATCTATCTTCTTTTCTAAATCAGCAATCCGTTTTGCCATTGGATTGATTACATAAGTCTCCATATACTCTTGACTGACTATCATACTCATAATTAATTATTCCTCCTTTCTTATTTTTTCTTTTTTAACTTTTTATATATTGAAGGATGTTTCTCTTTCAAAGTAACATTTATATCTAATGCTTTTTTATGTCTTTTTGCGGATTCTAAACTTTTAGATTTTTTGCTCATAG
>Ga0307378_10002818_pt1 | contig 26064 bp, 32 predicted proteins | sample UN1MG_FD_202238 | JGI IMG/M metagenome (GOLD analysis project Ga0307378, IMG submission 202238) | Soil microbial communities from Risofladan, Vaasa, Finland - UN-1 | ecosystem: Environmental > Terrestrial > Soil > Coastal area > Acid sulfate soil | place: Finland: Risofladan, Vaasa | collected...
TCCAGGCTCGTGGCTTCTCGCGTGCCATCAAGAACACGCTGGAGATGAACGAGTACCACCACCAGGTCTTCGGGAACCTGACCGGGACCCACAAGTGGACCGACGTGGAATGGATCATGAAGGGCTCCGCCCTCCACGGGACGCCGTACCTGAACATGTACGCTCAGGGTGCTGGCGGCGCGATCATCTCGAAACGCTTCGATCTGATCTTGTGCGACGACATCCTCGACGAAGAGAACTGCGCCACACCCGAACAGCGAGAGAAGCTGGAGCTCTGGTTCTGGAAGACGCTCAAGCCGTGTCTTGCGCCTGGTGGATCGATCATTGTCCTCGGGACCAGGTGGGCCGAGAGCGATCTGTACCAGGTCCTCATGGAAGAGAAGAAGTGGCCCAGCATGGTGAGGGGGGCCATTTACAAGGATGAGAACGACCGAGACCAAGCTCTCTGGCCGGAATACTGGCCGCTCGAGGCTCTCGAGGCGGAGCGCCGCGACATGGGCAGCGCGATGTTCGCCTGCTCGTATCTCAACGACATCAGCGGTCTCATGGCGGGCAACATCTTCCGGAGGGAGTGGTTCAACTACTTCGATCCGCACCAGTTGGCTCCCGGCCACCTGGTCTGGAAGATGGGTGTCGACCTAGCTTCATCGGAGCGTCAGCGAGCTGACTTCACGGCCCGTGTTGTTGTTGGTGAGGATGCAGACCGGAACGTCTACGTCTACTCCGTTGTCCGGGACAAGATCGAGACCGGGCACAAGGGGTTCATCGGTGACGGGTACAACGCTTTTCCCTTGATCAGCAAGATCGTCGTCGAGAACAACCAGTTCCAGGGTGCGTTCGTGAAGGACCTGCTCTCGATGACGAACTGGCCGGTGGTCGGCAAGAAGAGCGAGGTCGACAAGGTCACCCGGGCGAGAGCCGTTGCTTCGCGCTACGAGTCCGGGAAGGTCTTCCACAGCAGGAGCTTGCAGGGGACGGACTTCGAGATTGAGCTCCTGCAGTTCCCGAAAGGGCACGATGACATGATCGACGCTCTGGGTCTGGCCATGGAAACCGGTGCTGGTGGTGCGTTCTTCGGAGCGTTGACCTGAGATGGAGATGGTCGCCCCTGGGCCTGATCTCGTTCTTGGTCCATGTTTCGACTGCTTCATCAAGAGTCGACTGTTCGAGTTCATGCCCGGGCACTGGATTTGCCTGTCCTGCTACCGCGATCTCGTCGACGCGGCTTTAGAGACCGCTTACGAGGAGGATGCGGATGCCGCTCCCTGAACCGCCCATCATGATCGAGTTCAGGGATGGGGAGAAGTCCGTCCCTCCGCACATTGCGTCCAACATCTCGATCGCCGAGATCGATCCCTTCAACTACACCTATGAGGAGGCCGTCAGGCTGTCTGAGCAGGCGCTGATGAAGAACCTGTTGAAAGGGTTCCAGCAGGACATGATCTACAAGCACTTCCGAGAAAACCGCTGATGGGCATCCTCGTCCGGGCTGCGATGGGCTCGAGGGCTCAACCGCAGGTTGCTCTCGTGAAGGCACCAAAGTCCTCGCCCAACAACCTGCCTCCCGGCAGTGCGACAGCCTCGGTGACCTATGCCTGGGATGGCAGGGTGCCCGTCCTCAACGCCAAGACCTACCGCAACTGGTACAAGACCAGCGAATGGGTCCGGGGGGCGGTTGACATCCGGACGTCACAGGTGTCCCAGGCGGAGTGGGACATCGTCGCCAAGGACAAGGACCAGCCCTACAGCAAGCGGCTTCGGCGCGAGATCCGAGAGAAGCTCGAGACCCCGAACCCGCTGAACGACTCTTTCTCTACCTTCCTCGAGCCGGTGACCCGAGACCTCGTCACCCTGGATGCCGGGTGTGTCGAGAAGGAACGGAACCTGATGGGGGATCTGGTCAACCTGTGGCCGGTTGATGCCGCCACCGTCCGCGTTTCGACCTCATGGGATGGATCCAACCCCAAGGAGCCCAGGTACTACTGGTACCCGGACAACTACCGTCCGGTGGCGTCCTGGCGGAACAACGACTTCATCTACATGATCCAGCACCGCCGGACGGACTCGGTGGTCGGACTGCCTCCGATGGAGACGCTGAAGCTGACCATCGAGGCTGAGCTCCAGGCGCACGAGTACAACCGGCGACAGGTTGCCGGTGCTGCGCCTGACGGCATCATGGACCTGGGCGAGACATTCTCCCGCGACCAGGTGAACTCCTTCCGTGCGTTCTTCGAGAGCGAGGTCGCAGGTCGGGGGGCCGTTGGTTTCATCGGTGGGACGAAGAACCCCAAGTGGATCCCGCTCCGCCCTGGCAACAGGGAGATGCAGTTCCTGGAGTGGCAGGTCTACCTCGTCAGAAAGATCGCGGTCGTGTTCGGCCTGACGCCGCAGGACCTTGGTGTCACCTTTGACATCAACAAGAGCACGTCCGAGACCCAGGTGCAGATCTCCGAGGACCGAGGCCTGAGGCCGCTCATGTCCCGTGTCCAGGACTACATCACGGAGGAGATCGTCTGGGACGCCGCGTACGGCGGTCCACGCAACAACCTGGCCTTCCGCTTCACCTCGCTCAACCTCAAGGAGAGCACGGCGAAGTCGAAGATCCTCGAGTCCGCCCTGGGCGGCGTTCCGTGGCGCTTCATCAATGAAGCACGCATGGAAGAGGGTCGTGAACCGATCCCGGCCCTCAACGGCAAGTTGGTCATGGAGACGCCCGTTGGCGCTCTTGACATTAGTGATGTCCCGACGGTGCGTGAGTACCTCGAGATGCAGATGGCCTCTCGGAAGCCCGATGGTGGCTCCTAACAGTCAAGCCTCAAGGAGGGGCAACACATGGCAGCTCTCGCGGTGACCCCGGCCTCGGGGTCGATCAATTCCAGGAAGGACTTCGTTCGCGTTGATCTCACCGATGGGGATGAGACTCTCCGCCAGCGGATCAAGGCTGAGCTCGCAGGCGCGGAAACACTCACCTCGCATGAGTTCCAGCCCTCGAGCGATGGCAAGCACTCCTGGTTCAACGTCATGTTCCCGGCTGACGGGAGCTGGACGCTGACCCTCTACAACACGGATGGCGACGGCACGCTCGCCACGCTTGCGGTGACGGTCGCCTAATGACCGCGCAGACGGTAGGAGCCGTCGAAGCCATCCCCTTTCTCGTGCGCGTGGAGACGAACAGTCGCCTCCACGTGCGCTACCAGATCGTTGGCCGGACGCTCGATGACGGGCGCTGCGGCATCGATGACAACTGGGTCAGAGCATCGGCTGAAGATCTTGCCGACGCTGAGCCAGACCGGCTCTGCCGGTATTGCTTCCCCGTCGCAACCGGGGATAAGGAGGTCAGGGAATGAACTTCCTTCGGATCCTCTCCCGGGATCGGGAGCAGCCGAAGAGCCAGGTCGAAGTCATCAAGCGGATCGACGACGACCTCAACTCGATGATCACTCGTGGCCGGTTCATGGGTGAGAAGCTCACCTTCGGCCCGAACTTCGTCCACACGTACATCATGCGTGGCAGGTCGGGCGAGTACGGCAAGCCGGGGTCCGTCGAGGACCTGGGCTGGTCGCACAACATCAAGACCACCGTTGGGATGGACTGGCTCCACAACAACATGGGTGGCCTGATCACTCCGACCAGCGGCAGCCCGGCGACCACCGTCACCGCGACGGCCATCACCAGCACCGGCACCACGCTCTCTGCTGACGCCCTCAAGGGCATGCGGGTCGTGATGCCGATCACCGGCCTGACAACCAAGCCCGTGTTCGCCAACATCCTGTCCAACACCACGTCGGTCATCCAGGTCGACTCGTGGCAGACAGAGGCACAGGGTGCGGGCACCACGCCCGCGAGCACCTCGGCGTACTTCGTGCTGCCGGGCCAGGGTCCTGCGTCCTACATCGGCCTCACGACTGACACCGGCGCTCCGGCCGTGGGTGACACCACGCTCGCAACGGAGATCACGACCAACGGCCTCGCGCGTGCGCTGGCCACCTTCGCTCACACCCCGGGTGCGACCACCTACACGCTGGCGAAGACGTTCGCCGCAACGGGCACGCACACCAACGTCCACAAGGCAGGCAACTTCACCGGTGGCTACGGAGCCTCCGGTGGCGGCATCCTCGTTGCGGATACGAACCTCAACGCTGACGCCACGCTCGCGAACGGCGACTCGCTCGCCGTCACCTGGACCTGGACGCTCCCGGCCGCTGGCTAGGAGCTTGAGCCGTAGCGGGGCAGCAATGTCCCGCTACGGCTTTCTCTTTGATCTGAGCAAGGAAAGGGGTATCTGATGCCTGTCACCATCCCCGCGACGGGGACGGGTACTGCGACCCCGATCGTCAGTACCGACAACGTCACCGCAGACAGCAGCCAGGTCCAGAACGTCCAGCTCGTGACGGTGTCTGGCGGAGCGTTGACACGCATCGCTTCTGGGACTCAGTACACCGAAGACACGGCGCTGGGGACGGATCCAACTGGAACCGCCATTATCGCCAATGGATCATCTGCCACTCCTACCGCCGTCAGCGCAGATGGTGATGCGGTTACTGTCTGGGCCAACAAGAGCGGGGCGATCGTCCCTGTCAATGCCCCGCACATCGGTCTCAATGGAGATCCCTGGAGCCTGGTCCATGAGGGGGCGACTTACACCTCAGCCCAGACCAGCACGGTTGTCGTGGCTGGCGGTGCCAGTGAGAAGCTGGTGGTCACCCAGGTCCAGATCCAGGCCTATGGCACGACGGCTTTCACCTGTCAGGTCTACTTCGGGACCGGGGCTTTCAGCCGTGGAACCAGCAGGGCCGTGTTCGATGGAGAGTTCGCTCCGTCCGCGACCTCGAAGCCTGGTGTCGTCATGAATGGTCCCTTCATCTCGGGGACCAACGGCGACGATCTCTGCATCACGACGGTCGGTGCTGGCAGCGTGACCATCAATGTCTGGTACTACGTGGTGACCTGAGATGGCGATTGGCTTCAGGTCAGCCAACAAGGGGAACAACGGGACGGGGGCATCGACCCTCGCCATCTCCGCTCCGAGCGGTGTCCAGTCTGGCGACATGCTGGTGATGGGTGTCACCGCTCGTGGTGGCACGGGGACGACCATCGGCCTGGGTGCCTACTTCCGTGGGAGCGCGAGCCTGCCCAATTACCCGTCCGCCCTGGCGGTTGATCCTGGTGGCGCGTATTACTATGCCTCGTCGTCGGTCGGGAACTGGATCAAGAAGATCCGCGTATCGGATCTGACCGTGGTGTCAACGATCAGTACGTCGGTGACCTACGCCTCGAACATGTGTGTGACCCCCGATGGTGCCTGGTTGTACTGCGTGACCTCGCAGGGCAGCCCCGCCTACGCCTACGTCATCGACCTCGCCGACTTCACGCTCCAGACCACGATCACGCTGACGGGTGGCTATGCCACCAACGCGTTCTCTCTTTCCGACAGCTCCCGGGTCTATGTGCCCTGCGGTGGGCAGAACGTCGTCAAGGTCCTGCGGACGTCGGACCACACGTTCGTCAAGGACATCGCCGTCACCTACGCCTTTGACTGGTGCCTCACGCCCGACGATGCGTACATCTACTTCCCCCGGGGAAACGGCAGCCAGATCTACAAGGTCAGGACCTCGGACGACACGCTCGTTTCCACGCTGACGCCTACCAAGTCCAACACGAACGGGAGCGGTCCGTTCACGGCGGTCGATGCCGCTGGCGTATATTACTACCAGCCGAATTGTGGGATCGGTTCGGATGCGGTTACCAGGGTCACGCTCTCGAACGATGCCCTGACCTACTGCACCACTTCGATCACGAGGCCACAGATCGTCCGGCTGTCCCCAGATGAGTCGCTGATGGCCGTGTACTGCCAGAGTGCGGCGGACTCCAGCAGGGGCGTGGTCCTGATCCGCACGTCGGACTTCACCGAGATCCGGGCCACCGTAGGTGACACGCCCGACATCAATTCCTTAGAGTGGGACAAGGGCGGCAAGTACCTTGTGTGCCCGTCAGTGAACAACAACAAGGCTTATGTCATTCGGGCGAGCGACATGAAGATGATCCGCGAGATCACCGGCCTGACTACGCCTAGTTATGCCAAGGTCAACGGAACCGAAATGTACTTCAAGAGCGGTTCTGGTTTGTCGGACGTCGTGGATGCTGGCCCGCTCGACTGGGAGCTGATCGGCAAGCCCGAGAACAGCGGGACGACATTGCGGCAGGAGTTGTACTGGCGTCTCGCAGGGGCGACCGAACCGTCCGCCTACAGCGCGGCGTTCAACTCGTCCGTCCGAGCATCCGGCGTCGTGGTTGCCTTGTCGGGCGCTGACCCGTCTGCGCCGCTGAACGCGCAGTACGGAGGCCAGGTAAACGCGAGCAGCACGGCGGTCGATGCTCCCTCGTCCTTTGGCTCGTGGGAAGCCCGTAATGGGATTGATGTGGCGATGCTTGGGACGGCCTATGAGTCGTCGTTTTCCCCTCCGACTGACTATACCGAACCTGCGAACGGGGACGTCGCATCAAGCGGAACGTCGAACGCGACGACCACCGCTGTTTCCTACCGGGCTTTAACGGCGGCCACCTCGGTGGCAGCGATCCAGGGGACAGCCGCGAACGCCGCCGTCAACATCGGCCAGCATGTGTTTGTGAAGGAGACCGCCCCGGATCTTTCTGACCCGACCCCGATCTCCGTGTTCTTCGGACCGGGTCAGGCATGAGCGAGAGACGGGGTAGTCCGGGCCGGACGACCTACGCCAGTGAAGAATCGATGCTTCTCTACAACTCTCTGATGGCTAGGATCGAACAGCTCGAAAGGGCTGTGATCGACCACGAGCAGCGGTTCGACACCCTCCAGACGTGGTGGTGGAAGAGGGTCTGGTTCTGGATTGACGGTTGGCCGTGGCATGACCTGAACGGAACCCAGAAGCGGCGGTTCTGGCACCGCAGGGATGGTCGCTGATGGCCTCGAGGCTTTACTTCAGGATATCTCTTATCGCGACGAGAGAAGACCTTCAATACGTTCGGGGCAAGCAGGTTCCACGGCTAGACTCCCGAAACAGCGACGCGTGCTTTGTTTGCGTAAGTTTGACTCCCGAGCAAGGCACTGGCACATATAACTGGTATAGCGTCAGCGTTGCAGGTACTACTACTGGCATAGAGGTACTTCCGCAAGTTCAACCTTACGACTGGGTATCGTCGCCGATCGCCGAAGATATTTCAGTTAGCGGCACGATCTCTGCGAACCTTTGGGGGTACGAGACCTCGATGTCTGCCAACACAACTATTGGTTGTGTTGTCTACCGGGTCGACAGCCAGGGAGAGATATCTGAGATTGGCCGTTCGGCTAGTACGACTGAGTTCGGAACGTCGTCGGCGCTTAGAACCTTTACAATCTCGCCAACATCGACGGATCTCTTCAAGGGCGACCGCATTTGTCTTCGGTCTTACTTTGACGATGCCGGGACGATGGGCGCTGGCTACGCAGTCTATTTCAGCTTCAATGGAAGCACGCCTGGCGCTGCTGGCGACTCTTGGGTTGAATTTACTGAAGACGTTAGCTTCATTACTTCAGCTCCTGCGGGTACTACCGTTTATCTGACGAACACTGCATCTGATGTAAGCACAGCAGCAGTAGATCGCGTAGCTTGGACAGACCGTGGGAGCGGGGTTCAGACAGACGTTACAAATACTGTCCTTGGCTGGACTGATCCAATTCAGATTACCGATACTGCCGGTGGTACGGTTGTCGATTGGTGGACTCCAGGCCTAGCGGCCTTTACTCTCGGAGGCGCGGTCAAGGTCAATGCTCGGGGTAACAATAGCAACTCGATTGCTTACGCTTCCCCAAGAATTGAAATTGCAGTAACAGATAGCGACGGCAGCAACCCCGTGGTCTGGGGTAGCAATGGAAGCTACGGATTTCCTTCTACCGGGGAAGACGCCCGACCAACTTGGGTTAGCGGGCCTGACACGTCTGTTTCGACTGGGCAGCGCCTTCGCATTCGCATCTACATAGACGACACTGACAGCCAAGGACATATGCAATCTGGTTATACTTCGACGTTCTACTACGCGGGGACATCGAGCGGAGCGTCAGGAGACAGCTATCTGGTCTTCAGCCAGACGCTCGAGGCTGATTCCCCGGGACCTGGTGGTTCTTCTGACGCGATGCCGTTCATCGGTGGTGGGTACTACCCCTCCTGACGTCTTCTGATTTGGGCCTCGCTGGGCCTGCGGAGGTTCCAGTTTGAGTCTCCTGCTGCTCTTCTCTAATGGCGCGGCCACAGGAACCGAATACCCGGTCACGGCCGGAGCTTCTGTGGCGACCATTTCGGAAGCAGCGGTCAGAAGCGCACTCTCTGCGACCCGGGCAACGTCCGGGTCGCTTTCGTCTGTCTCGGAGAGCGCCGTCAGGATCGGAACGGTCTCGAGATCGACCAGCGCCTCCCTGGCATCGCTGAGTGAGGTCGTTACCTCCCTCAAGGTCATGGCCCGTGGATTGTCTGACAACGTCGCCACCATCAGCGCGGCGGCAACCCGGGCTGCGATGGCCAAGTCGAGAACCGTCGCGCAGTCCCTGGCTACGCTGTCAGAGACGGTCACGCGATCTGCAATGGCCAAGTCCCGGACGGTCGCACAGTCCTTGGGGACCTTGTCCGAGACTGTGGCCCGTGGTGCCGCCACCTTTATCCGTGCCGTCAGCGTGACGCTTGGATCGGTGTCGGAAGCCGCGACCCGTGGGGCAACGGCTATCTCCAGGACGGTAGCCCAGGCGCTGGGTGCCATCAGTGAGACCGTCGAGGGCATCTACCAGGCTGGGCTGATCCTGCGGTCGGCTGCTGACTCCGTTGCATCGGTGTCAGAGTCTGTCGCCAGGGGTGCTGTTGCTGCCACCAGGTCAGCCACCGCCACCGTTGCCACCCTCGTGGAGTCCGCCGTCCGGGCTGGCATTGCCTTCATCCGCCGTGAGAAGCGGCCCAGCGATCCGGGTGGCCTGCCGTGACCGAGATCACCCGCCATCCCAGTGCATATACGGACACGACCGGCTTCAACGGTGGCTGGACAAACCCGACCAACGCCTATTCGACCAACACGACATACGCGACGATCCAGACCGGGACCAAAGCCCGCAACCAGGAGTGGGCGACCAACTGGCGTGGCTTCGACTTCTCGGTTATCGGGTCTGGCGACACGATCGACTCGGTCGCCGTCCACGTCATCGTCAAGGTCAGCGCGGCATGGTCGCAGGGAGAGTTCCGATCGTCGGTCTGGGAAAACGTCACCGTTGCTGCGGCCCTGACGGCTGGGACCACTGGGGCCATCGGTCCCGATCTCCAGTACACGCAGAGCACCGCGTCGTGGCCAACCAGCGACACGGACTGGACCTACTCCCTCACCGGAACGATGCCGACGGTCGCCCAGCTCCAGGCGTCCAACTTCGGCATCCGCGTCCAGACAGCCAACGGCAACAGCGGCGCTGACAGCCTGATCAGCCTCGACGACATCTACCTGGTCGTCGACTACTCGACTCCAGCTCAGAACCTGACCCGGACCACGTCAGATAGCGTCTCTTCGGTGTCGGCTGCCGTTGCTCGCGGCACCATGAGCGTCGGGCGTTCGACATCTGCCTCGTTGTCCTCCATCGCGGAAGCCATCGTCGGTAGCAAGGTGCTCAACCGGATCACGTCGGCCACCGTGGCAACCCTGACCGAAGCTGCCGCGAGAACGATCACGCTGGGCAGGTCGACCAGCGCCGCCCTGGCTACTGCCAGTGAGAGCGTTGTCAGGTCCGGCACATTCAGCCGGTCGGTCCCGGTGTCCCTGGGGGCGATCACCGAAGCTGCCGTCCGATCGGCGATGGCCAAGGTCCGCACGACCGCCGACTCCATCAGCTCCTTCCTCGAAGACGTCATCGGGGACTTCATCCCCGGAACACAGGAGATCATCGCCACCGTTGGTGATGCCCTGAGCGCCATCAGTGAGGCTGCGTCAAGGGCAACATCACCAGTTCGCACTGCGGCAGCTTCTGTGCCAACGCTGTCGGAAGCCATGGCGTCTGGAAGGCTCTTCGTCAGGACGGTTTCCGCCAGGATCTCGTTCGTCTGGGACTACCTCTTCGAGGCTGGAGCAGAGATCGAGGCCACGGTCTCGGATGCGGTTGGCACGCTTGGGGAGGCCGCGACACGAGGGACGATGGCCGTTGCCAGGTCGCTCTCCGAGACGTTTGGCTCTCTCTCCGAGTCGATCTCGAAGCTGCTCTCGCTGGTTCGCTCGAACGCAGACTCTCTTGCGTCTTTGTCAGAGTCGGTTATCAGGAACACGGCGTCGTTCGTCAGGTCCACGTCAGAGTCCATTGGATCTCTGTCGGAGGCTGTCGTTCGTGCGGCGGCGACCTTTTCCCGTGCGATCTCCGATGCTGTGGCATCGATCGGTGAGACAGTGGTTCGTGGAGCGTCGTCTGCCATCAGGTCGACCAGCGCATCCATCGGATCGTTGACCGAGACAGTCGCCAGGGCTGCTGGGACGTTCACGAGATCCGTGCCGCAGTCCATGGGCTCGATCAGTGAAGCCGTTGTGCGCGGCGCGGTTGCGGCTGTCAGAACTTTGTCTGACAGCGTTTCGTCCATCACCGCAGCCGTCGTCAGGGCGTCATCCACTTTCACTCGCTCGACGTCAGCCTCTCTTGCCACCCTGTCGGAGTCCGTCGCCAAGGCATCGCAGATCCTGCGGAGTACATCTGCTTCCCTTGCGTCCATCACGGAGTCCGTGGTCAGGGGCGCGATGTCGAAGGTGCGAAGCACATCCGACTCCGTCCCTGCTATTTCGGAAGCAGTGGCCAGGGTCATCGGGTTCGCCAGGACGACATCGGCTGCCATCGCATCGATCTCTGAGGCTGCGACCAGGGGCGCGATGTCCGTGGCCAGGACGGTCGGGGATGCGATCAGCAGCATCACCGAGCTGGTGTTCACCGCTGGCAATCTCATCACCAGGTCGGCGGATGCCGCGATCAGCTCCATCAGTGAGAGCGTGGCTCGAGCTGCCATGGCGGTCTCGAGGAGCACTTCCGACAGCCTCTCGACGTTGGTGGAGACAGCCACCAGGGCTGCCATGGCAAAGGTGCGTTCACTAAGCGACTCCGTTGCCACCCTTAGTGAAGCCCTCGTGCGCGGGGCCTTTAGCAAGGTCAGGTCGGCTGCGGATAGCATCTCGACGGTGGGAGAGCAGGCTTCCCGGAGCTCCATGCTCGTGCTCCGCTCGTGGTCTGACTCCATCGGATCTGTCGCAGAGTCTGCGACCAGGGGGGCTCTTGCTGCCTCTCGATCCGTTCCGCAGGCCGTCGAGTCGATCTCAGAGACAGTCACCAGGGCTGGGTCATTCGTTCGCTCGGCGACGGCTTCCATCGCGTCCATCGTTGAGACAGTTGTCCGGTCCGGGATGGCCAAGGTCAGGGATGCTGCTGATTCCGTGACTCTGATCTCCGAAACGGTGACCAGGATCGCGGCGGTGGCTAGGTCGCTTGCTGACACCGTGACGTCGGTGAGCGAGACCGTTCTCCGTGGCGCGATGGCCAAGATCCGCTCCGCTGCTGACTCCGTCTCATCGATGACGGAGGCTGTAGCCCGCTCTGCCATGTCCATTGCAAGATTGGCATCGCAGTCTCTGGGCTCGATCTCGGAGACAGTTGCCAGGCAGGCAATCTCGGTCGTCCGGTCCGCATCGGACACCATCGGGTCGTTGGCCGAGGTTGTCTCTCGAGCCACGATGGCAGTTGCTCGCTCCGCCTCCGCCTCGATCGCGTCGGTGCTGGAGAGCATTACCAGCTCTGCCCTGATCTCGAGAGTGGCTACTGCCGCCATCTCATCACTGAGTGAGGCACCCACAAGGATTGCCACGGTTTCCCGGTCCATCGGAGAGTCTATTGGGACCCTGGCGGAGACGGTGTTCTCGGCAGGCAACCTCCTCGTTCGGACGGCTGCTGAAGCTATCGATACGGTCTCTGAGGCCTTGATCAGGGCCTCGACGTCCGTTACTCGATCGGCTGCAGAAGCCGTAGGTTTGGTATCTGAGGCGGTTGGTCGATCTCTGGCGACGGTCAGAACGGCTGTAGCCTCGATCGCTTCGGTCGTGGAGTCCGTTATCCGGACCACCTCGGTCTACCGCCTGGCCAGTGATGCACTTTCGACGCTCACTGAGTCCGTGGTCAGAGGCTCGACTGCAGTGGTGCGAGCCACATCAGATGCCGTGTCGTCCATCTCTGAGGCTGTGGTCAGGACGGTTGGCCTGGTCATCAGGTCAATGTCCGAGACTGTCGCATCGGTGAACGAGACGGCGTCCAGGTTGCTCTCCATGACGCGGTCACTCGCCTCCTCTTTGGGATCCATCAGCGAGAACGCCGCCCGCCTGCTGTCCACTGTCCGCACGGTCGCTGACTCTGTTCCCTCCCTAGCAGAGTCAGCGGTTCGCTCTGCAATGGCGGTCGCCAGAAGCGTCGCCGAGAGCATCGGATCGATCTCGGAAAGCATCGCAAGGCAAGCCATCGCCGTTGTCCGTTTGATGTCCGACGGAGTCTCGAGCCTCTCTGAAGCCATTGCGCGCGCGACCATGTCGGTTGTCCGCAGCGCCACGTCCTCAATCTCCTCGATGACAGAGACCACCGCGAGTTCCGCCTACATCCCCAGAGCAGTCGCCAGCGCCATCTCATCGGTGAGCGAGGTGGTCACCAGGGTGGCCACGGAGATGAGATCAGTCTCCGACGTCATTGCCTCGTTGTCCGAGGTGGTGTTCCAGGGTCTGGCAGGGCTCATCACCAGGGCCGTGAGTGACAGCGTGGAGACCATCTCAGAGTCCCTGAGCCGCGCCTCGATGGGTGTCACTAGAGCCGTATCCGATGCCGTGAGCTCCATCTTCGAGGCTGTCGCCAAGGTGATGTCTTCCGCTAGAACGGCGGTGGCTTCGATCGGTTCGATCGTCGAGTCTCCGTCGAGGATCGCCGAAGTCTTCAGGTCTGCTGGCGACGTCGTCTCGTTTGCCTCCGAGACAGTGGTGCGGGCGTCGATGTCGGCGCTGAGGTTCGTTGGGGACTCTGTCTCCGGGATCTCGGAAGATGTATCAAGATCGCTTGGGACGATTGTGCGATCGGCGGCTGAGGTGCTGGGGTCGATCAGCGAGTCGGTTGCGAGGATCGCGACCAACGCCAGGTCGATGGCTGACTCCATCCCGTCCGTATCGGAAGCTGTGGTCCGTGGGGCGATGGTTGTGTCCAGGGCCGCCGCTGAGAGCATTTCCACGATCATCGACTTCGTCTCAACCGGCGCGCAGTACATCGTCAGGTCGGTGACGGACAGCTTGTCCTCCTTGGCAGAGGCTGTTGTCAGGTCTGGTGATTGGGTCAGGTCCTCGAACGATGTCTTGGAATGGGCCAGCGAGTCCGTGTCCAGGGTCGCCGACAAGGTGAGGTTCGCCGCGTCCTCCATCGGCTCCATCCTCGAGGATGTCTTTGGGGAGTTCACCAGCGGTGCGGTTCACCTGATCCGCAGCGTGGCCGATGCGATCGAGTCCCTCGCAGAGTCAGTGTCCGGATCCTTCACCATCCAGCGGGTTGTGTCGGACACGGTCGGGGCGATCTCGACTGCCGTCGATCGAACGCTCGGTGCCGCCAGGTCGGCTGCTGACAGCATCTCGAGCATCGCGGCGTCGGTGGTCAGGTCGGGCTCGTTCTACCGATCCACATCAGAAGCAATCGCTTCCATCTCAGAAGTAGCCGCACGTTATGGCGCGGTACTAGCACGGTATGCGACCGATCTCGTTTCACCGATGACAGAGGCTGTCAGCAGGGGCGGTAACGCGCTCTTCCGGACCGTCGACGATTCGATTGGCTCCATCGGTGAAGCAGCTTGGCGTCTGGGAACTCGGGCTCGAGCGATCATCATTCGCGAGGCCAAGGCATCAGCGACCATCATTCGTGCAGTGCCTTCAGCCGGGATCCTGCGCGTCAGCAAGGCCGTAAGCACGATCATCAGACGACGCGGTACAACCACCATCGTCCGCGAAGACAAGCCTTCAGGAGGGATCGAACGTGAGTGAGATCGTCGCCCAGCGTGGCGATAACGAGACCTACGACCTCACGGTCGTAGACGCTTCGGGGGTGGCGATCGACCTGACGTCCTACACCCTGAAGTTCACCATCAAGGTCAACGCGAAGGACAAGCACTACATCGTCCAGAAGACAACCGGAAGCGGGATCACCCTGCTCGACCAGGGGGCTCCTGCGACCAAGGGCATGGCAACCATCGCCCTGCTCCCGGCAGACACCGCCAAGCTCGTTGCCCCCAAGACCCTCTACTTCGATGTGGAGATGACATCCGACAGTGACATCGTGACCACGGTCGTGGACGGCGACTTCTCGCTCCTGGCCGACATCACTCGATAGAAGGGAGACAGTCTTGGCAGCCTCTGTTCCTACGGTCGTAGACGAGACATCGGGCCTCTGGTACCGACCGTCCGTTGTCGGCGATCTCAAGATGCTTCGCGAGGTGGAGTCCGCTTACGACAAGCTGCCCATCAAGGATGACGACGTGTTCCTCGATCTCGGGGCGCATGTCGGTGCAGCCAGCATGTTCGCCCTCAAGCGTGGGGCAGCGAAGGTCATTGCAGTCGAGCCCGACCCGTCCAACCTCGAGCTTCTGCACCGCAACCTGGACGGTTCCAACGTCCAGATCATTGAGGCTGCGGTGGGAGACAGAAGCGGGACCACGATGCTCTACACGAGGGCATCGAAGCCGCATCTCTCGACCACCGAGAGCAACGAGCCTGGTCGTGAGGCGATCGAGGTCTCGGTCATTGCATTGGGCGATCTGCTGCGGCGCTACCGGCCGACCATCCTCAAGTGCGACATCGAGTTCGGGGAGTACGCGCTGACGCGTCTCGGGAAGCTGAGCCCGACCATCCGCGCTGTGGCAATCGAGATCCACATTCGCTATGACCTCGTCTTCGACTCTGCCAGCCAGTCTGATACTGCACTGCGTATCAAGCGGCGGGAGGCGTTGACCCTGGTCGACACGATCGAGGCCCAGGGCTTCACCCGCGTCGCCTACAGGACCAAGGAGTACCCCGGTCCGAGGGTCACCGACGACACCGGACTTCCTCCTGACACTGCTTCCATCGAAGGTGTTTGGGTTCGATCGGAGGACTAGGGTGCGGGTCGTCATTTTGGCTGGCTCTGATCCAGCGGTTGAGAGCGCCCGATGGCGTAACCATATGGGTGTGCCTCGTCACCTGGCACCGATCGACGGTGAGCCGATCCTGTATCACACCGTCAGGCAACTGGATGGTCATGACATCTATGTTGTCGGGCCTGATGACGACCGCTACCGCATTCCAGGAACGACGCTGTTCATTCCGACCATCACGCCATCCAACCTTTGGGCGGACCCCCTCTTGCACAACCGGTCACTTCGTGACCCTGATGGACGGACTGTTGTCCTGTGTGGTGACACATGGTTCTCGGACGATGGGATGTCCAGGATCCTGAACTACAACGAGCGGGAGTGGCGGTTCTTCTGTCGGTTCGGAGCCAGCAAGATGACGGGCTGCCTTTGGGGCGATATCTGGGGGCATTCATTCTGGCCCGAGCATGTCGAGCGTCATGACGATCGTCTGCGCTACGTCATGGACCTGTTCACCTCGAAGGTCATCAGCCGCAACGGGTTCTGGGAGCACTATCGCGCTATGGCGGGTGCGACCGGTCGCGATGTGGACTGCCATCGCAATCTCGGCATGGTGACCGAGATCGATGATTGGACCGAGGACTTCGATTTCGCCGAGGATTACGACAAGTACATCGCGAGGCGGGCTGAGCTTCTGTGATCAGCGTCATCATCCCGACCTACAACCGGGCGAAGCTTCTGGTCGAACGGTCGATCCCATCGGTCCTCGCCCAGACCAACAAGGACTGGGAGCTCCTGATCGTTGGTGATGGAACGGACGACGAGACGGTCGAGGCCCTTGATCACCTCGATGTTCCGTTCAGGTTCTGGAACCTGGCCCATGATCGCTACCCCAGCAATCATGACCAGGCCTGGGGCATGTACGGACTGACGGCGCTCAACTTCGGTCTCGACTGGGCCAAGGGAGAGTGGATCAGCGTCATCAACGATGACGACGAGTACACGCCCGACAACCACGAAGTTCTACTGGCGGAAGCCAAGAAAACCGGGTCGGACTTCATCTATGGGATGAGCGACACCTGGAAGAACGGAGTCCGGACGGGACAGCTCTACGGCAAGGTCCCTCCTGGTGACGGGTCCGTGACCCAGGGTTCCTACATCTACCGTCGCAGTCTGGAGTACCGCTACCGGCATGACTGCTACAGCCGGGGGCTGAACGGTGATGCCGACATGTGGGTCAGGATGAGAAACGCAGGAGTGACGTTCGCCTTCCTGCCCAGAGTTGTCCATCACTATCACAGGAGCTTTCCGTGATCCCTGGCAGTGACAAGGGGCCGACCTACCTGGCCCTCTACGACCGCTACTTCGAGACTCTCCGCGATAAGCCCGTGAAGCTCCTCGAGATGGGCATTGCGAATGGTGCATCCCTTCGCTACTGGGCTGACTACTTCCCCAAGGGGAAGATCGTGGGTCTCGATCTCGAGCCGCCTGCCATCAAGCACCCCCGCATCAGGACGGTGAAGGGCAACCAGTCTGACGCAGCCGCTCTCGATGCCTGCGGCGACTCCTTCGACATCATCATCGACGACTGTGCCCACATCGGTGTGGCCGCGAGGGCGTCCTTCGCGCACTTGTTCCCCAAGGTCGTGTCGGGTGGCATCTATGCCATCGAGGACTGGGGCACCGGGTACTGGTCGAACTGGGTTGACGGGGCTGCCTTTAGGCCTGGACACAACGCTGGCATGGTGGGTTTCGTCAAGGATCTCTTCGACCGGGTGTCCATCAACGACATCACCAGGGGCAGCTTCGAGGGTCACTCGGACGAGCAGTCGGACATCGAGTCCATGACCCTCATCAACGGCCTGGTGGTCGTGGTCAAGGCATGATCCCCGTCCTTGCCACCCCCGTCCTGGATCGATACGACCTTCTCGCGAACATGGAGAAGAGCGTGGACGTGGACGTGGAGCGGTACTACATCGTCGACAACGGTGGTCGGTACGGGGGAGAGAGCAGCCTGTTCGCCGACGTCGTCCATGTTTGTCGCCCCGGTGCCAACCTTGGGTTTTCAGCCTCGATCAACCTGGCGATCAAGGCCAACCTCATGGCTCCCTGGTGGCTGTTCGTCAATGACGACATCGTCTTTGGTCCTGGTGACCTGAAGGCCATGGAGGACCAGATGTGGGCCTCGAAGGACAAGCCGCTGATCGCAACGATGCAGACCTGTGCCTTCGCCGCCTTCGCAATCAATGACGCTGCCCTGGAGCTGACGGGATGGTTCGACGAGAACTATCACCCTGCCTATTGCGAGGACTGTGACATTTCATGGCGAGCAACCCGCAAGGGTGTGAAGTTCGTCGATATACCGGGAGCTACTCGTCATCTTGGCAGCCAGACAATCGGCGGGAACCGCAAGCGCAGGGATGAGAACAACCGGACCTACCCCATCAACGTCAAGTATCACCGCGAGAAGTGGGGAGGAGCTCCAAGGCAGGAGGTGTACGAGACGCCCTACAACCAGGGTGGTGACTCTTTCCTTACCACTGCCCCGAGACTCAGCCGTCTACGAGAGCTAGTCTGGTAGCGGACGCGACAAAGGAGAGCTCGATGAGCGACACCAAGCGAAAGTGGAAGACGGATCCCCTGGAGAAGTTCACGGACATCATCTCTCCGGAGGAGTACAGGAAGCACGGCATCAGGCGTCATCTTCCGCCTATCGCACCGTATCGCCCCTTTGATCCGACGGGTGACCTGGAGCTTCGTCGAGAAGTCGACGACAAGTTCCGCATCAAGCGCACGAAGTAGCTCTTGCCCCGCGCATTGCGTTCGCGTATCGTTCATCGAAGTTGAAGGGCGAACCGCGCAGGTTCGGCAAGCCGATCGGCGGCGTGAGTACGCTATGTACGACGCGCCCTTCCTCCCCTACACCAGAGACCGGCTAGAGCCATGCTCGCCGGACGGAGGCTTCTTTGGCTCGTGTTCTGTGGCTGGGTGACGCTGGATGCACCACTGGGTTCGGCACCGTCTCCCATGCGATCGGTGATCGCCTGGTAGATGTGTATGGACACGACGTCCATACGTTGGCGACGAACTATCGCGGCGACCATTGGCCGACATCAATGAAGCTCTACGTCCCGACTCTGCGTGATCAAAGGGACGTCTATGGCGTCACCAGGTTCGTGGAGATGCTCGGTAAGGTCGGCCCAGAGGTCGTCATCTCGCTCAACGATCCACTTGTCCTGCTGCGGCACCTGTTCAAGAACAGCCACGACAAGGTGCTCTCGCTCGCCAGGTATGCGCCCATCCTTGCCTACTTTCCCGTTGATGGACTGAACTACCCGGGAGTGGTCAGCAGGATCCCTGATCTGGTCAGCGCGTTGGAGCCGCTCGAAGGGGCCAGGACCCCGAAGCCGTTCCTTCTTCCGATCGTGATGAGCAAGTTCGGCAACACGACGTTCCCGAATGCTCCGCTCGTCTACCACGGCATCGACACCGAGACCTTCCGACCGGTCACGATGCGGCCGACGACGATGTCCAACGGGGCCATCATCAAGTCCAAGGCTGACGCCAAGCGTGCCCTGGAGCTCCCCGATGACTGCATCCTCGCGGTCCGGGTCGATCGCAACAGCCAGCGGAAGAACTACGCGGACTCGGTCAAGGCCCTTGTTCCGGTGATGCAGAAGGAGCCCAAGCTCCACGTCTGGTTCCACGCCAAGGCTGAGGACAGTGTTGGCATCGACTTCAACCTTCTCGTGTCCAGGTTCCCCGATGTCCAGGACAGGTTCCACTGGCCGGGGATGTTCGACACCACGATCGGCTGGAACCTCGAAGACCTGGTGACGGTCTACAACGCTGGGGACTTCTTCCTCAGCACCTCTGGCGGTGAGGGCTTCGGCCTGACGCTCGGTGAGGCTCTCGCGTGTGAGCTACCGGTCATCGCCATGAACGTATCGGCAATCCCTGAGGTCGTTGGCCCAGGTGGCGTGTTGCTCGAGCCCGACCGGACCTATGTGCCGCTCTCGGGACAGGACAATTGGCTTCCCAATGTGGAGGCTTTCACCGGCGCAATCCGAAAGATGGTCAGCTCCAAGGGAGCCAGACGTGATCTCGGTAAAGCCGGACGGAAGCACGTCGTCGAGTCCTTCTCGTGGGACGAGGCAGCGAACCGCTTCGATCAACTCATTACTAGCGTGGTCCAGAAGGCCTCTGGAGATGCCACGCCAGGAGGCGCTTCGTGACCACTACTACCCCGGCCTTCCGTTGGAAGGGACTCGATGCCATCGATGAGGCTGTTGCCGTTGTCGATGACCTCGCCCCGGATCAGCTCAAGCAGATCATGGACCTGCCGGAGCTGAAGATCATCACTGATGCCTTCAAGACGGACTCGGGTCTGGTCGATGGCATGGCGATGAAGACGCTGCATTGCACCGCGTCCTCGACGATCAAGGACCTGCACGGCGACTTCATGACCGAGGAGTGCGTCAAGGACATGGCGCGTCAGGCCAAGCAGAGCCTGACCATCTTCCTCAACCACAAGTACGACGCCCCGGAGGATGTCGGCGGTCGCGTGTATGCCGCAGACGCCCGTCCCACCGGTGAGCATGACAGCGAGGGCAAGGAGATCTGGGATCTCCACTACGACATCGCCCTCACCAGGAACAACTCCCGCGTCGAGCAGATCTATAAGATGGTCCGTGATGACGGCATCCGCCTTGGGATCTCCATTGGCGCGTACATCGTCGAGTACGACTACATCGACAAGGAGGCTGGCTTCTGGGGCGGCCTCATCATCAACAAGGTCCTCCTCGTGGAGACCAGCGTTGTCGGTATCCCGGCCAACCAGCGGTCGTGGGTCCAGAACGGCGTGATCGCCATCGGCAAGAGCCTGGGCATCGCCGAGAAGCAGATCCGTCGGGTCTTCGACGGTAAGGAGGCAGCTCCCATGACGCTCAAGACTGCGTCACTCAACGACAACAGCATGATCACCACCACCACCGCCGACAACGTCATTCTCAATGAGACGGCGACGACCACGACAGAGCTCGTGATCGAGCAGGCGGATGACACCGAAACCACCAGCACCGAAGAGGTGCAGGAGGCTACCGAGGCCGCTCCCGAGACGGAGAGCCCGGCCGAGGAAACGACCGAGGAGACGACCGAGGAGCCCGTCGTCGAGACCACCGAGGCTTCTGCCCCGGCTCTCGAGGTTGTCGCGCCCGAGATCGCCCTCTCGCTGAACGAAGGCAACACGCCGACCGTGGAGCTGGTTCTGGCCGCACTGGAGCAGGCAGCGGAGACGCTGACTGCTGTCCGGACGGAGAAGGCCACCCTCCAGGTCAAGTATGACGCGCTGCTGGAGGAGCGAGACCAGGCCATCAAGGACCGTGACGACGCCGCCGAGATCATCGCGATCGTTGCCAGGTCTCCACTCGGACGGAAGTCCCAGTTCGTGGCACCCGTGCAGACCTTCCGGTCTCGCTTCGGGGACATCTACGACGAGGCCTTCCTGAAGCTTTTGGAAAGTGAGTAACCCAACAATGGACCAGGACTTCCTGGCTCGCCTCAAGGCGGCCCTGGATGAGCTCGGCCCGGAGCTGGACAAGCAGAACGACGCGCCCCGTACCGCTTTGGCGGGCGTGGGTGAGGATCGCGACCACGCGGCTCGCAAGTTCCTCAACAGCGACGATCAGCTTCAGCTTCGCCGATCTCTCCGGAAGCTGTCTGACAGCGAGCTCAACTCGTTCTTCAGCGTCCAGGCGCGGAAGAACAACCAGGGCATCCCTGTCGACCACTGGATGGCGGCAGGCGGGAACTCCAACTCGATCGCCCAGGCGTTCGAGCAGAACCCGCAGATCACTCGCGCTCTCGACTCCACCGGTTCGGCACCGCTGATCCGGCAGGACCTGGAGCCGGTCATCTACGAGATGTTCATCCGGAACTTCCCGGCCTACGAGCGGTTCCCGAAGGAACCGGCCAACGGCCTCGTGCATGCCTACAACCGGACGACCTCGTTCGGTGGTGCGGCGTTCATGGGCGAGCTCGGAACGGTCACCGACTCGGTGGCGGTCTACGAGCGGGCGACGACCCCGATCACCATCCTCGCCACCCGGCGCGGCGTGACGATCAAGGCCGTGGCAGCCGTGAACGCGGGCGGCATGGCATGGAACCCGGAGCAGATGGAGATGCAGGCAGCCCTGCGCGCCATCAGCTACACCATGCAGAAGACCATCTTCCAGGGCAACAGCACGGTCTCGACGGCCGCGTCTGATGGTTCTGACGAGGACGGCGCTTACGACGTGTACGCGTTCGACGGTCTCCGCAAGCTCCTCAAGGCCAACACCCTGGGTGTCGATCCGACCGTCTCGACGGACATGCGCGGCGTGTTCAACGATGCGGTCATCGAGGCCATCCAGAGCGCGGGCTCCCCGAAGATCGCGTACCTGGATCCGCTCACCAAGGGCGTGTTCGACAAGCAGCAGGACAAGAACATCCGCTACTCGAACGAGTTCGTGGATGTGGGCGTCGGCGTCACGACCAACGTCGTGAACACCGCCAACGGTCCGATCCCGCTGTTCATCGTTCCCGGCGACTCGATCGGCGAGTACACCTACAGCGGCGACACCGTCTCTGACGTGTACTTCCTCGATGAGAGTGTCTTCTCGATCCCCTACCTGGGGAGTGAGGGACCGACGATCCTCGACATTCCGATGGGTGTTGGCGGGCAGCTCACCCGCCAGTTCATCGTCTTCGGGATGTGGGGCTTCGCCGCCAAGGCCCTGCAGTTCAGCCGCAAGGTCCGGGTCACCCGCGAGTAGTGATCCCGAGGGGGAGCTTCGCGGCTCCCCCTCAACCCCTCTGGAGTTCTGATGCCGCAGTACCTCACGCCCAGTCGCTACAGGATGATGGCTCTCGGCATCGATCTTTCCTCCAAGACCGATGCTGAACTTGGGTCGCTCATTGCCTCGGCATCCTCCGAGGTCAACCGCTATTGCGCGGCTCCTCGTGGGCATGACTTCCGTGGTGGAACTGTCACCCGTGAGGAGCATCTCTGGGACGTCGGCAACACGCATCGTCGACCGTCCGGACGTCTCTGGCCGAAGCACGGGATGGGCGTCATGCCGATCACCTCGTGCGACCAGATCGACATCTACACGACCAAGACGAACTACGTCCGGTTTACGCCGAACAACATCTTCTACAACAGCAGGCTGGGATACGTTGAGCCCATTGCGGCTCCGATCACCACGGCCCTGTTCACGTCGATCCCGCCCTGGCTCCTTACCTCACCTGTGGCGTACATCGACTACACCTATGCAACTGAGTACGAGGAGGCGGATGAGCTCCTGTACCCGATCGGCGGCAAGGCGTACCAGGCGATCAACCAGTTCTGGGCTGATGCCGACGTGACCGTAAAGGTCGATGGGGTGACGACCACGGCCTACACGGTCAACAGGACTGAGGGCCAGGTCATCTTCACCGATGTCCAGGACTCCAGCGCAGAGATCACGGTGTCCTATACCCACAAGATGGACTTCGCCATCGCGATGGCCACGGGCATCATCGTGACCGACCTGCTTGGCTACTCGAACATCAATGCCTCTGGGCTCGGTGGCCTGTCTGGGATCCGCGTCGAGGAGATCGAGCTTCGCCAGAGCAGCAGGGCTGGCTACAACAACATCGATCTTCACCCTGCCGCCAAGCAGTACCTCGGTTCCTTCATCTACGTGAGCATGGTCTGATGCCTGGTCTCATCAGTGACCAGCTCATCGACAACCTGCGGGTGGTCGCCTACAAGCAGCTCGTGACGCCGGTGAAGATCCATCGCTCAGTGAAGAGCGAGGGAGCCTACGGAACGATGGAGACCGACCAGGTCGTTCTCGAGACCGAGTGCTGGTACAAGCCAGCCTTCAAGGGCGAGCTTGTCCTGCAGCCTGGTCGCATGATCGCCAACCCGTCGAACGCAGAGTTCAGGTTCAGGTGGGGAACGGACATCCGGGTTGGCGACAGGCTCGAGGTTGCTGGCATCACCAACAACATCGTCCAGGACACCAACATCGGGGCCACGATCTCCCTCTATCTCAAGGCATGGACGAATGTGACTGAGTGATGGCTAACTCTGAAGTCGACATCGACGAGAGCGCGCTCTACGGCATGTTCGACCAGGTCCTGATTGGTCTCGAGGGTCTCGCCAACGAGGTGGCCGAAACCGCAAGGCACAAGGCACCTGGGTATGGCAAGAAGTCGCGGGCCAAGGACATCTCCCTTGACTTTCGGAAGGTCAAGAACCTTCCTGTCGGTCAGCACGACTATGTCCGGCCGCAGCTCCAGGACTCGACAGGCGAGTATCGAAGCGTCGATTACAACCCCGATGTCGAGCAGTTCGTCCTTGGTGAGCTCAAGAAGCGAGAGAGCGGTCTCTATGAAGTCTACGGGTCCATCCCCAGCAAGAAGCGTGGAAAGACCGTCGACTACCCGATCGCCAATGCCAGGGCGATCATGAAGCCGACCGGCAGAAGGATCGAGACCAGGGAAGTCTATGGCGACATCGTCACGCATGAGCGCGAGATGGCCCCGGTCAAGCTGGTCACAGGTAAGCATCTGTGGGAATCGATCACCGTGGATGTCCATTCCACCGGTGATGCCAGTTGGGAGGCCGTCATCTCGGCTGACAAGTCCTACGCCTGGTATGTCGAGAAAGGTCTCGGACCGGGCCAGGAGAAGCGCACACCTGCCTACTTCATGGAAGGTGCGCTCGCTGAACATGCTGCCGACATTGAGTCCGGCAACATCCTCAAGAGGTAACCGGCGATGGCAACAGGCGTCGGGCCTATCAAGCAGGCCTTCGTGAGAGCACTCCGGGATATCACAGCTCTGAAGGCTGCGGTTGGGAGTGACGGTTTCTACGAAGGCATCACGCTCGCTGGGGCCAGCTACCCCTACGTCATATACAGCTTGGGCTCCATGTACCGATCACGCCAGTTCGGTAATGAGGGCTCGCTGAAGGCGTCGATCGACTGCTGGGTCGTGAGCCGTGATCAAGTCGAGGCCCATAACCTCGACCAGCTCGTTCTCGATGGCATGGAAGACGTGACGCTTGACTTCACGGGGACCGTTACATCGGGCTATGAGCCATCCACCCTGCTCTGTCATCGGACAAGCGACATGTCGTTGACGAATCTCGATGACGCAGGGAACAAGGTCTACCAGGTCGGTGGCAACTACCAGATCTGGACTGACCGGCTGTAACTGCCGAAACAGGCAGAAGGCGACCCTCTCGTGGCAAGCTCCCGTATCCATGGCAAGGGCGGAGCCATCTACATCGGTGGCACGTTCACCTCGGCAACTGCCGTTCCGGCCGGTGGCATTCGTGTCGCGTTCAAGTCGGAGTGGACCCTCAACCGTTCCCGCGATTACGTCGACGCGACGGCATTCGGGGACCCGAACAAGGTGTACCTTGCGGGCCTGCCGGACATCTCCGGCACGTTCCGTGGTCTCCTCGACAACGGCGGAGACGACCTTCTCGACGCGGCCACGTCGGAAGCAACCCAGATCTTCCTCTTCACCTCTGACGGCACCCTCGCGGGTTCGACCGCCCAGATGGTGGCTCACGGCCCGGGCTTCTTCGATGCCCAGGTCACGGTCAGCAACACCGATGCAGCCCGCGTCAGCGGCAACTTCCGTGCATCGGACGCCTGGACCATCGATCTCTAGTCCGCGCTTCGTGACCATCGGACCGGCTTCCGTCTGGGGGCCGGTCCACCAATCACTCACCGATGAGGGGTGGTATGGCTATAACCGCTATCAACGGCTTCGAGGGACAAGTTGAACTTGTCGGAGCTCGAGCCGTGGCGGCGATGTTCCAAAGATGGTCACTACGGCGTGATGGACCCGAGGATGATTCCTGGGTTCTTCACGCCGTTCTTTCGTACCAGAAGGAAGTCCTGCTCAAGCACCCGAAGTTCAAGCGACGGGTGATGATCAAGAACCACGCGTCTGGTACCTGGTTTGAGGTAGTGCCCCGCGATGGCGGGGAGCCTGAAGTCAACGGTGTCGATCTGACCATCGAAGGAGCAAGACTGATGAGAGCTGATCCGACAGGGCGGCCATGACGAGTATCGAAAGTCATCGATCTTCGGTCGCCAGGTGGGATGCTGCACATCGGGAGAAGCGCCAGGAAAGAAGCCGTGAGTATCGAGCCCGACAGCGGGCCTCTAGCCTCCGGTCCTGGCACTCCACCAAGCGGTACTCCAGGTATGGCGTAACGGCTGAATGGTTTCGCGATCAGATCGTGGGACAAGCAGGTCGATGTGCGATCTGCGGGTCTGTGTTCAGGGATCGACGTGACACGCATCTTGATCACGACCATGAGACCAATCAGGCTAGGGGACTGCTCTGCCACGGATGCAATCTGTTGCTTGGCAATGCGAAGGACAGCCCCGACATTCTCAACAAGGCAATCACATATCTGGAGATGACATGCCGAGCCGATCCGACAGGGCGTCCGTGACCGCCGAAGAGCCCGTGGCCATCAAGGCTGCACCCAGGGACCCGTTCGACTTCCCGAGCGAGACCAAGAGCGTCACCTACAGGGGCGTGACCTACAAGTTCCGTGAGCTGACCGTCTCTGAGAACGACCTCTGCCGTGAGCTTGCGACCGGCAAGGAGGACGAGTTCGACGGGCGGACCATGATCCGCCAGATGATCGTCATCGGTGCCGTTGAGCCCGAGATGACCATGGACCAGCTCGAGAAGGTGCCCCAGCGCCTGTACGCCCAGTTCATCGATGTGGTGAACGAGCTCAATGACCCGGCGACCTTTGAGGCTGACCCGGGAAACTGATTTCGGTCGCGGACTTTGAGAGGTTCGAGATAGCTCGACTGTTCTCGACCGACCCCACCAACTTTCAGAACCTTCCTCGCTC
>Ga0307378_10002820_pt1 | contig 26030 bp, 20 predicted proteins | sample UN1MG_FD_202238 | JGI IMG/M metagenome (GOLD analysis project Ga0307378, IMG submission 202238) | Soil microbial communities from Risofladan, Vaasa, Finland - UN-1 | ecosystem: Environmental > Terrestrial > Soil > Coastal area > Acid sulfate soil | place: Finland: Risofladan, Vaasa | collected...
CCGCGGGATCGGGAAATCCTTGTACACTTTCTCTCCTACGGTGAGATCGTTCAGCGGTCGAAGGTGTACTTCGATCAGGACAAGCGCATCCGGGTCGTCTCCGGACCCTTGACAGGAATGGAGGGCCGGATCGTGAAGGTGGATCGACGGAAAGGACGGGCCCGGGTTCGTCTGGAGCTGTACGAAGGCTCCTTCCTGATTGACTTCGGTTTTGACGCAATGGAGCAGGCCCCGGAAAAATCCGGCGGCAAGGATCACCATTAGTTTGAATTTCCCTCCTCAACTCCCTCAATTGAAATCCGAGAATTAAGAGTAGATATGACCCAGCGCAGATCCAAAAACAGGATCTATATCATCGGAGCGGGAATCACCGGAATCACTCTGGCTCGAGAGATCCAGGCAAAAGGAATTTTTGGGAAAGTCGTCGCCTTCCTGGACGACGATCCGGACAAGATCGGTTCGCGTATTCACTCGATTCCCGTGCTTGGACCGATTCAGGAAGTGGTGGAGCTGCTCAAAACCACCCCGGCGGACGAAGCGATCATTGCTATTCCCGGGGCCACCCGAGAGCAGCTGAAAAAACTCTACCGACTCCTGGTGCAGGCCGGATTCGTGCGCATACGTATCGTTCCTCGGATCTCTCAAATTCTCGAGGGGGAAGCACATCTCGTCCAGGCTCGACAGATCGATCCGGAAGATCTCCTGACCAGAGATCCGATCCAGGTCAATCTAAAGAAGAGCCTCGCCTACTTGCGGGGCAAACGGGTCTTGGTAACCGGAGCGGGCGGCAGTATCGGCGGTGAGCTGTGCCGGCAGCTTCTCTCCGGCGGGGCAGAGCGGTTGTTCCTGTTCGGACATGGAGAGAACAGCATCTACGAGATCGAAAAGGAGCTGCGGCTCCTTCAGGAGGAGGGGGTTGGCGAAAGAGCAACGATTGTTCCGATTCTCGGGGAACTTCAGGACCGGGACTACATGCACTACATCGTAGAACGAACCCGGGCGGATATCGTTTTTCATGCGGCGGCGCATAAACACGTACCCCTCCTGGAGGCCAATCCGGTGGAAGCGGTAAAAAACAACGTGTTCGGGACAAAGAATATAGTCGATGCCTCTCTGGCAGCCGGGGTCGAACGTTTCGTCCTGGTTTCCACGGACAAGGCCGTCGATCCGAACAGCGTGTACGGAGCCTCCAAGCTGATCGCCGAAGAGCTGGTGCTGCGGCAGGGCACGCCCGACAGGGTATTCCTGGTTGTACGCTTCGGAAATGTTCTGGGGTCCCGCGGCAGTATTCTGCCGCTTTTCCGTCAGCAGATTCTGAAGGGGGGACCGGTAACGATCACCGATCCACGGAGCAAGCGATTTTTCATGACCATCCCCGAGGCTGTAAGCCTGGTGTTGCAGGCCGGAGGGGTCGGCCACTCCCAGGGACTGTATCTGCTCGATATGGGAGAGCCCGTGTCGATAAAGGAGATGGCCGAGCAGATGGTTCGCTTCTACGGATACGAACCCGACAAGGAGATCCAGGTCGTGTACACGGGTCTGCGCCCCGGGGAGAAGCTGGAAGAGAGGCTGTGGAGCAACGGCGACGAGGCCAAAGCCACGGAGTATCCTAAAATCCTCAAACTCGATCGCCACTATGCATTGAACGGACGGTTGGAGGGAATCATCGACCGCCTCAACCCGATTTGCTTTTTCGAAACCGAGAAATCTGAGGTCTACAGAAACCGGAAAGCCCTTCGGCATACCCTCAAAGAGATCGTTCCAACCCTGCGGATTCCGGAAGATGAGCCTTCCCACTGATTTCATCCCCTTCTATCGTCCCTCGATTGACAGGGAAGAGGAGGAGGCGGTCCTTTCGGTGCTGCGCAGCGGTTGGCTGACCACAGGAGAGGTGACCCTTCGCTTCGAACAGGAGTTTGCCGCACGGGCCGGGGTGAATCACGCCCTGGCGGTAAGCTCGGCCACCGCCGGACTTCACCTGTGCCTGGAGGCGGCGGGAGTAGGGGAGGATGCCAAGGTCGCGACAACACCCTATACCTTTGCCGCCACCGCGGAGGTAATCCGCTACCTTGGCGCCGATCCCCTGTTTGTAGATATCGAGGAGGATAGCTACAACCTCTGCCCCGACCGGCTTGAAGAAGCCATGCTGAAGGACCCTTCGGTAGCAGCGGTACTTCCGGTGCACGTCGGGGGCCTACCCTGCCGGATGGAACAGATCCTGGATATCGCCGCTACCCACCATGCTCTGGTGATAGAGGATGCGGCCCACTGTCTCCCCCGAGAAGGGGAGCGGAAAGCTCCCGGTACGCTCGGCGCTATGGGGGTCTACTCGTTTTACGCAACTAAACCGATCACCACCGGAGAGGGCGGCATGGTGGTCACCCGGGACGGCGAACTGGCCCGCAGGATGAGCATGATGCGTCTGCACGGGATCGACAGAGACGTGTGGAACCGCTACACCTCCCGGGATGCTTCCTGGTATTACGAAGTCCGGGAACCGGGTTTCAAGTACAATCTGACCGATCTGGCCTCCAGTCTGGGCAGGGTGCAGCTGAGAAAGTCCGAAGGATTTCACCTGGCTCGAGAAAATATTGCCCGCATGTATTTTGAGGGACTAGGGGGTCTGGATTACCTAAAACTTCCCGTAAGGGATGCGAATCATTCCTGGCATCTGTTTCAAGTGCGATTGGTATTGCAGAAGTTGACCATCGACAGGGACCGTTTCGCCGATGCTCTGATGGAGATGGGGATCGGGGTATCGGTGCATTTCATCCCTCTGCATATCATGCCCTACTATCGCAGGACCTACGGTCTGAAGGAACGGGATTTTCCGATCGCCCTCAAGTGTTATTCCGAGACGATCAGCCTGCCGATCTATCCCGACCTGGCGGAGGAGCAGGTTCACAGGATCATTTCTGCGATCAAAGAGCTGGGCGAGCACAACTATAGAAAGAGATAGTCGGAAAACATCGGGATCCCGATGCGTATCCTTGCCGTGATCGCCAGGCCGGCGTTGGCAACCATGGCGTCTGCCCGGGGGATTGACTCACAGTGAAGAGTAATGAAACATGGATAGACTTATGACCGGTGAAAAACTGTTCGCGGAGCCGCGGTTGTTGGGGCAATCCGAGAGCCCGCCTCTGGTGAGTCTGGAGGGGGTTACGGTGAGGCTGTGGGATAGGCTCATCCTCCAGGATACGAACTGGCAGATCAAAACCGGCCAGCAGTGGGCACTCCTGGGGCCCAACGGGTCCGGCAAGACCGCTCTGGCCCGGGCCATCACCGGGGAGCTTCCCTGCGCCGCGGGACGAATTCGCCGCAACGTGGGCAACAACGGCTACGACGGGATCGGCCTGGTTTCCTTCGAGCTTCATCGCCGGCTCCTGGCTCGGGAGCTGAGCAAGGACCCGACCCGATTCGCCAGTGCCGCTGCACTCGACTTCACCACGGCCGGGCGGACCATTCTGGGAGGAATCGCGGAGCCCGATCAGGCACAGTACCGGCGCCTGATCGAATTGTTCGGCATTGGTCATCTGGCCGAACGCCCCATGCGCTTTCTGTCCAACGGGGAGACGAGGAAGATACTCATCGCCCGGGCGTTGATGAGGAAACCGGAGCTGCTGATTCTGGACGAGCCTTTCGACGGGTTGGATACCGGTTCCCGGGAGCAACTGGAAAGCTTCCTTAGAGCCCTGATCGGGGAAGGTGTACATCTAATCCTGGTCACCCACCGCACTGACGAGATAATACGGGAAGTGTCGCACGTGCTCTGTGTCAAGGATTGCCGGGTACTGTGGCAGGGCGAACGCGAGGAGGTATTGACCGCCGAAGCGCTTGCCACTCTCTACGATAGCGACGATCCGCCCGCAGCATCACCAATCGTCCCGTCCTCCACTCCCGCCGGCAACCAGGAACCTCTGGTAGAGCTTAAGAATGTAACCGTGCGCTACGGAGAGGTCGTGGCTCTGCAGGATCTGGATTGGACCATGCGGCGGGGCGAGAACTGGGCCATTCTGGGTCCGAACGGTTCCGGAAAAACAACACTGATCAGCCTCATCTATGCAGATAATCTGCAGGCCTACAGCAATGACATCCACCTGTTCGGGAAAAAAAGGGGCAGCGGGGAGAGCATCTGGGAGATTAAGCAGCGCATCGGCCATGTATCTCCCCATCTACAGGTAAGCTACAGTCTGGACATGAAGGTCTTCGATGTGGTGGTGTCCGGTTTTTTTGATTCGGTGGGTCTGTTCCGGCGGCCTACCGAGGCTCAAGGCACCGCCGCCGCGCTTTGGATCGAGCGCCTCCATATCGAGCATCTGAGCGATCGGGTGTTCAGCCAGCTCTCCTACGGGGAACGTCGCCTGGTGATCATCGTCCGCGCCCTGGTCAAAAGCCCGGAGCTGCTCGCCCTCGACGAACCCTGTCAGGGCCTGGACCCGGCCAACCGCCGGCAGGTCCTGGCCATGATCGATCGAATCGGCTTTGACACGCCCACCCACATCCTCTACGTGACGCACAGGCAGGATGAGATGCCCGAATGTATCACCGACACCCTGCGGCTCGACAGCGGCGCCGCTCGGCGGCAAAACGAATAAGAGACCAGGAACGAAAGGGCCCCCGGATCCCTGTTACCCAGGTAAACGGCGTACGGCGCCCAAGTCCGCCGAAGTCGCAAGCAGCGCGTACGCCTTGAGCGCCTCGGAAACGATCCGATCGCGGCCCACAGGAGTAAAGGCCGCCCCACCCCGGGCTTCCTCTTTGCTCCGCCGCTCGGCCAGCTTCTGCTCCGACAGCTCCACCTGGATGGAACGGGCCGCGATATCAATGGCTATGATATCTCCGTCCTCAACCAATGCGATCGTCCCGCCGGCGGCAGCCTCGGGAGACACGTGACCGATGGACAGTCCGGAGGTCCCGCCGGAAAACCTGCCGTCGGTAATCAAGGCGCACTCCTTGCCCAGGTGGCGTGACTTGATGTACGAGGTCGGGTAGAGCATCTCCTGCATGCCGGGTCCGCCCTTGGGACCTTCATAACGGATGAGCACCACATCCCCCGATTTCACCGAGCCGTCAAGAATCCCCTCGCAAGCCGCTTCCTGAGAATCGAACACCTTGGCCGGACCTTTGAAGCGGAAGATCGAGGGGTCCACGCCGGCGGCTTTAATGATGCACCCGTTGCGGGCGATATTGCCGAACAGCACGGCCAACCCGCCCTCTGGAGAGTAGCTATGAGCGATGTCCCGGATGCACCCCTTCTCCCGATCCAAATCCAAGGTTTCATATGCAGCGTTCTGGGAGCCCATGACCAGGTTCCGACCGCCTCCCGGCGCCGCGGAGTACAGGGAACGGGCCTCGTCGCTGACCGATTCCGAGCGTATATCGTAGGTCTGCAGAGCCTGGGCCAAGCTCAGGCCGTCCGCACGTTTTACCGAGGTGTCCAGCAGGTTGCCCCGGGCGAGCTCGGCCATGATGCCCAGTATGCCCCCCGCTCGGTTGACATCTTCCACGTGATAAGGCGAGCTGGGCGCCACCTTGCAGAGGCAGGGGATTTTCCGGGACAATGCATCGATGTCAGCCATGGTGAAATTAACCTTCGCCTCGTTGGCGATGGCCAGGATATGAAGCACCGTATTGGTGGAGCCGCCCATGGAGATGTCCAGGGCCATGGCATTCAGGAAAGCCGCCCTGGTGGCTATGGAGCGCGGCAATACGGATTCATCCCCGTGGAAATAGAAGCTTTGAGTCATCTCCACGATACGGGCGGCGGCTTTTTCGAACAGCTGTGTTCGGATTTTGTGGGTAGCCACAACCGTGCCGTTTCCCGGAAGAGCCAGCCCGACGGCCTCGTTGAGGCAGTTCATCGAGTTGGCGGTGAACATTCCCGAACAGCTCCCACAGGTCGGACAGGCGATCTGTTCGATCTGCCGGATCTCCTCGTCCGATACCGACTCGTCCGCGCTCAGTACCATAGCATCCACCAGGTCGTAGTGTTTATCGCCGAGAACGCCCGCCTCCATGGGCCCGCCGGATACAAAGATGGTGGGGATATTGAGCCGCAGCGCCGCCATCTGCATCCCCGGGGTGATCTTGTCGCAGTTGCTGATACAGAGGAGGGCGTCCACCCGGTGGGCGTTGCACATGTATTCCACGCTGTCTGCTATCAGGTCCCGGGAGGGCAGGGAGTACAGCATCCCCTGGTGGCCCATGGCGATGCCGTCGTCTATGGCGATGGTGTTGAACTCGGCGGCAAAGCAGCCTTTGCTCTCCACCAGGCGCTTGACCTGCTGCCCGATCTCGTGCAAATGCACATGTCCGGGTACGAACTGAGTGAAGGAGTTGGCGATACCGATGACCGGCTGTCCGATCTGCTCCTCCTTCATCCCGTTGGCCCGCCACAGGCTGCGGGCGCCGGCCATCCGCCTCCCCGTTGTGGTAAGGTCACTCCTTAAAGGTATAGCCACGGCGAGCTCCCTATTCCTTCCAGTTTTCGGGTCTTAATGAACGTACCGCCGCACCGGCCCGCCACATCTCGGATTCCCGGATATGCCTCAACTCCTCGTCAAGCTTCTCCTGGTAATCCGGAGCACTGTTGGCCTTGATTACGATCGCCGTTTCCGTGCCGTCCATGACGGACTGGTACAGCTCCTTGAACACAGGCAGCGCGGCCGCCTTGAAGCGAGGTTTCCAGTCCAGCGCCCCCCGCTGGGCGGTGGTGCTGCAGTTGGCGTACATCCAGTCCATGCCGTTTTCCGCCACCAGCCTGATCAGACTCTGGGTCAACTCCTCCACAGTCTCGTTGAACGCCTCGCTGGGGCTGTGCCCGTGCTCCCTCAGCACATCGTATTGCGCCTCCATCACGCCGGCCAGAGCGCCCATCAGAATCCCCCGCTCGCCGGTCAGATCGCTGCACACCTCCGCCTTAAAGGTGGTGGGGAACAGATAGCCCGAACCGATGGCGATCCCAATTGCCAGGGTACGCTCCTCCGCCCGTCCCGTGGCATCCTGGAACACGGCATAGCTGGAATTGATGCCGCTCCCGGCCAGGTAGTTGGCGCGCACACTGGCGCCGGAACCCTTGGGAGCCACCAGAATCACATCGATGTCCTCCGGGGGGATGATATCGGTCTGCTCCTTGTACACGATGGAAAAACCATGAGAAAAATACAGGGCGTCCCCCTTCTTGAGACAGGGCTTGAGCAGCGGCCATACCAGTTTCTGACCCGCATCGGAAATGAGGTACTGAATGATGGTCCCCTTGGTGGCCGCTTCCTCGATATCGAAGAGGGTCTTGCCGGGCACCCAGCCGTCGCTGACCGCCTTGTCCCACTCCCTCTTGAACTTGGGCGATTGTCCGATGATCACATTGAAGCCGTTATCGCGCATATTCAGCGACTGAGCCGGACCCTGCACGCCGTAGCCGATTACAGCAATGATCTCATCCTTCAATACCTCCCGGGCTTTCTCCAGAGGAAACTCCTCCCTCATCACCACGTTTTCCTCAACACCGCCGAAATCAATCTTTGCCACTTAATTTTCTCCTTCACCCGCTAAACGGATTTTGTCGGTATTATGTCACAGATTGAGTATTGATTGAAGCGTTATTTTCTTTTCCCTGGGAATCCCGCCAAGACTCCTTGTCATGTTGGGCAGGCAAAAGTAGAATGAAGCCGCACCACCTATGCAGACTTTCATACAAGATATCGGTCCGAAGCGGGCTTTACGGGGGATCGTCTACCGTTCACCCTTTCGCAAGGGCAAGATCACCCGTCTAAGAGTGCCCGCGCTTCCGAAAGGCTATTCCTGCGTACAGGCCCGAGACATTCCGGGCAAAAGCATTCTTTCCTACGCCGGCTATTCTCTTCCCATTCTCAGCAAGTCTGAGGTGCGTTACCTGGGAGAACCCCTGATTCTATTCTGCGGACCGGATCCGGGGGTCCTGGCCGAGATCTGTGCTTCGGTTGAACTGAAGCTTAAAGAGGAAAGTCCGGTTGAATACATGGATCTCTCCGGCCCGTACCGGGAGGGACAGATCATCAATGTGGCTCACGGCGATGTGGATCTGGCCTTCAGCCTGGCGGATCAGATCGTTGAAGGGGAGTATCGAACAGCCCGCCGAGAGCATTTCTATCCCGATACACAGGGAGCGGTAGCTTATTGGGACGGAAAGAACCTAAGCCTGTATGCGGCCACGCAGGACCCATTCGGACTGCGTTCGGCGATCTGCCACTGTCTGGATCTAGCCCCCCGGAAGGTCAGGGTCGTTGCCGTGCCCGTAGGAAACTCGATGGAGGGTAAGCTTCTATCCTCCTTTCTGGTCGCTGCCCAGGCTTCATTGCTCGCCTATACCGCAGCAAAGCCGGTCGTACTGATCTATAACCGGGAAGAAGACCTGCTGTTCTCCCCAAAGAGTCCGGAATTCTTTATCCGGCAACAGACAGCTCTCGATCGGGAAGGGGGTGTCATGGCGGTGCGGGTTCAGATTTTTATGGACGGTGGCTGCTACCCGCCCAAAGATTGTGAAGCTCTCCGTCAGGCCGTACATTCCGCCTGGGGTGCCTATCGCGTACCAAACATGGAGGTAATCGGGCGCACCCAGGTGACGGATTTCCCTCCTATCGGCAGTTTTCGGGCGTCGGGGCGCGCACAGGCGATTTTTGCGACGGAGTTGCACAGCTCGCGCCTCGAGGAGATCGCCCAGCTCGGTCCGTACAAGTGGAAAAAGGAGAACCTGGTAAAGACGGGTCGAAAGGAAGGGCAGAACAAAGGCCATGGCCTCATGGCTCTCGCCGTGCTCGAGGAGGCGACGCGAATATCCGATTTTACGCGAAAATACTCCGCCTACTCCGCCGTCAAGAAGCGCCGCAAAACCATCGACCGGGCCGCCTATCCCCTGAGGGGCATCGGAATATCCCTGGCCGGCCAGGATGCTGAAGGGATTTTAGAGTGCCTGCATAGTATCGAGGAGACCCGCAACACCTGTACGCTGAAGCTCGTTCTCGAGCGGGGAAAGCGAGTTCGGATCTTCACCTCCTTCGTCAATTGTGGTATGGGAATCCATGCTCTGTTCATCCACCGAGTAGCCACACTTTTAGATCTTGATCCGAGCAGGATTTCCGTGCAACCGGTGGATACACAAGAGGTGCCCGACACCGGTCCAACCACCCTGGCAAGGGCAGTGACCGTCGGCCTTCCTCTGCTCGAACAGTGTTGCCAGAATCTGCAGAAGAAGCGGAAGACCGCCACTGCCCCTATCGAGGTACGGCGCAGTGTCTCGCTGGACAAATTGCGCGCCCCCCTCCGGGGAAAAGACAAATCGAGGTACGACAGTGCGCAATCCGCGTGGGCGGCGACGGTGGTGGAGGTGGAGCTGGATCCCGTCAGTTTCCAGAGTATTTGCCGGGGTGTCTGGCTGGTTGTCGAAGCCGGAACCATCACGCACCGAAAGGCCGCTCTGCAGATCCTGGAGGGCGAGACTCTGCGAGCCCTGGGATCGAGCCAGCTTCAAGAATACCAGGGAACCATCAGCGCCGGCCGGAAGCTGTGTTCGAATATCGATTTGATTCCCGGTGCGGAGCAGGTGCCTGAAATCCAGGTACACCTGCTTGAAACCCAGGAAGGACCGATGAAAGGGTATGAACAGCTTCCCCACCTTAGTGTACCCCCGGCCTACGCCACGGCGGTCTGTCAGGCAACGGGACTCTATGTAGATCAGGTTCCGATTACAGCGGAGGTGATTCAGCAGTGCCTGGAAATGTAATCAAACTGCGCTTTACACTGAATGAAAAGCAGGTGCTCCTGCAGTGTCATCCCGGCACCCGGCTGCTCGACATTCTCCGCCACGACTTCGGCTTGAAGGGCACCCGGGAGGGATGCGGCCAAGGAGAGTGCGGAGCCTGTCTGGTGCTGATGAACGGACTATCCGTCAATTCCTGCCTGTTCCCGGCCTTTGCGTTGGCTGATTCCGAGATTATTACCATTGAAGGAATCCTGAGCCTCAAATCTTTCACCGATATCCGCAAGAGTATTACCGATACCCAGGCCTATCGCTGCGGGTTCTGCTCCTCCGGAATGCAGGTGGCTCTGGCAGCGCTGTTGTTGACAAACCGCGAGCCCAACGCAGGGCAGATACGCCGGGCTCTCTCGGGCAATCTCTGTGCCTGCGGAAGCTACAACGGAGTGGTGGAAGCGGTCCTTCAGAGCAGCAGCAGGAAACGAAGATATGGAAGAAGGTGAGAATGAAAGAAGTTAGGGTATTTCGCCCCAAGAGCCTCGGTGGAACACTGCGTCTCTACACCCGGAATCCCGATTCTCTCCTCTATGCCGGCGGAACGGAGATTATCCGCCGGGTTCAGCGGGGATCCGGGCGTGTGTTCGCTTTACCACAAAAAGTAATCTACCTGGGAAACGTTCAGGAGCTGAATCGTATCTCCCGCAGCCAACGCCACCTTGACATCGGTTCGGCACTGGATCTATCCAGGATTCTCAAGCTAGGTCGCAACGTTCTGCCTCCGGTATTGTTTGAGCCCCTTTCCGAAATTGCTACTCCCGCAGTACGCAATCTCGCCACCCTGGGGGGAAATATCTGTGCTCGGAGCTGCCGCGGTGACTCCCTGCCGGCGTTGAGCGTTATCGATGCTCAAGTGGAGTTGCGCACCGCCGGCTCAACTCGGTGGACCGCTGTCGGGAGCTTCCTCAATCGGAGAGGCCGACCGCGGCTGCGACCGGGAGAAATCCTGACCAGGATCCGTGTGCCCCTGGAGGATTGGGATTTCGCCCTGTTCCGCAAGGTAGGGGGCAGGCAACGGCTCGGGCGCAGTACCCTGAGCTTCGCCGGCGTGGCCCGTTTCCCCAAGGGGAGTATCGAGGTTCTACACTTCTGTTTGGGAGGTTTGAAGACCCCGGTTCTCCGTGTGCCTGGTTTGGAGTCCCGCCTGAAGAACGCCTCCGTACCCGTGTCGACCAAGTTGATCGATTCCCTGCTTGCCGACCTGGATGCCGCCCTTGGGAATGAGGTGGAGGACTCCCCGGAAGGGCGCTACAGGAAGGCGACGGCTCTACGCCTGCTTCGCTGGTTCATGGAGAAGGTGAACTCCCGAAGTCTGGAAATGTTGTAGACAGGCCTCAGAGATCTTCTCCTTGGCAAGGCAAACATGGTACTATAGACTACAGAGACTCATGATATAGAGAAAAAAAACGCTTCACAGCTGCAGCGGGAGCTGTAACCCGGAACATGTCAGATTTTGTACACCTTCACAACCATTCCGATTTCTCCCTTCTTGACGGTGCCGCGTCCATAGAAAGCCTCGTTGCCAAAGCCAAGGACCTGGGGATGCCCGCTTTGGCGCTTACCGATCACGGAAACATGTTCGGGGCGCTCAAGTTTTATCTCGAATGTCGCAGACAGGATATCAAACCGATTATCGGTTCAGAGTTCTATATCGCCCCCGAGTCGAGATTCACCAAGACGGGAAGTGAAGGTGGAGCCCGCTACTATCATATCGTGCTGTTAGCCCGGGATGTGGAGGGATATCAAAATCTTCTCCAGCTTTCCACCCGCTCCTACCTGGAGGGTTTCTACTACAAGCCGCGGATCGATGACGAGCTTCTCCAGCAGTACAACCGTGGCCTAATTGCCCTTTCCGGCTGTATGGGAGGGCAGATACCCCGGCTCATTCTGGACGGTCAGTTGGATACGGCCCGGGAAAAAGCGTTGTACTACAATGAACTGTTTGGAAAGAACAACTTCTATCTCGAGATTCAGAATCAGGGCATACCGGAACAGAAGACCATTCTTTCCGGACTCTCGGGACTATCCAAGCAGACAGGGATCCCTCTGGTGGCCAGCAACGACATTCACTACACAAATAAGGAAGATGCCTACGCCCAGGATATTCTGATCTGTATCGGGACCGGTAAGAAGGTCAGCGAGGGTAAACGCCTTAAATTCGCCTACCCTGAGTTTTATTTCAAGAGCCGGGAAGAGATGGCTCTTGCTATCCCTGAGTTTCCCGAAGCGCTGAAGACGACCAGAGCCATCGCCGAGATGTGCAATCTTGATATTCCCCTCCCGGGACCGCTGCTGCCGCACTACGAGGTCCCGCAGGGTTATACCCTTGAGAGCTATTCGTCCGAACTGGCCCACCGTGGTCTCAAGGAACGCTACCCCAACCCAAGCCAGGAAATCCGAGATCGCCTGGAATATGAGCTTTCCGTCATCAACTCGATGGGCTACATGGGGTATTTCCTCATCGTCTGGGATTTTATTCATTTTGCGCGGGAAAAAGGGATACCCGTGGGACCGGGCAGAGGCTCCGGGGCCGGTTCTCTGGTAGCCTACGCACTGAAGATCACCGACATTGACCCCCTAAAATATGGGCTGCTGTTCGAACGCTTTCTTAATCCGGATAGGATCTCTATGCCGGATTTCGATATTGACTTCTGCTACGAGGGACGATCGGCGGTAATCGACTATGTTCTACGTAAATACGGAAGTGACCGGGTTGGGCAGATCATCACCTTTGGTACATTGAAAGCCCGTGCGGTCATTCGGGATGTAGCCCGGGTGTTGGATTTTCCCTATGCAGAAGCCGATGCCATCGCCAAGCGGGTACCCATGGGACCGAAGATGAATCTGCGAACCGCCATGAAGTTGGACCCGGAACTGTCGCAGATGGCCTCGAAGGGGGAGAACTATAAAAATCTTCTAGATGCCAGCCTGAAGCTGGAAGGCTTACACCGTCACGCTTCGACCCATGCGGCGGGAATCGTGATCAGCCAGCGGGATTTGACTCACTATGTACCACTATATCGGGATCCAAAGACTCTGACCGTATCTACCCAGTACTCCATGGACTATCTGGAAGACTGCGGCCTGGTGAAGATGGACTTTCTGGGTCTCAAGACCCTCACCATCATCAAGAACACCATCCAGCTTCTCGAACGGGGAGGGGTGGATCTGGATATCACTCAAATCCCGGAAAATGATCCCGAGACCTTTCGACTTCTCGGTGACGGCCGCAGTACCTGCATCTTTCAGTTTGAGAGTCAGGGGATGCAGGAGATCCTGAGGAAATCCAAGCCCACATCGATCCCCGATTTGATTGCCTTGAACGCCCTGTATCGTCCCGGTCCGATGGAGTATATAGACCAATTCATCGATGCCAAGACCGGAAAAAAGCAGATCCAATACCCCTTGCCGGAACTCGAACCGATCCTCAAAGAAACCTACGGAGTGATTGTATATCAGGAGCAGGTGATGGAGATCGCCCGTCAGGTCGGGGGGTACTCCTTGGGGGAGGCGGATATCCTTCGCCGCGCTATGGGCAAGAAGAAGGTGGATGTTATGGCCCGGCAGAAGGTAAAGTTCCTAAAAGGCGCCGTGGCCAAGGGATACTCGAGTGCCCAGGCGGAGAAGATCTTCGAGCTCCTCGTGCCCTTTGCCGGGTATGGGTTCAACAAGTCCCACGCAGCGGCCTATTCCCTGCTGGCCTATCAGACCGCCTACCTTAAAGCGAACTATCCGGCGGAGTTCATGGCAGCCAACCTGACCAACGAAATCAACTCCACGGATAAATTGTCCGAATACATATCCGAAGCCCGTGCCATGGGATTGGAGGTTCTGCCGCCGGATATCAATCTATCCGAACAGGATTTCACGGTCCGGGATGGAAAGATCGTTTACGGGCTTCGGGGCATAAAAAACGTCGGTAGTGCGGCGGTGGACCATATCCTCGAAGAGCGAAACAGCGGCGGGGAGTTCAAAGACCTTCTGGGATTCTTGAAACGTCTCGACCTGAAGACCGTCAACCGCAAAGTCGTGGAAACACTGATCCGCTGCGGTGTCTTCGATAGTCTCGGCGCCACCAGAGCCTGCTTGCTCAATAATCTGGACAGGATACTAGAGACGGTGAACGGCTACAAGGAAATCCAGAAATACGGGCAGACCACGCTTTTTGACCCCTTGGAGATCGAGGAGGCTCCTCTGACTCTTGATCCGTACGAGGAATGGCCGGTCCTTGAAATGCTCACCCATGAAAAACAGAATCTGGGTTTCTATTTTTCCGGTCACCCCCTCGACAAATACAGGAAACATATTCAAAATCACGGGAACCTCGATCTCAGTAGATCTTCCGGCGCGTCTACACAGAGCACGTACACGGTGATCGGTATCTTGAAGGAGATACGGGAAATCACCACCAAAACGGGCCGGCTCATGGCCTTCGCCCAACTGGAGGATTTTCGCGGCACTATCGAGTTGGTATTGTTTTCCGATGTGTACGAAAAAACCAGAGAACAGTTGGCGGAGGACAGCGTCGTAGCGGTGCGGGGGCGAATCGATAAAAGCCGGGGCGATCCCAAGCTGATCGTTGAATCACTGCTTGATCCGGAAGGATTGAAAGAACAGGCCGCTCGGGCGATCCACGTGCGCTTTACCGCCGACGGAGTTAGAGAGGAACAGTTCCTCAGACTTCGGGATTTTATAGTAGGGCGACCGGGGGGCTGCGGGGTGTATTTTCATATTCAGGGAAATGGCGACAGCGGGGATATCGTGATCAAGGCCTCCCCCCACATTACCCTGTCGGCGCAGGATCAGGTACTGGCGGAGGTTCGCGACCATCCGTTGGTGGAGGAAGTATGGAAAGAGTAACGGTAGGCCTGGTTGGCCTGGGCATCGTTGGTAGCGGTTTCTACTCGCTGATGAAACAAAACGGCGACCATTTTGCCAGGAAAATGGGCACATCCGTGGAGATCACAAAAGTCGCGGAGATTGATACGGCCAGGGCGAAAAAACAGGTCTCCAAGGATGTCCTTGTCGATGACTACCGTCGCGTCATCGAAGATGACGAGATCCAGGTCGTGATCGAGCTGGTCGGCGGCACAGGGATCGCCTACGACATTATCCGATCCGCGATCGAGCGGGGGAAACATGTGATCACCGCCAACAAAGCGTTGCTTGCTTTGCGGGGTGCGGAGTTGTTCGCCCTGGCCCGGGAGAAGCAGGTCGAGCTGAAGTTTGAAGCTGCTGTGGGAGGTGGAATCCCGATCATCAAGGTGGTTCGGGAGAGCCTGGTCGGCAACCGGATCGGCAAGGTCATGGGTATCCTCAATGGAACCTCGAACTACATTCTCACTCAGATGAGGGAAAAACAGCTGCCCTTCGAGCAGGCCTTGAAAGAGGCTCAGGGCGCAGGTTTCGCCGAAGCCGACCCCACTCTCGATGTGGGTGGCGGGGATGCGGCTCACAAGATCAGCCTTCTGGCCAGCTTTGCCTTCGGCGGTTGGGTGGACTTTCAGCAGATCCTCTGCGAAGGAATCACCGCCGTGACGCCGGGGGAGATCGAGTTTGCCGCCTCGGCAGGCTTCTCGGTCAAGCTTATTGCCTCGGCCCTGCTCGTCGACGGGAAACCCGCGGTAACCGTGTTTCCCGCTCTTATCCCGGCCCAGCACCCGCTGAGCTCGGTGCGAAACGAGATGAATGCGGTATTCGTGGAATGCGATTTTCTCGGACCCGCACTGTTTTTGGGTCGGGGGGCGGGGGGCAATGCTACCGCATCATCCGTCGCTTCGGACCTGGGAGATCTTGTTCAGGCTTTGGTGCTGCACGCCAAGGGGGGAGGGTATCCCTTCGATCCCCGCCGCACTCTGGAACTGTATCCGGATCAGAAGATGGAGTACCGGTTTTTCTTTCATTTCATCACGGAGAATCGCCCGGGGATCTGGGCAGCCGTGACAGGCTGCCTGGCGGAGAACGGCATCAATATCGAATCGGTGCATCAGAAATGGGAGGATCGCAGCAAGCCTTCCGATCTGTACATCCTTGTTGACGAGGCCAGGGAAGAGCAGGCCAAGAAAGCCCTTCGGGAGGTCTGCTCGGCATCGGGGATCTCTTCGGATTCTCGATTCTACAGGATCCTGCCGCTGTAGAGTGCGACCGGAGGCTTATTACATCTTTAATAGAGGAGGTGGGTTTTGTCTATCTGGCGTTTTTTGACAGGAGTCATCTATGTTTACATGATTCTGCTGGTTTTACGCATTCTTCTGTCCTGGATTCGGGGCGCAGTGTACGGCAAGCCCTGGGAGCTGCTGGTCCGAGTCACCGATCCCTACCTGTCTTTGTTCTCTCGTATTCGCTTCCTTCGTCAGGGCATGTTCGACTTCACCCCGATCGCGGCGATCCTAACCCTTGTTGTCGCTCTCAACGTGATCCAGTCGATTCAACGATTCGGGACGATTACGGTGGGCAGATTTCTGGGCATCGTGACCGGCGCTGTTTGGTCCGGCCTGGCCTTCCTGCTCGTTCTGGTTTTGATACTGGCAATCGTCCGGGCGATCGTGACGGCTCTCCGTCCCGGTCAGGAGACCCAGATCACCAGTGCGGTTGGAATGATGGTAGAGCCGGTGGTGTCTCTGGTACGCAGGATTCTCCCCGCACGACGTCCCCTGACCGATCGCCAGTACCTCTACCTGACGATCGCTTTTCTCTTTGTCGTCCGTCTTCTCGGCGGGTATCTTGTCGGTTTGCTGATTAGGTTTTTCTACACTCTGCCGATCTGACCTGATGTATCTTCACGAATACCGACAGGGGGTCGAGGAGATTCACGGAATCGGTCCGGTACTTCGACGGCGCTTCGAAGCCCTCGGTATTCTCACCGTCGCCCAGCTTCTGAGGCATTATCCCAGGGAGTATCAGGACCGCCGCAGCCGGGACAACCTGGCTATGGCGAGCCAGAAGGAGCGGGTGAACGTTCTGGTTAGAGTTCGCTCCCGCGTTTGGATGGGCAAAGGCTACAGGAAAACGTTGAAAGTGATCGTGGAGGATGACACCGCTCAGGCCGCTCTGCTGTGTTTCGGACGCAGCTATCTCTCTCGCCTATTTCTTCCAGGAACTGTGTTCTGGGTATGGGGCAGATTTCAAATGCGGCGTACAGAGCTTCAGGCGAGTGACTTTGAAATCGAGGCCTATGAACCGGGACGGGAGAGCGCCGAGTATGCCAAGATCCTGCCGGTTTATCCTCTGACCGAGGGTTTGAGCCAAAATGCGGTCCGCCAGGTCATGGCCAGAGCTCTGGAGAAGGTTGGAACAAACCTGAAGGAGGAGCTGCCCCTGCCCTTGAGGGAACGTCGGGGCTGCCTGCCAAAAAGCCGGGCCCTTCAGGGCATACACTTCCCCGAATCCTCGGAGCAGCTCGAACAGGCACGGCTATCCCTGGTCTACGAAGAACTCTTGCACCATCAACTGCTGCTGGGTTGGAATCGGCTCGCCCGCCGCTGCGTTCAGCGTTCTCGATCCAAACATCATGGGACTCTCAAAGCAGCCCTGCTGGATCGGCTGCCCTTTGCCCTCACTACCGATCAGCTTCGGTCCTTGAGCGAAATCGAGGCGGACCTGTTCTCCTCCCATCCAAGCATGCGCCTGCTTCAGGGCGAGGTTGGCAGCGGTAAAACCCTGGTCGCCCTGGCGGCGGCATTGTCGGTGATCGAGGCTGGAGAGCAAACAGCCTTCCTGGCGCCGACGGAGCTTCTGGCCCGGCAGCACGGGGACAATGCGGCGGGCCTTCTCGAGCCTCTGGGAGTTAATGTGGCCTTCTTATCGGGAAACGTTCAGGGTGCTGAGCGTAAGCTTCTGTTGGGCAGTCTCAGGGCTGGAGAAATCGACCTGTTGATCGGTACCCACGCCCTGTTTTCCGAGGCGGTACACTACAAGAAGCTGGGACTGGTGATTGTCGACGAGCAGCATCGCTTCGGAGTCCGACAGCGCCGGTCCCTGCTTGCCAAGGGCGATCACCCGGATCTTCTGCTCATGACAGCCACTCCGATTCCCCGGACCCTGGCCCTCAGTGCATTCGGAGATTTGGAGTTGTCGGAGATCCGTACGCTCCCTCGTGGACGCAAGTCCGTTATTACTCACCTGGCTCGCCAGGGAAACGAGGCCAAGGTATACCAGAGGGTGCGCCAGGAGGTGGCAAAAGGAGGGCAGGCCTACTTCGTGTATCCCCTGATCGAAGAATCCCAGGCTCTGGAGCTTAAAGATGCAGAGCGGATGTATGATACCTTGAAGAGAAAAGTATTTCCCGATCTGCATCTGGAGCTGATCCACTCCCGCATCCCGGAGGAGGAGAAGATCCGCATCATGGCGGAATTTGTCGCCGGGCAGGTCGACATCCTCGTTGCCACCAGTATCTTGGAAGTAGGAGTGGATGTTGCAGGTGCAAGTTGTATCGTGATCGAACATGCCGAACGGTTCGGCCTGTCAAACCTGCATCAGCTGCGGGGCAGGGTGGGACGAGGTCAGAGGCAGTCCTACGCCTTTTTGGTCTACAGCACAAACCTCACCGATACGGGGATTGCCCGCCTCAAGGCGATCATGAACTCCAACGACGGGTTCGTTATCGCCGAGCAGGACCTGAAAATCAGGGGACCCGGTGAGTTTCTCGGTTTGAAACAATCCGGATTTCTGGCCTTCGGGCTTGCCGATCTGGTTGGCGATTGGGATTTGTTTCTGCTGGCTCGAGAGGATGCCCGGGAGATTCTGGAGCGAGATCCCGGATTGCTCGCACCCCAGCACAGAAGCTTGAGCCAGGCGCTTCAAGTTCAAGGAGCCCGCCTTTGAGGATTACCGGCGGATTATATAAAGGAAGAAAGTTGATCTGTCCCTCAGGGGTGATCAGACCCGCCATGGACAGGATGCGGGAGTCCATGTTCGCCATCCTCGGAGACATCCGGGGATATTCCTTCCTCGATCTGTACTGCGGGTCCGGATCAGTCGGCATCGAAGCGGCTTCCCGGGGCTCCGAGCCGGTGGTATTTGTCGAGAAAGACCGGGGCAAACGCTCCATCCTAGAGCGCAACGCCTCCTTTATCGAGGAGAATACCGAATTCCACTTCCTGCCGGTGGAACATTTCTTGAGGCGGGTGAAACTGCAATTCGATCTTATTTTTCTCGATCCCCCCTTCCGACAGCGGGGAAAGATCGAAGTCCTCGAGCTGATTGCAGCCCGAGCAATCCTGGCCCAAGCGGGCACACTGATCATCCATGTTCCCAAGGAAGAGGAGAAGGCGTTTCCCGCTGTGATCGGCTCTGGGGATGACGCGGCTCAGGGCGGGCGGCTTCGCCTGACCGACCGCCGCCTGTACGGCGGGTCCCTCCTCCTGTTCTATCGGTAGCGCAGCTTGCTTCTATCGGCTCTCCTCAATCAGGATGAACTCGACCCGGCGGTTCTTCCAGCGATTTTCCAGGTCACCGTGAGGCACGATAGGTTGCGAGCCGCCCAGGCCGACGGTGGTGATGCGCTCCGCTTCGATGCCCAGGGCCACCAGGGCTTTCTTGACGGTTTCCGCTCTCTTGGCCGACAGGGGCTGCAGCACGGTTTGCTCCTCCTCCGTGGCCTTGGCGGGGTTTTCCCAATAGACCAGGACCCCGTGCCCTTCAATCGCGATCCTGTAGGTGCTGTACTTGTTCAGGATCTCCGCCAGGCGCTTCAGCGTCCGACGGTCCTTGTCCGTCGCCACCGGATCGAGATCGTTGAAATCGGCCGAGTTGGGGGCGAACTGGATGCTGGAAATCCGTATCTTCAGCTTGTCTCCCTCCCTCACCACCAGCACGTCCACCGGGATCATCTCCTTGCCGTAGCCCGCGTTGCCGAGAACGTCCCGTACCGTGATGGCAGCCGTGTAGTCCTGGGCGGCCTCGACCAGCTCGCCCTTGGACGAACGTCCGTCCCAGACCAGGGGCTTCTGCGGGGAGCCCTTACCGGCAAAGGAGGTGAACTCGTGGCCGGCCGGATCCAGGATGCTGAGTTTCCAGCTTTCCACGGAGCTGGGGTCGCTTGCTTCCAGGCTGATGGTCAGGCGGTCATCGACGCCGTCACCGTCGGGGGAGAAGGGCTGCGGCGAGACAGCGGCCCTGATCTGCGGACCTGTGATGTCCACCAGCACATCCTTAGGGCTGCGGGCCTCGGCGATGTTGCCTTTGCTGTACACGACACGAAAAGTAACAACATGAGGGCCCTCCTTGACGCTGCCCTGACCGGTCCGCCCGTCCCACACCAGGCTGGCGGGGATCTTCTGACCTTTGCCGCCGCTGAAGCTCTTGCCTTCCCGGGTGGTGGCGTGCAGCACCGTGACTGTCCAGGACTCGAATTCGTCGGCCACGGTTGCGTAGAGGTTGATGTTCACCGTGTCCTTCACCCCGTCCCCATTGGGGGAAACACCGGAATCAGAGACATTGACCGCTACGGGTGTGGCCCGGGTGTCGACCCGGATGCCGCGAAGCTCGGCCGAACCCCGGTTTCCCGCCCGATCGGTGGAGCTGACCCGGTAGGTGTAGGTCCCGTCCACTACCCGGTTCCCGCTCTCGTCGTTGCCGTCCCAGGTCAGGTTTTGGGCCGTTCCGTTCCACAGGAAGGAACGTACGGACGCTCCCTGGGCGTTGAGCAGCTGAGCTTCCCAGAGCTCTTCCCGGCTCGAGCTCTGTTTGACGGTCAGCGTGTCGCGCCGGCCGTCGCTGTCGGGCGAAAAAAGTATGTAGTCGGCGCTCAACTGTACGGTCGGTGGCTGATTGTCCAGGACGAAGGGGGCGGTGCGCACGGCATGGTAGTCTCCTTTGGCGTAGCGCACGCGGAACTCGGCCAGGTATGATCCGTCGGGCAGGGGATTGGCCTCGTTGTCCGCCCCATCCCAGGAAAAGGTTTTCGGTACCTCGGCTGCACCCCGGAAGGTGCGCACCGGCAGGTTTTTTGCATCCAGGATCAAAAGCTCATAGCCTTCCACGCCCTCCCGCACCCTGAGCTGCGGGGTGACCCGCACCAGGTCCTTGACGGCGTCGCTGTTCGGGGAGAAGTGGGCGGTGTCGGCGGAGACCAGTACCTCCGTCTCCTCGGTGTCCAGCTCCACGGACACCGGCCTGGAGCTGCCGGTGTTCCCGGCCCGATCGGTGGCCTGAAGCTGGTAAGTGTACACACCGTCGGGAAGAAGCTGACCGTCACTTCCCAGACCGGCCCAGACGAAGCGGTTCTCCGGTTTTCCCTTCCAGCTAAAGCTCTGCACCACCTCTCCGGCTGCGCTGCGCAGCGTTCCGGTCCACTCCAGCTCCTCGCTCACCGTCTGGCTGACCGACACTGTGTCCTTGTTACCGTCGCCGTTTGGCGAGAAGACCCGCAGGTCGCTGCCGGCCGAAGCGCTGGGAGGGGTCAGGTCGAGCTCGACCGACGGGGATTCGGCCGTGGGCCGGTTGCCGTTCAGATAAACAACCTCGAGCAGGCCCTTGTAAACCCCTTCGACCAGGATCGCACCGTCTGAGCCACGGCCGTCGAAGGAAACCCTGCCGGGGGCGCTGATTTCACCCCGGTACTCCCGCCTGGTGGCTCCGCTCTTGTTCATAATCCTCAAGCTCCATTCCTTGATGCCCTCACTCACACCAACAGCGACGGTGAAGCTTACCGTGTCGAGCACCCCGTCACTATTGGGGGAGAAGTAGGCCGCATCGATGGTTAGGGAGATCGGGGTGTCTCTGGCGTCCAGTACGATCCCCTCCAGGGTCTTGGAGACGCTGTTGCCCGCCAGGTCGGTGGCGCTGATCAGGTAGCTGTAGGTCCCGTCCGGCAGCAGCTTGCCGTCTCGGCCCCGGCCGTCCCAGGTGAAGTTGGGCGGAGCCTGGCCGCTCCAGTCGCTGCCGGCGACCTCCGCTCCCCCGGCGTCTAGAAACATCCCCTTCCACTGAACCTCCGGCGAGCCGTCCTGCTCGATCACCAGGATGTCCTGGTTGCCATCCGCATTCGGAGAGAAGATCGTGTACGGTGCGGATACGGTTACCGTCGGGGAGGTGTTGTCCAGGACGATGCTGAAGGAGCCGCCCGAGCCGACCACACCTTTGTTGTCCCGGGCTTCTACGGTCAGGGTGTACCGGCCTTCCGGGGCCGGGGAACCGTCCTGCAGTGTTCCATCCCAGGCCAGGGAATCCGGAAGCGCGAGGGGCTTGCGGTTCTTCTTGGGATCGCTCTGCTCGACGGAATAAACAACCGATTGGGCACTGTCGAGCACGGCCAGACGGTATGCCTTGATTACCCTGCGCTTGGCAGGCGTGGCCGAGAAGGACAGCTCAAAGCGGTCCTGTATTCCATCCGCGCCTGCCGGAGAGATGTAGACCTCTTCGGCGGGAGCGCTTACCCATACCTCCGGGGGAATCACTTCCCGGGTGCCGAAGGCGGCGGCGGATACAGCCGCCAGTACGGATAGACACAACACACCCATCCAAAGGACAATACCTTTTTTCATGTGGGTTTATTACCTCCTGAATGGGAACTTGATTTATAAATTTATACCCAGACCGGCCGAATTGTCAATAAGTATTTTTCAGAACAGCAGCCGCGGCCGCAGCGGCTGCAGCCACACGAAATCCCGACCCGGGTACATCACAAGCGCATCAAAATGTTGAATGGATCAGCTGCCGAGCGGTATGCGCACAGAATGTCGAATGCGGGGGACGGTGCGCCGCACAGGTTAATCCATGAATTGAGTTGTCTTTAGGATTTCCTCTAGTTATATTGACGAAGATACTTTACAAAACTCTGCAAATATTGTAGTATATCCGGCGGATTTAGGCGTAATTCTTTATATATAAAGGAATTAATCGCCTCTGTAGCTCAGTTGGTAGAGCACCTCCATGGTAAGGAGGGGGTCATCGGTTCAAATCCGATCGGAGGCTCTTGAAAGTTTCAGATTCCCCGGTCTTTTCTCCGGGACGCTTGGCGGACGCGTCGTGTGTACGGGCGGGCGTTGTGTCGGAGGCAATGCGAAAGTTATGCCATTGACACAAGTAGGGGAATTTTACTATATTGTACTACCAATATCGCAATCTTCGATCGCAACTGAAATGAAGATTGCGATGTATTCTTCCAGCCGAAAATCCTGCAAAAATAGCAGGATTCTCAGCTGTCATCATAATATTGGGAAGGATAGGACCGCATGGCGAAGGCAAAAGGGAAATCGGTTGAGCTCGTTGCTCTTCAGTGTACCGAGTGTAACCGGAGGAATTATACTACCAGTAAGAACAAGAGGAACATCCAGGGAAAATTGGAGTTCAGGAAGTACTGCAAGTTCGACAGAAAGCATACCCTGCACAGGGAAACCAAGATAAAGTAATTTAACCTTCGTAGGCCAGTAGCTCCAATTGGCTAGAGCGCCGGTCTCCAAAACCGGATGTTGCAGGTTCGAGTCCTGCCTGGCCTGCTACCTTATCCAACCGTGGTTTACAGAGGGGAAAAGGAATGAAAAAGATAATCCGATTCTTCAAAGAAAGTTTTGCCGAACTCAAGAAAGTCACCTGGCCCAGCCGTGAAGAGGTGGCCTCTTCGACCAAGGTTGTTCTTGTTTCTGTTGTTCTCATTGCTCTCGTTTTGGGGCTGTTGGACTTTTTAATCTTCACGGGGATCGATCTTATTTTCTAGAGCCTGCAAAAAGATCGAATTACTGAAGAAGGATAAGAGATGGCAAAAGGTTGGTATGTAGTTCATACCTATTCGGGATACGAAAACAAAGTGCAGAAGCACATCAACAAACTCATAGAAGAGGGCTCTTTGTCGGAATATGTGTTCAACGTTAAGGTGCCGGCGGAGGAGGTAGTTGAGGTAAGGGATGGCAAGCGGCGAGTAAGTTCAAAGAAGTTCCTGCCCGGGTACATCATTGTCGAGATGGATCTCCCGGACAGCAATTGGAAACAGGTCTGCTCCACGATTCGCCAGATTCCTGGGGTGACAGGATTTGTAGGGTTCACCAGAACGCAGAGACCCAAGTCCATCAGTCCCGAGGAAGCTCGGGAAGTGCTGCAACGCGCCGGCGAGATCAAGAGCGAGAAGGTCCTGAAACCCAAACAAACCTTCACCGAAGGTGAGGCCGTACGGATTTCAGACGGTCCCTTTGATTCCTTTACCGGGACTATCGAAGAAGTAAATCTGGAAAAAGGGAAACTTCGGGTCATGGTCGGCATCTTCGGCAGGTCAACACCGGTAGAGCTGGATTTTCTGCAGGTAGAGAAGATCTAGCTTTTCGCCCTTGCGATGGGAGTCTGTTCTGAAAAACTTCGACAGACGCTATCACCACGAACGGAGGACTTAAGATGGCAAAAAAGAGAATTGCAGCCCTCATCAAGCTGCAGGTACCAGCGGGCAAAGCAACACCCGCACCGCCGGTGGGCCCGGCTTTGGGTCCCCATGGGGTATCGGCACCCCAGTTCGTTCAACAGTTCAACGATCGCACCAAGAGCGTGGAGCCGGGGCTCCTCATTCCGGTTGTGGTCACTGTGTATGCGGATAAGAGCTTTACCTTCATTACCAAGACCCCCCCGGCGGCGGTGCTGATCAAGAAAGCCTGCGGTTTGGAGAAGGGATCTTCGGTGCCGAACAAGGACAAAGTGGCGACGATCAAGGCAGCTCAGGTACGCGCTATTGCAGAGCAAAAAATGGTGGATCTGAACGCCACCGACATCGAGGGGGCGATGCGGATTATCGCCGGAACAGCCCGCAGCATGGGCGTGACCGTGGAGGGCCTGTAATGAAACAGGGAAAGAAGTATCGCCAAGCCCTTGAGAAGTACAACGTCCGGGAGCAGTACAGCCTGGATCAGGCGCTGGACCTAGTCAAGAGCTTGGCCTACGCCAAGTTTGACGAGACGGTCGAGATTGCCCTTAAGTTGAATGTAAAGACCAAACACTCGATTCGGGACACCCTTGTGCTGCCCAACGGCTTCCGGGCGGAAAAGAAGATACTGGTTTTCGCCAAGGGGGAGAAGGCGGAAGAGGCCAAGGAGGCTGGAGCCGTATACGTCGGTGACACCGACCTTATCGAGAAGATCCGGGGGGGATGGCTCGATTTCGATGTGGCCGTGGCCACACCGGATATGATGAAAGATGTAGGCAAACTCGGCCCAATCCTCGGTCGTCGGGGAATGATGCCTAATCCGAAAACGAAGACCGTCACCTTCGACATCAAAGAGGCGATTGAGGAGCTGAAGAAGGGGCGGGTTGAGTTTCGGGGGGACAAAACGGGGGTTGTTCATCTACCGATCGGCAAGGTGTCTATGGACAAGGAAAAAATCGCTGAAAACGCCCATATCCTCATTGGCGAAGTACAGCGAAAAAAGCCCCCAGATATCAAGGGGGAGTTCATCAAGTCGATCGCCGTATCCTCTACCATGGGCCCCGGGGTCATGGTGAATCCCAAGGAAAAGGCTTAAGCTATGGCAGAGAAAACGCAGAAGATACAGCCTTATAAAACCGAAGGCATCAAGAAGATCAGAGACCTAATGGAAAGTTCCCGAGACGTGATCTTTACCGATTTTCGCGGTCTCAACGTAACCCAGATCACCAACCTGCGCAGGTCCCTGCAGGAAAAAGAGGCCGAATACCGGGTGGTGAAAAACAACTACGCCCGGCTGGCCCTCGCTGAGCTGGGATTTCCCTTTGAGGAGGGTTTCCTGATCGATCCCACGGCGGTAGCACTGGCACGGGCCGATATCGGTCCGATCGCCAAGGTACTGTTTGAGTTCACCAGGGATTCCACCCTCAAGATCAAAGGGGGCTTGATCGACGGGAAAGTTGTCTCCTCCGAGGAGGTGAAAGCCATCAGCAGGCTTCCCGGCAGAGGCGAGCTGTATGCTATACTGATGGGTACGATGAATGCGCCGTTGACAAATCTCGTTTTAGTCATGGGCTCAGGTTTAACGAAACTGGTACGAACCTTGCAGGCTGTAGCCGACAGCAAGGATAAATAATAGAGGCAGCATTAGTCTTCCCGTGTTCCAGCTACTGCTGCTGCTGAAAAAAACAAAAGAGATAAGGAGAAGGTAAATGGCAACACTAAAAAAGGATGAAATCCTCGAGGCGATCGCAAACATGACGGTGCTCGAGGTTTCGGAACTTGTAAAGGCGATGGAAGATAAGTTTGGTGTCAGCGCTGCGGCGCCTGTGGCGGTTGCGGCAGCTCCGGCAGCCGGCGGCGACGGTGCGGCGGCGGAAGAGCAGACGGAGTTTACCGTCG